>Ga0326727_10004872_pt1 | contig 39347 bp, 38 predicted proteins | sample MB2enrmetagenome_FD_207643 | JGI IMG/M metagenome (GOLD analysis project Ga0326727, IMG submission 207643) | Lab enriched peat soil microbial communities from McLean, Ithaca, NY, United States - MB29MY | ecosystem: Environmental > Terrestrial > Soil > Wetlands > Peat | place: USA: New York...
AGGAACGTCGGGATGGCGATCGCAAGGAGAATGCCGATGATGAGCAGCACAACGAGCAGCTCAATAAGCGTGAAGCCCTCCTCTCCAGCCTCTTCGCACCTGAGGCGCCGCGCGCGGAGCCTCTCAGAAGCGTCTGACATCGGTTAGTTCCTCTCGATTTCTCGCGCAGTGCTGCCAACATTGCATCGGCATGCGGCGTGCCCAACCTTAGAGGCAAATTGCTTGGCTACTGGCCTGGCACCACCTACGAGGCGCCCGGTCTCCGGGCTCTCCTCAGCGGTCCAGGGCATCCCAGAGCTTGGCGCGTGAAGCCGACTCCCAAAGTTCCGGAAGCTCCGAGGCCGCATCGTTGAAGCGGCGCTCCTCGAGTCCGGCCAGCAGGCCGTAGGTGTAGCCGTTGTGGCCTGGGTGCGCGCCCATGCCGGCTCCGAGCTCACGAAGGACAGCTCTCGCCACGACGGCGTCCTGGCCTGCTCCCAGCAGTTCATGGATCGCCTCGAAGCGTTTCGCGATCCGTGTGGCCGCCCTTCCCAGGAAGGGCTCGAAGGCCTCGGCCGCGTAGCGCATGCCCTTTGCCGCCTTACGGACCTCGTGCAACGCGCGCTCGCGCTGGGTGCCGGCCTCCAGGGCCTGCGCCGCCTCGAAGCGGCGCGCCACTCGCTCGAGGTCGCGGCGCAGCAACCACGGCGCGGCGCTGTGGAGAGTCCGCTTTGCCTTCGGCCGGGTCGGAGGGGCGGCGCTCACAGCTCGAAGCACGTTCAGCAGAGTCAGGTAACGATCCGAACGCATCGCAACGAGCGCTGCGGCCAGTGCCTGCTGGCGAGCCTCGGCGAAATGTCTGTCGATCTCGTCGCGTACCGGGCCGATCACCTCGCAGGGTGGGAGCGTGTCGAGAAGCCTTTCGAGCTGGCTCCTGAGCACGTCGGTATCGCGGAGCGGCCCGAGGACGCTCCCCAGCCATCCAAGTTCCTCACGCAGCCAGCGTGCGGACTCCTTGTCCAGCACCGGGGTGAATGTTCTCAACGCGCTTCGCAGTCGCCGAATGGCGATTCGCATCCTGTGCACTGCTTCGGTGTCGCCCAGGCGCACTCCGACATCGCGTTCGATGATCTCGAGGACGAGGTCGTGCCACCGTCTGGTGAAGACCCAGCCGACGGAGTCGGCTGCGCTCTTGGACGGGCGAGGCTCGGCTACGAGCGGGTTGCCTGCGGCCACCCCGATGGCGCGTGCGAACTTGGAGTGATGCTCGGCCGGTCGGCCGCCAGAACGCTCGAGCTCCCGACTGATCTTCGCGAGCTCCCGAGGGCTGCCTTCGAGCAGCTCGATCTCCAATTCCTTCCAGCGGTCATGAGGTTCCGAACGGCCGTTGAGGAACGCTCCGACCTCATCCTCGTCCACCTCCGCGAGCGGGCGGCTCTCCGGACCGACGAGAACGGTCCTCGTGCGTCGGGTAGTCAGCCGCACGATGGGCTGGAGCTTCCGGCCGCCGGTGCGAGCGAGGGTCAGATCGCTCAGCTCCTCGGGGACCGCCGGCGGTTCGAGAAGAAGAGAGGCGGCGTCGAGGGGAGGAGCGGGACGTCGCAACTCGATCCGAGTGCCGGCGCTCTTGCCCGGGAGCCTGAGGCGCCACTCGGAGTCCTTTCCTCCGAGACGCAGTCGCAAGGCGGCCCCCGTGCGGGCGAGCCGGTAATCGGAGGTGTCGTAGTGGATGGCGTCGAGGTCGACCGTTTCCACTGATCCCACGCGGAGAGACGGTGCCAACGACTCAAAAGCCGGCAGCTCGGCGTCGTCGTCGACGACGAATCTGCGCTCGACCTCGATCACGGTGCGCCCCCACTTTCGACAACTGCTCGGCGACAAGGCTGCGCCTAGTCCAATTCTGCCTCATGCACACGTCTTTGCGGCTCCATCCGGTTAGGTGTCCTCGGCGACGAGCAGGACCGGTAGCCTCGGATTATGGAGACCTGGGACGCCATCCGAGCTCGTCGCAACGTTCGCACCTACGAGGACCGGGCCATCGCTCCCGAACACCTCAACCGGATCCTCGAAGCGGGATGGCGCTCACCGTCGGCGTCGAACCGCCAGCCTTGGGACTTCGTCCTGGTGACGGACCCTGGCCAGTTGCAGGAGCTGTCGACGGTGTGGACCGCCGCCCATCACCTGGCCGAGGCGAAGGCGGCGATTGTCCTGGTCCTCCCTGAGCCGGACAACGAGCGGGTGTGGACGCTTGACCAGTACGACCTCGGCCAGGCGACAATGGCGATGATGCTGGCGGCCACGGACCTTGGCATCGGCAGCGGCCACTCCGCCATCGGCGACCAGGAGGCGTGCCGGCGCCTCCTCGGTGTGCCCTCAGACCACATCTGCGCTTACATGCTGGCTTTCGGCTATCCGGCCGATCGACCGCTGAAGCCGATCGCAAAGCCGAACCGGCGGCCATTCGAGGAAGTGGTCCACCGCGGCCGCTGGTAAACGGGCTCCCATTTGAGGAGCTTCGCTTCCTTCTGGCTCACCTTTGCGCCGGTGGCTGTCGCATAGGCATGAGCGGATACCAGACGGCTGTCCGGGATCACTCCATGTGGAAGGTGAACATCCGATCGGGGTCGATGCGGACGCGAACATTCGCATCGAGGAAGTCTTCCCAGTCGGGTCCGTACCGGGGCGTGTACAGATCGAGCAAGATTTGGCGAAGGTCTGCGTTTTCTCCTGCTTGCATGTCGAGCAGCGTGGCTTGCCCATGAACTGTGACAGACAGCTCCTCGCTGGGCAGGTGGGTCGCGCTGACGTGTGGACGTTGTCTGATGTGGCGAATACGCACCGAATCAGGAGACGATCCGAAGTGGAACGCTCCCCGGTAGAAGACGCCGTCGACCGGCCCAGTCAGCGGGCGACCGTCCGAGGTCACAGTCGCCAGGGTCAACAGCCGCATACCTGTCAGCCGAGCACATAGCTCAGGGGCCGTGAGCCTTCGCTCGGTCGTGATCACCTCGCGCAGATGCCGACCTGCACTCGCGTCGCTCTCGTCCAAGAGAGCCTGCAGCCTGCTGAGGTCAGCCTCGGTCTCGTTCACGGTTCCTCCAGTCAGTTCCCGGGAGCGATGGTGCTATCTGGAAGGCGTGCCCAGAACAAGATCCGTTTGAATGCGTAGAAGTACGGGGCCCGGTCGCCGAGAACCTCCCCGAGACGTTGCTGGTAGCGCTCCACGTACCGGTCGCACAGCTCAGGGGGCAGCAGGTTCTGGAACCGCAAGAGCACGGTGCCCTTTGTCCACTCGACCACAGCGCCCGTCGAGGCAAGTTCGTGGTCGTAGACCTGCAAGCGGACGTTCTGCTGAGAGAAACCGAGCTCGTGCAGCATCTCGGCGTACTGCTCCGGTGGGCGTACCGGGCTCGCGACAGCCGCTGGAGCAACGGTCATGTACTCCAGAAAAGGAGGTTCGTGAGCAACCTCGGCGGCAATGGAATGGGACGGGTGATCGAAATTGGCCGGCACCTGAACGGCGAGCTGCCCTCCCGCGCGAAGCGACGCGGCGAGCCGGCGCAGCAGTCGCGGATGATTGGGAACCCATTGCAGGCTGGCGTTGGCGAAGACGACGTCGAAGCGCTGGTCCGCCTCGAAGCGGCCGATGTCGGCGGCCTCGAACCGCAAACCGTTCCCCGCTAAGGGGCGTGCCCTGGCCAGCATCGCCTCCGAGCTGTCGACTCCGACGGTCGTGCCGGCCTGGGTGTGCTCGTGCAGCCTGACCGTCAGCTCGCCCGTCCCGCAGCCGAGGTCGATCACGTCGCCGCCAGGAACAGGCTGCACCATTGCGAGGAGATCGAAGAACGGCTTCGAACGTTCGGCGGCGAACCTTGAGTATTGGTCGGGGTCCCACTTGTCAGATCTCACGGAGGGGGTTTCATCAGACATCCAGGCATCGTACGAGCTGTGCCGGGCTCCGGCGACCGGGTGACGTCGGCGGACCCCTGGCCATATTGTGGAAGCCATGATGAAGACAGCGCCTGGTCCGCCTGGAGAACTTGTTCTCGAGGAGTTCGTCCTGCGGCGTTACCAGCAGGAGGACGCGCCGGCGCTGGCGGTGGCCGTGAGCGAGAGCTTGGAACATCTGCGTCCTTGGATGCCGTGGGTGGCCCTCGAGCCGACGACGCTGAAGGACCGCGAGAAGCTTCTCGCCCAGTGGGATCGTGACTGGACCGACGGCACTCAGTACTCATTCGGGATGTTTCGCGAAGGACGTGTGGTGGGCGGTGCGGGGCTCATGCGACGCATCGCTGAGGACGGGCTCGAGATCGGCTATTGGGTGCATCCCGAGTTCGTCGGTCGTGGCTTCGCGACCAGCGCCGCGGAGGTGCTGACCACCTTCGGGCTGAGTCTTCCGGGAGTGACCCACATCGAGATCCATCACGACAAGTCGAACGTGGCCAGCGGTCGTGTTCCCTTGAAGCTGGGTTTCGAGATGGTGCGCGAGCAGCTTGTGAAGGTTGAGGCACCCGGCGAGACAGGGGTGAGCTGCATTTGGAGGATGGACCGGGCCGCCTGGTCCGGAAGAGCCCTTCACACTTGACAGATGCTGGACGCGGGCCGAGCAGCAGCACGGCCGCCGAGAGCTTGCGGGCCTCTCGCGCATCGTGTGCCGATCCAGGGCCTCTACGTCCCTGACGACGAGGCCCGCTTCGCTCTCCTGGAAGCCGCCACCAGCGAAGACGTGGCGCGAACCGATGCCGCCCACCAACTGGGCTTTCATCGCGGCGACGCCGCCCTGAGCATCTAACCGCCCGGTCCGGGGGCCAGGGCAGCGCCTGAGGTCGAGTGCGATTCGCTCGTTCTAGACTTTTCTCGCATTAAAAGCTAAGGTTCGAGAGAAGTAGTTCAGTGGCGTTCGCGGGCGTCAGTTGCGACAGGAAAGCGAGTTCACGCCAGACGGCTCAAATGGAGGGACAGCGACAAGATGAAACTGAACAGAAGAGAAAAGTGGCTGGGGACGGTCATGGCCGCCGCCGGGCTCTCGTTGACGCTGGTTTGCCTGCCTTCGGCAGGGGCCAGCATGAGAGCGATCACCACAAGCGGGACGAGAGCGATCACCCCAGGCGGCACGTTGCAAGTCGCGCAACCGTGGGGAACGCTTGTCGACAACTTCAACCCCTACTCGCCCGCGGGCGCGGAAGCACCCGGGACGAAAAGTTGCCTCTATCAGTCGCTCTTTTACATCAATTCGGTGACCGGAGCGCAGACCCCTATGCTCGGGACGAACTACACGTGGACGGATAACGGCTTGAAGTTGGTCGTCACAACCCGTTCAGGGGTGAAGTGGAGTGACGGAACGCCGTTCACAGCCGCGGACGTGGCGTTCACCTTCAACTACTTGAAGGCGAACAAGTCCATCGACCTCAACGGCATCTGGAAGAGCTCCCTCAGTTCGGTAGTGGCGACGTCGGCGAACACCGTGGTGTTCACATTCTCAAAGCCGGACACGCCCGAAGCCATCACCATCTTGTACGGCACGGACGGGAGCCAGTCGGACATCCTGCCTCAGCACGTCTGGGCGAGCATCAAGAGCCCTGCGACTTACCCGAACCTCAGCCCGGTTGCCACGGGCCCCTTCACGCTCACGTCCTTCTCGGCGGGCTCGGTCGTCTACACCAAGAACCCGCTCTCCTGGGAGAAGCCGTACATCAACGAGGTGATACTTAGCTCGACCGCTTCGAACACGACCGCTGAGCTCGGACTGGAAAATGGGAGCATCGACATGTCGTACGATGCCATCAGCGACCCCAAAGTGAGCTTCCTCGCCCAGAGTCCGGCAAACCACATCTTCTGGCCGATCTCCAACATGAACTACCTCTACATAAACACCCAGGCGACGGGGCCGTTCAGCGACGTGAACTTCCGCAGGGCGGTCGCCTACACCATGAACACCCCGTTCCTCGCTCAGCGTGCGTATTTCGGGGCGCTTCCGGGAGCGACTGGTGGAGAGGAGTCGGCGCTCGTTCCGGCTCAGGTGCAGCAGTGGTTCTCAAGCTCGCTTTCGAGCCTGGAATGGACCTACAGCGTCACCAAGGCGAAGGCGGTTCTGAAGGCGGCGGGGTACAAGTGGTCGTCGAGCGGTCATCTCGAATCGCCGGTGGGAGTCGTCTACCCGAGCTACGACGTCCTTATCGGAGGGCCGGGTTGGACGGACTACATCTCGCAGGCTGACAACGTCGTCAACGAGCTGAAGGCGATCGGCATCAGCTCGACAGTGGTGCAGGAGCCGTACTCGACGATGATCAACGACCTCTACCTAGGCAAGTTCACCTTCACCATTTGTTGGGGCAACGGGAACGGGCCAACGCCGTACTACCAGTACTACTACATGTTCTCGCCGTCAGAGTCTGCGGCGATTGGCAAGTTCGCCAACTCCGACTGGGAGAGATTCACTTCTCCGACTATCACGAACGCTCTGTCGAGCTACGCCTCGAGCAGCAGCGCGTCGGTGCAGAAGGCTGACATGGTGGCGATCGAGAAGGAAGTTTTGACCAACGTGCCGGTGGTGCCGCTCACCGGCCGGGGGAACTGGCTCGTCTACCAGACCCGCACCTTCACCGGGTTCCCGAGCGTTTCTGACCCCTATAACGACGGGAGCGCGGGGGACGCGGAAGGTTCGATGCTGACGTACGTGAACGTGTACCAGAAGTAAGAGGGTAAGAAGACACACGCTCCCGACGTTCGCATCGGGGCGCTGGTAAGAAGGCTGTCAGGGAGCGGCTCGCCGCCACGGTGAGTCGCTCCCTGACTGTCGGGGCGGCGATAGGAGAGTGCGCCCGTGCGATACGTGGTCCGGCGCTTTTGCGCTCTGGTGCTGACCTGCTGGGTGGCGCTGACGGTGAACTTCGCCCTGCCCCGGCTCATGCCCGGCAACCCAGTGGAAACGATGTTCGCCCGTTACCAGGGCAAGGTGAGCCCAACGGCGATCAGTGCCATGGAGCTCGACTTCGGCCTGAACACGAAGACGGGCGAGCTCGGCCAGTACTTCGACTACCTCGGGCACACCCTCACCGGCAACCTCGGCGTCTCCTTCTCGTACTTCCCGGCCCGCGTGAGCACGCTGATTGGTGAGGCCCTCCCGTGGACTCTCGGGCTGGTCGGCTTCGCCACCATCCTCGCTTTCCTCCTCGGGACGACGCTCGGAGTGGTGGCGGCCTGGCGGCGGGGGACGGCGGGGTGGCGCCGAGCGTCGCTCGTCGACTCCGGCCTCGTGCCCTTCAGCCTGATGCTCGGCGCCTTGCCGTCTTTTTGGATAGCCCTCATCCTGCTCTACTTCATCGCCTTCAAATTCGGCTGGTTTCCGATCGGCTATGGCCTAAACCCCGGCCAGGGGATCGCCTCGTGGTCCGGGTTCGCCTCCCTCATCCACCACGCCGCCCTTCCCGCCATCACCTTGACATTCATATCGATGGGTATGTGGATCCTCCTCATGCGCAACAACATGCTCACCGTGCTCGGCGACGACTACGTCAAGTTCGCGCGGGCCAAGGGCTTGCGCGATCGCACCGTCGCTTACCACTACGCCGCCCGCAACGCCATCCTGCCGGTCTTCTCGCAGCTCGCCTTGGCCCTCGGCATAGTCGTCGGCGGCCAGGTCTTCATCGAGATCGTCTTCTCCTACCCAGGGATCGGGTACATGCTGCTCCAAGCGGTGGAGAACGAGGACTATCCCCTCATGCAGGGGATCTTCCTCATCTTCACGCTCGCCCTGCTGGTGGCGAGCTTCCTCGCCGACGTTTTGTACGTCTTTCTCGACCCCCGTGTCCGCATGGAGTCGGCCAAGTGAACTGGAAAGCTCTCCGGCACAACCGCAGCGCCGTCGCTGGCGCGCTCATCTTCGCCTTGTTCTGCCTCGTCGCCCTGTTGGCGCCGGTGATCGTTCCCTATTCGCCGACCGACATCAACTTCACCCCGTTGCTCCACCCGAGCGCGGAGCACCTTCTCGGGACCTCGGTCAACGGCCAGGACATCCTCTCCCAGCTGATCTGGGGGGCGCGGGCGAGCCTGTTCGTCGGGCTGGTCTCCGGTGCCCTGATCAGCTTGGTGCAGCTCGTGATGGGGGTCTTCGCCGGCTACGTCGGCGGCGTGTTCGACATGGTGGCGGTGGCGGTGACCAACGTCTTCCTCGTGCTCCCCTCGCTCCCGCTGCTCATCATCCTGGCTGCATACCTGCGAGGTGGGGGCCTCCTCATGCTCGTCGGGGTGATCACGATCACCGGCTGGGCATGGGGGGCCAAAGTGCTCCGGTCGCAGGCGATCGCCCTCCGGGACCGGCCCTTCGTCCAGGCGGCCCGGGTCACCGGTGAGGGCCGCTGGCACATCGTCTTCGCCCACGTCGTGCCAAACATGCTCGGCATCATCGTCTCGAACTTCTTCGGGGCAGCCCTGTTCGCCGTTTTGGCAGAGGCCGGTCTCGAGTTCATCGGCCTCGGCAACATCAACGACATCACCTGGGGGACGATGCTCTATTGGGCCCAGGAGGGCGACGCCATCCTCCTCGGGGCGTGGGTGTGGCTCCTCGTGCCGGGGTTGTGCCTCGCTCTATTGGGCACGTCCTTGGGGCTGCTCAACTTCGCCGTGGACGAGATTGCCAACCCCCGACTGAGGAGGGACTGACGTGGCGCCCCTCCTCGAGATCTCCGACCTCACCATCGGCTATGGGTGGCAGCTGCCACCTTCGGTGATCGCAGTCCGAGGGGTGAGCCTGACCGTCGCCGCCGGCGAGATCGTCGGGATCGCCGGTGAGTCGGGATGCGGCAAGACGACCCTCGCCCTCGCCGCCGCCGGGCTCCTCGACCCGCCCGGGCGGGTGCTCTCAGGTTCGGTGAGCTACCAGGGGACCGACCTCACTTCGCTCTCGGCAAACGAGCTACGGAACCTGCACCTGGCAGAGATCTCGATGGTCTTCCAGGCCTCGATGAACGTCCTCAACCCGATCATGCGAATCCGAGACCAGTTCCACGACGCCATGGCGGCACACGGGGTCCACTCGTCGGACGGGGCGCGCCAGCAGGCCGAGGAGACCTTCGACCTCGTCAAGATCCCCCGCCAGTTCTTTGACGCCTATCCCCACCAGTTGAGCGGCGGCATGCGCCAGCGCGCCGTGATCGCTCTCGCGATCGTGCTGCGGCCGAAGCTGCTCTTCCTCGACGAACCCACGACGGCCTTGGACGTCGTCGTGCAGCGCTCTATCCTGCAGTCCCTCGACGACCTGCGCCACCAGCTCGGCTTCGGGGTCGTGTTCATCACCCATGACCTCTCGCTCCTCGTCGAGATCGCCGACCGCATCGCGATCATGTACGCCGGCGCCTTGGTGGAAGAAGCGCCCGGCCGGGAGCTCCACGAGAAGCCGTGCCATCCTTACACGACAGCTCTTATGAGCTGTTTCCCCCCCCTCGGCGGGCCACGCCAACGGCTCCAGGGCATACCAGGCCAGCCACCCGACCTGCGAAACCTGCCCAAAGGATGCTCCTTCGCACCCCGTTGCCCCGAGGTGATCGCCGGCACCTGCGAGGCGGTCGATCCGCCGACCGTGCGGCTTGACGGGGACCACCGGGTGCTCTGCCACCTCTACGGCGAGAAGGCGGCCGACCATGGTTAGCACCCTCGGTCTGCCCGCGGAGACGAGCGAGGCTCCGAGCCCCGAGCTCGAGGTGCGCGGACTCACCAAGAACTACTCCATCGGTCGGATCGGGCGCCAGAAGGTGGTGCGTGCGCTCAGTGAGGTGGACCTGTCCGTGGAGAAGGGGGAGGTGATCGGGCTGGTGGGAGAGTCCGGCTCGGGCAAGACCACCTTCGCGCGGATGGTCGTCTTCCTCGAGCGGCCGACCGCGGGCGAGATCCTCGTTGGGGGGCGGACCCTGCCACGGCGCCCCAGCACCCATCGGCTGCGCGAGCACCGACGAGAGGTCCAGATGATCTTCCAGGACCCTTACTCGTCCCTCGACCCGCGCAACTCAGTCCGCTACAGCGTGGCGCGTCCCCTTCGCTCGTTCGGGCTCGTTCCGCGCAGCGCCGAGCGCGAGGCGGTGGAAGAGCTGCTCGACCAGGTCGGCCTCGTGCCGGCTGTCGATTTCCTGCGCCGCTACCCCCATGAGCTCTCCGGCGGCCAGCGCCAGCGTGTCGGCATCGCCCGGGCGCTGGCGGCCCAGCCCAGTCTCATCCTCGCCGACGAGCCGACGTCCATGCTCGACGTGTCGATCCGCCTCACGATCATGAACCTGCTCTTGGACCTCCAGCGCAGCCGGTCGCTTTCCCTCGTCTTCATCACCCACGACCTCGGCGCTGCCAACTACATGAGCGATCGCATCGCCATCATGTACGCCGGTCGCATCCAAGAGATCGGTCCCGCCTCCGAGGTCATGAGCGAGCCCAAGCATCCCTACACCCAGCTCTTGCGCCGAGCCGCGCCAGGCCCAGAGAACGAGCGCCGACAGGGAGCGCAATTCGAGGCGAAAGGCGACCCCCCGGATCTCACCTCGCTTCCGCCGGGCTGTCCCTTCGCCCCGCGCTGTCCTTTCGTCCAGAGCCGGTGCCAACAAACGCTCCCCGACTTGCGCCAGGTGGGAGCCGCCCACCGTGTCCGCTGCGTCTTGTACGAGTGAGACGGCGGTGGACGATCGCACCCCATTCCCCTCTGCGGCTAGCCGGTGCCAGCGGCGCCCGAGGGTATGACAACGAGGAGGTTCACTTGACGCTTTCCGACACAGACCCAGGCAGCAACTTCTACTGGGGCGCGGCTACCGCCGCCTACCAGATCGAGGGCTCACCAATGGCTGACGGTGCCGGGCGGTGCATCTGGCAAGAGTTCTCGCAGACCCCAGGAACTACCTACGACGGCCAGACGGGCGACCTCGCCTGCGACCACTACCACCGCTGGGCGGAAGACATCGAGCTCATGCGGCACCTCGGCCTTGGCGCGTATCGCTTCTCCATCCGATGGCCTCGGGTCCTGCCTGAAGGGGTCGGCGGGCCGAATCCGGCCGGACTCGCCTTTTACGATCGCCTTCTCGACGCGGTGTTGGCCGCCGGCCTCGAGCCTTTCGTGACGCTTTTCCATTGGGACTTCCCCTCCGCCCTGCAGCGGCGCGGTGGATGGTCCAATCGCGACTCGGCGGATTGGTTCGGCGAGTACGTATCCGTGGTTGCGGCCGCCCTCGGCGACCGGGTGAGGTGGTGGACCACTTTGAACGAGCCGTTCGTGGTCGCTGAACAAGGGCACTTGGTGGGAGCGCACGCGCCGGGCGTCCGCAACATCTACGCCGCTGGCCATGCGATCCACAATCAGCTGCGAGCCCATGTTGCTGCCTGGACCGCGCTCAAGGCTGCCAACCCGAAAGCGTCGGTCGGAATCGCCCTGCACAACGCTGCGGTGTGGCCAGCCAGCGAATCAGAAGCAGACATAGCCGCCACCGAGGTCGCACACGCTTGGCACAACTTCCCACTTTTCTTGGAACCCCTCGTGTACGGCAGATACCCCCCTGAGCTCGAGCAGTGTCTGCGCCCCTACTTGCCGAGCGGTTACGAGGAGGACATGGCGGCGCTCCGTTTGCCGCCGGACTTTGCCGGGATCAACTACTACGCCGGCTACCGGGTCCGCCACGACGCCACCAAGTGGACCGGCTTCGCTGAGTTCAAAGAGCCCGGGGCGCCCCGGACCACGATGGACTGGATCATCCGTCCCGAGGGGCTCGGCTTCATCCTCGAACAAGCACACGAGAAGTACAAGCTGCCCAACCTCTTCGTCACCGAGAACGGGGCCTCGTTCGACGACCGCCGCGACGGCCGGGCGGTGCATGATCCCGAGCGGATCTCCTACCTCGAGGCCCATGTCGGCGAGGTGCTGCGGGTGAGAAAAGAAGGTGTGCCGGTGCAGGGATACTTCGTATGGTCGCTTCTCGACAATTTCGAGTGGGCGCTCGGGTATTCCAAGCGCTTCGGCATCGTCTATGTCGACTTCGACACACAAGAACGCGTCGTCAAAGACAGCGGGTACTGGTACGGCGATCTCGCCCGAAGCGGGCAGTTGCCCGTTGCCTAGGGCAACCTCGCTTCTTGCAGCCTGTCTCTCGCGGCCACCAGCGGCACGCCCCCGTTGGAAAGTAGCTCGTCGACGACCAGGGCGGATGCCCCGAGTGCAACGGCATCCTCGCCAAGCCGCCCGAGCTCGATGTTGACGCAGTTGGCCGTGTAGTCGAGGGCTTGCTCTCGCACCACTTCCCGAATTCGGTCGAGAAGGGTGGGACCGAGCTTCAGTCCGAGCCAACCGCCTATCACAATGAGCTCGGGATTGAACAGGTTGGCGAGGTTGGCCGCGGCCACTCCGAAGCAGCTTGCCGCCTCCTCCAGGATCCGGGCGGCCGCTCCGCTCGACTCCGCCGACTGAAGGAGACGGTCTGCCCAGCCCTCCTCGTCAGGGTCGCTGGCAGGGGCTGCCTGTGGGTCAGCCTCTCGCCACGCCGCGAGCAATGGCTCTGCCCCGATGTAGGCCTCGAGACACCCGGTGGCTCCGCAGCGGCAGCGCCTACCGCCGGCTACGATGCAGTTGTGGCCCCACTCGCCGGCACTGGACGCAGCGCCCCGGTAGAGAGTGCCGTTGGTGAAGATCGCGGCACCGACGCCAGTGCCCCAAAGGGTGATCACGGTGTGATGTGTGCCGCGGCCAGCACCGAACCACATCTCGACCTGCCCTAACGCTTTAGCCCCGTTCTCAGCGAAGACCGGAGCTCCGACACGCTCTCGCACCAGTCGCTCGAGGGGAACGTCGTACCAACCGATGTTCGGAGCATGGACCCGTGCGTCGTCGACCCGATGCTCGACGAGGCCAGGGGTGGCGATGCCAACTCCGAGCAAGCGACGGCCTTCGGCGCTGAACTGCGCTTGAATTCTCTCGATGGCCTTCACCGTCTCTTCGATGGTTACATCCGCGTCGTGATGCTGGGGATGCAGGCCCACTTCGGCAACTCCGGCGACCCTCAGTCTCAGGTCGAAGCCCTCCACGCGGACGGCGGTCTCGCCGATCTCAACGCCGATGACGGCACCGAACTCGGGGTTCACCTGGAGCATGACCCGGGGCCTGCCCCCGTCAGACTGCTCTAGGCCGACCTCGACTATCAGGCCCTCGTCCAACAAGGCCGCCGTGAGGCTGGTGATGCTGCCGCTGCTCAGGCCCGTGAGCTGTCCCAAGCTGACTCGGTTGAGGGGCCCTTCGAGGAACAAGGGTCGCAACACGATGCTGCGGTTCACACGCCGTAAGTCCCCCACCAGGGCCTTGGCTCTAGCCATCACGAGTCGCTCCCTCAGCGCTTTTCTCAGATCTTAACTTAAGACTTGGCCCAGACGAGTGCGTCGACCGACGGTTGTTCTTGCCGCTGTTCTCCATCCGTTGTCCAAGGAACCCGGGTGCGATGGCACCACTGCTTGCCGTCTGAGCGGTCGTTCGCCCAGATCAGTGCTCCGGCCCGGCGCCTCAGTGACCACGCGCCAAGCTGATCAGCCGGTCGAGTATTCGCCCGCCGTCGGCGCGAAGCCCGTTGTGCTCGAACTCGTTGGTCAGCCAGGTGCGCATGGTGGGAATCAGTTCCGCCGTCTCCTCGGAGAACGACCGCTCGACATACATGTCGTAGGCGTAGATGGCCGCAGCCGCCGGAACCTGGCAGCCGCTCAGGCGCTCGGGGTCGTAGAGGCTCGGCCATTCGTAGCCGGCAAGCAGGTTGGCCGCCTCACGCACGGGCCGGAGCGCTCCGTAGTCGTCGAACATCCATGGGAACACGTGCTCACCGGTGAAGAGCTCGGGCTGCGTCTCGTATTCCTCAGGTTGTACGCGAGCTGCCGACCAGTTGGTGACCGCTCCGTCGGAGTAGGAGGACTCGTGGACGACTGCGTAGAGCGGATTGCGAGAAAACGGCGGAAGGCCGGCCTCGAGGTCGTGTAGGAACCCCGGAGAGTCTTCGGGCAGCTCCATTATGTAATGGAGGTGCTCCGCGCCGTCGCTCATGCCGAGCATGTGGCCGAGCTGGCGGAACATCCGCGGCGTGAGCCGGTCCCCGCCCGGCAGGATGACGTCCCCCTCGGCCACCCAGGCTTGTAGCCTCCGCACCCGATCCCGGTCGGCCGGGTAGCGCTCGTAGTAGCGGCGGCAGCGCTCAAGGGTCCGGGCATAGGTGGCGCGGTAGACCTCGTCGGGATGGCGGCCGACCGGAGGCAACCCACCGGTGAGGAAGGCTTCCTTCAGCCCACCGGGTGCCGCTGACATGTAGTGCAGCACGCAGAAGCCACCGAAGGACTGACCGAGCACGCTCCAGTGCTCGACGCCCAGATCGTTGCGGATGAGCTCGGCGTCTTTCACGATCGAATCGGCACGGAAACAGGCCAGGTAGCCAGCCTGCTCTTCCGGGCTCATCCCCTTTAGGGTTGCGACCGGCGTCGACCTGCCGGTTCCCCGCTGGTCGAGCATGAGCACGCGGAAGTCCTTCACAGCGCGCTCCAGCCAGCCTGGTGCCCACGGGTGAGCTGTCGGCCGCGGCGCCTCCATCCCAGGACCTCCCTGCAGAAAGACGAGAAACGGACGGTCGCGCCCGTCAGGAGCCGCGACCTCCCGGGCAAACACCGTGATCCGCTCGCCGTCCGGATCCGAGTAGCGCAGCGGCACGTCGAACTCGTGTTCTGTCAGGACCAACCCAGGGGTGTACGCAGTCACAGGCATGGTTGGGATTCTGCCAGGCGCACACGGTGACCAGTGGCGCTGCCAGCGCGAGCCGCCCGGCACTCAATCCGGGTAGTCGACCATCACCGTGCCGGCGAAAGCCTCTACGCGGCTCCTGCCCTCGCTCGGCCAGCCGCAGACGAGGTAGCCGAAGCCCGCATCGGCCAGCCTCTCGATGTTGGCGCGGACATCGGCGTCGGTCTCCGAGAGCGAGAGCGACGAGGCCCTCCTGATGGCGCCAGGATCCCTGCCGGCTTCATCAGCCAACCGGTCGAGGCGAGCCGAAAGCTCAGCCAGCCGCTCCGGACTGCCGTAGCTGTGCCAGACGTCGGCGTAGCGTGCCGCGAGCGGGAGGGTGCGCCACAGCCCTGAGCCACCGATCCAGATTGGTGGGTGAGGGCGCTGGACGGGGACCGGCCGCAGGCGCGCCCCGGCGAGGTTGAAATGATGCCCGTCATAGGAGACGACATCGCCCGTCGTGAGACGAATGATCATCTCGAGGGTGTCCTCCAAGCGGTCGAAGCGCTCGCCAACAGGCGGGAACTCGATCCCGAGCTGACGGTGCTCGGCTTCGAACCACGCCGCGCCCAGAGCGAGCTCCAAGCGCCCGTGGCTGGCGTGATCAACGGTGACGGCCTGCGCGGCCAGGACAGAGGGGTGCCGGTAGGTCACACCTGTGACGAGCAGCCCGAGACGTATCCTGCTCGTTGCAGTCGCCAGTGCGGCGAGTGTGGTCATACCCTCGAAGCACTCGCCGGGACCTTCGCCGTACATCGGGACGTAGTGATCGAACCCCCACGCGCCGTCGAAGCCGAGCTCCTCGCCGAATCGCACGCGATCTACGACCTCGTCGAAGGCCATCCGCTGCTGGGCGACGTCGATCCCGAAACGCATACCGCCGAAGCTAGCCGCCCGGATGGTCAACCGCCGAAGCTTGCCGCCGGATGGTCAAGGGACAGGGGCGTGGCAGTCGATCGTGACCGCGCGACCAGACCGGGCGTGATTTGGGTGTGGACTTGGCGCCCGGGCTTTTGGACGACGGACAACGTGAGCGGCGACTTTATGCACAACTTCTTCGCCGACGTCACCGTCCCGGTCTCGACGAGCAATCTTCCCTAGAGCTGCCGCCACGGGGGAGACCTGTCCGGGCCACGAACAAGCCACTGCCGGCCTCCAAACCCTCGAAAACCACTGACTCCTGGCACGCGACGGTAGGTATCCTGGTCACCTCCGGCCGCGAGCGCTCGTTTCTTGATGCTCGCCCTTTATCTGAGTGGGTGCTCATGAACGACAGAGATCACATTTTCAACTCCCGTATCTTCGTCACTGCTGCCGCCCTCATGACAACGGCGACAGTGCTCGCTCTGAGCGCATGGGCGGCGGGGACTTCGCCTGCGGCCGGTTCGCCCTCCGGTCATCAGGCTGCTCCAGCGACGGTGGTCCCGCTCTTGAAGTTCAATCCATCGGATCACTTCGCCTCGGCCCCCAACACCTACACCTGCGAGGAGCGGTTTGGCTATGCCTGCTACTCCCCACGCCAACTCGAGACTGCGTATGACATGAAGCCGCTCTTCGCGAGCGGGGACACGGGGAAGGGCGAGACGATCGTGCTCGTCGACTCGTTCGGCTCCCCGACGATCAGAGGTGACCTGACGACCTTCGACAAGACTTATGGTCTCCCGAATCCGCAGCTCGCGATCGTGCAGCCTGCTGGCAGGGTGCCCCGATGGAACCGGAAGAACACAGCCATGGTGAGCTGGGGGGAAGAGGCGTCCCTCGACGTCGAGTACGCCCACGCCATGGCACCGGGGGCGAAGATCGTGCTAGTCGAGACCCCGGTCGACGAGACCGAGGGTGTAGCTGGCCTCCCACAGATGATGGCCGCCGAGCGCGCGGTCATGGACCCGACCAGCAAGTACTACGAGGACCCTTCGGTGATCAGCCAGAGCTTCGGTGCGACAGAGAGCACTTTCGCCACCGCTATGCAGATCATCGGCCTGGCGCAGACCTATCAGGTTGCCGAGACAGACGACGTGACCGTGCTCGCGGGGTCCGGCGATTCCGGTTCAACCGAGCCCGTCAATGATGCCGGGACGGTGTACGCGACGACACGGGTCATCAACTGGCCTGCAAGCGACCCGCTCGTGACCGCCGTCGGCGGCACCCAGCTCCACTTGAACCTCGCTGGCAAGCGCCTGCTTCCTGACAACGTCTGGAACGACACGAACCTGACCGGGGGCCCCGCTGCGGGAGGGGGAGGCCTCTCGGCGATCTTCAGCCGACCGAGCTACCAGGACGGCGTCTCCGCTGTCGCTGGAGTGCATCGGGCCATTCCTGACATATCCGTCAGCGCCGCAGTCGATGGGGGCGCCATCCTTTACTTGAGCTTGCCCGGCGTTCCGAAGGGCTACTACGTCATCGGCGGGACGAGCGAGGCGTCGCCGCTGTTCGCCGGCGTGGTGGCCGTGGCCGACCAGGTTCTTGGCAAGCACATCGGCTTCTTGAACCCGTATCTCTACTCCCTCGCCGCCAAAGCGAGCCCCGAGCACGATGTCGGCATCGAACAGATCACTACGGGCAACAACACCGTCTCGTTCCTTCAAGGCGGCAAGGACGTGACCGTTCCCGGTTGGGTGGCGACGACCGGCTACAACCTCGCGAGCGGACTTGGCACGATCGATGGAGCCAAGCTGATCGCAGCCCTGAAGACCGTCGCCGGCTGAGCAGTCGGGGCGGGTGGTGATTGACCACACGTCGGCCGCCCGGTGGCACCAGTCAGATTGGCGTCATCCAACTGTTGCAATGTGCCACTTGCCAGGAATACTCACGAATGGGCGAAATATTGCAATTGCCCTACGTGGCGATTACATTTATGCTAACAACGCCAGAACTAGGCGGTGGGAGCGATGAGCGAATCCGTTGAGACAGCGGAGTTAGACGGAGCCCACAAGTCGGGCGCGCGCACTGATGCGGAGTTCTCCGTAATCAAGGCTCGGCCACAGGTAGATTCGGCGCCGACACAGACGCCGCCTACTGCCCAAGGGAGTAGGAAGGTCAGTTCTAGCGCGCGGGCAATGTTGTTCCTGGTAGCTGCCGTGTGCGTTTCTGTTGTCGCGGTAATGGTGAGCCAGCTAGTGGCCGGATCCGCGTGGGAGTGGGTAAACCCGGTGGCTGTAGCGTGCGTGGTTCTCGCTGTGGTCGGCTTCTTTGCAGCGCCGCGCGCACACTGAGGTCCGAGGGTCCCGTTCGCCAGAGGGGAGACGGATCGGGTAGACGGCCTCGTGCTGGCCTCGCACCTGACCAGCGAGGAACGCGCCGAGCTCGTCCGGCTGCGTCGCGAGAACCGCGTGCTCAAGATGGAAAAGGAGATCCTGGGAAAAGCCGCAGCCTTCTTCGCTAACGAGAGCAACTACCGCTCGCGCTGGCCTTCGCCTTCATCGAGGCGGAGAAGGCCAACTACCCGGTCATCGTGTTGTGCCAGGCGCTCGCAGTCTCGACGAGCGGCTACTACGACTGGCGGGAACGCCTCGAGCGCCCCGCCCGGCGCACGGTGTTCGACGAGCTCCCGACCGAGCAGATCCGTGAGATCCACACCCAGTCACGCGGCACCTATGGCAGCCCGCGTGTGCATGCCGAGCTCGTCTTGGGTGAGGGCATCCACGTCGGCAAAAAGCGAGTCGAGCGCCTCATGCGACAAGCCGGGCTCGAAGGTATCCATCGACGGAAGAATCACTTCACCACCAGGCGCGACCCCAAAGCAGCGCTCTGCGATGACCTCGTGAACCACCAGTTGACAGTCGATAGACCTGATGCTCTCCGGGTCGGCGATGTCACCGAGCACCCGACAGCAGAAGGCAAGGTCTACCTGGCGACTGTGATCGACGCCTTCTCGCGCCGCGTCGTCGGCTGGTCGATCGCGGATCATCTCCGCGCCGAGCTCGTCGTCGACGCCCTGCAGATGGCCATCTGGCGACGCAACGGACGTGAGGGCGGCACGGTTATGCACACCGACCACGGGTCGCAAACCGGGCTCAACTGGCCTTCGGGAGACGGTTGCGTGCCGCCGGCATCCTCGGCTCGATGGGTTCGGTCGGTGATGCCCTCGACTGTGAGGATCCTCTTGCGGCGGGTGTCCAGCTGGAAGGCTCGTCGTCATCGTTGCTCTGACGGTCTGACCCTTGCTATGACCGACCGTGGTGTCTTCGCGTTGACCTGTCGGCCGTCAGCGGCAGCGATGGAGGGCCTGCCGGCCCGGCGGGCAGTGACCTCATAGGAGCCTGATCGACCAAGGTCCCATCACAGTCCTGTCCTCCCCGCCCGGCCAGCAGACGTGAACCATCAACCCGGGAGGATCAACAGCTCATGACCAGCATCGCGCTCGGTTACGCCGATGTCATCGTCGGTGTCGACACGCACAAGGACCAACACGTCGCGGTTGCTATTGACGGGGTCGGTGGTCTCCTCGACGACCCGCTCGAGGTGCCGGCCAACAACGACGGCTACGGCAGCTCGTGGAGTGGGCCTCCAGCCTCGGCAAGATTCACGGATTCGGCGTGGAGGGCTGCGGCTCTTACGGTCAGGGACTCGCACGGTTCCTGCGTCGTCACGAGCTGCTCGTCCGCGAGGTCGCACGTCCATCACGCAAGGGAGAACGACGCTTGTCCGGCAAGAGCGACGCCATCGATGCCGAACACGCCGCCCGCCAGATGCTCACCGGAACCGGCATGGCCACACCTAAAGCCGCTGACGGTGAGATCGAAGCCATCCGACTGCTCAAGATCACCCGGGATACAGCAGTGAAAGCCCAGACCACGACCATGATCACGATCAAAGCCGTGGTCGTGACCGTCGACCATGACCTGCGAGACCAGCTCGCCGAGCTCACCAACGACAAACTGATCGTCGCCTGCAGCCAGCTCGACACGACCGGCCGGATCGGGGACCCCGATGTCGCCGCCCGTCACAGTCTCGCCGCGCTCGCCACTCGCTGGCTCAGCCTGCACGAAGAGATCAAGACCCACACTGGCCAACTCGAAGCTCTCACCAAACGGCTCGCGCCACAAATGATCGACCGGTTCGGCGTCGGGTTCGACACTGCCGCCGAACTGCTCGCCGCCGCCGGGGACAACACTGACCGGGTCCACTCCGAGGCCGCGTTCGCCAAGCTCTGTGGCGCCTGCCCCATCCCGGCCGGGTCCGGAAAGACCAGCGGACGACACCGCCTCAACCGCGGCGGAAACCGCCAGGCCAACGCTGCGCTCTACCGTGTCGTCATCGTCCGCATGCGCTGGCATCCGCCCACGATCGCCTACGTGAATCGACGCACGGAGCAAGGCCTCTCAAAGCAGGACATCATCCGCTGCCTCAAGCGCTTTGTCGCCCGCGAGCTCTACCACCTACTGCCCGAACCGACCTGAGCCACAACGCGACTCGCCGGCTTCACAAGCCCGTCCGCTCCCCTTGACAAGCTATAGGAGCATCAACGCCATGGCCGAGAGCATCTTCGGCACCTTGCAGCTCGAGCTGTTGGACCGCCGGCGCTGGGAGACCAGAGCAGAGCTCGCCTCGGCGATCTTTGAGTACATCGAAGCCTTCTACAACTCGAGAAGGCGCCACTCCTCGATCGGCAACCTCAGCCCCGTCGAGTTCGAAACACGACACACCAGCACCGCAGTTGCGGCATGATCAACTCAGCCAACCCGTCCGGAGAACCGGGGGAAGCTCAGGGCTACGTCTCAGGTGGATAGAGACTAGTGGTGGTGGCTCAACTCAGAGAGCGAGTCGCATCGCCACCCGAGGGCCGAAGTCGTCGTCGCCAATGGCGCGCTCGTGCTCACGGATGGCGTGTAGCCCAGGCGTGAGGGCGTCCAGCGTGATGAAGCCGAGCGACTCGTAGAACGGTCCATTCCAGGGAACATCCCGATACGTGGTCAGCGTGAGCGCATCGAACCGTTCTGTTCGTGCCCATTTGCAGGCGGCTTCTACGAGAGCACGCCCGAGACCTTGGCGACCGTGGTCCGGATGTACTGCGAGCTGCCAGATGTGGGGGTTCCCGTCTACCAGCTCGACACACACGAATCCCACGGGTGGGTCGCCGACGACAAGAACCAGCACCGCCTGGCCGAAGTGGTCCTCCGCGTCGTCGTTCGTGAAAGGTCCTATCCCTACGGATGAAAACAGTCGGTCTGCCTCGAACTCGATCCTGCGCAGTCCGGTGTACTCCTCAGGACGCGCTTGCCGGATGGTAGGTCCTGAGTGCTCCTCGATCACGCTCCGAGTATCACATGAGGCCGGGTGCCCTCGAAGGTCAGCCTGGGGTGCATAACGACGCTCGGCGCACAGGAGGCTGCGCATGCTAAATCGGCGGTATGGCACTCGTGAGAACCGCGGCCCTCGAGCGTGTGTCGGGTACGCCGATCTACGGTGAGCCTCTCATCATCGCTGGGACCCGGTCGGCCAGCCCTGGATCTCAGCTCGACCTGGAGGTGCGCCATGACCACCACGATGCTGCCAACTGCCATCGTCGTCTCAGAGCCCGCGTTCAGCGTTGCCGAGCGACTCGCTCTCGCCGGATTTCTTGCCGGATACAGCGGGCTCACCCGCGAGGCCTACACGCTCGATCTGCGCCAGTTCGCCGCCTGGTGCGAGGAGCACCGAATCCGCCTCTTCGAGGCGAGGCACTCTGACATCGAGCATTTCGGCCGCGACCTCGAGGAGCGTGGGAGGGCTCGCGCGACGGTTGCTCGGGCCAGGCGCTACCTCACTGGCCCCGGAACGCGACTAGTTTACTCATGAGAGACTGAGACCGTGCGAGCTTTCGCCATCTTGACTGTCAGCGTGCTGATCGTCATAGGTGCCGGTGTTGGGTGGCTTGCGGCCACGACGTCACCTACAAGCGTTATTCCGTGCACCTCGACGCAGGTCTGCTTCGACGCAGCCGCAGCCTGGGGCATCAAGGATCAGTTGATGGCCCCGAGTAGCCCGACACTTTCGTTCCAGTTTGGACACCTTGTCGTGAACTCTCCAGCCGACTGGCTCATGAGTATGAACTACGTCGAACCCGGCACCAGCTGGTACTTGTTCTGGCCACTGACCCCAGCCCATCTCCATGGCTGCCACGACACCGCCACCGGGATGGCGCATGCGGTCTTTGACGATGGACTGAAGGTGTGCATCTTCCCAAGTCTTGATACGGCAGCCTTCCAGTGGCACGGCATCCTCTACATCCCGTCCGTAAACGCGTGGCCCGTCGGTACGCCGCTCTCTGCGAGAGAGCGGTGGCTGTTACGAGAGATTGGTCGGCATCGAACCTCCTAACCCTCATGGCCAACGGCCGGCACGGACCGGACGCAGGATCGACCCGTCTCCACTCACACCCCGCCCCGACCCCGGACCTGTGCCTACCGAAGCCTCGGGCGTCCGGTTTTGGGCGTCGACCAGCCGTTTCTCCACCTAGCGCCAGAAGCGATAGTGGACGCAGGGAGACTCGAACACCGAACCAGCGGATACACAAGGTCTCCCCAGCGCCCCTCGTCACCTTCGTAACCGGTGCGGTTAAGCCCACGCCTCCTCAGGCGGGTACCGTGAGCCCATGACCGAGCTTGCTGCTTTCATTCGGGGCCTGCCCAAAGTCGAGCTGCACCTGCACATCGAGGGCACGCTGGAACCGGAGCTGAGGTTTGCGCTCGCTGAGCGCAACGGAGTCCGGCTTGACTACACCGACGTCGCCGAGCTCCGTGCGTCTTACCGCTTCGACGACCTGTCTTCTTTCCTGGTCAGCTACTACGAGGGAATGGATGTGCTCGTGACAGCGGACGACTTCCACGACTTGGCATGGGCATACCTACGACGGGCCCACGACGAGAATGTTCGCTACGCCGAGATGTTCTTCGATCCCCAGGCGCATACCTCTCGCGGTGTCGCCTTCGACACGATCATCGGTGGTCTGCGGCGGGCGATCGTCGCCGCGCGCCAACAACTAGACCTGCGCGCCCAGCTGATCATGTGCTTTCTGCGCGACTTCTCGGCCGAGTACGCGATGGCGACCTTGGTGGAGTCCCTGCCCTACCGGGAGTGGATTGCCGGCGTCGGCTTGGATTCCGACGAGCGGGACAACCCCCCGACCAAGTTCGCCAAGGTATTCGCGCGCGCCCGATCGGAGGGCTACCAGATCACCATGCACTGTGACGTGGACCAGCAGAACGCAGTCGAGCACATTCGCCAGTGTCTCGAGGTCATCGGAGTGGACCGGATCGACCACGGGGTGAACATTCTCGAGAGCGAGGAACTGACCAGCGAACTCGCCCGTCGCGGGCTGGGGCTCACCATTTGTCCGATATCGAACCGGTGGGTGACCGGCGACCTCAAGACAGCCCAGATCGAGCGCCTGCTCGAACTCGGCATTCGGGTCACCGTGAACTCCGACGATCCCGCATACTTCGGGGGCTACGTCACAGACAACCTCGTCGCCTTGCAGGAGGCGGCAGGTCTGGGACTGGTCGAGCTGGTACAGCTGCAACGCAACGCCATCGAGATCTCATGGCTGCCGTCGGGCGCCAAGGATCGTCTGCTTGCCGACCTCGAACGCTACGCCGAGCTGGCGGTCGGCCCGGCGGCGACGAGCATCCACGGGTAAGGTCGCGATCCCCGCGGCCGAGGCTACTCGTCCCTGCCGCCCTCGTCTTTCGACTGGCCTTGATCGCTCATCGGTCGCTGTCCGCTCGAAATCATCCTTGCGTAAGGAAGCAACCACTCTGTGGTTACGAGGATGCCAGCCTCATCAAACTCGTTCCACAACGCCATCAGTACTTTGGATACTGACTCGCCGTGGTGAGCGTTGAAGACCGTCTCCATCGTCCTGGGGACAGCGTCACGTTGGGACTCCAACTGTTCCAGCCAAGCCCTGGCCAGGCCTTCGGCGTCTGTCACTTCTCGACCCCCGTTCGCTCTGACGCAGCAGATCTTGCCTTTTCCGTCACGTCTTCATCTGAGGTCACTGGCTCCAGTCTACGAGGATGGGCGCTCGCTGCCTGGACAGAACTTGAGGAGCGAGCGCATAACTTGAAGGGCGGGGTCCAGGTAGACCCAGGTCGACGGACTCGTCGGCGACGTGCTGACGAAGTACGTCCAGGTCCTCGCCATCGTAGAGGACGTTGCCGCTGGGCCCACCATCAGCGTACGGCGACCGCGCGACGCGAGCGTGGACTCAAACCCGGCAGACAGGCCGCACGCCCGAAGCCCACCACCGAGGGTGGCAAAGGGCCTTCGCCCGACCAACCTCCGCCAGGCTCCTATGCTCGGAGCTATGGCGGAGCTCAAGCGGCGGCTGATCGGCGTGAAGAAGCGGCAATAGATTCTTCAGCGCGATAACTACGCATGCCGGTCTGTGGGCGAAACCTAATAACTCACCGGGATTACCCCTGGAAGTTGATCACATCGTGCCCTTCTCAGAAGGCGGCACCGACGATGTTTCGAACCTCCAAACCTCTGCCTTTTGTACAACCGCGGGAAAGGAAGCACCGAAGCTCTGAACAAGGCCCTCGATAGTGATCTGCGCAACCTTTTGGATCACATCAACCCCGATATCACCAAGACCATTGCGGCAACAGGCTATGCGATAGTTGTCGCAAACTCGGAAGAGTTCGCTGAACTGGCGCAAAGGAATAACTACTTCGATGGCACGAAATCGACGTCTTGCCAAACACGATCTCTGGGTACCATGCTGGCTTCGCCCTAGGGATACACATCCTGAACGACAACGGGGCATCCAAGACACACTTCCAGATAGCACAGCGCAGGTAGTGGTCCGTCGGTCAAATGAATGGCGGAGCTCCAGCAGGGAGTGCCTCGTGCCAAGCCCGAAGGCGCTTGGGGAGAAACATCCATCTGCGTGGCTACCGGCTCACGACGCGACGGCGTTCGGTGGCGACATTCCGTTCCCCGGTGACTTCCGTCAGGAATTCACTCCCGAAGGGCGGTTAAAGGATTGTCGTGCATCGTCGTAACGCGGGGCGACGGCTCCGTCCTATGGCAAGCCGACCTACAAGGGAAGGGCAAGATTTCTTAAGAGTTTTCGTGTGACTCCCGGCCAGCACGCCCCATCGCGAACGCACCGAAAGCGGCGAGCAGAACACCTGGTCCTATCGCAAGTCCCATCCAGTAGTCCAGGGTCAAAGACGGCGACGCGGCATGGAAGTAGCTGCCGACGAGCACGGGCCAGACGACTGGGACCGACGCGAACCACGCCCCACAGAGGAAGGTCAAGAACCCTGCGCCGACGAGCCGGCGAGCATCGAGCGTGCCGGTCAGGCGGCGCGCGGTCACGACAATGCCGAGACAAGCGAGCAGGCCGACCGCGCCTGGCAGGACCGCCCCGACCCCATGGACGAGATTCCAGGTCCACGAGGCCGTCCCATCTGCTGAGATGCCAAAACTCGGGCCGATAAAGGGAACGATCCCTGCCCACGCCGACAACAAGAGCGCGAGGAAACCCCCGAGAATTAAGCTGAGCGGTGCGCTTCCGGGCGAGGTCGTCACGACCGGGACACTGTCGGGGCCCACAGGCGGCGAAACACCGTCTCCTCCGACCGGAGCTAGATGGAGCGGTCCGGACTCGCTAATAGGTGTGTCCATTGGACACCTCCTTGATCGTGTCGCAATTTTACCGGCCCCACTCTGCGTGGGAGTCGTCGCGCGCGAGGTTCGGTCAGGAGCGGCAAGAGCAGACGCAACCCGACCGTAATATTGACGTCGTTTGGTGCGCCGGTCGACAGCGACTGCGTCCCGTTTAGCGAATAGCCGACGAAGCCGAGGTCTGGCCCGAGGGTGCCGAGGCCGAGCGGACCGTGACTCGCGAAGGCCGCGGCGCAGATCGCCGGCCGGTCTGGACGAGAGTCTCGTGCGTCCCGCCGGGGAGCTGGAGCGGACCCCACAGGAATCCGGCCTCCACGGCCCCTACGCTCGGCGCAAATGCGCCGCCGCGTCGAAGTCCGCTTCTATGCCGAGTTGAACGACTTCCTGCCACCGGACCGGCGGGGCCGGCCGCTCACGCTCGAGGTGGCCGCCGGCACCACTGTCAAGGACCTGGCGGAGTCGTTCGGGGTACCCCACACCGAGATCGAGGTGATCCTGGTGAACGGCGAGTCCGTGGACTTCGTCCACCAGGTGGGTGAGGGCGAGCACGTGAGCGTGTATCCGGTGTTCGAGGCGCTCGACGTGTCGCCGCTCGTGCGGCTGCGTCCGAGACCGCTGCGCGAGCCGCGGTTCGTACTCGACGTCCATCTCGGCCGGCTCGCCCGAATCCTACGACTCCTCGGCTTCGATTCCGTGTGGCGAAACGACATCACCGACCACGAGCTGGCGACGATCTCGGTGGACGAGAAGCGGATCCTCCTCACCAGGGATCGAGGCCTGTTGAAGCATGCCAAAGTATTGCCGGTTCAGCATCGACTCCGACGCGGTGGCCTTAATCCCTCGTCCCGGAGGTTCCGCGACCTCGGAATTAGAGATAGTTACTTGCCCGACTTCGACCTTTACATTTCTGGGTTCGCCAAGCCACCTAAACGAGTGACGAGCAGGTTGCTGCGTCATTCAGCTCTCAGTAGCAGCGACGTAGGCGTGCGGGCGGCGATGCGTCCGGGCACAGCGGCAACGATGTTTGCGAGAACTAGCTCCCCGACGACCATGACGGCGATCAAGGCACTCGGGACAATCGGTGCCGGAACGGCGTTGATCTCGTGCGCGAAAAGGACCCACAGCGACCGCCCGATGATAATGCCAACCGGCACGCCGATGATCATGCCGATGACTACCGCGACACTTGACTGCCACGCGATGGCGGCGGCCACCTGGCGTTGGGTGAAGCCGAGCGTTTTCAACAAAGCGAGGTCACGGCAGCGGCGGCGGACCGACGCGACGAGCGTGAGGCCCAACGCGACGACGGCGCCGAGTGCCAGTCCGATACTGAGGATTGCAGGAGTCGTCCCCATCGAGCGGTAGTTGACAATCTCGGCCGGGCGGAGAACTGGGACGACGCCTCCCGCTGCGCCAGCGTCTCCGGGTATCGCATTGATCTTGGTAGTGATCTCCTCGAGGGAGCGGTAGGCCGCCGTGGGGTCAACCCCGGCGCGGATGCGAATGACGACGGCGTTCGGGCCCGGGATCGGGCTCTCTTGCGCGTTGAGGAGCGAGGCAGGAAAGTCGCTTGTCGCGACCAGCGCCCCGGACCCCATTTCCAGGCCCTTGGAGATCGATGCCATGGTCGCGGTGCCGACGATGACGAGACGCCGTGGTCTGGACTCCCCAACGGAGAACGTGACGGTATCGCCGAGTCTCTTGTGGAGCTGCAACAGTGTCGTTGCACCGAGAACGACCTGGTTGGACGCATCAAGTCCGTGTCCGGACAGCAATGGCGGTGCCACCGCGGCGCCAGGTCGCTCTGTCAGCATCACCACCTGCCGGCCATTGAGTTCGGCCCCGACGAAGTTAAAGCCTGACCACGCTGCGACGTCCGGATCCTTGTCGAGGAGCGCTGCCGTCTGACGGGCGGGGAGGTCTTCTTGACCGGCAAAGCCCGACAGCAACGCGTAGTTCCAGTTCCATCCGTAGAGCGCGGGGTGCGAGACGAGGTTGTTGAGACTGGCCCCGAAGGTGACCGTGGTCACGAGCACGGCGATGGCGAGCACGGCGCCGAAGATGGCCGACCGGACCGGGACGGCATTTCGACCCCTCCCGGACTCGAGGGCGAAGCGGAGACCGGTCACCACCGCGATTGGCAACCCCGCGCCCGCTGTGGAACGTACGACGGCAGGTTCTTGCTTCCAGGTCTCTCCGGACCTCGTGGAGGCGAGTCGGCTCAACTCCCGCCTGGCAAGGATCACGGCGAGCGAGCCGAGGACGACGACAAGGGCGGCGAGCCCGAGCCCGAGCACGGTCCAGTCGAAGGCGAATCCTTTGTAGGGGTACACCGGACGAACAGGGCCGAGCGGCGTCAGTGGGGACAGAGCCACCGCTACGCCGAAGGCCAGTACTGAACCGCCGACCACTGCGCCGAGCAGGCCGATCAGCCCGTCGCAGAGCGTCATCGCTTGATTGGCCCCAAGTGCCCGCAGCGTGGCCGTCTCCACAGTTCCGGCGCGAAGTATGCGACCGATCATGAGACCAGCGATCAACAAGACCGCGAGCCCGGCGATACCGCCGAACACCCCAAGCGCGACGGCTTCGGGCTTGATCGCCTGTTGGGCCTTGGTCACGACGGTCGCGGGAGTGGAGCCTCCACCGCCAACTTCGCCACCCGCGAGCGGGGTCACTCGCGCGGCTTCCTCGTGTACCAGCGTCTGGTTGCTCTCGCCTCCCGCAACCTGCAAGGCGCTCCCGGAGTAGTAGGTGCAGCAGGGGGCGACCTCGGCAGTGAGGGCCGGCGAGAGCAGCACCACGGCCGATCCGAGCCTGTCGATATCGTCTTCGACGACCGAGCTGCTGAACACCACCTCGCCGACCAATTTGACCTTGGCCACCAGGTGGGGCGCGCCGTTGTAGGAGGGGGAGGTCGACTCCGCGTCGGTGTAGAAGGGGATACCGATGACCGACCCCACGTGCAGTCCCCACTCCGTGGCCGCCTGTGCATTCATGACCGCCTCATCTGTCCGCTGCGGATCGGCGAGGCGACCTTCGACGAGGGTGACTCGGTCCATGGTGAGGTACTCCTCGCCGCCGATCACCGTCGGGGGTGTCTCACCGGCACCGATGTCGGGGTGCGTACCCCTTACCGCGCTGAGGTCAATGTTGCCGTCGAAACCGAAAGAGGTCGCAGAATGCTCGACGTGGGGAAGGTGCGCGATCGCATCGACGATTCCCGGGTTGTACCCGGTCCTTTGGCCGAGGCCAGGATCATCGAACCCGGCTAGGACCATGATGGTGGACGGGTTGGTGCTGGCCAAATAGACGGGGAAGGAGGAATCCGTCCGCCGGGCCCCCGCCACTGAACCCATGGCTAGGCCGCCCAGCAGACCTACCAACAGCACGACGGTCAGGTAGCCGCCCCACCGGCCGCCGAAGGTGGCCCGGAAGCGGTACCAGGCGACGCGAAGAACCTGATTCAACATCACGAAGGACTTCCGAAGATGTTGCGGCTGAGCAGCATGCATGAAGTCTGGTGTCGCGGACGGCAGTCGTCGAGGTGGGTACCCGTACTTGGGACTTCGTACCAGCACTCTCCCGGCCACGGAATTGTAAGCGCGGATGGTCCTCAACAATTGAGACTCATACCGACGACCTGGAGTTGCGCTATCGCCATTCTCCGGCCGAGAGTGCACGGTTCGGCCGCTATTCACTTCGCCCACCCGGGTGCCCCAGAATGCTCAGCCTTTTCACCGCCGCGCTGCATCCCACTTCGCCAGATCATGGCGCACACAATGCTCATTCGATTGACCTTCCGAAGGCAAGGAGGTCGCGGCAGAGTCGTGTCGGCGATCTCACGCGCACGCCGAGCCGTCGTTGCGCGCCGATGCTGGTGCAGGCAGGTCCGTCGCCGCAAAGCACGCAGATGAGACGTTATGGGGCTCTTCTCAATCAACTGGGGCGACGTGAACAACTGACCCCTCTCCGATAGGCATCTAGTCGATCGGCGCCTGAAGAGTGCCGACGCCCGGTGCGACATTTCGGGGCGATCCGCGCTGCCGAAAACGTCGATCGGGGCCAACCGAGTACCGTGTGGCACGCTTATTGGGTGCTGACCTTCCATCGCAGTCCCCCGGGGATGATCCTCACGCGGGTCCGACGGCGACCGTCAGCGGTGCCAATGTCCTGCTATGTGACCGAAGATCGAGACCGTCGCCGTCGTTCCCGACGTAGACAACCGTGACAGTGGGGCCGTTTGACTACGTCAAGGCCAATGTCGAGGCTTGGGAATCTCGCGGCGATGATCAGTTGAGGCTGGCCCGGCGCCAGTGGACGGCCGACGAGCCTACGTGGGGCATATTCGCTATCCGCGAAGAGATCGCCGGGATCCTTCCGGCAGATCTGGACGGGTCCAAGACCCTGGAGCTCGGATGCGGAACTTCCTACGTTTCCGCGTGGCTGGCGCGCCGGGGTGCTCAACCGGTTGGCATCGATCCGAGCGCCGGCCAGTTGCGCATCGCGCGGCGGATGCAAGATGAGTTCGGACTGTGGTTTCCCCTGCTGCGGGCCCCTTGTGAACAGGTTCCGCTTCGAGACGGGGCCTTCGATCTCCTCATCAGCGAGTACGGCGCCGCCATCTGGGCAGATCCTTACTTGTGGATCCCTGAGGCGGCCCGGCTGCTGCGGACCGGAGGTGAGCTCATTTTCCTCGGCAACAGCACGTTGTTGATGCTCTGCGCACCCGACGACGAGAACGTCGCGGCAACTGACCGCCTGCTCCGCCCGCAATTCGGGATGTACCGCTTCGAGTGGCCGGGCGATTCAACGGTCGAGTTCCACCTTGGTCATGGGGACTGGATTCGGCTGCTGCGCGCCAATCAGTTTGCGATCGAGGATCTCATCGAGCTCAGGCCCCCCGCCGATGCCACCAGCGAATATCCATTCGTCACTCCTGAATGGGCGCGGCGATGGCCAAGTGAAGAGGTCTGGCGCGCTCGACGGTTGTGAGCGTCGCAAGGTTCCCGGTCACGGCCCCCTGACCAGCGGGCTCGGATGACGCGACCGCAGACAAGCTCCCGCGCTCCTGGCGCCGGAGACGTTGGCACCTGACCCGGGCGCGGAGAAGCGTTCATAACAGTTCTTCCCGGGCGGCGAATGGCAGAGGCGCGCCACCCCCGGAGGGGCGCGAGATTCGGCGATCCGGCGCCCTTGGGTTTCTCTATGCGGGGCGCAGTTGGTCGGCCATAGCGTCGATCGCGACGGTGAACTGCTCTCCCATGCTTCCGCCGAAATGACCGGCGTCGTCGACGACGACCAGACGGCTCGCCGGCCATGCCTTGTGCAGCTCCCACGCAGTGTCGAGGGGACCGGAAACGTCGTAGAGGCCGTGAATCAGCGTGGCGGGGATGTGCGCGATCCTCGGCATGTTGGCGAGCACCTCGTTGTCGGCCAGGAAGCAGCCGTGTCCCCAGTAGTGCGTCACCAGTCGGGCGAAGACTATCTGCCAGGACAGCTCCCGCACGCTGAGGTGCGGCTCGTAGCCGGGCGCGAGGGACATGTGGGTGTCCTCCCACTCGCACCAGCGCCGAGCAGCCTCCTCACGCACCGCCTGATCCGGGCTGGCGAGAAGCCGAGCGTAGGCGGCAGCAAGATCGCCACCGCGCTCGCCCTCAGGCAAAAGTTCCACGAAGTGGTCCCACTGACGGGGGAACACTCGACCCATGTCCCGGGTAATCCACTGTGTCTCCCTCCACCGCCCTGAAGTCACTGCAGCCAGCACCATGCCGAGGACCCGTTCCGGGTGACGCTGCGCGTAGACGAGGGCAAGCGTCACGCCCCAAGAGCCCCCGACCACAACCCACCGGTCGATGCCGAGGTGCGATCGCAGCCGCTCGATGTCAGCGACGAGATCAGTAGTGGTGTTCGAAGACAGGTCAGCGTCGATGTCGCTGGCCAAGGGCCGGCTACGGCCGCACCCTCGCTGATCGAAGATGACCGCCCGGTAACGGACGGGATCGAAATTGCGCCCACTGTCAGGGGAGGCCGGCGCGCCCGGACCGCCGTGCAACCAGACCGCCGGCAGGCCATCAGGCGAGCCGACGACCTGCCAGTACACGGCGTGACCGTCGCCCACGTCGAGATGGCCGAAGTGGTATGGCTCGATGAACGGGTGCATGGCAACGATCCTTCCAGACAAAACGGTCTTCATCCCTACCGACCTCTGGGCAGGGCCGCACAGAACTTTGGCGGACGACCGATGCGAGCTCGTGAGATTTGCGCACCGATTCGGCAGGGAGTGACCGCGCTTTAGTGTGAGTAGGCGCTCGAGATCCTCGGCCAGCTCGTGCGGGTGCTGAGGGAGTTACGGCGGCGCGCCAAGAGCTCGTGAGTGCACAGCCGCGCGTCTTGCGGCGAAGGCATGTCCTACCCGTCGGTCCCATGGCTGTGCTCACGCTGTCCGCAGGCATCCGCGTATGCGTTCGCTTCCGCATCAAGGCGGACGTGCTCGAGGAAGCCGTTGAGGCAACTAAAAAGCCGAGCCAGGAGAGAGAAGGCTACGGAGGCATCGCAGCTGGCGGCCAAAGAATCAAAACCCATCCTCGAGACTGGGGTCGCTTTCCGGGTGCTCGCCTATCCGTGGCTCCGTTTGACCGCTGTCGTAACGCGCTCATCGAGCGAGGAGCTTTCAGCGCTATCGCCAGTCGCTTGCTGGGCCTTCGCCATTGCCTCCCTAAGCCTGAATGCGGCGGGTAGCAATTCTCCTTTCGTCCGCCCGTACTGGAGAAGCTCTGCCCACCAGGCGAGATCGTCGAGCATGATTCCCATTGCCGTTCTCGTGCCGAAATCGGTCGGAACACCTTGACCGTCGAAGGCGGCATCCACCTTGGCGATCAGCACTGTGTCCCGCACGGGCACCATTTCCGACTCGATGGCGACAGCAAACAAGTGCTCTACAGCACGCACACCCGCGGCAACACCGACGCTGTAGCCAACCGCTGCGATCGGTTTGTTGCGCAAAGCGAAGCTTACGAACACGTTGTCAAAGGCGTTCTTCAGTACCCCCGGGATGGAGTGCAGATACTCGGCAGTGACGACCAACAAGGCGTCAGTTTCCTTGAGTTTCCGGTTCCAGTCCCGCACGATGGGCTCTGAGTAGGTCGGGTCGTTGAAGTCGCCAATCGTGCCCAGGTGTTCCTGGAACATCGGCAGCGGCCAGTCGCGAAGGTCCAGAACCTCGACGTCGAAGGCACCGTGGTCGGTGGCGCTTCGGACAACCCATGGCGCGACCCGATCGGCAGCGCGGGTCGGTCTTGTGCTGGCGATGATTACCTTCAGCATCAACAACTCGATCCTCCGTAGTCGCGTGCTCAACGATTGCTGAGTCAAGGTATGCCTTTGGTGCTGAACACGTCAAGGCCCCGCCAGCTGAAGACGGCACCGCCTGGAAGCGCGAGCAGGTCGAGGGCGAGGGGCTTTCTCGAGCAGGAATGGGCCGTGTGGGAAGGACCTTGCACCGGTCAATCGCCATGCTCCCGCCGCAAGCACCGAGTGGGCTCAGCCGTGAGCGGGCGCTCGCGACCCTCGGCCAGCTGGTGCGAGCACTGAGAGAGCTGCGGCGACGCTCACGAGAGGCTCGTCCAGCCAAGAAATAACGGCTTTTCACGTTGAAGTGGGGATTGTGATCTCGCGGGGGTCCTCAGTGCGGTCAGAGGTCACAGGCCGACTGTGCCATCGGCATCCGCTCGTGCACCACAGCCCGGGCGTAGATGTCAAGATGACCGCATGATCGCCGCCGAGGTCCTTCAACTCCCTGATGGGCGACGCCTTGATGTTCGCGTGAGCGGACCGCCAGATGGCCTGCCCTTCGTCTTCCATCACGGGACACCTGGTGCCGCCACACCGATCCGAGCCATCGAAAGAGCGGCCCACGAGCGAGGGCTACGCCTCATCACGACCTCGCGACCCGGGTACGGGGACTCGAGCCGTCAAGCGGGCCGTAGCGTCGTCGATGTCGTGGCGGACACCAAGGCGGTACTCGCCACGATCGGCGCCGAGCGATGCGTGGTAGGTGGATGGTCCGGTGGTGGCCCTCACGCGCTCGCCTGTGCCGCGAGGCTCGACGAGACCGCGGCGGTGCTGTTGATCGCCAGTGTTGCCCCCTACGAGGCCGGCGGTCTCGACTGGATGGCCGGCATGGGCGAAGAGAACGTGACCGAGTTCGAGGCTGCGGTCCAAGGTGAAGGGAGGTTGCGCCCGTACCTTGAGGAAATGCGGGAGCACCTAAGGGATGTCACCGCAGCTGGCATCGTGGCGTCGCTCGGGTCGGTGCTGCCCGACGCGGACAGAGCCGTGCTGACCGACGAGTTCGGGGAGGACATGGCTGCCAACTTTCGCGAGGCCGTGCGGATTGGGGTGGACGGGTGGCTCGACGATGACCTGGCCTGGGTCAAACCCTGGGGCTTCGATCTCGGTGAGATCTCGATCCCGACCATGATCTGGCAAGGGAGCGCGGACTTGATGGTGCCCTTCGCCCACGGCCAGTGGCTCTCCTCGCAGCTTCCTCACGCCTCGGTCCATCTCGAAGCAGGCGAGGGTCATCTCTCGATCGGCCTCGGCGCCCTCGATCGGATGTTGGACGAGCTGGTCGAAGCTCACCGGTCAAGCTGATCGGCTCGCCTTCGTACAGGTCCGCACAGCGCCGGGAACGGCTCGGCAGCAAGAGGTTCTTCTTGTTGGACGAAAGTGACGAGCACCGCTGGCGTAGGTTCACCAGCTTCGACAGTTACCGGCGCCGAACTCGGTCCCCACTCAAACGCGCAGAGCCGAAGCAACAGTCGATCGGGCGCGGTCAAGCCCACGGTGGCGACGCCGTTCTGCACGCGTGTTATGCACTGCCCGCCAACGGCACTTCTGCCTGCGCGTGGGTCACGGTAATGAAACAGGTAAGCCGCATGGTAGGTAATACCTCGCCATGTCCCAAGGTGCCTCTCCGCAGCCGGACCGTGACGCGACGTTGCCCGCAGTCCAGTGCGTTGGCCAACGCACGGCGAAATACGGCTCAGCTTGGCTGCGGAAGTATGTGGAATGCGTACCCGGCGCCATCGGGCAGACTCCTTGGGGTGCGTTCTTGCAGGAACACACCGAGGATCACCCGATGGCCCACCTCCGTGAACCAGCCATTGAGGTCTGGCTCGAACCTCAACTACCTAGAGACCGTTCCCTTTGGATCAAAGAGCGATCTCAAGAGATCCTCCACATTGTCGAAGTTGGCTACGATGCCGTCGAACTTGGTCATGTGGTCACGGCCAGCCTTGTCGCGGAACGCAAGCTTCCACGTCAGCTTCGTCACTCCATCAGCTTCCTGCAGATCAAACGACTCGACGGCCTCCGCATCTGGCCAGCCTTCGAACAGCCACGTCTCGAGGGTTCGGGTCGGCGGCTCGACCTCCAAAAAGGTTCCACGAAACGAGCACTCGGTTCCGTCGTCGGTCACGAAGACGAAGTGGTAGTTCCCTCCTACGCGCAGGTCGATCGAGCACTCCTTCACCTCCTCCCCATATGGGGCGATGGTTCTTCTCACATGCTCTGGCTTCGTCGATACGTCGAAGACGAGCTCGATCGGAGCGTCGAACTCTCGAGTGACGACAACCTCGAGATCGTTTGGGAATTCGATGACTGCCGACCCATGCCGATTAGGTGTCACTGCCGCTCTCCTTGTTGTTGTAGCTCTTTGAGGTAGTCATCCAACCGATCCAGCCGGTCATTCCACGCCTGCTCCGTTCATGCCCTGGGTATTCCGCTTCCTCGTCGCATCGGCCGTCCGGTACCGCCGGGCGCTGCTCGGCCTCCGACCCCTGGTCGACCAGGGTGCTAGCCGCCCGGGACCGCCTGCAAACGCCGGCCAGGTCGACCGCCCATCTGAGCCCTCGCTGGCTGCTGGCGCCGCGATCCGTGGCCGTCGATCTGCTCGGGGCCAGTCACCAACGGGCCCGGCATGAGCGCTCTGCGTTCGCGACTGCCCCGGTACGGCACTTATGTGACAGTTGTGGACATCGACGACCGATAGGCGGCGTCTCGGAAATTCTCAGGGGCATCACCCCGATCTGTCATTCGATCCATTGCCGTCGCCTTATGGCGCGCGTTCTTACTCGGTCCGCAGCAGCGCCGCGGGCGTACGGGCCGCGATGCGTCCCGGAATGGCAGCGACCAGGTTGCCGAGCACCAGCGCACTGAGCGCGATGGCCACGATCGCCAGAGCGGGCACCATCGGGCTGGGCACGACGTAGATGTCGGTGGCGAAGAGATCCCACAGGAAGCTCCCAGCGACGATCCCGAGCGGCACCCCGACGACGAGCCCGATACCACGGCGACGCTGGATTGCCAGGCCACGCTCGCCCGCAGCTGGCGGCCTGTGAAGCCAAGCGTCCGCAGCATGGCCATGGCGCGGCGTCGGCGCCTGACCGAGGCGACGAAGGTCAGGCCGAGGGCGGTCACCGCGCCCGCCGTCAACCCGAGGCCGAGGATGAGCGGGGTGGCGCCCATCGATCGATAGTTGACGATCTCGGCCGGCTGTTGCGCCCCGTACACCTGGTTCCCGTAGTTCTCCGGGGTCGACACCTCCGCCGCGATGCGGTTCAGCGACCGGAGTGCGGTCTTGGCGTCCGCGCCTGGCTTGAGGCGCACGAACTCCGCGTTGGGACCGGCCGGGGACTGGTTGAACTGGTTGCGCACCGATGCGGGAAGGAGCTGGTAGGGCACGACCGCTCCCGTCCCCATGGACGCGTGGCCGGTGACACCGGCGACTCCGACTGCGGGCATGGTGGCCGTGCCGACGATGCGGAGGAGGTGCGGGGTGGTCGTCCCGTAGCGCACCGTGACGGTGTCCCCGACCGACTTGTGGATCTGAGTCAGCGTGCCTGGACCGAGAACGATCTGGCCCGGCCGGTCGAAGCCGTGGCCGGTCAGGATCGGTGGCGCCACAGATGCACCGGGTGACCCACCGAGGACGGGCACCGTGAGGCCGTCGATCTGCAGGTTGCCGAACCAGTACCCGGACCAGTTCGCCACGCTCGGATCGTGGTCGAGCAGCGTCGCCGCCTGCGCGGCGGGGATGTCGCCGGCCCCGCCTCCGCCGATCAGGGCATAGTTCCAGTTCCATCCGTAGAGGCGGGGGTGCGACACGAAAGAGTTGAGGCTGGAGCCGAAGACCACGGTGGCGATGATTACCACCACAGCCAGGGTCGCACCGAGAATGGCCGAGCGCACCGGCACGGCCTCGCTCTCCGCCCCCGGCTCGAGCGCGAAGCGGATACCGGTGACCGCCGAGACGGGCAGGCCGCCCGTGGACGCGGCGAGCCAAGTCGGAGGAGTCCCGCGGCTGCACTTTGCGGGCGCACTCGTTCCCAGCAATGGATAATCGGAGAATGCACCTTGAGTACCCGGCAGCCCCGTTCAGCGCGCAGATCGATGACTACCACGGCGAGACCGTCGCCGATCCATTCCGCTGGCTCGAGGACACGTCGTCGGAGGAGACGAGAGGCTTCATCGCGGCCGAGAATCGCCTCGCCGACGCGTGGCTCGAGGCCGTCCCCAGCCGCAAGGAGATCACACGTCGCGTCCACGAGCTGTGGGACCACCCACGGTTTGGCGTTCCCTTCGAGCGAGGCGGACGGTGGTTCCAGTACCGCAACACCGGCCTCCAACCACAGCCGGTCCTCTACGTCATGGACCGCCCGGGCGCTGACGGAGAGATACTCGTCGACCCGAACCCGTTCTCTGAGGACGACACCGTCGCGCTCGTCGACGCCGTGCCGTCGGCGAACGGGCGGCTCCTCGCCTACGCGACTGCAGACGCGGGCTCGGACTGGTTGACCTGGAGGGTCCTCGACGTCGATAAGAAGACGCTTCTGCCCGATGTGGTCGAGTGGTCCAAGTTCTCGACGGCCGCATGGCTCGCCGACGCCTCGGGCTTCTTCTACGGCGCGCCGCGCCGTCCGGAGCCGGGTCAAGAGCTCGAGGGCGAGACCCGCGGACTTCGCGTCCTCTTCCACCTCCTCGGCGCGAAGGACGGTGAGGACGACGAGGTCTTCTCCGCGGAGGACCAACCCGACTGGCTGCCGCACGCTACGGTCACCGACGACGGGCGGTACCTCGTCGTCGCGGTCACCCGCGGAACAAGGCCGCAGGTACGTCTTGAGATCTTCGACCTCGAGCGCCTGGGTGAGGGAAGTGTCGTCCTCGACCCAGACTTCTCCTCCGAGCTCGCAGTTGCGGGTAACGAGGGTCCGCGCTTCTTCCTCGTCACCAGCGAAGGGGCCGAACGTCGGCGTCTCGTCGCCACCGACCTCTCGGACCCAGAGCATGTCGAGGAAGTCGTCCCTGAGTCCGCGGACGTGCTTGCGAGCGCGAAGCGATGTGGCGACGCGCTCGTGTGCTGCTACCTGACGGACGCGCAGGCCGCGCTGCGCGTGCACGGGCTCAATGGGCGCTTCGCCCGCGAGATCGAGCTACCCCCGTGGACTTCGCTCGTCAACGACGAGCACGGCGCCATCTCGGGGCGCGCCGGACTCGACGTCGTCCACTTCGCCACCACGTCGTTCACCGACTCGGGGTCGGTGTGGAGCCACGACTTCGGGTCCGGCGAGACGACGCTCGTCCACCCTCCGAGCGCTCCGTTCGACGCCGACGACTACGTGACCGAGCGTGGGCACGCAACGTCCACCGACGGGACGCGGGTGCCGTTCTTCTACACGCACCGCCGTGACGTGAGCAGAGACGGCGAGGTGCCGGTGCTCCTTTATGGTTACGGCGGGTTCAACGTGCCGGTCGGCCCGCAGTGGTCGGTTCTGGCGGCCGTCTTCATCGAACGCGGTGGCGCCTACGTGCTTGCGAACCTGCGCGGCGGGGGAGAGTTCGGGCGTGCCTGGCACGACGGTGGCCGCCTCGAGCACAAGCAGCACGTCTTCGACGACTTCGTGGCCGTCGCGCGGGAGCTCGCACGGTCGGGCCTGTCGCGCCCGGAACGGACCGCGATCCTCGGCGGGTCGAACGGCGGCCTGCTCGTGGGCGCGTCAATCACCCAGCACCCCGAGGCGTTCGGTGCCGCCGTCGCCGAGGTAGGGGTGCTCGACATGCTGCGGTTCCACAAGTTCACGATCGGCTGGGCGTGGTCGTCCGACTTCGGAGACCCCGACGACCCCGAGCAGTACCGGTGGCTGCGCGCGTACTCGCCGCTCCACAACATCCGCGAAGGCGTGAGGTATCCGGCGACGCTGCTTCTCACCGGGGACCACGACGACCGCGTCGTTCCGGCGCACTCCTTCAAGTTCGCGGCCGCGCTTCAACGCGCGCAAGGAGGCGACGCCCCGATCCTGCTCCGGGTGGAGACGTCCGCTGGCCATGGCGCGGGCAAGCCGACGAGCACGCAGATACGCGAGAGCGCCGACGTGCTCACATTCGTCGAGGGGGCGCTCGGCGTCAGCCTTCCACGCGACGACCCGGGGCACGTTGACGATCGAACGTAGAGCCGGATCCAGGCGTCTGTCGTGATAGCGGGTGCCCCATGAGGTCCGGCGTTCTAGAGGCAGCCCTCGCCCAGAACGTCGGCTCAGGGCGCGCATAACGACGCGAAAATCGTCTGTAAGGCGTTGACGGACCCGCAAGTATTAGGCGATCTGTAGGGAACCGCCCCTAGCCGTGAGCTGGCGCTCGCGATCCTCGGTCAGCTCGTGCTGGCACTGAGGGAGCTGCGGCGACGCGAGAGTCCTGGTGGCAGATCGCCATAGAGGCTCCGGAATCGAAATGAACGGCGTTACGCGCAGGACAGGCCCACTCGCATTCCCACCGGCGGCCGCTCGATAGTGCCACGAGCGACCAGGGGGACGTCCACTGGTTTGGTGTAAATCGCGGAAAGGGTCCACCACTCAGGGGACCACCGGAGTGAATCTCAACGTGTCCACCAAGACACGACAAGGAGATCACACCGATGGTCCAGCAAGAGTTT
>Ga0326727_10004873_pt1 | contig 39333 bp, 32 predicted proteins | sample MB2enrmetagenome_FD_207643 | JGI IMG/M metagenome (GOLD analysis project Ga0326727, IMG submission 207643) | Lab enriched peat soil microbial communities from McLean, Ithaca, NY, United States - MB29MY | ecosystem: Environmental > Terrestrial > Soil > Wetlands > Peat | place: USA: New York...
CTGGATAATACCTCCATGCCCGACCCACTCGACCAAAGCCTCAGCCACGACGTAATCCACGGCTACATCCCGTTTACCTCGTCCACGGCCTTGCCCGAGGGGGAAGTCTCCGAGCGGCAGATCATCGACGATCCGTGGATCCAGCGGCTGCGGCAGATTCACCAGTTGCAGACGGCATGGTGGGTCTACCCGACGGCCGAGCACACGCGGTTTCAGCACGTTTTGGGGGCGATGCACCTAGCCGGCCGGACGGCCGGCATGCTCTACGACAGCCTCCGCGAGGTTTGCCCCGACGTGCCCAGCCGCGGCTACGTCGAGGCGTTGGTGCGGATGGCGGCCTTGCTGCACGACGTGGGGCACGGGCCGTTCGGACACTTTTTCGACAGCCATTACCTGGCCGAGTACAAGCTGAACCACGAGACGCTCGGGGCGCACATCATCCGCCAGGAGCTGGGCGAGCGGCTGCGGCGGATCCGCCGCACCCCCAACGGCCGCCTGGCCGAAGGCGAGACGCTCGATCCGGAGCAGGTCTGTTTTCTCGTGGTCCGCCCCAAGAGCGCGGCCGCCCGCGACGGCCCGCAGTGGCTCCGCTTCCTCCGCAGCTTGTTCTGCGGCCTGTATACGGTCGACAACATGGATTTCGTGCTCCGCGACGCCTACATGTCGGGCTACAGTCTGCGGGCCTTCGACCTCGACCGGCTGTTGCACTACAGCATGTTCACCGGCCGCGGCCTGACGATCCACGAGCGGGGGCTTTCGGCCCTGGTCCGCTTCCTTTCCGTCCGCGCGGAGCTCTTCCGCACCATCTACTTCCACCGCACCGTGCGGGCGATCGACCTGAGCTTGCAGGAGCTGTTCGTCGAGAGCAAGCGCGACCTGTTTCCCGGCAACCCCCTGGAACACCTGGACGAGTACCAGCGGTTGACCGAGTGGTCGCTCTTGGTGCGGGTGGCCGACTGGCACCGCGCGGGCGATCCGCGGTTGCGGGCCCTGGGCGAGCGCTGGCGGGAGTTCCTCGCCCGGCGGATGCGCTGGAAAATGGCCTGTGAGCGGATTGTGTTCTTTGCACCGGGGCAGGCCGAGGGGGCCAGCGTGCTGAGCGATGAGGACGCCTTCGAGCGGCGGGTCCGCAAGCAATTGCCGGCCGAGCTCGGCGATCTCTGTTTCCGCGTGGACATCCCGCGGCACGTCTACCGCCCGGAAGCCCTGGCCCCCACGGCCGACCAGAACTTCCTCCTCGATCCGGCCACGGGCAAGATCCACCGGCTGGACGAGCGGGAGCTGTTTCGCCGCATCGCCGCCAGTTTCCGCATCTGCCGCATCTACGCCGAGGACGAGCGGCACAACGCCGCGCTGGCGGAGGCCATGGACCAGATCACCGGCACCACCGCCGCGGATGACATCACGAATATGTGAGGCAGCATGTCCCACAATAGCCGCGGATGAATATCCGCGGCCGCAGCAACCGCGGATATACATCCGCGGCGGGGGACGATATCACGAACAGGTGAGCTAGCATGTCCACCGCTACGACGCAGTACGACAATCCCTTGATCACCCGCTACGCCTCCGCGCGGATGAATGAGCTGTGGAGCCCGCAGCGGAAGTTCAGCACGTGGCGGCGGCTGTGGGTGGCCTTGGCGGAGGCCGAGGCGGAGTTGGGCCTGCCGATCACCGCCGCGCAGATCGCCCAGCTTAGGGCCCACGTCGAACAGATCGACTTCGAGGCCGCTGCGGCCTACGAGCGGCGGCTGCGGCATGACGTAATGGCCCACGTCCACGCCTACGGCGACGCCTGCCCCGACGCCCGGCCGATCATCCACCTGGGGGCGACCAGTTGCTACGTGACCGACAACACCGACCTCTTGCTGCTGCGGGAGTCGCTGGAGCTGGTCCGCGACCGGTTGGCGGCGGTCATCGACAACCTGGCGAAGTTCGCCCGCGAGCACCGCGACCTAGCCTGCCTGGCCTACACCCATTTCCAGCCGGCGCAACCGACGACCGTGGGCAAGCGGGCCTGCCTCTGGGCCTACGACCTGGTGCTGGACCTGGCAGAGATCGAGCACCGCTTGGCGTGCCTGCGGGCCCAGGGCTCGAAGGGCACGACCGGCACCCAGGCCAGTTTCCTGGCCCTGTTCCAAGGCGATCACGAGCAGGTCCGCCGGCTGGAGCGGCTCATCTGCCGGAAAATCGGCTTCGCCGAGAGCTACCCCGTCACCGGCCAGACCTATTCCCGCAAGATCGACGCCCAGGTGCTGGCCGTGTTGTCGGGCATCGGCCAGAGCGCCCACAAGATGGCCACCGACCTGCGGCTGTTGGCCCACCGCAAGGAGATCGAGGAGCCCTTCGAGCGGGAGCAGGTCGGCTCCTCGGCGATGGCCTACAAGCGGAACCCGATGCGTTCGGAGCGGATCTGCTCGCTGGCGCGATTCATCCTCAGCCTGGAAACCAGCGCCGCGCAGACGGCGGCCGTGCAATGGCTGGAGCGGACGCTGGACGACAGCGCCAATCGCCGGCTGGTCATCCCGCAGGCCTTCCTGGCGACCGACGCGGTGTTGATCCTGTGTCAGAACGTCACGGCGGGCCTGGTCGTCTATCCCCGCGTGATCGCCGCGAATCTCCAGGCCGAGTTGCCCTTCATGGCCACGGAGAACATCCTCATGGCCGGCGTGGCGGCCGGGAGCGACCGCCAGGACCTGCACGAGCGGATTCGCCGCCACAGCCAGGCCGCCGCCGCCGTGGTGAAAGAGCAGGGCGGGCCCAACGACCTGTTGGAGCGATTGGCGGCCGACCCGGCCTTCGCCAAGCTGGACCTCGGGGCCCTCTTGGCACCGTCCGATTTCGTCGGCCGCGCCCCGCAGCAGGTCGACGAGTTCCTGGCCGAGGTGATCGAGCCGATTCGCCGCAAATACCCCGCTCCCGCCGCCGACGCCGAGGTCAGCGTGTAAGGGAAACAGACGATCCGCTCCGGCGCCCGCCCGGGCGATTGCGAGGGATGTCGCAGGAGTTGTTATTATGGATGGAGCAACACTAGCCCGTCAGGGCCTCGACGCGGGACGCGACAAGCCCGTTTGGCCCGCGGTGATCGGCGTTCTATCGTGTGTTCTCGCCGCTCAGGCGCTCGCTTACGCCGTCGTCAACGGCGTGGGCGCCCTCGGGGTCCAAGACTTGCCTTATGTTTCGTCCTGCGTCATTGGGGAAGAATCCCGTTGCTGGAATTATGTCGTTTTTTGGACAGACAAGCTCGCGTGGGGGATTCTTCTGGCTGCCGGGATTGTTCTATTGCGGGAATGGCACGGAAGCGGCCTAGAACGGAGGCTCGGCGCGCTTCTTCACCGGGTATACGCCTGTACGTGGATCGTGGTGTTCTTGGCGCGCGCTATCCCGGTTTACCGTTTTTACTGGGCGTTCTGCCTGCGCGGCACGGGCATGGACGGCAAGCCGAATTCCGTCGAAACCCGCCTGCACTTCACCTGGCTGGTGTTGGCAATGGTGCTGACAGATCTCATGAGCCTTGCCTATCCGGTCTTCCTTCTCGTCTGGTTTGCGAAGAAGAGAAGGTGTCACGGCGCGTAGCAATGCCCGGACGCCGACAGCGGGCCGCGAAGGCGCAAAGGAATGTCCGAATTACCGCCGCCCCCGGCAATCCGCGCACACGCCCGTCACGAACATGCGGTGGCTGAGCACCTGGAAGCGGTGCCGCCGGGCGACCGCGTCGCGGAGTTGTTCCAACTCGGCGCTCTGGAACTCGATCAGCTTGTTGCAGACCTGGCAGTACAGGTGGTCGTGGCTGGGGTAGCCGTACTCGTGCTCGTAGACGTTGCGGCCCCCCAGGGCCATCGCACGCAGCATGCCCGCCTCGACCAGCTCGGAAAGCGTGCGATAGATCGTGGGCCGGCTGAGCTGCCGCTGGGCCAAGAGCGGCTGCAGGTGCTCCATCAACTCGTCGGCGTCGAAGTGGTCGTGGTGGCTGAAGACCTGCTCGACGATCAGCCGCCGCTGCCGGGTGAGCCGCTTGCCGCGCCCCTGCAGGAACTGCGCAAAACGCGCCAGCGGCGGCAGTTGGACGGGAACCGATCCAAGCGAGAAGGTTCTTGCCATCCCGAACGTCAGCCGATCTCGTCCAACAGGCGATCAACGGCAACGTTTACCTTATCGGGAGTCTCGTAGGTCCCCGCCGCGATCTGGGCGCGGATCGAGTCCACGCGGTCCTGCCGGATGGCGGGGGCCTGATGGACCTGCTCGACCATGCGGGCGGCATCGGAGATGTTCACTTCGTCCTGAATGGCCGGAGACTCCGTGGTTGCCGCAGGCTGCGACGACCGCGCGGCGTGCGGCGCGCCGACCGCCTGGGGACCGTGCACATGTGCGGGGCCGTAAACGTGCATCCCACCTCTCCCTTCTGAATTCTACGTCACTTCCACCCGCGCCGCACGAGCTTTCCACCATGATCCCACGAGCGGTCACATTCGGCTCTCGACTCGTGTCATCGGCCCGGCGTCATCGGGGGATTCAAGGAAACCGCCAACGCGCGATTCCTAGCGAAACGCGGCACTACGCGACCTGTGACGCCTGTGACACCTGCCAAATCACCGGCGTGATGCGTCCCGGCATCACCGCTGAAAAATGGGAACAGTCGCCTCGCCCCAATCAGGAATGCGGATTATAGGTGCTCTTCGGGTCGGAGGCAAGAGCGGACTTGTGCAGGGCAAGCGCCGGACCCGGCCGCCCGCGCCGCGGGCCCAACGGCGGGCGGGCTGGGCAAACGGGGCGATTCCGCACTCGTGGACAAGGGGGTAGCGCATTCGAACTCTCGCCGCGGATGTCTTGCCGCCCGGCCGGGAGCGGCTACCAGTCCTCCAGCCGCAAAGCCAACGGCGCCAAGCACTTCGAGACGCCGCGCCCCGCGGCCAGCCGCGCCCGCGGCCGGCCCCCCGGCACGCTCCGCGTGGAAATTCGCCGGCCGGCCGGAACCCCCGTTGCCAACGCTGCGTAGAATACTGCGGAAGAGCAAGAGAGGGGGCCCCTGCCATGAAAACCTACCCGTCCAGCGTCGCCGTCGGAGCGTTGACTTCCGATCACTGGGACGTGCCCATTCGGGTCCGCTTGGCCCCGTACGTCGAATTCAGCCGCTGGCTGGACGGGCAGTTGCAGAAGCTGGTGCGGCAATGGTCGGGCCGGGCGGCCCCTGCGGCCCGGCGAGCCCGCCGCTAGCACGCGCCGGCTCAGGAGCCGAACTCCGGCCGGCGCCGCGACAGTTGGTTCTTCAGGCGATCGACGATCGAGCTGTGCATCTGGCTCACGCGGCTCTCGGAGAGATCGAGCGTGGCCCCGATCTCCTTCATGGTGAGCTCCTCATAATAGTAGAGGATGATGATCAGCCGTTCGTTGCGGTTGAGTCCCTTGGTCACCAGCCGCATCAGGTCGGCCTTCTGGATGCGGCGGGTGGGGTCTTCGCCCTTCTTGTCCTCGAGGATGTCGATCTCGCGGACGTCCTTGTAGCTGTCGGTCTCGTACCACTTCTTGTTGAGGCTGATGAGGTTGACGGCGTTGGCGTCGAGCATCATTTTTTCCAGCTCGGGCACGGAGATTTGCAGGTCCAGGGCCAACTCGGCCTCGCTCGGCTGGCGGCCGAGCTGGGCCTCCAAGCGCTTGACCGCCTCGTTGAGCTTGCTGGCCTTCGAGCGGACCAGCCGCGGGACCCAATCCATCGTGCGGAGCTCGTCGAGCATGGCCCCGCGAATCCGCGGGACGCAGTAGGTCTCGAACTTCACGCCGCGCGTCAGGTCGAACGCGTCGATGGCGTCCATCAGCCCGAACACCCCCGCCGAAATCAGATCGTCCAGCTCGACGCCTTCCGGCAGCCGGCTCCAGATCCGCTCGCCGTTGTACTTGACCAGCGGCAAGTAGAGTTCCACCAGGCGATTGCGCAGCTCCTGGTTCGTAGGGCTGTGCTTGAACTCGGTCCAGAGCTGTTCGACGTCTTCCGGGGCGACTGCGGTTGCCATGCGTTCCTCCGTGAACTGCTTCCAAGTCTCCCCTCGCCCTTCGGGAGAGGGGCAGGGGGTGAGGGCTTTTCGCTCCATCCGCCGTTGCAGTCGCCCTCACCCTACCCTCTCCCGCGACCATGCTACGCATGGTGCCTGGAGGGGACGTTCATCCAGCGGCGGCGGCCTTGCCGGGCGACGCCGGGCCGGTCGGCCGCGCGGCTAGTTCCGCCGCGATGCGGCCTTGCACCGCGTCCGCAACAATCCGCTCGGCCAGCCAGCCGATGGCTCCCCCCACGGCCGCGAAAACCAGCAGGTTCCACCAACCGGCCCACAGGACCGCATCGATGCTGCCCCCACCTAACAGGCCTCGCGCCAGGGAAATTACCAGGGCCAAGGGGCCGAGAAATCCGGCATAGGTACGAGCCACAAGTGCATCCCTCGATTGCCATTAAACTTCACGCATCCGGTCCAGTTTAACAGCACATCGCCTGCCGACGGTGGTCGTACTATATCGGCTCTCCCGGGATGTAAGTTGAATCGTTTTTCTGTTTCACCTCTTCCAAACGGAGAATGAGCTTCGCAAGTCTTCGCGCGACGGCCACTTCGATGTCGTCCGGCACATTCTGGCCGTTGGTCAGGTAGCTCAAGGGGAGCCGGCTGGAGCGGAGCACGGGCAGGACGTTGCCCAATCCCGACGCTTCATCCAGCTTTGTCAGCACAAGCGCGGTGGTGCCCACGGCCGCGAAACGCTCCGCGGTCTGCTGCAGGATGCGCGCCCCGGAGACGCTGCTCAGCACCAGGTGCACCTCGTCCGCGCCGGCTTCGCTCAAAAAAGCGCGTAACTCCTGGATCCGCACCTCGTCCTTGGGGCTGCGGCCGGCGGTGTCCATCAGGACCAGCTCCAGGTCAGCCATGCGGGCGACCGCCTCGCGCATTTCCCGCGGCGTGGAGACGACTTGCATCGGCAGGTCGATGATATCGGCATAGGTCCGCAACTGCTCGACGGCGGCGACGCGGTAGGTGTCGACGGTAATCAGGCCGACGCGGCGTTTCTCCCGCAAGCGGTAGTGGGCGGCCAGTTTGGCGATCGTGGTCGTCTTGCCCACGCCGGTTGGGCCGACCAGGGCCGCCAGCCGTCGCCGGCCGGCCGCCACCTGGATCGGGCCGGCCACGGCGATTTCCGCCGCGAGCAGGTGCGCAATCCGCGCCTTGGCCGACGGCAGATCGTCCAGCTTCGCCCCCCCCGACTCGGCCCGCACCCGTTCCACCAGTTCGCGGGCCAGCTCTTCGCTGAGATCGGAATCCAACAGGGCGGCGAACAAGCGGAACAGCTCCTCGGGCAGGTCCGGCCGGCCGCCGGCGTCCCGACTCCGCCGGCACAGGCTTTGCACCATGGCGTGCAGGTGGCTGAGCTGGTCTTGGACCTCGTGGGGCAGCGGCGGCGGCGCGGCTGCGGCAGCCGCCTCGTGCCCCGGCCGCGGCAGCCGGCTGGGCACGTTCACGCCGCAGGAGGCCGTCACCTCGATCTGGCGCGCCCCCGGGAGCCAGCCCAGCAGCCCCCGCGCGCGGACCTCGCGCGTGTGCAGCACCGCCGCGTCGGGCCCCAGCTCGCGCCGCACCATCGCCAACGCCTCGTGCATCGTCGCCGCTCGAAAGGTCTTCAGTTCCATAAAAGGGATCGGGGGTTGGGGGTTGGGGATTGGGGATTGGGGATTGGGGATTGGAACGCAGCCGCTTGCGGCTTCGCACTGCCTTGCTTGCCGCTGGCGGCTTCGCGTTGCCGTTTCGCTCCGTTATTTCGCGTCGGAAACCATGGCCACCGATTCGATCTTCGTGTCGCGCGTGATCTCGTTGTAGCTGAGCACCACCAGGTTCGGCAGGTGCGGGAGCGTCATTTGCTTCAGGGCTGCCCGCATCTGCGGGCTCACCAGCACCACCGGCGGCCGGTTGGCCAGGGTGAGCTTCTCGACCCCGGCCGTCAGCAGCCGGCACGTGCTCTCGACGGCCTGCGGCGACATCCGCAGCACCAGCCCGTGCTCGTTGTGCTCGAAGCCGGCCCGCAAGCGGTCTTCCAGGGCCGGGTCGAGCGTGACCACGAACAGCCGGCTCTCCGCGTTGCGATAGCGGGTCGAGATCGCCCGCGCCAGCCGGTGCCGCACGTATTCGGTCAGCAGCACGGGGTCCTTGGTCCGCGGCGCGTAGTCGCCCAGCGTCTCGAGGATCGCGGCGAGCTGCCGGATGGGCACCCCCTCGCGCAGCAACATTTGCAGGATCTGCTGCACCTCGGCCAGCTTCATCACGCCGGGCACGAGCTCGTCGACCACGACGGGGCTGGTCCGCTTCAGCTCGTCGACGAGATGTTTTGCGGCGTCGCGGGTGAGGATCTCGTCGGCATGGCGGCGGATGGTCTCGGTGAGGTGCGTGGCGACGACGCTGCCCGGCTCGACCACCGTGTAGCCGGCCATTTCGGCCTGGTCGCGGACCGAGGCCTCGATCCACAGGGCGGGAGAGCCGAAGGCCGGCTCGCGCGTGGCGGTGCCCGGCACGCGGCCGCGCACGTTGCCCGACTCCATCGCCAGGTACTTACCCGGCAGCAGCGCCCCTTCGGCAACCACCATGTCAGCGATCTTGATGCGGTACTGGTGCTGGTCCAGCCGCATGTTGTCGCGGATGCGGACCTTCGGCAGGATGATGCCGATCTCGCTGGCCACGTTCTGGCGGACGCGCTGGATCCGCTCCAGCAGGTCGCCGCCGCGGCGCGGATCGGCCAGGCGGATCAGGCCCACGCCGATCTCCACCTCCATCGGGTCCACCGCCAGGTAATCTTCCACGCGGGACTCGGCGGGCTTGCCGGCCTCGGCCTTCTTTTTGTCTTCGGCCGCGGCGCGGGCCCGCGTCTGGCGGCGGGTCGTCGAGCTGGCCAGCCCCAGGCAGCCTGAAGCGATCAACAACAGCGGAATCCGCGGCAGATTGGTGAACACCAGCACGCTGAGGAAGCCGCCCGCCACCGCCAGGGCCTGCGGGCGGGCGAAAAGCTGCCGGAGGAACTCCGCCGGCAGATCGCTGTCGGTGCTGCTGCGGGTCACCAGCAAACCGGCGGCCAGCGAAATCAGGAAGGCCGGGACCTGGGAGACCAGGCCGTCGCCGATCGTCAGCGTGGTGAACAGCGACGCCGCCTGTCCCAGCGTCATGCCCCCCTCGATCATGCCGATGAACAACCCGCCCACGATGTTGATCAGCGTGATAATGATCGCCGCGATGGCGTCGCCGCGGACGAACTTGCTGGCACCGTCCATCGCGCCGAAGAAGTCGGCCTGCTGCGTGATTTCCTTGCGGCGGCGCTGGGCCTCCCGCTCGTCGATCGTGCCGGCGTTCAGGTCGGCGTCGATGGCCATTTGCCGGCCGGGCATGCCGTCCAAGGCGAAGCGGGCCGCCACCTCGCTGATCCGCGTCGCCCCCTTCGTGATCACCACGAACTGGATCACCACAATGATGGCGAAGATGATCAGGCCCACCACGATCTTGTCGGTGCCGGTGGACCCGCCCGTGACGAACTCGCCGAAGGTCTTGACCACGCCCCCCGCCGCCCACAGCCCGTCCGTCGCGGCCCGCGTCAGCACCAACCGCGTCGTGGCCACGTTCAGCACCAGCCGGAACAGGGTGGTGGCCAACAACAGCGAGGGAAAGATGCTGAACTCCAGCGGTGTGCGGACGTAGATCGTCGTCAGCAACATGATCACGGCAATCGTGATGTTGCTGGCCAACAGCACGTCCATCAGCGAGGCGGGCAGGGGCACCAGAATCACCAGCACGCTGGCGATGATTCCCACCGGCAAGACGAGGTCTTGCAGGCGGGTCGTTCGGCCCGACCCCGCCAGGACGGTAGATGCAACACCCGAAGACATCCGTGCCTCCGCAGCCGCCGCTCGAAGAAAGCCACCAACGGCATTAGGGGTAGGGAGCCTATCGCAAACCGTCCCAAGTGTCCAGGGCGATTCTCGTTTGTCTCTCACCGCGATTCAAAGCTATCATCGCCCGGCCTCTGACCGGGCAAGATCGCCCCCCCTTCCGCTTAACAACATTCCGGAACATTCCGGCGACTTGCAAAGTGCGCATTGCACCCCCGGGCCATAAGGGGCCATAACCCCTGCAAATCTCGCCTTGACTCGCTCTTCCTCCAGCCGCTAGTGTAGTGAGTCAGTCTCATGGGAACCTTTGGGTGCCATGCTTGCTAGGCGAGCGCAGCGAGGCAGCAAGTATGCCCCCCGCCACAACATGCCCACGACAAGCGCGGGCATGGCACCCACCTTTCCCAAATTGCGCAGGATACGTACCGCCATTTCTGAATTACTACGCGAGAATCCGCCGATGGCTGGGAAAAATAGGAGTATCAGGGCGCTGTGAAACTACAGCCTGGTCTGGATGACTCCCGAGATGACCTCGGCAAGATTGCGGCGACGCTCAGACGATGGATCATCGAGCAGTCGTTCGCGTCCAAGGTGGGGCACATCGGGGCGGCCTTGAGCGTCGTGGACGCCATCGCGGTGCTGTGGGGCGCGGTGCTGCGCCGGCCCGGCACCAACCATCCGGACCGGGATCGCTTCATTCTCAGCAAGGGGCATGCGGCCTTGGCGCTTTATGGCGTCATGCGCTGGAAGGGGCTGCTCGACGAGCAGACCTTCCAGGGCTACTGCCAGGACGGCTCCCGGCTGGGAGTCCACCCCGAAGTGTCGCTGCCCGGCATCGACGCCTCGACCGGCTCGCTGGGGCAAGGGCTCTCCTTGGGATGTGGCATGGCCTGGGGCCTGCGTCTCCGCGGCAGCTCGGCGCGCGTCTACGTTCTGGTGAGCGACGCCGAGTGCAACGAAGGGCAGTTGTGGGAAGCCGTGATGTTCGCGGCCCAGCACCGTTTGAGCAACCTGACCGTCGTGGTCGATCTCAACGGCTTGCAAGCGCTTGGTCCCACCGGGGCGATCCTGGATATGGAACCGCTGGGGGAGAAGTGGCGGGCCTTCGGCTGGGAGTGCCGGGAGGTGGACGGCCATGACCTGCAGCGGCTCGCCTCAGCGCTCGGCGCTGCGGCCGGCGATCGCCCGCGCGTCGTTCTCGCCCGCACGATCCTCGGCAAAGGCGTCTCCTTCATGGAGGGCCGCTTCGAATGGCACTACCGCCCGCTGGACGACGCCCTCTGCACCGCGGCACTCCGTGAGCTGAAGGCGGCCTGATGCGAACCGCATTGATCGAAACGCTCGTCGATCTGGCCCGCGTGGATGAGCGCATCATGCTGCTGACCGCCGACCTTGGCTGGAACGTGGTCGAGCCGTTTCTGCAAGCGTACCCGGAGCGCTTCGTCAACGTGGGGGTCGCCGAGCAGAACATGCTGGGGATCGCCACGGGGTTGGCCCTGGTGGGATATGTGCCTTACGTCTATTCGATCGCCACGTTCAGCTCGATGCGGTGTTACGAGCAGATTCGCAACGGCCCGGTGCTGCACCGCCTGCCGGTGCGGATCATCGGGATTGGCGGCGGGTACGCCTACGGGCATGCCGGCCCGACGCACCATGCCCTGGAGGATCTCGCCCTGGCCCGGACCCAACCGGGATTGCGCGTGCTGGTTCCGGCGGACGGGGAGCAACTTCGCAGCGTTTTGCTGGCCTTGCGCGAGCTGCCCGGCCCCGCCTATCTGCGCGTCGCCAAAGCGAGCGTGCCGGCGGTCGCAGGCTTGCACGGCCGGTTTGCCTGGGAGACTCCGGAGCTGGTTCGGCCCGGCCGGGACCTGCTGCTGCTGTGTACCGGCGAGATGGCGCACCCCGCGCTGCAGGCGGCGGACATGCTTTTCTCCGCAGGGCTATCGCCCGCGGTGGCCGTGTTGGCCCACCTTGGTTTTCGGCCGGGCCGGGCACTGACCGCCCTTCTTTCGCGCTTTGAAACCGTGGTTGCCGTGGAAGAGGCGTTTGTGACCGGCGGCTTGGGATCTCTGGCAGCCGAGACCATTGCCGAAGGCGGTCTCCACAGCCGGTTGCTGCGTTGCGGGGTCGCCGCCGGTTTTGCGGAGCACTCCGGGAGCACCGAGTATTTGCGGAGCCGCAGCGGGCTGACGGCCGCCGGCCTGGCCCGGCGCATCGGCGAGGCATTTCAGCGAAAAAGGACGGCCGCATGACCTCGCCCGCTCCATCCCGCCGTCCCGTCATGTCCGCGGTCATCGCCTGCTACGGCGATGCTCCGGCCGTTCCGGTGATGTACGAGCGGCTGCGGGCCGTGTTCCGGAAGATCGCCGTGGATTACGAGATCATTTTCGTCAACGACGGCAGCCCCGACAACGCCCGGGAAGTGCTGGCCGAATTGGCCGCGCACGATCCTTGCCTCGTCGTCGTCAATCACAGCCGGAACTTCGGCTCTCAGGCGGCGTTCACCAGCGGGATGCGGGTCAGCAGCGGAGACGCCGTGATCCTGCTGGACGGGGATCTGCAGGACCCGCCGGAGCTGATCGCCGACTTTTACCGCGCCTGGCTGGAGGGCCACGACATCGTCTACGGGGTCCGCATCCGCCGGGAAACCGGCCGCGCGATGGGCCTGGCCTACAAGCTGTTCTACCGCCTGTTCCGCGCGAGCGCCTATGTCCGCGTGCCCCTGGACGCGGGTGATTTCTCCCTCCTCGACCGGCGCGTCGTGGAGGTGCTCAACCAGATGCCGGAAAACAGCCGCTTCGTGCGCGGCCTGCGGGCCTGGGTCGGCTTCCGTCAAACCGGCATCCCCTACGTGCGACCCGAGCGGATGTTCGGCCGCACGACGAACGGCTTCCTGCGCAACCTGGGCTGGGCCCGCAGGGCCATCGTCTCGTTTTCTTATCTGCCGCTGGACCTGATCGCTTGGACCGGGTTCCTGATCGTCGGCGGCTCGATCCTGGGGATCGCGGCCCAGATCATACTGCGGCTCGTCTTTCCCGAGAGCGCTCCCAGCGGTTTCAGCACGCTGATCGTGCTGATCCTGTTCCTGGGCGGGGTGCAGATCCTCTCGATCAGCGTCATCGGATCGTACCTGGCCCACATGTACGAGGAAGTCAAGCGGCGGCCGGCCTATATCGTGGAGAGCATCCTCAACCGCCGCTCGCCCGCCGGCGCCCGCGACGTGGGCCCGCACTTCATCGAGGCGGCGGACTCCGCCCGCGCGCAACTTCGCCCGCAGGAATCGCCGCCGGTTGCCGAGCGTTTCAGGAGGCCTGCCCATGAGTCGCAGCGCGTTTGAGGCCCGGTGCCGCGCGACGACGGGCGGCCGGGACAGGGCGGGAGCGATCAAGCTGGTGCCCACGCGCTGCGCGATCTGCGGCCCGGCGGGCGAAGCCGCGGAGTTGTACCCGGCGCGGCTGGAGCCGGCGGCCTTCTCGGCGCGCGTGTTCTCGGCCCGGCGTCCGCCGGACCGCTTGCACTACCGCATGGTGCGCTGCCGCAGGTGCGGACTGGTCCGCTCGGACCCGATCGCTGAGAACGCCGTGCTGCAGGGGCTCTACGCCGACAGTCTCCTGAACTACGAGGCGGAATCCGCCAACCTGCGGCGGACCTATGGCCGCTGCCTGGCACGCCTGGAACGCTACGGCGCCGTCAAGGGGAGCCTGCTGGAGATCGGCTGCGGCCACGGGTTTTTCCTGGAGGAAGCCCTGGCGCAGGGCTACGGCTCGGTGCGGGGCGTGGAGCCCAGCCGGGCTGCGGTGGCCAAGTGCCCGCAGCGGCTTCGCCCGCAGGTGGTCTGCGACCTGTTTCGTGCCGGCCTTTTCCCGCAGGCGGCCTTCGACGTGCTCTGCATGTTCCAGGTTTTCGATCACGTGCCCGAACCGGCGGCGTTTCTCGACGAGTGTCTCCGCGTGCTGCGTCCCGGCGGCCTGCTGCTGGCGTTGAACCACGACATTCAGGCGCTGCCGGCCCGCATGCTGGGGCAGCGCAGCCCGATTATCGACGTGGAGCACACGTTCCTCTACAGCCCCGGGACCATGCGCCGCCTTTTCGCGCGGCGCGGTTTTGAAGTGCTTGAAGTGCGCCCGGTCTGGAACCGCTGCGCGCTGGAATACGTGTCGCGGCTCGTGCCGTTGCCGCCGCGCGTGCGGCAGTGGGTAGAGCGGCTGCTTTCGGCGACGGGACTGGGGCGGCTTGCCGTCACGGTCCCGCTGGGAAACCTGTGCCTGATCGCCCGGAAGCCCGCGCGGAGCGGACCGCGGAAGAGGACCGCCGCATGAGCCTCCTGGACCTCAATGCCCGCGCATTCAACGACGACGCCCAGCGCCACGGCGGCTATGCCTACACGAGCGGCGCGCGGTTGAGCTGCCGCATGGCCAACGAGCGGCTGACCGCGGCCACGCTGGGCCTGGCCGATTTCCGCGGGCAGCGGGTGCTCGACGTCGGCTGCGGCGACGGCACCTACAGCGTGGAACTCTACGATCGGGGCGGCGCGGCCTTCGTGCAAGGCATCGATCCGGCCGCGGCGGCGATCGAGGCGGCCCGCAAAGCTGCCGGCACGCGCAACATCGAGTTCTGCGTCGGCAGCGCCTACGACCTGCCCTATGCAGCGGAGAGCTTCGACATGGCCTACCTCCGCGGCGTCCTGCACCACATGGATCGGCCGCGGGACGCCCTCCGCGAGGCTCTGCGGGTGGCCGCGCGCATCGTCGTCGTCGAGCCGAACGGATACAGCCCCATCCTGAAACTGATCGAGCGCGTCTCCCGCTACCACCGCGGGCATGGCGAGAAGTCCTATCCGCCGCACCGCCTGCGGCGCTGGACCGCGGACCTCGGCGGGCAGGTCGCGGCAGGCCGTTTCGCCGGGCTGGTCCCGATGTTCGCGCCGGATGCCCTGGCGCGCCTGCTGAAGATCGTCGAGCCGCTGCTGGAGGCCACTCCCCTCCTGCGGTCCGTCGGCTGTGCCGTCTACGTGTTCGTGGCCACGCGCCGCGCGCCGGGAGGAAGCCGGAGACCCGCCGCATGAGACGGGTGTTGATCACCGGCGCTGCGGGATTCATCGGCGCCAATCTTGCCCGCCGCATGTTGCAGGACGGCCAGCAAGTCCACGTCCTGACAATCGTTGGGGAGAGCGACTGGCGGCTGCGCGAGATCGCGGGGGACCTGCGCCGGCACACGGCCGATCTGCGCGACGCGGGCGCGGTCGCCGCCCTCGTCCGCCGCGTCCGGCCCGAATGGGTCTTCCATCTGGCGGCCCACGGCGCCTACTCCTGGCAAGACGACGTGCGGCGGATCTTCGACACGAACCTGCTGGGCACGATGAACCTCTTGGAGGCCTGCGCCGCGGCGGGCGTGGAACGCTTCGTCAACACCGGCAGCTCGTCCGAATACGGCTTCAAGGGCCGCGCCGCAGCGGAGGATACCTGGCTGGAACCGAACTCCTACTACGCGGTCGCCAAGGCCTCGGCCACCTTGTTCTGCCGCTATCTCGCGCAGTCCCGAAAAATCCCGGCGGTCACCCTGCGGCTGTATTCGGTTTTCGGGCCGTACGAAGAGCCCAACCGCCTGATGCCCTCGTTGATCGTGTACGGCATGGCGGGCGGATATCCGCCGCTGGTCGATCCGCGGGTGGCCCGCGATTATGTCTACGTGGAGGACGTTGTGGAGGCTTATCGCCTCGCGGCGGCGGCCGACCACGAGCCGGGGGCGGTGTACAACGTGGGGACGGGCGTGCAGACCACCCTGGCCGAGCTGGTGGCGCTGGCCCGCACGGTCTTCGCCCTCCGCGGCGAGCCCCCTTGGGGTTCGATGCCCAACCGCTCCTGGGACAGCACGACCTGGCAGGCCGATATCCGGAAGATCGCGGCGCTCGGCTGGCGGCCGCAAGGCTCGCTGGAGAGCGGTTTCCGCCGGTTCGTGGAATGGTTCCGCGCAGAGCCTTGGCGCCCGGAACACTATCGGCGTCATCTCTCCCTGGACGAAGCTCGGAGCGGGGCATCATGAGGCTATTGCGGCTGCTGGCGGCCTCGATCACCGGGCTCTTCGCCGCTTGGACCTTGTCCTACCATTTCGCGCTGCTGGTCCGGCTGTCCGCCCGCGCGACCGTCTTTCCCTTCCTCGCCGTCCTGTTGGCCCTGCTGGCGTGGTCGCGTCGCGACGGCTTGCGGGCCCTCCGGGCCCTCCGCAGCCCGCGGCGTGAATGGCTCTACGCCGCGGCGGTGCTCGGCTTGGCCGGGGGCATCGCTTTCCTGTCGCTGTTGCTCGAAAGCCATACCCCGGACGACTACAACTTCTTCCATCGCGCCCTGGTGCAACTCGATTGCCTGGATCAGCCCTTCCTGCTGACCGAAACGGGGCTCAATCCTCCGGGGCTTCCCCAGTTGTCGATCCTGCACGCGATGACCTCCTACGAGCCGGCGGTGGCCCTGGCCGCCAGGCTGCTCAAATTGGATCCCCTCGGGTGCTATCAGAATGGCGGCGCGTTCTTGGGTGTTGCGCTGTTGGTGGTGATGCTGGTGCTGTTGTACCGCCACTTCCACCTGCAGCCGCCGGTGGCCCTGGCGGCGGCGCTGGTCGCCATGCTCTATATGGTCGGCGACGTGCGGCCGCAGCGTTCCTACGGCAATATCCTGCTGTATGCTTGGATCGGCAAATTCCTGCTGTGGGGAGCGTGGCTGCCGTGGACCCTCGTCCTGGCGCTGCGCTTCCTGCGTCGTCCGGGGTTCTCCCGCATGGCCCTGCTGGTGCTGGCGGGCGTATGTGCGGCGGGCCTGAGCGGATCGGGCGTATTCCTCTTCCCGGTTGAGATCGCCTGCGTCTCGTTGGCGTATCTGCTGCACGCCCCCCTTTCATGGAAACGTGTCCGTCGCGCGGCCCTCGTCAATGCCGGCGGGAGCTATTGCCTCGCGATCGCCGCGCTCAGCCTGGCGGGCACGATCCCTCGGCCCGTCAACATCGAGGCCTGGACCCAGGGGTGGCCTGCCACGTGGTGGCAGGACCTGGGGCTGGTCTTCAGCCACCGCGGCCTGGTGCTCCGCGACGCCCTGTTGGTCCTCTTGCTTCCCTGGTTCGCCCTGGCGCGGTCCTTCGCCCGCCTGGCGACGCTCCTCGGGATCGCCGTGCTGCTCGTGGTCGCGAATCCCTTGACCGGCCCGCTCTGGATGCGCGTTGTCACGCCGGCGGCCTACTGGCGATTCGTCTTTCTGCTACCGTTGGCTTGGTATGCGGGGCTGATAGTCCCCTCACTGTGGCTGAAACACGCCAGCCGCCTGCGTGCCGGCGGAAGTCGCATCGCTGCGATAGCCGCGATCGTGGCGATCGCCGTCGCCTGGCGATATTCTGATTTCTGGCCGCCGCGGGTGTCGAGCCGGATATCCCTCAAAGCCCCCTGGGAACTGCGCCTTCCACGTCAGGAAGCCGCCTTCGCCCGGCTGGCCATTCCCCACTTGGGCGGCCGCTACGTACTCGGGCCGGAGAGCGTGTGCAACAGCATCGCCCTGCTGGATTCCAAGGTCAGGTTCGACGCCGTCCGCGGGACGCAACATGCTTTTGTCCAGGCCGGGCTCCGCGCGGAGGGCCTCCGCCGCCTCGCCGCGCAAACGGCCGTAACGCAAGGCGACATCGCGGGCAATCAAGCGCGGGAACTGGTCGCCGCGCTGCAAGAATCGTTCGCGCGGGGCGTCGACGCCGTGGTCCTGGCCGATTCCGCGCCGGTGCGGCGGCTGGTGCTGCCGCAATTGACCGGCAGCGCCGCGACCGCCTGGCGGCCTTCCGTGGCGGGTTTCGGATATCTCCTGTTTCTGCGGGCGAAGGAGTGACGCAATGCCCTGGCTCACGCAAAGCCGCTTCCCGTTCCTCTGGAACTGTTTTCAATGGGCCATCGGCGGGTCGGTGGACAAGCGCCGCCTTTGCCTGCGGCATTACTCCGGACAGAAGCGGGTCCTGGAGGTGGGCTGCTCGGTAGGGAATATCGCCGTCGCATTCCAGCGCACGCCCGGCCTGCGCTATGTCGGGATCGACATTGATCCGGCGGCAATCGCGCTGGCCAAGAAACGCTTTGCCCGCTGCGACAACTTCTCCTTCCGCTGCCAGGACCTGGCCGAGACGGCCGAGCTGGGCGAGCGATTCGACTATGTGCTCTTGGCCGGCGTGCTGCACCATCTGCCCGATCAAGAGAGCCTGTCCCTGGTGCGCGCCGCGCGGAGGCTGCTGGACGAGCGCGGCCTGCTGGTGGTCGTCGAGCCCGTGACGCCCGCCGCCGGCGACTCCAACTTCCTGCGCTTCTACCTGCGCACGTTGGAGCAAGGGCAATACGTGCGCGACCCCGCGACGCTCGGGAGGCTGCTCGGCTCCGTGCGGGGCTTGCTGCCGTGCGGGGAGGAGACGTGCCTGGTCGGCGCAACGCCGCTGGGAGTGCCGCGCTGTGCGCGTTTCGGCGTTTGGCAATTCCGGGGGGATTGATGATTGCCGTCGCCGGCTACTGTCCCGTCCGCACCAGCTTGTGCCATTCCTCGGTCAGCTTCTTCTCGTCCCAGCCGTAGATCCGCTCGATGGCCTGCAGGGCGTCCTTCTCCTCGTGCAGCGAGCCGACCAGCTCGGCGAACTTGGCGGGCTGCTTGGCCAGCAGCCCGGCCAGCGTCCACGCCTCGGCGTAATGCGGCAGGGTCATGTTCGTGGTGTCCATGCTCATCAGCTCGCGGAGACTGGAGACTTTCTTCGTGGCGAGCCGCTGCTGCACCAGGTGCAGCCACGCCAACGGATCGTTGCCCAGGTTGCGGCCGATGTTGCCGTAGCTGTTGCTGAAGATCATGACCGTGGGGGAGCCCATCAGCAGGGCCTCCAAGCCGTTGGCGAACCCGGTGGCCAGCGGGTCATGGCCGCGGGATTCGACCAGTTGCAGGAAGGTCATGTAGCCCACGTCGGTGGCCATCAGGCGGCGGATCAAGTCGACTGGCAGGTTCTCCACGCAGATCACGGCGAAGTTTTCCGTGACGTAGGCCGTGCCCTTCATCAGGGCCTTTTTCAGGTCTGGTCCGCCGGGGGTGGCCGTATCCTTGTAGGGGTCGCCGATGATCTCGAAACTGGCGTTCAGCCACCGCTCGAACTCGTAGCGCCGCGGGATCAGCAGGACGTGGGCCGCCCGCTTGTCCAAGCCCGACCGGATCGGCTCCTTGCACTTGGTTTCCAGGAACCGCTCCAGCCGCTTGAGGTCGGGAAAGAAGGTGGCCAGGTCCTTCTTGGCCCCCCAGAGGGTGACGTGCCGGCCTTCGGCGGCCTGCAAGTCGGCCCCGCTCGCCTTGTTGACCTTCTGGATCCTCTCGAGAATCTCGTCGCGCTGGGCCTCGCTGGAATGCAGTCCCTGGCCGGGCACGATCGGCTCGGCCGGCTCCTCCTTCTCGTGCTTGCCCGGCTTGGCGGGGGGCGTAAACGCCTGCTGCATCCCGGCGATCTGCTCGGCACTGAACCCCATACGCCGCAGTTGATTCTGCACGGCCGGCGTGACCTCGAAAGCGATGCCTTGCTCCGTCGCCTTGCCGGCGATCTCCGCGAAAGGCACGTGCTGGTGGCACATGCGGTTGATGTCGCGCATCGTCAACGGCTGCTCCGCGGCCAACGCCACGCTCGCCGACCACAGCGCGGCGATCGCCAGCCCGGCCCGAACCACACTAGAGATCAGTCGCATACCAGCACCTTGATCGCGTGACGTGTCCCTGCGGGCTGCTACATCCCCCATTTGATCATCGCCCGGCGGCGGCGGGCTGTCAAGCCTGCCCGGCCTTCGCGGCGCTCTCACGGCGGATTGCTTGCCAACCGCCCCTCGCCCGTGCAAAATGGCGGTAACGAGGGCAAAACAGGGCACGGGGAGAAGATGCACGCCCCCGCCTTGCGGCAAAAAGGAGAGGCCATGACGAGCAAGACATTTCTGGCGGCCGTGCTGCTGGCATGGGGCCCGGTTGCGGCGGCTCCGCCCCCACATGCCGCGGCTGCGACCATCCTCTCCAGCGACAGCTACCTCCGCGCCCTGCTGACCTTCCGCACGCCCGTCGAGATATCCCCGGACGGAAAAGTCAAGACGGTGTCGGACCCCACGGTCCCCAAGGGCAAGGACTCCCAGCCGCTGGCCGATTTCCAGTCGCCGCTGCCGCCCGCGGACTGGGTGCAGCCGGAGTTCGATGATTCGCCCTGGGACCGCCGTCGCGCGCCGGTGGAAGTCGCCCCGGAGTGGCGGGGCGGCCACACCTCGCTGCACTCGGCCACGAGCAATTCGAGCCTGCACTTGCGCTGGCGGTTCGCGGTGGACGATCCGGCCCGGGCCCAGGATCTCCAGCTCGCGCTGGAGTACGTCGGCGGCGTGGTGCTGTACGTCAACGGCCGGGAAGTGGCCCGCCGCCACCTGCCGGCGGGCGACATCCTGCCGGACACCCTGGCCGAGAAGTATCCCGACGACCTGTACTGTGAGCCGGGCGGGAAGTTCCTGCAGGCGACCTGGCCGGGCAAAGAGGTCGCCAAGGAACTGCTGCCCCGCTTCGAGCGCCGCTACCGCCGCATCGCCGGCCTGGCCGTGCCCGCCGGCTTGCTCCGCAAAGGCTGCAACGTGCTGGCCGTCGAGATCCACCGCGCGCCGATCAACCAGGCCGCCATCGCCGCCCAACGGAAAGAGGAAGGCGCGATGTACACGCGGCCGGGCATCTGGGCCTACGCGGGGCTCAAGAGCCTCGCCCTGAGCAGCGATTCCCCCGGCGGCGCGGTCCCCAACGTCGCCCGCCCGCAAGGCGTCCAGGTCTGGAACGTCGCGGCGTCCGAGACCGTCACCTCCTTCGACTACGGCGACCCGCAAGACGCGCTGCGGCCGGTGGCCATCGACGCCCTGAAGAACAGCGTCTTTTCCGGACGCCTGGCGGTCAGCTCCGCGCAGGCCATCCAAGACCTCAAAGTCACGGTCGGCGAGCTGGCGCTGGCCAGGGGCAACGGCAAGCTGCCGGCCTCGGCCGTACACGTCTGCTGCGCCGAGCCGGCCGTGCCCGAAAAATGCTGGACCCCCCCGCACCGTTACAACGGCCTGGTCGCGGCGATCCCCGCGGAAATCCCGGTGGTGCAGGCGCCGCCGCCGCGCGAGGACTACCTCTGCCAGCCGATCACCCGCCCCGGCCAGACCAGCGGTGCGGTGGCTTCCCTCTGGCTGACGGTGCGCGTGCCCAAGCAGGCCCCGGCGGGCAAGTACCAGGGCACGATCACCGTCGCGGCCGAGGGGCTGAAGACCACGGCGGTGCCGCTGGAAGTGCTGGTCCACGACTGGACGCTGCCCGACCCCAAGGATTTCCGCGTCCACAACCTCATCTTCACGTCCCAGGAAGCGGTTGCCCGGCACTACGGCGTGCCGCTCTGGTCCGAGCGGCACTTCGAGTTGATGGGCAAGTCGCTGGCCCTGCTGGCCGAGGTCAACTCGCGGGAGATTCCCGTCAACTTGTGCATCGACTTCTACGGCCTGGGCGGCAACTCCGAGTCGATGGTCCGCTGGATCAAGCAGGCCGACGGCTCCTTCAAGCACGATTTCAGCCTCTTCGACAAGTACCTGGACCTGGTCGCCAAACATTGCGGCAAACCCTGCCCGCTGCGGCTGAACTGCTGGGGCGAGGTCAAGGAATACAAGGCGTACCAGGAAAAGAAACAAGTGCAGCACTCCTGCGCGATCGGCGTGACGGTCGCGGATCCATCCGGCGGCAAGCTGGAGCGGCTCGACCAGCCCTGCCCGGGCACGCCAGAGAACTTTGCTTTCTGGAAGCCCGTTCTGCAGCAGGCGCTGGCGAAGCTGGCGGCCCGCGGCTGGCTGGACGCAGCCGCCCTCGGCCATAACAGCTATTGCTACGAGCCGGCGCGCGAGGTGGTCGGCGTCGGCAAGCAGATCTGGCCGGACGGCGTCTGGGCCTACACGGCCCACAACGGCACGTTGGCCGGCGCGTGGAAGACCCCCGCGGCCGACGGGAGCATGCCCGTCAAATACTCGGTCTGCATCTGGACCGAGGGGCGGGTCGCTGTCCGCGGCGGCCGCGAGCTGCTCAAGCCCCGGCCGAGCATCTGGTGCAACACGGCCCGCGGCCGGCATTGGGACGCCTCGCCGCTGGCCGTCGTCCGCAATCTCCCGGAGGAAATGATCTTGCGCGGCCACGACGGCGTGGGCGACTTCGGCGGCGACCTGTTCCCCATCCAGAATCCCAACGGCCAGGGCTACTTCTGCCTGGGCAACGGGCGGGGCACCGGCGGGCCCAACGACGCCCAGCGGGCCATCCTCGCCCCCGGCCCCGACGGCCCCGTCCCCACCGAGCGCTTCGAGAACTTCCGCGAGGGCACTGAACTCGCCGAGGCCCTCCTCTTCCTGGAAAAAACGCTCCAGGACGAAACCATCTCCGGCCCGCTGGTGGAGAAGGTCAACCGCTATCTCGACCAGCGGAGCGAGGTCTTCCGCAAGTACTGGTACGAACGCGGTTGGAACTACATCAACCGCTGGTCGCCGGTCGGGCAAGCCGACCGCGATCGACAGCTCCTGGCCCTCTGCGCCGAGGTGGCCGCCGAACTCCGCGGCAAGTAGTCCGGCCGCGCGTGGCAATCAAGCGAACAAATGCGGAGCTTTGTGGTGCAGGCGTCCCGCCTGCCCGGAAGATGCAGGCGAGACTTTCCCCGTTCCCATGCTTCCTCGTTTTTTCTCGTTCCCACGCTCTGCTTTCTCGTTCCCACGCTCCGCGTGGGAACGCCCCGGATGGCCGCTCCGCGGCCCTTCCTGGCCGAGCGCCGCCACGCGTGCCTCGGGGACGCGGAGCGTCCGCTCACTGCGTTCCCACGCGGAGCATGGGAACGAGAGATGTTCCACGTGGGAACGAGAAATCCGTGTATAATCCGTGTTCCATCCATGGCTAAGTCGCCTATGTCGGGAGAAGACATGATCCAATCGCTGCTTCGCACGTGGGCCCTGGTATGGTTGGCGGCGTCTGCGGCCTCGGCTGGGCACGCTCTGGGCGCGGCCGACCTGGTTCCGCCGGCGGTGGCCATCAAGCCGGACCGGCCGCGGCTCCTGCTGCGGCCCGCCGACACGCCGTACGCCGTCTCGCTCAAGCAGCTCGCCGCCCTGCACCGCGATGCCGACTTCCAGCGGATGGCCGCGCAGCTCGAAGGTCTCCAGCCGCCCCGGGCCGCGGCCCTGGCCATGGCCTACCTGCTCAGCGGCCGGCCGGAGGTGGCCGATCGCGCGGTGGCGCACATGCGGGCCTGGCAACCCCCCGCCGGCCCAAACCCCAAAGCCCTCGAAGACCCCTTCTACGTCTACTCCGTCCTCTCCGACATGGCCCTGGCCTACGACTGGCTCTATGCCTATCCCGCTTTCGACGCCGCGGCCAAGACGGCCTTGCGGGCCAAGCTCGCGCCGCTGGCCCAAAGCGGCCTGCTCCACGGCAACGACCACGTCTTCCACAACTACACCTGGATGTTCAACAGCGGCGCGATGCTCTGGGCCCTGGCCACCGCCGGAGACGACCCCGAGAGCGACCGCCTCCTGGCCGGCCTTGCCCCGCGCTTCAACCGCCAGCTCTTTCCGGCGATGGAGTATCTCGCAGGCGGCAACGGCGACGCCGCCGGCTACTGGTGGCGCTACTGCCTGGGCTACGCGGTGCAGTCGCTGCTGGCGACCCAAAGCGCTTTCGAGACCGACGTGGTGGGGGCCGTCCGCCGCGAACACGGCGACTGGCTCAATCGCGAGCTGGACAACCTCGTGCTGAGCGTCCTGCCCGACATGCGCTTCGTGCCCTGGGGCGACATCGTCATCGGGGCCAACGGCGGCGTGACCCATGAAATGGCCGGCCGCATCGACACGCTCACCTGGGCCCTCCGCTCCCCGCACGGGGCCTATCTCAGCCGCTGGCTGGCCCGCCAGCGCGGCCTGGATCGTTTCCTGGGCGAGACGGCCATCTTCTATTTCCTCTACACGCGGAACCTGGCGGTCGAGCCCGCCACGCCCCCGCTCAGCGTGCTGGCGGGGACTGTCCCAATTTTCGGCCCGGGAAAAGTGGGACTGTCCCTCTCGAAATCGGCGGCCGGCACTAATCACGGCGGGCACGTCATCATGCGGAGCGACTGGAGTGATGGGGCAACCGTGGTCGGCTTCCGCTGCTGCGACTTCTTCGGCCAGCATCTGCACCTCGACCAGGGCAGCTTCCTGATCTACCGCAACGGCCAACTCGCCCTGGACGCCGGCTGCTACCGGCACGTCGGCGGGGAACAGGCCCGCACCGACGCCCACAACACGCTGCTGTTCGGCGGCCAGGGGCAACGCCCCGAGAAGTTCCAAACCGCCCGCACGCTGGACATGTTCACCGAGCGGCTCCCCCGGGGCCTGGCGACCGGCGACATCCTGTTCTACAAGGACGCCGGGCCCTGGGCCGCCGTGGCCGGCCAGTTCGCCCAGGCCTACGACGCCCAGACGGTGCAAAGCTGCGTGCGGCAATTGCTGTTCGTGCGGCCGGGCGTAGTCGCCGTGGTCGATCAGATCGCCGCCCCCGCGGGCCGTTCGCTGCCCGAAATCCGCTGGCTCTTGCAGGTGCCCGGCCAGCCGGAGATCGCCGGCGGGGTCGTAGTTGTGCGAAACGCCAAGAGCTATCTGCGCTGCACAGCCCTGCCCGTCCGCGGCCGCCCGCAAGGCGCTCTGACTGTTGAAAACTCCTACCCCACGCCTGCCGGGGCGAATTCCGGCAAGGGCACTCCGGCGGTGATCGACGCCTCCCGCGTGGTTTTCGCCTACGAGAGCCAGCCCCGTCTGACCCTGATCCACCTCCTGGAAGTCGGCGACGGCCCGCCCCCCGCCGCCCCCCCTGCCGCGCAGGTCGACTTCCGCCCGGGCGCGGTCGAGTTGCTCCTGGACAAGAAGACCTACCGCTTCTCGGCCGCCCCGCCGTTTGACGTATCGCTTGCGGCCCCGTGAGCAGCCGGCTACCACTACCGGCTTGTGCGGCAGCGCCCGCCGGCCGCAAGGGCACCCGACGGGTTCGCAGCGAGTCTCAAGGCCCAAGCGTTCCCGCTGCGCCGCGCGGAAGCACTGCTGGGCACGCCGCGCACCGCGCGCAGCACTTTCGGTGTGGTCGCGGCACCCGGGTCAGCCTCCGTCAGCAGTGCCGTCCGCCGGAGGCACTCGATCCGGGTCCGTCGCGATCACGCCCCCGTCGCTTCCGTAAACAACGCCGTCGCGCTGCGCGTTGCGGCGCCCCTTTTCCACCAATGCAGAGATCGCTGCGCTCACGTAGCGCTTGGCGCAACCGAGCCGCCTCGCAACAATGCGATGAATCCCTGGCTTCCACGGCTGGGGCGGAAGCTCCGCGTCGACACGGTCGAGAAACGAATCGTCCAGCGTTGGTTTGTTCATCGTGGCCACGGTCGAGGCGCGGCCGCGGTCACGACTCACCGCAGCTCCCTTCAGATCCTCGCGGTTGAGCGCCTGCGCGTCGGCGATGCCGAACATCTGCGCCGCCCTCCGAACGCACGCGGCCACGAAGGACGCCTGCTTCGCCAAGGATACGATGGACCTGTACGGTGATCGCGCCTCGGTGCAAACGACCGACCACATGTCTGAGATCGTAGAGGGAGCGATCGCGCCGGTGTCGAGATTGATGAAGTCCGCGGTCCCGTATGAAAATCGGCCAAGTGTTTTCGATACAGCCAGAAAGCCGACGAGGTTCCGCCAAGTGGCCATGAACCGCTCGCCCCCTCCCCACGCCGGCCGAACCGAGTCAAGTACCTGTTCTGTGGCCTTGAGAACCTCAGTGATTACGACCCACGCATGCAGCGGCGCGCTGCCCGGGAACACAGCTTTGTACGTTTCGTCTCTCCGCATGAACCGCGACTTCAAGCGCGCAGCCGCGCGGGGGTTTTTCATGACCAGCGCGACGTACCCAGCCGCCAGATACATCGGCGTTACGAATCGGGCCGGAGGCTTTCCGATATTCCGGTAGTAGTTCTTTCGACGCTCATAGTACCAGCCGTGGCGATCAAGGTACTCCTCGATGTCCCGCTGGACTTTGTCGGTCGCGCGCAGCCCCGCCGTCTCGATGGCGTTTTGGTTGTTCGTCGCGCGAATGATGCGGTCCCGGTGCGTCGATTCTGTGGAGACCACGATTTTCACCAAAAGGGATCGCTCCCCGCCCCAGGCCCGAGGCGCCGACTGGTAGTAACGGAATAGGGTTTCGGTTGTCTGGAGGCCGTTAACGATCTGGATATCCTCCAGGTGGATCGTCTTGCCAACCACCGTGGCACCTGTTGCCAGAATGGTGATCCCGTTGTTCAGCCACCAAAAATCGGGGGCGGCTGGGTCCGCGAGCGATTCACGAATATCCTCGTTAACCCGGCTCGTAACGAGGTAATCTCGCACGTTCGAGTCGAAAAGGTAGCGCCGAAGGTTGCCGTTGTCGTCGGTTACGAATCGTGAGTAATCCTCAAGCCGAGCCAGCACAACGTATCCCGATTGGCCCCGCGAAAGGTACTCAAGAACCGGGAGGGGTATCGAGAACCTCTTTGTCCGGCGGTACATCAGTACGAGCTCGGCGGCCCCCACAAAGTCGCAGCGGCTCTCGCAGGAGCTGAACAGCGACCGCGTCAACTCGACCACCTGGCTGGCGCGGGCTCGAACGTTTTCCCCGACCGCGGCGGAATCGCCCCGCGACACATAGGCGTAACGGATCGATAGCGTCGGCCGGTCGGCCGCCAAGCGATGGTAGGCTACGTGGAAGAGCGAGCGTGCACGCAGAACCTCCTCGGAGTACGATCCTTTCAGCCCCTTCTTGTCGAGCGAAAGATCAAACAGCTCGAAGATACTTGTATGGATGGAGTTGAGCGGGGCCTGCTGGAACGTTTCATGGTGCTTGCACGTGAGCACCCACACATGAATCTCCGCAGACCGCTTTGGCCAAGTGAAGTTGACAGGGTCGCGCAGTAGGTGGCCATTGACAAACGTGAAAAAGCCGTCAATACCACCGTCGTCCCGCCCGTCCACCCAACCACTCTCAATCTCCTCGCGCGAGAGGTCGTAATCCTTCAAGACCTGCTCGAGGCCGAAGTACTCAAACACCTCGTCCTGCCGATTCGACGGAAGGGTCTCCGCGATCCGTTGCTGGATGATCCCGTCCAAGAGAACCGTGTCGTTCTTCGCCATTTTGGCCACCACTGCGATCGGAGTAACACTGTCCCCTCTTGGGAATTTCTGGCTGCGACTAGCAGCGAAGCGCTGCGGCGCACCCCGGGGCGCGGCGGTGCGCCGGCTAACGCGGGTGGCCGGCCTGGGTGTGCCCACGAGGCGCTGGCTCCCGGGCAGGGGCACACGCCGCCGATCACCAACACCGATATACTACATCATCCGAGCCACACCGACAAGAGGTGGCCAGCCCGCCAGTGGTATGGTGTGCTCGCCCGGTGCCCCTCGCCCCAGCGTCCCGGCTGAAACGGCTGCAGCCCCCAGTTCTCGGGGCGGGGTCGCTCGGGCCGACCCGACGCGACCCGCACGCGGGTGCCCCGGTCGGGCCCACCGCCGCCTGCGTCGGGAACGGCCATGAACGGCCGTAGGTTCGCGTTTGCCGGCGTGGCCGACCGACGCAGGCGCCCTTTCGTAACGCGGTGGGCGAATGGCTACGGCGGAGCTCCGGCCGCTGCCGATTCCGGGAACCTCTGCTCGAATGCGCGCGCGGCCATCAACCCCTTGGAGTCCAGGTGCCGGCGGACTGAAATCAGATCCTCCCTCCGCACGGGATCTTCGGGCTTGAGATCGGCCAGCAGTATGAGCGTATCGGATGCCCCGTGTCGAAAGGCACGGTGCGACCCTTCCACCGATGCGTCTTGGAAGCCCGGGGTTTCCAATAGCTCGATCAATTCCCGATAGGTCGCCCGTTCTGATTGGCTCATGGCCGCCCCACTTGCTCATGACCTCGATCGGCCCGCCTGCCGGACGACCATCCGCTGGCCACGTTCTAAGACAGCAGGCGTTCGAACTCGCGCTGATCGAGAACTCCGTTGTCCACCAAATGCCGGCGCACAGAAACCAGGTCGGCTGGCCGGGCGGGCAGGTCGGGCGCGCGATTGGCCAACAATATCGTGATGTCCGTGCCGCCTTGCCGGTAAGCCTTCCAGCGACTCTCGCCCGATATGTCGACAAATCGCAACTGAGCCAGCAAAGCGCGGAACCGCATGACCGCCTCGCAATCCAGCCGATTTGCCAGGGGAATCCGCAGCGTTGCCTTCTCCTGCGCTTGGTCGCCATTTGCCGGCGCATCCTCGCTTGGCGAGGCCGCTGCCTGCCGGCTCGCGCCCTCCCACTCCCTCTGCACATACAGCCAATAGCCCCGGTCGGCCGTCGCGTCGTAACGCACCAGGATCACCGGGCATGGTTCTCCCGCCCAGGACCAGAGATGCGCCATCTCGACCGGACAGGCGATGGTCTGGGTGTCGCGATAATAGCGGGCATGATCAGTAGCCTTGACCCGGATCTGGATATGACCATTTTCGATGTTGCGCGGGATACGTACCGCCATTTCTGAATCACTACCCTAGTCACCTCGGTTTCTGCCAGCGGTGGTACCACAGGCTAGAAAGGCGGCGGGACAGAACCGCGAAGGGGAAGACCAATACGAAGCAGAAGGCCAGTAGATTCCGTATCGGATGATCCTGCATCTTGCGCGATGAAGTTACAATTCTCGGCGTGGCGATGATCTCAAATGCGAGCCCCCGGGGCTTGCCCCAAATTCTCAATTTGCGGGAGAACCCGATTTCTTCCGAAGCGAAGACCTGCTCGCTGAATCCGCCGACCGCTGCGAATCCCTCTCGCAGACAGTAAATGAAACAGCCCGCCGCCCACCTGCACCGCACGGACAGCCTGTTCCAGAGGAGGGGAACCCAGCGGCCGTACCAGGGGAGCAGGCCATCGAGATGAACGAGGGCCCCGCCGCCGCAACACCCTCCGCTTGCCAGGTTGGCGAGGGCCTTGGCCAGCAACTCCGGCGAAAGGGCCGTGTCGGCATCCAGGAAGATCAGGTACTTGCCGCCGGCCTGTCTGGCGCCGGCGTTGCGCGCCCGGGAAATCTGGTTGACGGGCTCGAAAACGGTTTGGGCCCCGTGTTGCCGGGCGACTTCCGCGGTGCGGTCCGTCGAGTTGTTGTCCACGACAATCACTTCACCCGGCAGAGCGACCGCATCCATCGCCCTTTTCAGGCCCGCAAGGGTGGGGCCGAGCCACTGCTGCTCGTTGTAGGCGGGGATGATGACGGAGTAGCTGATCGCCATGTGGGGGAGCGAGAGCGGCGACGGATTTCCTGAAGAAGCACTTCGGCCTAGGGAAGCAACCCGCCGCTCAGCGCATGTGGCAACTGGACAGGCCGCGCTTCTCCAGGTATTGCTGGTGGTAGTCCTCGGCCCGCCAGAAGGTGGCGGCCGGCACGATCTCGGTCACGATGGGCCGCCGCCGCTTGCCGCTCTTCTGAAGTCTTTCCTTCGAGGCCGTCGCCGCCGCCTGCTGCTCGGGCGAGTGGTAGAAAATCACGGAGCGGTACTGGCTGCCCACGTCCGGCCCTTGACGGTCCGGGGTGGTCGGGTCGTGGCTGTTCCAGAAAACGTCGAGCAGCTCCTCATAGGAAACCTGGGCCGGGTCATATTCGACCTGGACGGCCTCGGCGTGGCCGGTCTTGTCGCTGCACACGTCTTCGTAGGTCGGATTCTGCAGCGAGCCGCCCGAGTAACCGGCGGCAGTGGCTTGCACGCCTTTGATCTGGCGGAAAGCCGCCTCGACGCCCCAGAAGCACCCGGCTGCGAATGTGGCCTTTTCCATCTTCGTGGACTCCGCTTTGGGACTGGGGACTGGGGCCGCCACGTCCCGGCCGCAGGATGCGAGACATGGGGCGAGAACCGTGACGGCCAAGAGTAGTCGCGTTTTCATGCTAATCTGCGTAATGCCCGACGTTTTCTTTGGTGACCAGGCGGAAGGGGATGTAGGTCTCCTTCTGGAACGGCTGCTTGCGGACGATCTTGAGCGCGGTTTCGACGGCCCGGCGGCCCTGGGCTTCGGCGTCCTGGAACACGGTCGCGTCGAGGCGGGACTGCTTGACCGCTTGGAGCGCGTCGGCGATGGCGTCCACGCCGACGACGACGATCTTGTCTTTCATCTTGGCCTGTTCGAGGGCCAGCAGCGCGCCCATCGCCATTTCGTCGTTCTGGGCGAAGACCGCGTCGATGCGCTGGCCGTAGGCCTGGATCCAGTTCTCCATCAGCGCGAGGGCCTTGGCCCGGTCCCACTCGGCGGTCTGCTGGGCGAGCAGGTGCAGGCCGGGGGTCTTGGCGAGCACTTCGCACGCCCCGGCGTTGCGCTTGATCTGGGCCGCCTGGCCCATGTAGCCGTGCATCATCAGGACCTGGCCCTTGCCGCCGAGCCGCTGGGCGATGTACTCCATGGCCAGCCGCGCCGACTGCTCGTCGCGCGAGCCGACCAGGGCGGTGGCGGGGGTCCTGGTCTCGGAGTTCACGTTCACGATCGGGATGCCCGCCGCCAGCGCCTTGTCCACGGCCGGCGTGCTGGCCTCCACCTCGCACGGGTTGAGGATGATCGCATCCACGCCTTGGGCGATGAAGCTCTCGACCTGCTGGACCTGCCGCTCGGGGCTCCGCTGGGCGTCGCAGACGATGAGCGTGGCGCCGAGCTCCCCGGCCCTCCGTTGGATGGCCTTGTCGATCATGACGATGAACTCGGAGGAGAGGTTCATCAGCGAGACCCCGATGAGCGGGGGCTTTTCGGCCGGGCGGCCCTCGCCGGAAGGCGACGGGCGGCGGCACCCGGCCAATGCGGCCAGGAGGAGTGCGAGCGCAAATGCGGCCGTGAAGCGGGGATGATGGTTCATTGGCAGCAGCGTTGGTCGGCGTTGAGCGGCGTACCCTAGGATCTGGTGGGGCGCGCAGGGCTCGACCCACCCTACAATCTCGTTCCCACGCCCCGCTCTCCCCGCGCTCCTACGCGCGTGGGAACGAGAGAGATTATTCTATTCTTCTGTCCCTCATGCTTCTGTCGAACGGTTCACGCGCTGAAGGACGCTTGATTCCAACGCAACTGGTTCTTGAAATCTCCCAGCCGCGTGTTTGCGTCGATCCGCAGGCATTCGATGCCCAGCATTTCGGCCAGGTCTTCGACGGGCTCGCTGCCGACGGCCTGGCTGAAGACCGTGTGGTGCGGGCCGCCGGCGTAGATCCAGGCCGCGGCGGCGGTGGCCAGATCGGGTCGGGGCGCCCAGAAGGCCCGCGCCACCGGCAGTCTTGGCAAGGCCGCCGGCGGCTCGACCGCGTCGACCTCGTTGACCAGCAGGCGGAAGCGGTCGCCCAGGTCGAGCATGGCGACGTTCACGGCGGGCCCGGCCGGCGCGGTGAAGACCAGGCGGACCGGGTCGCTCTTGCCGCCAATGCCCAGCGGATGGATCTCGCAGGACGGCGTAGCGGCGGCCAGCGTGGGGCAGATTTCCAGCATGTGCGCGCCCAGGACGAGCGGGCCGGCCGGGTCCAAGTGGTAGGTGTAGTCTTCCATGAACGAGGTGCCGCCGCGGAGCCCGGCGGCCATGACCTTCATGGCCCGCACCAGGGCGGCCGTCTTCCAGTCGCCCTCGGCGCCGAAGCCGTAGCCGTCGGCCATGAGCCGCTGCACGGCCAGGCCGGGGAGCTGGGCCAGCCCGGCCAGGTCCTCGAAGGTGTCGGTGAAGGCCCGGAAACCGCCGCTTTCCAGGAACGACCGCAGGCCCAGCTCGATGCGAGCGGCGTAGCGCAGGGCCTCACGGCGCGGCCCGCCGGGCCCGAGCGGCGGCGCGACGCGATACTGCTGGTCGTACTCGCCGGCCAAGCGGTCCACGGCCGCATCGCTGGCGGCTTGGACGTGCGGCACCAGCTCGCCCAGGCCGTAGCCGTTGACCTCGACACCCAGCCGGATCTGCGCCTCGACCTTATCCCCCTCAGTAACGGCCACTTGCCGCATGTTGTCGCCCAGCCGGGCAACTTTCAGGCGCTGCAGCTCGGCCCGCGCGGCGGCGGCGCGGATCCACGCGGCCAACTGCTCCTGGACGCCGGCCTCCTGCCAGTGCCCGACCACCACCTTGCGCGGCTTGCGCATCCGCGCGCAAATGAAGCCGAACTCGCGGTCGCCGTGGGCGGCCTGGTGCAGATTCATGAAATCCATGTCGATCGTGCCCCACGGCAGATCGCGGTGGAGCTGCGTGTGCAGGTGGGCCAGCGGCTTTGCCAAGGCGGCCAGGCCGGCGATCCACATTTTGGCCGGGGAGAAGGTGTGCATCCAGCAGATCACCCCCGCGCAGGCCTCCGCGGCGTTGGCCTCGCGGCAGGACTCGAGGATCGAGTCGGCCGTGGTCACGACCTTGCGAAACACCACCCGCAGCGGCAGGCGGCCGGAGGCGTTCAGACCCTCGACCACCTGGCGGCTGTTGGCCGCTACTTGCTCCAGCGGCCCCTCGCCGTAGAGGTGCTGGCTGCCGGTGAGGAACCACACTGTCAAAGGGGTTGCGTTCATAGTTCTACTACCACTCCTAAAGCACGAAATCCGAAATGCCAAATCTCAAACAAATCGCAAATAAAGGGCTGGAATGTTCAAAACCAAGCAGCCGGGGTTTCGTGGTCGCGACTTCGCGCACACGGCGCGGGGAGGCGGTCCGCGTTTCTGTCACTGGTAGTTTGGTACTTCGGATTTGTTTGTGATTTGGAGTTTGGGTTTTGAGGTTTGTTTCCCGGCGGCGGGCAAGCCCGCTAAACGTCCAGTTTCTGCCCATAGCTCGCCTCGGGACCGTGTTTGCGAAGGTAGTGCTTCCGGCAGAGATATGCCTCCAGCTCGGGTGTTTGCGGGTTGATCCGCCAGGAGAGCACGGCCATTTGACAAATCGTCTCCAAGGCCAGCGCGGTGTGGACCGATTCGGCCGGGCTTCGCCCCCAGGCAAACGGGGCATGGCCGGCCACGAGCACCGCGGGCGTCGCCAGCGAATCCAGCCCGCGGAACCGCTCCACGATGACCCGCCCTGTCCAGCCCTCGTAGTCCTCCGCCACCTCGGCCTCGCTGAGCTGGCGGGTGACCGGCACGGGCCCGCAGAACTGGTCGGCATGCGTCGTGCCCAGGCTGGGGACTTCACAACGGGCCTGAGCGAAGGCCGTCGCGTAGCGGCTGTGCGTATGGGTGATGCCGCCGAGGTGCGGGAAATGGGCATACAGGCAGGCGTGCGTGGGGCTGTCCACCGAGGGCCGCAAGTCGCCTTCCACCACGTTGCCCGCCAGGTCGAGCACCACCATCTGCGCGGGCTGGAGGTCCTCGTAGGGGACGCCGCTGGGCTTGATCACCATGAGGCCGCGGCCGCGGTCCACGCCGCTGGTGTTGCCCCAGGTCAGCGTGACCAGCCCGAGCCGCTGCAATTGGCGGTTGGCCTCGCAGACTTCGCGCTTGAGTGCGTCGAGCATCAGGCGTCCCCCCGGGCGGCGCGGCGGCGGATGGCGATGAGGTCTTTCATCACCCGGTAAAGGCCGCCCTGCGGCGTTCCGAAGGCATCGTGCAGGCTGCGGTAGATCTCGTAAAGGCCGGCATAGGTCCGCGCGGCGGCGCGATTGGGCCGGAAGGCGGCCGGCCGCACGCCGGTCATGCGGCGCTGGGCCTGCTGGACGGTGCGGTAGGCCCCGCCGGCGACCGCCCCGAAGATGGCTGCCCCCAGCGCGCAGGTCTGCGAGGAGCGGCTGATCTTCATGGGACGGTTGCAGACGTCGGCGTAGATCTGCATGACGAAGGGGTTCTTCTCGGCGATGCCGCCGCAGTTGACGACCTCCTTGACGGCCACGCCGTACTCCTCCAGCCGGCGGATGATGGTCAAGGCTCCGAAGGCCGTGGCTTCCACCAGGGCCCGGTAGATCTCGGCCGCCGTGGTGTGCAGGGTCTGCCCGACCAGCAGGCCGCCCAACAGGGGATCGACGAGGATCGTGCGGTTGCCGTTGTTCCAGTCCAGGGCCATGAGGCCGCTTTCACCGGGGCGGAGCTTTTCGGCCTGGCGCGTGAGGAGTGTGTGTGCCTCCGCTTCGGACCCACAAGCGGGGGCCACGCGGGTGACGAACCAGTTGAAGATGTCCCCCACGGCGGACTGCCCGGCCTCCAGTCCGTACATGCCGGGCACGACGGAGCCGGGGACGATGCCGCACAGGCCGGGGATGTCCGGCAACTCGCGGTCGCCGGGGGCGACCATGATGTCGCAGGTGCTGGTGCCGATGATCTTTACGAGCGTGCCGGGCCGGACCCCCGCTCCGACTGCGCCCATGTGGGCGTCGAATGCACCCACCGCCACGGCGATCCCCGGCGGCAGGCCCACCTTGGCGGCCACGGCGGCGGTCAGCTCGCCGGCCTTGCGGTCGGCGGGGACGGCCTGCGGGGCGTAGTGGTCGCGCAGGCCGGCCAGGGCCGGATCGAGCCGGGCCAGGAAGCGCTTCTCGGGCAGCCCGCCCCAGCGCTCGCCGTACAGCGCCTTGTGCCCCGCCGCGCAGATGCCCCGCGGCAGCGTGTCCGGGTCGCGGTTGCCCGTCAGGAACGCCGGGATGAAATCGGCCAATTCCACCCAGGAGTAAGCCGCCGCGAAGACCTTGGGCGCCGTCCGCCGGCAATGCAGGATCTTCGACCAGTACCACTCGCTGCTATAAGTGCCGCCGCAGCGGGCCAGGTAGGGCATGGGCTCCGCGGCGGCCTTTTCGGTGATCTCGGCCGCCTCGGCATGTGCCGTGTGGTCCTTCCACAGCCAGGCCTGCGCCGCCAGGTGGTCGCGGAACTCCGGCATGAGCGCCAGCGGCGTGCCGTCGCGGGCCACCGGGATCGGCGTGGAGCCGGTCGTGTCCACCCCGATCCCCACGACGTTCTCCGGCTTGAAGCCGCGGTGCCGCCTTGCCGCCGCCAGCACCCGGCCCAACGCATCGTACAGGCCCGCGATGTAGTCGGCCGGATTTTGCCGGGCGGTGTGCGGGTTCTTCGGGTCCAGCAGGATGCCCGTCTCGCCGCTGGCATAGGCCGAGACGTGGCTGGCGATTTCGCCGCCGTCGGCCACGTCGACCACCAGCGCCCGCACGCTGTTGGTGCCGAAGTCCAATCCGATTGCGAACGACCTGGCGGATGTCTTTTTCTGCATGGCTATTCCTCAATCCACTTCGGGGTGCATCCAACGGTTCAAGAGCGGGGCCAGCGCGAAACAGACCGCGGCGAAGACAAACGAGCTGACCGCCAGCGCGCCCCAAACCTTGCCGTAAACGTGGACCGTCTCGAGCGGCGGCGGCATGTGGCCGCCCTGCCTCAGCACGCTGCTGGCCTGTGCGATCATCGCGGCCAGGAATTGGGCATAAGCGGAAGCCAGGAACCACGTGCCCATGACCGTGCTCACCAACCGGACCGGCGAGAGGCGGGTGACCATCGACAGCCCGACCGGCGAGAGGCACAGCTCGCCCGTGGTATAGGGCAGATAGGCCACCATGAGCACGACCAACGGCACCATGCCGCGGCCGTCGCAGGTCCGGGTGCCGTACCAGAAGATGCCGAAGCCGAGGCCTAGTTGCAGCAGGCCGAGGGCGAATTTCACGGTCGTGGACGGTTCCCAGCCGCGGGCGCCGAGGAAGGTCCATAGGCCCGCCAACAACGGCCCGACCAGCAGAATGTAAATCGAGTTGACCGACTGCAAGCTCTCGGCGGGGACCTCGCGGTCCGGCGTGGCGATTCCCATGCCCACGTCGTCGGCGCTGACCTTCCAGTCGATTTCGGCCTTGAACGCTGAATCGTCCTTGTCTTCCTGGCGCAACAACCCCACGGTGGCTGCCAAGCGGAGGAGTCTCTCCTTAAGCGTCCGGTGCGCCGCGTGTTCCTGCCGCAGCTTCTCGAACTCCTCGAGCTGGTCGAGCGTGAACATCTTCGCGCCGTTGCGGTAGCCGACTTGTTCCTGGGTCGGTCGAATCTTGATCGTCGTGCCCACTTCGCCGGCGGTGACCGTCCGCTCGACCAGCACCACGCGGCGGACGTTGCGGTCGGTGAAGAAGTTCAGCGAGCTGCCCGCCTGTTCGTAGAACGCGAAGAACAACATCGAGAAGAAGGTCAGGATCAACACGACGTACATCCGCTGCCGGGCGACCTTGTCCAGCCGCAGCATTTCCACGCCCACGTAAAGGACGCAGGCCACGAAGGCGACGATCAGCATCAGGCTCGCCGGCCGGCTGCCTTCCTCGGCGACCACGCCGGCGGCGCGGACCAATGGGCTCGGACTCTCCTGCATCTGCTCGACCTTGTCCTGCGGAACCAGCGTCAGCGGCTTGCCGCCGAAGGGAACCCCCGCGAGGTCCTGGTTCTCCTCGTTTTCCGCTGATTCCGCGGCGGCGTTCTCTTTCGCGCTTGCCGGCGATTTCGCGGCGGCCTGCTGGCCCTCGCCTGCGGCGGATTCCTCAACGGCGGCTGCGGCGGGCGGTACAGGGGGCGTCGGTCGGAAGAGCAACCCGACCCCCGAGACCAGGAAGGTAAAGAACACCACCGCGACCACGGTGCCGAGGTAGAGTAGCCACTCGCGCGCGAGCGGCCCGAACGCGCGGCGGCGGAGCCGCTCGGCGTCGGGTGGGGCGCCGGCGCCCGGCGGCAGGCCACCACGGCCCAGCGCCACCCACGCGATCCCCGCCGCCACCACCAGGGCCACCGCCGAAAACAGCGTCATGGCGATCGAGACCGGGTCCTCCGGATAGAAGCCGACCAGGCCCGCGGCCGTCACCAACGACGTGAGCAGGATCAACACCCGGCTCAGGCGCGTCGGCGCGATGAACAGGGCCACGCCGGCGAGCATCCCGGCGGTCGCCACCCCGAAGCCGTACTGCCGGCCGAACTCCTTGCCGATGTAGCTGCACAAGAGCGGCGAGATGCCCGCCCCGAGGTTGATTCCCAGGTAGAAGATCGTAAAGCCGCCGTCCCGCTTCGGGCTGTCGGGCTTGTAGAGCGAGCCGACGATCGTGGAGATGTTCGGCTTGAAGAAACCGTTGCCGCACACCAGCAACGCCAGGCCCGCGAAGAAGGCCCAGCGATCCGGCACGGTCAACATGAACTGCCCGGCGGCCATCAACAGGCCGCCGAGAATGATCGCCCGGCGGGCGCCCAACAGGCGGTCGGCCAACAGCCCGCCGAAAAATGGCGACATGTAGACCAGCGACGTGTAGGCCCCGTAGACCGCGTTGGCCGTGCTGTCCGAGTACTGCAAGAAGTCCTTGGTCATGTAGAAGACCAAGAGGGCCCGCATCCCGTAGTAGGAGAAGCGCTCCCACATCTCGACGAAGAACAGGCCGAACAGCCCGGTCGGGTGGCCCAGCAGCGTCGCACCCACGGTATGGCGGCTGCCGGAGGGCGCACCAGGTTGCAGCGGTCCTGTGGGAGTTTCCACGCGGCGGCACCATGGCTATGGCTGCCGGACGCCGGGAGGGACTCCTCCGCAGGGCCGGCAAAGGCCGCATTCTACGTCGGCTCCCGCCCTAAAGTCAAACCCCATGCTGCTCATGGCGGGGGTTGACGTAACGCCGCGGAGTACCCTGCGAAAAGCACTCCTGATTGACACCCGGCCCTTTGTGCCGATACAATAAACGGCAGGCAAGGGCAGGAGGCGTGGAGGGTGGGACCATGCGCTGTGCGTCCAATATCCTGGCGGTGGGACTTGGGATCGCCCTCGGGCTGACGAGCGGTCTTCTCTCTGCCCAGCAGGTGACGATCGGCTCGCCGTTCCACACCCTGGGCGACAACTTCTTCGAGCGCATGGGGGTAGGCTTCGGAGGGAGTTACCGAGGCATGAATTTCTCGGTAGGTAGTTATCCCTTGGCGATACCCCAGTTCGGCGACCCGAAGACCGGGGCCGGCTTGCAAACGGGCTTCTCCATCGTTGGCCCCAAGGGGCAGTTGAACTTCGCCTTCGACCTCAGTCAAGGCGATAGCCGGACCTCCGTGACGCAGATGCCCTCGGTGACGATCATGAACGGCCAGACGGGCTACGTCTCGGACACGTCGCAGACGCCGTTTGTGATCAGCGTGATTCCGGTGGTGGGGGCATTTCCGCCGATCTCGTCCTTCAATCCGTGGCCCACGCCGCAGCAACTGGCCGACGCGGCGGGCATGCCGCTGGGGAACGTCAATCCGCGGGTGCAAGCGATGCGCGACGCGGTGGCCGCCGCCGCGGCGGACGGCCAGGCTGGCGCGATGCCGCAGGGCCCGGGGGGCAAGCCGGCGGGGCTGGCCGCCAAGCCGAGGCGCGCGGCGCCCGAGCCGGCGGCCCCCGAGGATGAAGGTCCCGCCGGCCGTCTGGCCGCCGCCCAGGAGAGCACGGCCGGCCGCCCGGCCCCCAGCGTGGCCGAGGCCCGCCGCATGCGCGCCCAGGAAGAGGGCACCGAGCAGGAAGAGTTCAAGGCCCTCTTCGAGCGGGGTCTGGCCGCCGAGGAGGCCGGGAAGCCCGGCGTCGCCAAGGTCTATTATCAGCAGGTCGCCCGCCGCGCCTCCGGGGAGCTCAAAGACCGTGCCCTGGCCCGCTTGGACGAGCTGCGGGGCACCGCGCCGTCACACTGATCATCCTCCCGCTAATCGGTGTGGGCCTTGACGAACTCGGCGGCTTGCTGGGCAATCTGGGCCACCTTGTCCGGCTTCGCTCCCGACAGGCCGTGACCGGCTCCGCTGACCGTTATGAGCTCGTGCTTGACGCCCGCTTCCGCCAATTTGGCGGCCATGTTCTTCGATTCCGCGTAGGGGACGTCGGTGTCCTCGGTCCCGTGAATCAAGAAGGTGGGCGGATACTTCGCCGTGACGTTGCGAATGGGGCAATACGGGTCGAACCACTTGGGCTCGGCGTGTGGGTCGTGCCCCGCCACTTCGTTGGGCCAGATGCCGTTCTGGCGGCAATAGAGATAGAATCGTCCCCGCCGATTCGGCGTAGGTTGCTCCGACAGCTCGTGTTGGCCCACGCACCCCAATGCCTCTTGCTTCGGCACCAGGGGTTGCCGGCGGTAGAACTCATCGGGCTTGGTGTACCAAGGGGTGGTGATGTCTCCGTAGCCGAAGTAGGAAACCAGGGCCCGCGGGCGGGGCTTCAGGCAGAAGCCGGTCATCAAAGTCAGGTAGCCGCCGGCCGACCCGCCCGCCGTTGCGATCCGGTCCGGATCGATGCCGAATCGCTTGGGCCCCTCCCGCCGCAGCCAGCGCCAGGCCTCCTGCACGTCTGCGATGATGCCCGGCAGTTTCGTCTCCGGCGCGAGGCGGTAGTCGATCGAGACGATGACGAATCCCCGTTTAAGAAGCTCGGGAAAGAAGCGGGGCTCGGGGAACTTTCGGG
>Ga0326727_10004874_pt1 | contig 39328 bp, 34 predicted proteins | sample MB2enrmetagenome_FD_207643 | JGI IMG/M metagenome (GOLD analysis project Ga0326727, IMG submission 207643) | Lab enriched peat soil microbial communities from McLean, Ithaca, NY, United States - MB29MY | ecosystem: Environmental > Terrestrial > Soil > Wetlands > Peat | place: USA: New York...
GCCTCTATTATCCGATTATTGTTCGCGGCACCGTGTAGATCGACACAAGGTGCAAGCACACCCGATCTGCTCATCCTGTTATCTTCAGCACTGTGGCTAAGGCTAAATCCCAGGCTGAATGGAGTTTTCGGATATGATGTCAGCGAGTTCGATTGTTTTAAAAAATCTCTTCCAGCACGAAAAAACGCTCTTCGCCGGGTTCCTCTGTCTCGCCTTGGCCTATTTTCTCGAAATTACGCCTTACATCGGGCCAATCGGCCATTACGGCGGTATCACTGAGGTTATGTTTTTCGTTATCGGGGGGGTTATCCTGCTTGTGGCCGTAAAGGTGGTAGAGCAGGCGGAATACCTGGCCACTCATTTCGGAGAGCCCCTTGGGACGCTCGTCCTGATCCTTTCCGCCTCGGCAATCGAGGTGATCATGATCGTGACCATAATGCTTCACGGGCCCACTCAGGAGCCAACATTGGCAAGGGACTCGATCTTTGCGGGAGTGATCCTTTCGATAAATGCCGTGCTCGGGATAGCATTGCTGATCGGAGGCATGAAATTCAAGGAGCAGGAGTTCAATTCAAAAAGCGCGTATTCATATATAACCAAGTTGGGCGCGATGTGCGCGCTGGGAGTGTTCATTCCGATCGTCGTCCCGTTAAAACTGATGGGACCTTACAAAATTTTCGTTATATTAATATTTCTGGTTCTCTATGGGTTTTTTCTATTCTTTCAGGTCGGCAGCTACAGTTATTTCTTCAGCTATGCAACGGGTAAGGGCGGGGATGCAGGCAGCGAGGGACACCATGCTCAAGACACGAGGCCGGCTTTCCGGATGGTAATGCTGATTCTATACCTTATCGTAATCGGCCTTCTGGTGGAACTTCTCAGCATAGCCGTTGACGACAGCATATGCTATTACGGACTGCCCAATACCACGGCAGCCCTCATTGTCGCGCTGATATCCAAAATCCCGGAATCTCTGGTCGTCTTGCGTGCGACCATGAAAAATGACATGCAACTGGTTATCAATGTCGCGCTTAGCTCTGCCCTTTCCACAATGGCGCTGACAATCCCGGCAGTATTGATTGTCGCCCGAATATGCAAAGTAGATGTCGTGATTGCCCTTTCGTCTGTCCAGGCGTTGATCCTGGCCAGCACTATCATCCTTGCTTCCATGAACGTGGCGACCGGGAAAACGAATGCCTATGGAGGGACAATACAACTATCGCTGTTCTTCGCCTACCTGTTCACTCTTTTCTTTTAAACTCCAGCCGCGGAGCAGTTGACGGCTTCTGTGAACTCTGCTTGTGCCGGTTCAAGGAACTGAACGTTCATCGGGGCTCTTTGTCCACGTACTCAAAAACCCGTTTGGCGGAAATGGCCTTGATTTCGCCACGATCAAACGCGTCAAGGCGATCTTCCGACTCTCCTCCCCACAATAGGTCTATCCACTCTTGCGATGGCTGATCCAGGCTCGACATGAGACGCTTCGCAAGCTCAGCCCTTTCCGCGGGAGGAAGTGATAATGCCTCTCCAAGAACTTGTGCGCCTCCGGATGACATGCTCATCACTTCTTGATCCGGAATTCCAGCATACGGGGGGAACTTTAAGCGAGATGGCTTTGTCAATCCGCGACCGCGTGGAGCATTTCCTGTCTAATCCTCGATCGAAATACGCTTTTCGTTCTCACTTTGTTCGGCGGTCCTCGCCCGGATTGTCCGAAAATCTTGCTCAGGCCTTGCCGGTTGCCTCGGGAATGATATCCTCGATCATCGCATAGAGTATTCCGGCGGCTCGGCCAGTCAGTTTTTTACACTCGATCAGGTTTTCCTGCTCCCCGAATCCTTCCAGAATATTTCGGCAGGTGCTTGATCCGAAGCTCTGAATAAACTTCTGCCTGAATTCGGCCGCGACCTCGTATGCCGTTTTCTTGTCGTCTTTGGGTTGCTTTCTACCAAAGAGACATCCAAGAGCAATAATCCCGCCGGTCAATGTCCCGCACGTCTCGGCTTTCGAAGCGCCGATTCCGCCGCCAAAGCCGGTGGCTACCTTTGGAATATCGGTACTGGTCTCGTTGGAGAACGTTTCCACAATTGCCTTTGATATGGCCTCCGCGCAGTTGAATCCTGACTGGAAGTAATCAAAAGCTTTTTGTTCGATTTCTGCCCTCTTTTTTCCGCTCATCTTCGGAACTCCTTTTTTTGGGGTGCAATTTGATTTCAATCGCTAAATTAGATTATTATAGTTTTATTTTCATTTCAAACGAACTGTTTCGAATGTAATAATCGTCTCAGTCGATAAGTAAAGGTCCAAAACATGGAGATCCGCCAGCTAAGGTCATTTCAAACCGTGGCAAATCTATTGAGCTTCAACAAGGCCGCCGGGACCTGCTCGCAAACATAGTAGCCCACGTTGTTACGGATTTCGCGAGTCTTGTGGTTCCCATCCTCATCTCCGGGAAATGATGTTGGGTCTCCTGCCTGCGAACCTCAACCAATTCCCGAGATTATTCCCCACACTGAAGGGGCCTTGTATTATGATTTATCTTGGCCTTCTGACCAGAGTTGGCGGAGTTTCTTTTCTGAATTCGTTTTGCAGGCTGATACCATACAAGGGCGAGATGGAAGTCACGAAGACCAATGACTGCACACTAAAGCATTCGTGGATCCACAGGACACTTGTCCTCTTGTGTCTCGTTTTCTTCGGGATGGGTGTCTTTCCTCAGTTTGCCTTTTGTTCGGTCGTTCTTTTCATTCTCATGCTGAGTGGGCTGTATCTTAGATTCGCTGATGTATTTCTGTTGGGTTTGACGTGCGGCCTGATGTTATTGCTTTGCAGGATTGGGACAATCAGCAAGTTATGGCCGCTTCCAACGGCCTTGGCCTTGGGTATCGTACTGATCATCGGGAAGCTCACTCCATTTACAAAAGAAGCATTTGGTTGGATAAGGAGGGGAGATTGGGGGCGTCAACAGATCGCAACAACCACTATTGTTGCAGCAATATCTGGGATATCGCTGGTTTCCTGGTATGTGATCGTGAAGCCGGATATCTCGGATATCGCAGGCAGAATAGCTCACGTGCATCCTATTGCCCTTATCTTGACTGGTCTTCTTTTTTCCATAAGCAATGCGATTTGTGAAGAGTTTGTGTGGCGCGGGATGATTTTCGATACGGTTGAGAGAGCTTTTTCCTCAAGCGCGGTAGTCATTTTTGTGCAGGCATTATCTTTCGGTATGGCTCATCTTAATGGTTTTCCAAGAGGCGCCTCTGGAATAATTCTGGCGAGTATCTACGGTTGCATAATGGGCTACGTTCGACAACAGTCAAAAGGTTTGTTGGCGCCAATCGTAGCCCATGCCTTTGCGGATGCTGTCATATATTCGATCCTCGTTTCGGTTGCTTTGGCAAGTGGAACATAACCTCTCAACAATACGCCTGAATATGGCTAATCCTCGTCGGGAACCCTTTCCGACCTCTTACTTCTTAAGAGGCTGCGCCGCGTCTTCTCCTCCAGCCGCCGCAGCTTCGCCCCCTTGCCGACCCGCGTCTTCTTTCTTATGGGAACTTGCCTCAGGCCCTCTCGCAGCAGTTCCGCGAAGCGCTCGATGGCCAGTTCCTTATTTTCCACCTGGCTGCGGGTCTGCTGTGATATTACCCGCAAAACCCCATTCTTCCCGATGCGGGTTGCAAGGCGGCGCATAACCAAATCCTTTTGCTTCTGCGACAAACTTTGCGAGTTCACCACGTCAAACCAGAGCGTCACGCGCGAGCTGACCTTGTTAACGTTATGGACTATTTAATAGGGACAGGACGTTAATTTGGACTAGCTTGATGAAATTTTATAGGCATTAGGGAGGAATCTTGATCCCAGAGCGGGAACATGGTAGATTGCTTAGATGCGGATCATCTCCCGAAAAGTTCTAAAAGAATTTAGTGAAACGCACCCGGATGCAAAGCAACCGCTGTTGGCATGGTACGCCGATGTGAAGCATGCTAATTGGCGATCTCCTACAGATATTAAGAAGCATTAAGAAGCATTATCGGCATGCCAGCTTTTTGGAAAACAATCGGGTGGTTTTCAATATTAAAGGCAACACTTACCGGCTCGTGGCAGCTATTCAGTATGAGTTTGGGATTGTCTATATTCGATTTGTGGGTACCCATCGAGAATATGACCACATCGATGCGACAACCATCTGAGTGGAGTTTGAAGATATGGACATTCGGCCCATCAAAACGGAAAATGATTACAAAGCGGTGCTGGAGGAGGTGGAACACCTCTTTAATGCGGTACCAAACTCACCGGAAGGGGACCGCTTGGAGGTATTGACCACCCTTATTGAAGCTTACGAAGAGAAACATTACTCCCTCTCACTTCCCGACCCGGTTGAAGCTATCCTTTTTTATATTGAAAGCCGAGGACTCTCTCGCCGAGACCTTGAGCCATTCATCGGAAGCCGCGCCCGTGTTTCCGAGGTCCTGAACCGGAAACGCCCACTCACTCTCGGCATGATTCGAAAGCTTCACAAGGGCTTGGGCATACCGGCGGAAGTTCTTATACAGCCACGTTCTTCAGAAGAATCTGCTGCATAGCAGAAGAAGGGTGAGGCAAGTTACGGCGCTCATGCTCCAGATCTACGCGGTTGTATTGCCGTCGGTCAAAGCAGGGAGGAAGTTCTCAGATTGGTAAGGGAAGCGATCGAGTTCTCCATATCGAGAGGTTGGGAGAGGCTGGCGAACCTGTTCCCGTACCTGCGTCTGTGAGCGAATGCGTTGACGTCGATACCGCCTGAAATGGATGCCCTCGATAACGCTTACCCAAGCCTCCTGTCATGATGGACCCGGATAATAGATTCTCGGATCACCAAGGGAAACTTGCTCGTTTATGAATCTGAGTCAACAACTCCGAAAAGCTAATCGCGAGTACCTGCATTCCATATGGACGGTTGCTCAGGCAGGTGATATGGACTCCCTATCCGATGAAGATCGGAGTCTTGTCGGGATCATGCTCGAACATGATGAATACCACAATCAGTTCGAGATAGCCGACCTGCTTCACGACCACAACTATGACGTAGAATCTGAAGTGAACCCGTTCCTCCATGTCGTTTTCCACCAAATCATCGAAAACCAACTAGAGTCAAGGGACCCGATCGAAACCTTCCAATTCTACAATGTGATGAGAAAGAACAAGGTTTCTCGACATGAGGTGATCCACTGTATAGCTACCATTTTCAGTTTTCTGCTGCACGGTGTATTGACGGGCACTGCGGAATTCGATATCGAGAAATACAGGTCATTATTGAAACGGTTCAAGAATAAGAAGCCAGATAAATTGATGCATGCCCTTGAGAAAGAATTCGATATAGACTGAATTACCGACTCTCTCGGTCCCGACCTCCACAGGAACACGGTGTCTCCCTCTGCCTAATCCTCGACAGGGACCTTTTCAGACCGCCTGCTTTTCAAAAGGCCGTGTTGCTTCTTTTCCTCCAGCCGTCGCAGCTTCGCCCCCTTGCTTACCCGGGTCTTCTTTCTTATCGGCGCCTGCCTCAGCGCCTCCCGCAACAGTTCGGCGAAGCGCTCAATAGCTAATTCACGATTTTCAAGCTGGCTGCGGGTCTGCTGCGATATTATGCGGAGCAAACCATTCTTGCCGATGCGGGTTGCGAGACGGTTCTGGATAAGTTCCTTCTGCTCCGGAGAGAGGGCAGGGGAGTTCACCACGTCGAACCACAGTGTCACGCGCCTGGACACCTTATTAACGTTATAGACTATTTAACAGGTGGCTCCCTTGGCTATGTTCCGATCAATTTTCCGAGATCCTTCATCAATTCTTGAGCGATATTGGGGCTTTCCAGTCGCATGATGCTTTCTTGGGCACTCCCGTAGCTCAGCAGATTGATGCTACCGTACCAGACGATTTTCTGATCTATCACGGCAAATTTCTGATGGATGTTGGGTTTGAACAGAATGCGCACGCCGGCATCTTGCAGCGATGCGAGAGTTTCCTCCAAGACAGATTTATCTTTATCTTTGTAGGTGTTTGCTGACCTTGTGACAACAACCACGGAAGCCCTCCTCGCCAATTCCGCCATATTTGGTAGCATTTGGGAGGCTCGTCTCCTCGTAATGAATGGGCTGACAATCACCGCCTCCCTCATCGCGTTCATCATGTCGTTATGGTAGACAGAGAGAAAGTTGTTGTTATCGAAGATTATATCGGCGGGTTCATCCGTGACGCTTTCCGCTTTTGCCCGATAACCGATGGCGGCATATCCTGAAAGCCTTTTCCGGTACATCTTCTCCAGGGTCTTAACGTGTATATCGACATAGTCGTAGATCTGAACTTCTTTTTTGTTCTCGAACAATCGGTGCAGTCTGCCAGCGTATTGCTGAAGCGTTCCTCTCCAAGATATGGGCATAGCAAGGAACAAACTGTCCAGCCGGGGTTCGTCAAACCCTTCTCCGATATATCTGCCGGTGGCAACCAGTGTCAACTGGCTGGTGGCCGGCGTTTCGGCGATTCTCGCCAAGACAATCCTGGTCTCTTTGACTCCCTTCCCGCCCGTAAGAGTTATCACATTTGGTATTTTCTCGCGCAGCTTGCCTGCAATCAATTCCACATGAGCGGTTCTCTCGGTTAGAATGAGCACATTTCTTCCGTTTTCATGAGCCCTGATCACATCACCGATAATCAGATCGTTGCGCAATGCGTCCGTGGCAATCCCGGAATAGAGTTCCTGGATTGACATGTCCTCTTCACCCCTGTCAAATGGCGTCCTAAAACCGGTGAACCGGGGAATGACGTAGTGCTCGAACGGCCGTTTCGCCGCCTCCTTTCTGGCGTCGGCCCGGTATCTTATCGGGCCGCAGTGCATGAATATAATTGGATGGCGGCCATCACGCCGGGTCGGTGTAGCGGTCAAGCCATAGACGTACTTGGAATGGACTGCTTTGATGATCTGCTCGAAGCTGGTTGCGGAAATATGGTGACATTCATCAACAATCACCATGCCATAATCCTTCACGCATTCCTTTACCTCATGGTCACTCGTTAAGGACTGCATAATCGCCACATCGATAATACCACTCGGATTCTCTTTTCCCGCACCGATCTGTCCGATGAGGCCCCGCACAGCTTTTCGGCCCCATTTCTTTTCTACCACGGGAAGTTCTTCGTTGATTTCCAAGAACTCAGTAAGTTTTGTAATCCACTGCGACAGGAGTTGCTGTCGGTGCGTCAAGATGAGAGTGTTTATCCTTCGCTCGGCAATCAGCCTGGCGGCAATGACGGTTTTCCCGAAGGCCGTTGCGGCTGAAAGAAGGCCACAGTCATGCTTCAGCATTGCCTGCACGGCCAACTCCTGATCCCCCCTCAATACCCCGGTGAAGGCAACCTCGATGTGTCTTCCTGGATAGGTTTTGTCGGACCATTCGATCTCAACGCCGGCTTCCCCAAGCAGCGTTTGGAGATCCGCATCGCACCCTCTCGGTAGACAAAGATACTCCGGCGTTTCGTCAGCGCAAGAAATGATTCTCGGTTGATTGTAGGTCGACTTGCGCATGGCCTGAGCGCGGTAGAACTCAGGATTTTTGAATGCGGCAAGCCTTTCCAATCTGTTCAATGCCTTCTGGGAGATGCCAGATTTCTCAATGTAAAGCATATTAGCTTTGACCACCTGTATTACGCTCGGAAGTTCATCCCGTGAGAGTTTCCTTCTGGTCGTCACCCTCTCCCAGGGTTTTGTGGACTCCTCATCGTCCTGTTTGAGCTCTCCGAGTTCATTGCCATGACAGAGTTTCGAAATCAGAACAGCGATTTCCTCCTCGGTAAGACTCCTGATTTCTGCAAGGAATCGCCACTGGTCACTGTAAGGGTGGAACCCTTCATCTATGAAGACGCTGTTGCCATTTTGGCGCGCAGTCTTCTGTAACGGCAAAGCAATCAGATTGCCGAATCCACCCTTGGGCATCGTGTCCTGATTCGGGAACAATCGGTCGTAGGATTTGAACTTGATTTCATGTCGTTCGCTCATGGAGTAGGTAAGCAAGGCGCTCCCGAATCTTCGCGCAAGATTGGCAGTGATCGGGCTAGAGAAAAAGAACCAGGCGTGGGCGCCATGGCCGGACCGTGAACGCTCAACGGCAATGGGCACAGCGAAGGCCGTGCACACATCTCGGAGAGTGGATACGTCCTGCTGCCAACCATCTTTATCAAAATCGATCGCCAGAAAGTGGCACGTTTCATCTTGGAGCAGGGGATAGACGCCGGCAACGAAGTCACCCCTCAAATGCGCTTCTATGGCCTTTTCGTCCAAAGGAGCGTATGACCGATGCTCGCAGGCAGCGCACTTGACGCTAAACTTTCTACAAAAACCAGATTTCCTTTCATTCAGGCAGACAGGCGTGTATCCAGACCTGGCACCGTCCTTACTCTCCCATCTTTTCGCATATAGGTCGTCCCGTCCCCTGAATAGCGACATGAAGATGCGGATTTTTTCTGCTGGTTTGGCCTTGGCATTGAGGTGGGGAGATGGTTCCACCGGGGAGAAATTTTCCTGAACTCCATCAGGAGAAGGCGGGCTTTCAAAGGGTTCGGCCAGCCCCAGCCGGATCTTCAGTGATAGGTTCTCTTCCTTCAATGCCTTGTTCTCTGCAAGCAAAGCATCATGTTTTTGGAGCAACGTTTGGAAATCCATATCACCCGCTCTGGCAAAGTATGAGTGCAAGTGGCGAGCCCGGAACCTCTACTGCGTAGAAATTATCATATTCTTAAAAAAATGTGAAAATTATGAGTTCTCATGAACAGGAAAGGGAGGGCAGGGGAAAGCGCAGAGCACATGAAATGTTTCACCGACTGGCTGGGGGTCCGCTGGGATATGACACGAAGTACACCATTCTTGCCGATGCGGCTTTTTAGGCGACTCATAATTAGTTCTTTCTGTTCCAGAGAGAGGGCAGGGGAGTTCACCACGTCAAACCAGAGAGTCACACGGCTGCACACCTTGTTAACATCATAAACTATTTAATAGGTGGAGTGCAGACGTTTAAACTGCACCCGTGTTCGAAACTTCTGGGTGCTATGAGGTCAAACTAACGAAAAAAGCCTTATCCACCTTATTCTACTTCATTAACAGAGAATCGCTGAACCCGTTTATCGAACATTCTATTCGGTACTTTATACGGTCTCTGATCTGCACATGAACACCAATGGGGAACCCGGGATCAGTAGTCATCTGCCCTAGACCAAATGACCGTTCATTTCCACATTGCTCAGTACGTCACAGCACGCTCGAAGGTATCCGTCAGTCTTTTTCATTTCGTTGACGAATTCCGTGATTGACTGACAGTCCATGGACCATCTGTTGAAGCTGGGGATTTCTCTATAGGTATCAGGTTTATAGAAGAGCGTGAGTTCCAGTTGGAAATAAACAACAATCTCTCCCACATCCTCTGCGTATATGTGCATGAGTTGGCGAGTCACGTTAATCTCGAAATTCTCGCCATGCCCCCAGTCGTACACGCCATATTGGAAAAGAAGCATGTCCGAATGTGGATGTCTGTCAGCCCAGTCGCATTTCATCGAACTATGGAATTCAACCATCAGATCGATTGCTTGTGGCGGTGTCACCTGCTCAAGAACGATTCCCTTCCGCAAGAGGAATGCGGCAAATAGTTTGGTTATGTCGTCTGGATTCATCGTTAATTTCCTTCTCGATCAACCAGGAAGTGGAGCGCTGGTTGGGCGCATGCGCCCATTATCCTTTTTGGGGAGTGCGCAAACGTTTGTCTGGATCAGCGACAGGCCGAGAGCCATTGATTGGCGACTGCGTTCACCCACGATACAAAAGACGCGGCTCCTTCGATGTCGTACAATGTGTATTCTGGGCATCCTTGTACCGGAATGATATGCGAAAACGCATGATCGGGTGCAAAAAGAATCACTCTCCCGTTTACTCTATTACATATTGTCGTATTGCCGTTGGCTTCCCGTGCAATGGAGTAATACTCCATCAGGGGGATCGGAATTCCCAGGTCCTCGAACGCCCAAGCATAGTGTTTTATGAATGTTGCGTCACGTGACGCCTCCTCGACAGTCAGCGCGTCATTGTGATTGAGTAACCAGGTATCAGGTTCATCAGCGCGCTCAATAATGCCGCCAAAGGACTGCAACAACATTGCGTGCTCCCGGCAAACGCCTGGAACCTCACGGCTGGTAGGTTGTGGAGAAAGCCAGCTTGGTTGTTTGTCTCCTCGCTTCCAGGAAAACAAGATGAGCTCCCTGCCGTTGATTCTCACGGGTGTCACTCTCGCCTTCGAGAGCAGACTATGCATCGGGGCAAAGAGCTTCTGAAACTCCTCGCCGGCAGGCTTCCAACTCCCTGGTGGCCTTACTGGACACACCTCAACGATGTCACTCTTGCGGAGAAACCAGGGAATACTTTCGAGAAACTTATTCCATTCTTTATTCATCATCGGGTCAAGTCCACTGAAAAGGTGAAATTTGTTCCTATTCTCTCATTTGAACTCGACCGATCAAGAGTTGCTGGTATTTTTTTCGCTTAATCTTCAACGGGAACCCTTTTCGACCTCTCAGTCTTCAAAACGCTCCGTTGTCTCTTCTCTTCCAACCGTCGCAGTTTCGCCCCCTTGCTGACTCGTGTCTTCTTTCTTATCGGAGCCTGCTTCACTGCATCCTGCAGCAGTTCAACGAAACGCTCTATGGCCAGTTCCTTATTCTCCACCTGGCTTCGGGTTTGCTGAGATATGACTCGAAGAACCCCGTTCTTGCCGATGCGGGTCTTAAGGCGGTTCATGATGAGTTCTTTGTCTTCCGGCGAGAGGCTCGACGAGTTGACCACGTCGAACCACAAGGTCACACGGCTGCTGACCTTGTTGACATTCTGCCCGCCCGGCCCGCCGCTTAGGGAGGCAGTAAAGCTTAGTTCCTCGTCGGGAATGGAAATATGATCCGTTATCTTTATCATGTGTCCACTTATTATACGTTTTTTCGGCTTCTTTTTTGAGTATCTTCCCACGCCCCCCGGTTGGATAGAAGAATGGGCGCCGGCTGGAAGCGGCGCCCATCATCGGGTCCTATTTTAGCGGAGGGACGTAAGGTATTAGTTGGGCGAAGAGCCAGCATAAAAAGAAAACGAGTGGAATGTGAATGAACATCTGCAAAACCGAATAGCCGACCAGGTCTCTTGCTTTTACGTGCAGCAGACCTAGAAGGGGCAGCATCCAGAAAGGATTCAACAGGTTGGGAACCGCCTCCGCAGCGTTATATATCTGGGTTACCCACCCTAAGTTTACGTGATGCATATTGGCGGCCTGAAGAATATAAGGCGCCTCCACGACCCATTTCGATCCGCCCGATGGAATGAATACGCCGAGGATGGCCGAATACAGGGCAACGAGCAGAGGATAAGTGCCTTGAGTCGTTATCTTGTAGAATAGATCGGTCAGCCATCCGTTTATGCCGGTGCCTATTATCATCCCGAAGATAACTGCATAGAAAGGGAATTGAATCAATACGCCGCCGGTGGCGGGCACCGCCTGTGCGACAGCTTTGAGGAACCTCTTCGGCCGCCAGTGGAGGATCATGCCGACGGTGATAAAAATCAGGTTATAAGTATTCAGATCGAGTGCCGCCAGCGCCCCGGTAGGTGAAGTCCGGAATACGTCTATGAGGTAGTAGACAAGGATAGCCCCCACGATGATTATCAGAAGAGGGCTGTATTCGAGCCATTCACCGGGTTTTTGTCTCGGTTCAATACTTATGTCAAGCTGATCGAAGGAGAGGCCGAAATCCCTGGCGGTTTTCGCCCGTTCGGGGTTCGGCGCGGAAAAGTAGGCGATCACGACCGACACGATGATAAGCGCCACTATGGTCCAGAAAGTCCCCCAGATGAACAGCGTCTGGGTTAAAGGGATAAGGCCGCTTATTTCAAAGAGTTTGGGCGGAACCGCGCTCTTAGTGGCCATCATCAGCGCGGCCGATGAGGAAAGCCCCAAGGCCCACACTGCGCCCAGCCCCAGGTATCCTGCTGCCCCGGCCGCCCGGTAGTCCATATCATCGAAGCGGCGCGACATCTCGCGGACCAAAAGACCACTGAAGATAAGGCTGAGCCCCCAGGATATCAGGGACGTCAGCATCGAGAAGAAAGCAATCCAGGCGATGGCCGTCTTTCCGTTCTTCGGGATCAGGGCAACTTTGCGAATAAGCCAGTAGACAGCCGGGGTCGAAGCCACCACATAGCCGCCGATGATTATCATGGCCATTTGCATGGTGAACGGTATCAATACCCAGAATTGTTTACCCCCGGCCAGGGCAAGATTCAGGGGACTTTCTCCAATGACGATCCCGAAGAAGAAGATAAAGACGATCCCCAGCAGCGCGAATACCCATGCGTCAGGGAACCATTTCTCGCTCCAGGCCGCCAGCCCCAGGCCGAACCTCTCAAGTGCCGATACCTTTTGCATTTTCAGGTCCTGAACTTTCTCGACTTCCATCGGGCTCTCCTCCTCTCAGGAACGGTTTCTGTCACACCCAGGTTTCCGCCATCCGTCAGGCGGTCTCAGGCCCCGAACTCAGTCTCTAATCTCTCGCGCGATCTCTTCGTAACTTCAACAATATACGCCAACTCAGAAATATTGTGGCATTACCGGGGTACCCTTAAGGATATCAAAATTCCCGAATTGTGGGCGGAATCGCAACTCCGATCGCCCGGAGAATCTTACCGCAACTCCATTGGCATTGGCTGCGAACGGCAAGCCGCTTGCCATTTTCATCGAGCATTGTCACCTGAAGGGGCTCCATGTCTTGTTTGATCTCAGCCCGGGCAAACTGTCGCCCGCTTCTTTCAGCTTGCGCTCAAGCGCTTGTTTGAGCATCAGAGCTCGAATGCTGCAAAACACATGTCCTCGGATCGTCTCACCTCTTTGATGGAAAATAGGTCTTGCCGCAAATATCGAGTTGAGATCTTTGAAAGCTTTCTCGATCTGCCGGAGTTCTTTGTGCTTGAGCGCCACTGTCGCGGCCGGGCAGGCGCCGTGATCAGTTCAACGGAGATAATTCCTTCGAGTTCCTGAAAACGAGTAGGCACTCCGGAATTTCGCGCCGCTTTGAGCTGTTCAAGGCTATCAAGCCAGCGAAACCAATCCAAGTAACAATACAAACATATTAAAAGCGGCCGTCGTCCAACACCCTTATGCCACCGCTAAAATGGGTCACGCCTTTTCCGAGTTTAGAAGCAACACTCTTTCATATAGTTCACAAAAAAGGTCCGCATCATGGGAAGTGCGAATAGCGCCTAATTTGATCTCCTGAGCATCGCCCCTTTCTTTTGCATAGATGTGGTAGGCACCGTTTCGCCAGATGAGTTTGAATGCCGGCATCTCTTTTGATCGCTTGCAATGGAGCAAAAAAGTACCTGAAAATCCACAGTCCATAACAATTGACTCCAGAATGTCCTCGCGATTTATCGATATGAGTTTGCGGATATCCCTCAGGATGGAATCGATTGCACTTTTGTCCATCCCTGTCTCCCGAGAGTTGCCATCCGAATCCAAAGCCGAGACATCGGCAATCGGGCTTGGGGTGCTCAGTCCCAAAAAACTTCCTGCTATTCTTTCTCTTTCGTATTCTTTGAAATCGTCTTGATCGGCAACAACGGTTTCATAGTCTTCGAAGGCACGCGAATAGGCCAGAGTGAATAGAAATTCATCAGACTTCAATGTCCTTCGTGATTCCCACACGAAGTGTTCGGCTTCTTTTGGCAAGTCGTGTGTCTTGCGCAATTTGCCTTCATGATCCAAAAAGTAAAACATCACTGTCTGATCCAGCTCGCAATCGTTTTGGTTTCTTTCCTGGACTTTACCATTGTCTTCATTTGAAAGTGTCATGACTGATCTCCTTTCAATCCTGCTTTGAATCGTGGATTCCTATTTAAACTGATCAGTATCGTTTGAACATAGAGTGGTATCGACTAATCGGCTAAAGTTCCTCCATGATTTTAGGGCGGAAAGGGCGGCCCATAAAATGATTCGAAGTTTGCCTGTAGTGGGAGCCCGCCAGCCACCGATACAATAAGCGTACCAAGCCTTCCGAAGTGAGGGTGTATCGCCCCAGCCGTTTTTGGGATCGATAACGCGCGGTCCGGGGATTGGCGGCACGTGGCACAAACCATCAGCGCTATTTGGGACAAAGTTTTTCTTGACTTAGCTGAATTCTGACTTTAGGATACATTAATGTATTTTCTATGCGTGTAAAGACTGGCCGTATGCGAAGTTTGGCTCCGAACCACATAGTGAGGCAAATGAGAGTACGAGCTTGAGTTGTAGCGATTTGTAGCGGTAGCATTCGGATTCAGCCAGGGCGGGTACTAAACGGTGTCCGTTCGTTCAATTTCCCAATCCAATTCTCTCTCGCTTCCCATACAAGCGGCTGTTCAACCGGCGCGAGTTCCTGATCAAGCTGTTCCGATTTGTCGAGTGCCGGTTCTTGTCTCGTGTGCAGCACCAAATCTTGCGTGCTGTGGTCTTTGGGGATTCTCAGCCCTCTACCGGTCCTCGATTCAGAGATAACCTCGATTTTTTCAGTACAAGTTTTGAATACGTCTTCCTAATCATCGGCTCGGCTCGGGTTTCGTTCATTTTAGGTTTCATAACCAACGGTTACCATAAGCACAAGAAGGAGGAGCGAAAGGGGTGTCCTGCAGAAGGTACTGCTCAACAGTGTTGTATTAGTCTATGACGCGACAAACCCCGTGGGACGGAGGCAGGGAAAATGGATGATACAGCGATTTTGGAAACTCGCGTGGGAGAATCAATCATACTAACGCTCAATCGGCCGGAAGTCATGAATTCCTTTAACTTCGCTCTGCTCCGTGAACTTAGAGACAGGGTGGAAAGGCTTCAGTGGGACCCTGTAGTGCGGGTAGTAATCATAACGGGAGCAGGTGATAAGGCATTCTGCTCCGGGGCCGACCTCAAGGAGAGGGCCTCACTCGGTGAAGATGAGGTAAGGCAATTTATTTACACGATTCGGAATCTGTTCACTTTCATCGAATCCATGAGCAAGCCCGTGATAGCGGCGGTGAACGGGATCGCATTGGGGGGCGGAACCGAGCTTGCGCTCGCCTGCGACATTCGCATCGCTTCGGAAAATGCAACAATGGGCCTTACCGAGACCCGGTTGGCAATAATACCTGGAGCAGGGGGGACACAGCGCCTGCCGCGGATTATCGGTCGTGGCAAGGCGAAGGAACTGATTTTCACGGGCAGGCGTGTGGATGCGAGGGAGGCATTGGAGATCGGTCTGGTAAACAAAGTCGCCCAACCCGGAGCATTGATGGAAACATGCCTGGAAATGGCCTCAATGATTTGTGAAACAGGCCCGGTAGCCATAACTCAGGCCAAGTATGCGATCAATTACGGGTGCGAGGTGGACATCCATTCGGGGTTGGCCATAGAATCAAATGCCTATTGGGTGACCATCCCGACAGAAGATCGTACGGAAGGACTGACTGCTTTTCGGGAAAAAAGGAAACCGGTTTATAAGGGCAAGTAATTTGCCTTGATGCGGTGTTTGGCCCTGGCCTTAAGGATGGCGCTCTCTGGGCCGGGGGCTTTCTTCACCAATTTGCGGTTCCATTGCTTTTAGTTTTAGGTTGATGCTTGTTCTTTGTCGAGTGTGGTTCACGTGAGATCTGCTCCGGGTGGGGGTATGAAGGATATCTTAAAAGACGTCCTGGTAAACAGGGTTTTGCCCGATAGCGAGTTCCGCATTCTCAAAAATATCTGCGATGCTGTTCTCGTCACATCGAAGGACGGGACCATTGTTTATGTGAATGACGCCTATGTCAGGATTCTGGGCGTTCCCGCCGAGGCAATCCTTTACCGCAAGCTCTCCAGTGTGCAACCGAATTCGCTGGCCCTGAGGGCCATGGCCAATGGCACTGAGTTCTACAACGTACATGAGATGATGGACACCATCGAGGCCGGTGCCGTTTGTTCAGTCCTGCTCATGCCTTCGCCTGAGAATTTTACATGTTCGGTCACTATCATGAATATGATAAACCAGAACCTCACGCTCCAGGATTTCAAGGCGAAACAGCGATATGTCGAGTCGTATCTGGATGCCCGAATCGCACAGGGAGCTGCCCTCCCCACTCCCTTCAGCAAACTGGTGGGGATGAGCAATAATTTCAGGACTACTCTGTACATGGCTTCAAAGGCGAGCAAGGCGGACTTTCCTGTCCTGGTCACTGGCGAAAGCGGGGTGGGAAAGGAATTGTTGGTCCGGGCCATTCACGAGTCAAGCCACAGGTCCAGCCATGAATTTGTAAGCATCAACTGCGCGGCCATTCCTAGCACTCTTATCGAATCGGAACTTTTCGGTTACGAATCCGGCAGTTTCACCGGGGGCAGGCGGGAGGGAAAGAAGGGCCTGTTTGATCAGGCGGATAAGGGGACGATATTCTTCGATGAGGTAGGCGATTTCGAGTTGAGCACCCAGGCCAAGATTCTGAGAGTGCTCGAAGAAAGGGAGTTTAGAAGGGTTGGAGGACAGAAGTGTATACCTGTTGATACACGGGTTTTGAGCGCCACCAACAGGGAACTCGAAAGAATGATGGTGGAGGGAAAGTTCAGGGTGGACCTCTACTATCGTCTCAATACAATGACCATTCATGTACCTCCGCTGCGTGAACGCGGGCGCGATATCGAGTTGCTTGCGGAGCACTTTTTGTCAGTGCTCTGTGAGCAATCTGGAAAAGTGGCCGGGTTCAGCCGGGCCACAATGGATGTTTTCTATGCCCATGGCTGGCCGGGCAACGCCAGGGAACTCCGGAGCGTGGTCCACTACGCCCTCAATATGACCGATACCGATGTGATAAATCCCAGCGACCTGCCTCCTTATCTGCTCCTTTCGGATGCAAAGGCTTCGTTGAATCACCGGATATGCTCGAGAGGTCAAGAGTCCGATGGTTCCTGGCGCGGCTTCATCTACAGGGACGTGATAGACGCTTTCGAAAAGGATTTGATCGAGGTCATCCTTCAGCGATATCGAAGCCGGACCAAGGCCATGAAGGCACTGGGTCTGAGCCGAAGGTCCTTTTACCTCAAACTCAAAAAACATGGCCTTTCATGAGCCCTGGCGTCCTCGGAGGGGTTTTGTATAAAAAATGTCAGATCATGGTGAGTGTCACCTAAAGTATACACCCAATCCGCTCATATTCCGCCCTCCGTCCGCCGTCTATCCTATATAAAATTCCTGCTTGTTTGCTCCTTTAAGTACTTCCCACGTACGTATTACAGGCATGCAAATCCCTTGGAACAGTTCTTGCCAATAGTCTCTGCAAGATCCTCCATGCACTAAACCATGTTGAAGAGAAGATGGCCGTATGGAAACGGATGTCGATGTGATCGAGATCGGTCCCAGAGAGGGGCTTCAGTTCCATAAGAAATACATCGAGGCCGAAAAGAAGATCGCATTGGCGAATATGCTGTTTGATTGCGGCTTTCGAAAAGTGGAAGTCGCCTCTTTCGTACATCCCAAGGCCGCCCCTCAAATGAAGGATGCAGTCGAAGTACTAGGGGAGCTCAGGCGCCATGGCGGCCGAAAGGGGCAACGGAGGATCTGCCAGGTCCTGGTGCCCAACGAAACCGGATGCCGCAGCGCAATCGCCTGCAAAGCGGATGAAATAGTGGTGTGGGTCTTTCTTACCGACCGGCTGAGCTATTCCACGCTTAACCGCAGCGTCTCCGAGACGCTCAAACGGATAAGCACGATCGCGGAAATCGCCAAGACAAATTCCATCAAAGTCAGTGCGTACATCGGCGCGGCTTTCGGCTATCCGGGAGAGGAAGGCCGCCACTATGAAAACTTGTGCGCGATGGTGGCAACGCTGGTCCAGCTTGGCTGTTATCTCGTATGCTTAAACGACGAGCTTGCAATGGCAAATCCTGTCACCGTGCGGCAACACCTGCGCATGTGTATGGGTGAAGTGGAGGTATCGAAGCTGGCAGTGCATTTCTATGAAAACCGGGGGCTGGCATTGGCGAATGTCATGACCGCCCTGGAATGCGGCGTACGCGCTTTCAAGTCGAGTCTCGGTGGGGCAGGCGTTCACGGCTACTTGGGACAGCTCATCGAGGGGAAGTCCCCGGGCGGGATCGAGCCGCACGGGTTGGCCACTGAGGACTTGGTCTACGTCTTCGAGGAAATGGGCATACGGACCGGCATTGATATCGACCGTCTGATCGCGTGCGGCCGTTTCCTTGAGGGCCTTTTTGAGATGACGCTTCACAGCCGGATACTGTCTAGCGGCCTTTCGGGTGCGACGCTGAGCGAAGTAAGGATGAACATGTATGAACCTGCCCGCCGGCCCTATAAGCATTCAAATATCGGTCTGAGCATATAGGTGGGTAATGGGCCGGGCTGCGAAGTTAAAGAAGTCTCCGTGGACTGCGGTTGTTCAAGACCAATCATGGAGGGAGCAGCCCACGGATACTTGAGGAGGACTATTATGGAAGATGATGCTCGCGAAAAGCGCCAGAAACATTGGGAAGATCAGGATGCCATTTTATTGGAGCGCCGCCATGAGGCATACAACATAGGCGGTGAGGAACAGCTCAAACGCCTTGACAAGCAGACCAAAAAACCGATGCGTGATCTGATCGGGATGTTGATCGACCCGGGTACGGAATTCTTCGAGCTTGGATTGGATGCGGGCTACAACATTGGTGACATCAAGCTGTACGGAGGGGATGTCTACCTGTCGGAGAAAAGGGGGCACATCCCCGGCGGCGGCGTGGTTACCGGGGTCGGAAGTGTTCAAGGCAAGGACTGTATGATCTTTGCCAATGAAAACCGCTATGCGGCAGGGACCTATTTCCCCATCACGCTGAAGAAGCACATGAGGGCTCAGGCTGTTGCCGAGCGGCTTAGACTGCCCTGCATCTACATCGCGGATTCTGGCGGTATCAATCTTCCGCTGCAACTGGGTTGTTTTGCCGATGACGGTCACTTTGGCAGCATGTTCTACAACATGTGCCGCATGTCGGCCATGGGCATAAAGCAATACACCCTTTCCACGGGTGGAAACACCGCGGGCGGCGCCTACATCGTCTATCTCGCCTCCGAATCCATAATGATAGAGAAGCTTGCCTTTGCGTTCCTGGCTGGGCCTCCGATGGTGAAATCGGCAATCGGCGAGACGGTGTCGATGGAGGACCTTGGAGGCGCCTATGTCCATACTCAGCACTCGGGCGGCTGCGACCATTGCGTTGCAAACCAGGTAGACGGGATACAGAAGCTGCGGGACATCATGGAGTTCGAACCCGCTCAGACGCTTTACTGCGACCGCAGAAAAACCATCGAGCCAAGATTTGACTACAAAGAGATGATGCGTTGCACTCCAGTGAACACCTATAACGCAATCCAGGTCAGAGACACTCTCAAATGTCTGGCCGACGACAGCTACTTCCATGAGTACAAGCCTACATACGGTCTCAACCGTGGTGAATCCATTATTGCAGGCAAGATGCGGCTCAAGGGCCTGCCCGTGGGGGTCATTGCCTCAAACGCCAGCGGAGTAATCTATATCGAGGCCGCAAGAAAGGCGACCGAATGGATGATCCGCTGCGGAAATTCGAAGCTGCCGGTGCTCTTCCTACAGGCGTCTCCTGGCTACATGGTCGGCAAGCAGGAAGAATGGGGGGGGATCGGAAAGTACGGGGCGGACATGGTCCGTGCGTGCAGCGCGCTAAATGTTCCGAAAATCCAGTATGTCATTGGACCAGACCACGGAGCGGCCAACTACGGCATGTGCGGCAGGGCATTTAAACCGGTGTTTTGCTTTACGAATATGAGGGGTCGAACTACCGTGATGTCCGGGAGGACGGCGGCATTCGTCGTGGAGAGTGTCCGCAGGAAGAACATTGTCGAAAAGGGGCAGACGGTGAACGAGGAAGAGATGGCGGAATTCCGCAAGATCATGATCGAGCGGTACGACGGCGAAGGGCATCCATTCCTGACCGGGTCCCTCTTATTCCATGATGGCGTCATCGCCTTCCGTGAGGTGCGCGATAGGTTGGCGAGGGCGCTGGAGCTTTGTTACCGTGCCCCAATAGACAAGACCGATTGGGGCGATATGAAGGTTTAGGCTTATTTTAACGAGCAACGGTCTCCCGGAAGTTCCTGCGTTTAACCAATGGAATTCGCGGGTCAACGGAGCCCGGAAATGTGTTTCATCTCAAGACTATGGAGGCACGATCCAATGACTGAATACGACTATTGGAAAATATTTCCCAGGATGCCAAGGAGGGTAGCCATCGGTGACATAACCACCCGTGATGGTTTTCAGCATGAAGAAAAATTCATATCCACCAAGGCCAAGATTTTCTACGCACAGGAGATGATCCTGGCTGGAGCAAAGGAGGTCGAGGTAACAAACCTTGGGAACCCGGAAGGCATCCCCCAGTTCACGGATGCCGAAGAAGTCCTCACCGCTCTCAGGAGCGATGGGTTCAAAAAACGCTGCGAAAGAAAAGGGATTAAATACGACGAGGTCATCATGACCGCTGTGACTATCCGAGAGCCGGCGGTTGATAGGGCAATCGAGTTCAGAAAAAGGGGTATAGGTCCGGATCGCGTCCTGATGATGGTCTCCACCGATCCGGAACACCATTTTGCCAACTCCGGCACAACTCTCAGCCAATACTGGAAAGAGGCTGAACGCTGCATAAAGAAAGCGGCCGATGTCGGCATGAAGATGTGCGGCACTGTGAGCACCATCTGGGGAAGCCCCATCACCGGGGCAACGAGACTTGAGGATGCAGTGGAATTCACCAAGCGCTGGTTTTCCATCGGCGCCTTCGACATCGAGCACGCCGACCACGATGGCTCCGCTTCAGCGGCTCAAGTTTACCGCTATTTCTCCATGATCCTTGATGCCATGCCCGATCCTGAGGCCCATCTCTGCCATCTCCATGAGACGAAGCGTGTTGCCTCGGCCTCGATCCTGGCGGCCCTTCATGCCGGTATCTGCCGCTTTGAAGGGACCCTTGGCGGTCTGGGCGGACAGCCGAGCAATTTCCTGGATGATTGTCCCGTCAGGGGAACGGGCGAATATTATTACGATCCGAGGTACGTGGGGCTCATCACCTTGGAGGATCTCGTGGTCATGATCGACGAGTTGGGAATCGAGCACGGCTACGACGTGGATCGTGTCTTGTGGCTCGGAGGTAAGATGGAGAAAACCATAGGCCGCAGGCTCCGTTCAGAAGCCGTCATTAATGGCCGGACTCTGAAAGAGGGGCATCGGCACTACGCCCGGCCGGGTCTGGCAAAACTCATCGAAAAAGTCGGTGAAAAACCCGGGCAGCTTGTACCCACGGAATGGCCGGCGGCGGCCATTTTGCCTGAAAAATGGGGACCTGGGGCCTGGAAATTCGACGAAAAGTCATTCTCACAGGTGCAGACGCCGGGCGCCAGGTAGCCAAACAGCTTATCCCGGCCGGTTTAAACGCGATTCAAGTGGGCAACCTTGGGAACCCCAGGGCGGACTCTCGGTTTTAAGGACGCCGACGGAGTGTTGATGTAGGGGTTCATGAGGTCCGCCCGCCCCAATCAGGCGCGAAAAGAGTTCGGCTTTTGTCCATTGCCAAGGAGGATACCATGAACGAACAGGCTCCAATAGTGTCCCCGCAGGGAGAACTTTTCACTTCCCCTGATGTCGAAGAGGCGCGCTCCTTCTTCATGCAGAAACCACGCACGATGACCAACAAGTTGATGAGTGTCTCCGAGGCGGTGGGCCGGTTTATTCATGACGGTGATTACATCGCTTCCGGTGGTTTTGGCGGGGTAAGGATTGCCAGCGCGGTCCTACATGAAATGGTGCGTCAGCGCAAGAAAAACCTGGGCCTGTCCGGCCACACTGCGACTCATGATTTCCAGATCCTGGCCGCCGGCCGGTGTTTCAATCGCTGTGACGTCGCCTATATCGTCGGATTGGAGTTGAGAGGGCTTTCCCCCAATGCGCGGCGATACGTCGAAAGCGGCGCAGTCAAGATGACCGAATGGTCCAATGGCACTCTTGCGTGGCGTTACAAGGCGGCGGCGATGGGAGTTCCGTTCCTGCCCGCGAGCGTCCTTCTGGGAACTGATACCATTAAATACAGCGCGGCCAAGACGGTAGAATGTCCTTTCACGGGACGGACGCTCCTGGCCGTTCCGGCGCTCTTTCCCGATGTGGGAATTATCCATGTCCACCGGGCGGACATCTACGGCAACTGCCAAATCGACGGGATCTCTATCGCTGACTACGACGTTGGACGCTGTTCCAAACGAGTGATCATCAGTACCGAGCATTTGGTCGATACCGATGAGATTCGCAAGGAGCCCATCAAGACCCTTCTGCCGTTCTGGCTCGCCGATGCGGTCTGTCATGTTCCATACGGCAGCTACCCCGGCAACATGCCCTACGAGTACTTTTCCGATGAAGATCACCTGGCGGAATGGATGGAAGCCGAGAAAGACCCCGGTATCTTTGAGAAATTCATCGACAAGTACATCTATGGGGTCAAGGACTTCTCTGAATATCTGGAACTGAAGGGTGGCGAGGCGCGGATTGCAGAATTGCGTGAAATCGAACCCTTGCGGCGAGGTGACTACAGGGCAGCAATCAAAGCGGGAGGAAGCAAATGAAACCGAATAATACACGCTACAACCTGATGGAACTTATGGTATGCGTGGCCGCCCGGCAGCTCGAAGACGGTAAGACCGCGGTCATCGGCACGGGGATGCCTCTGTCGGCTGCCATGCTTGCTCAAAAGACCGCCGCGCCTGGCTTGGTGATCCTTTTCGAGGCCGGTGGCGTTGCTCCAATCCTGCAAAGGCTGCCGATTTCCGTCGCCGATTCCAACACGCAGACCGGCGGACTGCTGCACACCAGCATGGATATAATCTTCGAGGCCTGCCAGAGGGGAACCGTCGACTACACGTTCCTGGGCGGGGCCCAGATCGACATGTACGGTAATATAAACTCCTCCATGATCGGCACCGACTATGACCACCCCAAAGTGCGCCTCCCGGGTAGTGGTGGAGCAAACGACCTGGCCTCATTATGCTGGAAGACGCTCATTATTACACCGCACGACAAACGAAGATTTATCAAGAAACTGGATTTCCTGACCTCCCCCGGCTATCTGACCGGTCCCGGCGCCAGGGAGCGGGCCGGTTTGCCCGCCGGCGGCGGACCCTACAAGGTCATCAGCACCCTCGCATTGATGGGATACGATCCCGAAACCAAGCGAATGCGCGTAGAGAGTCTGCACCCGGGAGTCACAAAAGAGGTGGTGATCGAAAATACCGGTTTTGAAATGCTTTTCGTTGACTCCTTGCCTGAAACGCCTGAACCGACCGACCACGAATTGAAAATCCTAAGGGAGGAGGTGGATCCGCTGGGGCTTGTGATCGGCAAATCCGGTCAATAAGCGTATGGCTAACGAAGCGTTGCTGGTATTCAGTTAGTTAGATCCTGTTGTCGCGTTTCTTTCATTTGCGATCAGGGCCTGCTTTGGCGATCGATAAGGCCTCTTTTCAGTTAGGGCTTACGCCTGGTGTTGGCAATTACTGCTCATGTCCTGGAGGTGTACCATGGATTTTCAGCTCAGCGATGAACAACGAATGATCAAAGAGACTGTGTACAAATGGTCAGTAAACGAACTGGGGCCGTTGCAGGAAAAAATTGATGAAGAGGACTGGTTTCCTCCTGATTTTTTCCGAAAATGTGCCGAGATCGGCATCCTGGGAATCACCATCGACGAAAAATATGGAGGTCTCGGGGGCGACGTGCTGATGCAGACCCTGGCCATCGAGGAGATGAGCCGCATCTGCCCTGCACTGGCCATGAGTTATGGGGCGCATTCCAACCTCTGTGCCAACAACATTTACAAGAATGCGAGTGACTACCTGAAAGAAAAATACCTCCCGCCCCTGGTATCCGGAGAAAAAATCGGTGCGCTTGGTTTGACCGAACCGAGTGCCGGTTCGGATGCCATGAGTCTTCGCACCCGTGCCGTCAAGGCAGGGGACAAATACATTCTCAACGGGTCCAAAATGTTCATCACCAATGGTCCGGTTGCGGACACCCTCCTGGTCTATGCAAAGACTTCGCCTGAGCTTGGGGCGAAGGGGATCAGCGCTTTCGTCGTGGAAAAAGGTTTTCCAGGCTTCTCAGTGGCCAGGAAGCTTAAAAAATGCGGGATGCGGGGTTCTCCGACGGCCGAGCTCGTCTTCGAGGATTGTGCGGTGCCGGCTGAAAACCTCGTGGGCGTAGAGAACAACGGTGTCAACGTGATGACCAGTGGACTGGACATCGAGCGGATAGTGCTCGCGGGCGGCTCTGTCGGCATGGCCCAGCAGGCCTTGGAGTACTCCATTAAATATTCCGTCGAACGTGAGCAGTTCGGCCAGTCCATCGCTTCGTTCCAGATGGTGCAGCAAAAGCTCGCCGATATGTACGCGCGTACCGAGGCCTCCAGGCTCATGGTCTACAGGGCGGCGGAGGAGGCCCAGAGAGCGCCGAGAGGAGGCAAAGGCACCGAACTCACTAAGAAGGCCGCGGCGGCTGTCCTCTTCGCCGCCGAAACGGCCACCTGGGTCTGTGATCAGGCGGTGCAGATTCATGGCGGCTATGGGTACTGCCTTGAATTCCCCGTCCAGAAACTTTGGCGGGATGCCAAGCTCTATGAAATAGGGGCCGGCACTAGCGAGATCCGGCGGCTCATAATCGCCCGCGAACTTACGCGAGCCGAATTCGCCAAGAAAGCCGAACGGTTCGGCCATCAGCAAGCGGCGCCAACGGTTGCCGCCAAAGGAGCATAAAAGAAAATGGACGGCACAGGTTTTTTAATCTGTGCCGCCAAGTTTCTTTTCTTGAATTTATCCAGAGTTTGGGTTTTATCTTGTTTTCTCCGCGTTCTGTGCATCTCCGCGGAGAAAGCTTTTTGGGGTGCGCCGCGTAGTTCGAAGGAGAGAGCGAATTGCGACGGGCAAAACTTGAGCCTCTTGACAGGATTCCGGGAAACCAACTTTCGTATCGAATCTCCTTCTCCTGATGTTCTTGCGACCTCGCGCTGAAAGTTCATTTCGCTCTTCCGTGTGGAAAACCTTCTCCACTACCTGCAGGGCTCATCCACTGAAGATAAATGACGACAACGACTTGCCGGTATTCAGGGGGATTTGACATGACGACGCCAATTCAACAAAAGATTCGAGACAAGAAAAGGACGGCCGCGCAGATTGCGGAAATGGTGAAATCCGGGGACTGGATCTGCAATGGAAGCGTCGGCGGGGACTCGACGGTATGCACCGAAGCCGTAGCCAAAAGACTGGGGCCTGGGTTTTCCGACCTCAAAGATATCGAATTCTGGTTGTACGCTCAGTGGTACCCGCACCTCGAACTGCAGGAAATAGATCCGCTGCAGCAGTACCACTGTGTTCATGAATTTTTCTTCTTTCCATGGAACCGCAAGGCCCGAGATACGAACAAGGTCTCGGACTGGGCTCAGTGGGGATGGGCCTACGGCATGTGGGCCCATCATTACAGGTTTATCAATGCCGAACGGGAAAAGCGCGGTATCGACTGGTGGTTCAACGCCGCCACGGCGCCTGACAGCCACGGGTTTTTCAACATGTCCTACGGCGTGAACAACTGTAACATTTTCAAGCAGACCGCCAAGAAAATCGTCTTCGAGGTTCGGAGCGATTACCCGTGGGCCGAAGGAGGGCGTTTCAATACCATCAATATCGACGAAATAGACTACTGGGTGGAGGTTGACTGCGAAAAGTACAGATGGCCCCAGATCAACGAGCGTGGGATCAAGGCAAAACCGGAAGAAGAGGCCATTGCGAAGCACATAATGGGCATCATGCGCGACCGTGATGTTGTTCAACTCGGCATAGGATCGCTTCCCTCCGCCTGCGTCGCCGCAATGGAGACCGCAGGATTCAAGGACCTCGGGGTCCACACCGAAATGCTGAACTATGGCCTTATCAAGCTGATCGAATCCGGCCAGGTTACCAACGCATACAAAAACATCGACCGTGGCAAGAGTGTGTGGACGTTTGCCTTTCCGGTGGACGTGCAATGGTACTTCGATACGGTAAACCATAATCAGCATCTGGCAGCATATGACATCAGTCACACCAATAACCTCCAGATACTGAGCCGGATCGACAACATGATTGCCATCAACAACTGTGTGGCTGTCGATCTTCTGGGACAGCAGTGCGCCGGGTTCTATGAAAAGCGGCCCATTTCCAGTAGCGGGGGGTATTTCCAGTTTATGACCTTCTGCGCCATGTCCAAAGGAGGCAGGGGGGTGGCGTCGATGACCTCGAGGAGCAAACATGGAACTCCGAGGATCGTTCCTTTTCTCCCTGAGGGGTCCACCGTGGACGTGCCGGCTCAGCTTGCAAATTACGTGTGCACGGAGTATGGTATTGTGAACTTGAGAGGGCTGGGCGGTTATGAGAGGGCTAGTGCTTTGATCTCCATTGCTCATCCGGACGACCGGGAATGGCTGGAAAGAGAAGCCCGCGAGCACGGACTGCTTGCACCCAAATTCCCTGTCTCTATGTACCCCGGGGCGGGCAGGAGATATCCTGCATACGAGGACAGACGAAGCTACAAACTGCCGCTCAACAGTGAAGTCTGGGGATGCGACTGGGACCCCTACCAGTCGGGTAAGTAATAATCAGCGAAACGCGATCATTTCGGCGCGGGGGGTTTCGCGTTCTTTGATCGAAAGGCATTGGACCGATGGCAAAACGCGCCGCGTATATTCGCTCGATGGGCCGCTTTCTCCCGGAAAGAAAGCTTACAAATCGCGACTTGGAACAGATGGTGGACACTACGGACGAATGGATTGTGACACGGACCGGAATCCGGGAGCGCCGTATCCTGGAGCCCGGTCTGGGTAGTTCGTACATGGCTGTTCATGCCGCGCGGGAGTGTCTCGAAAGGGCCGGAGTAGGCGCCGAGGAAGTGGATGTTATCATCGTTGGCACGGTGACTCCAGACATGTTCTTCCCGTCAACCGCATGCCTCGTACAAAATGAAATAGGAGCAAAAAACGCCTGGGGTTTCGACCTGTTGGCAGGATGCAGCGGCTTCCTTTTCACCCTGGCGACTGCCGCCAGTATGATCAAGGCGGGAAGCGCCAACAAGGTGCTTGCCATCGGCAGTGACGTAATCAGTTCCGTAATCGATTACAAGGACAGGGACACCTGTGTCCTTTTCGGGGATGGTGCAGGGGCCGCGCTCTTGGAGGCATGCGACGAACCGGGATACGGTTTTCTCGATTTTATTTTGCACATCGATGGCTCGGGAGGGGATTCTCTGTGCATGAAAGGCGGAGGGAGTCGCAGGCCGGCAACTCATGAAACTGTGGACAATAAGGAACATTTCGTATTTCAGGATGGTCGAAACGTGTTCAAAAGTGCGGTTACTGGAATGGCACAGGTTTCGGGCGAAATTCTCGAAAAAAACGGCCTCACAGGCGAGGATGTCGCTCTCTTCATACCGCATCAGGCGAATCAGCGCATCATAGACGGCGCGGCAAGACGCATGGGGATCGACTATTCGAAAATCATCATAAATCTTGGCGAATATGGGAATACGGTCGCTGCGAGCATTCCGCTCGCCCTTTATGAAGCCGTGGTGGAAAAAAAGAAACATGATTTGAAAAAGGGCGATTACCTGGTCATGGCCGCCTTCGGGGCCGGATATACATGGGGAAGCGCTCTGCTCAGGTGGTGGGAGGAATAGCTGGAGAAGTTGCGAATTTAGACTAGCTTGTTTTCGTCCGGAAAGGGTCCTTTTACGCCCTGGCGATGTTAATCACTAATCCCGACGCTCCGCGAGACGGTACCGATGTACGCCTCCGCGCAAGCCCTTGATTGCCTTGCCAGGACAAAAGATCCCTCCTTTCCGAATAGGAAACTGACTGTGTCTCATCCGGTCTTTTCGGGTGGACACCCGACTCTACTATTGATTTTTGCAGCAGTTCCTGCCGGTGCCGTTCCATTTGATCCTCCTCGGGGGCATCAACAAGTGATGGGAATAGTGAATGAGATTCCGGGAGTTGATTGAGCGAGAAGAAATCATTATCGCGCCGGCCGCCTATGATGTTGTCTCGGCCCAGATCATTGAAAAGGCGGGGTTTCCACTGGCGTACCTGACAGGGCTTGGAAACGAGGCCAGTGACCTCGGATACCCCGATGTCGGGCTGACCACACTGAGCGAGATTGTTAGGAGGGCTGGGAATATAGCCACATCAGTGAGTGTACCTGTTGTCTGTGACGCCGATACCGGTTTTGGTGGATGCATGAATATCCACCGAGCCGTCAGGATGTTCGAAGCTGCCGGAGTGAGCGGTATTCACATTGAGGATCAGACCTTTCCCAAACGATGCGCTGCGCTTGCCGGAAAAAAACTCATGCCGGCGGAACAGTTCGCCAAAAGAATCAGGGTCGCGGCTGACGCGCGGAAAAACAGCGACATTGTCATAATAGCCAGGACCGACTGCAAAATCGTCGGTGGAGTGAATGAAGCGATAAGAAGACTGAATATGTACGTTGAAAATGGGGCTGACATGGCCATGGTCGGCGACTTGTACCCTTTCGACGAGCACCGGCGGCTTGCCGCACAGGTAAGAGCTCCATTGGTGGTCTGTGCTGCCGCCCCGGACCATTTCCACATCCAGCCTGATTTTACCTTCGGCCAGTGGAAGAAGACGGGGGTGAAGATGGTTCTCTATTGGTACCTCCCGCTCTTTGCCGCGATGAAGGCAGTGGAACGGGCGGTGGTCAGTCTGAAGGAGACCGGTTCGATCGAAGAAATCGTTGATAGCCTGTCCACATACCGGGAATATTCGAAAGTCGTGGATTTGGATAAGTGGTTGAATATAGATGAGGAATGTAACTGATACTGAATCAGCAAGTAACTGATATCGCGTTGGTGTCAAACAATAAAGAAATCCCGGAAGAGGGATTGTATTCGGGGGGCTGGATCTTGTACCACCTCCGAACCAGCAACGCGGAGCTGACAAATGAACGAAAATCTGGAACTCCTTAAAGGACGAAGGAGTCTTACCGGCGCATCTACAGCAATCGCCCAACAGACTTAATCGGTTCATTCTAAGAGAAAACGCAAAAGATTTTAAGTGCGGCAAAGGGGCAGGGCGGCAACAAGCCGGGGCGCCAATTCCTTAGGCCAGGGTTTGAAGTCTACTATATATCCGGATTATTTGTTCTCGTGTCTCAGCCAGTCTTGCCCCGTAGTCCGGGTGATTTCTCAATGCAAGGAACACAAGGCTCTGCTCATACATTTCATCTTGGAGTTTTCTAATTTCTTGTTTCCTGTCTAAGTCCGGCATAAATCCCCCCCGAGTAAACTTCTTTATAGTCGAGGACCCGAGGGTAATCAAATTTGGTTTGGAGAGTTTTGGGGGAGAATCCCTGCACCAAGAGGGGTGGAAAATTGCTCGCTTAACTGAATAGTTATACTGAAAACGGGGCAACACCTTGAGATGAAAGCGAGTTTTGCAAAGCCAAATTGAGTAGGAATATCATGCACCTGTAGTATCTGAGCGGGTCCTTTGAGAGACATAAAAAACCATACTTCGCTTTTTCTTCGATTTTCAACGGAAAGCATCAAATCGCATCTGATTTCATTCCTGCCAAGTGAAGATCATCGGACCACCTCAACAGGATTGAATTCGGACGCGGCGTGGTGGATGTCCTGAATGATCTTCCCGGATTCGGGCCTCCACTTTATGGGAAAAAGCTGGGACAAAACTTCAGCGGCTTTTTCAACGGGCTTGCCGCTCATGAGGCAGTAATAGGCAGCCTTGATAGCCAGGGAGGCGGTCAGCTCCGTGTCGCCCTTCCGGTCGCTGACGCGAGCCGCATGCATGGTTTGACGCAGCAGACGCGAATAGAATTGGCTGAATTCGCCAATGCGGTCCGGCCGCCAGTGCCCATTGTCAAAGACCAGCAGACGCGTCATTGCGGGCGAATCGGCGAAAGAGAACTGGATCTGCGAATCTTCCGTCCCATAATAGGCGAACTGCCAGTCATGGACTTTTATCATCTTTCCCAGTGCGCCGTCCGCAACGGCGAGTTTTACCTCTCCATTTGTATGCGCAAGGTCTACCATGTCCAATGACCTTCCGGGACCGCATTCTGTGGCGATAAAGAGCGTTGTGCAGCAGTGGGCGCCACCTGAAAAGCAGTAGGTCATGAGCGTGCGGCAATCGGGGAGAGGCATATTGCGGAAAGTTTTCGGCTCATGCGTTTTGAAAGCGCACTCGCCGGTAATAAGCACTTGCTCGCCATTTGAGAACTGCAAACTATAATCGCCGTCCGGCGAGATCTCAGTGATGCAGAGCTTAAGGTCACCCAGCCTGAACTGTACTGTTCCACCCCCGGGACCACTTCCTTTACCTGCGAAAGAGCGGTGCGAAGGAACGAGGGTCATAGCGGAGAGGACGAGAATTGTTACCAGCTTTTTTATCACATGAGCCTCGCATCGGAGGTCTTTACACCGCAACGGACAAATCCGGACATCCCCGGAGTATCTTGACTCAGGAACCGAGCTAAAGAGCAAACTATCCCTATACTAAGCTCTCGAAATTTTATTGCAAAGGGAAAGCTGACTGATTTGCAGGCCGGAGCTGACTAAAATGCGGCATGGATGCCGTTGCCTTATGCAAGTCCCTTCATTTATTTCTGGGCTTAAGGTTTCCTTCGCCGAAAAGAGAGAATTGCATCCACTCGAAGGCGAGTTTCAACCGGGCAGTTTCGCTGGTTGTCAAATGCTCTATCTCGTCTTCCTCAATTTGGAAAAGTCTCAGAAAACGGCTGTTGAAAACCATTTCACGAAATCTATCCAGGTTGTAGCTTGCAAGATAAAACATCTGCTGCTGTTTTTCGGGGAGCCGCCGGCCCCTGAGCCCGGGGTGAGTTAGAATTCCCATCCAGAGATCATTGTGTTCGTAGTAGTCCGCGAGTCCCTGGTCGCTTAGCCATTCGTCTATTTTCCAGAACTGTTCCTGCTCGAACCCAAGGCAGTGGTCTTCGTGAAGGACAAAGTAGTTCTCCAGCACTGAGCCATGTACCCTGTGTAGCCGTGAAGCCCTGGCGATGGGATAAATTCGGCAGGCAGAAGGCCTGTCTTCGTAGACAGAACAACCCTTCGGGGTCACAAACGGGCATGACCTTCGCTCGTTTTGGCTCATCTGGAGATAGACCATGGGGAGCGGGCGGTTTTCGTCGAAGCTGCAGTCTGTGTATCGGTCCAGAAATTCATCCGATGACAGGCAAAGTCTGTTCTTGAGCCTCATGATGTCGTAGGGAGTCAGCAGCAGATTGAGATCCCGGCAGCACTCCGTGAAGCAGGGCACTCCGGGGTGGCAGGCAAACCGAAACCCTCCATTTTCGACAGGCTTCATCTTCCCCTCAAGACCCTGCGGCGCCGTTTCCATTATTTCCATTTTTTCCTCATATCCAAATCCGGCGCTCTTATGCGGCGGTGAGCCGAAACCGGTTTCCCGGCCCTTTTTGTCGTTTCCTCATCCCCGCTAAATGTCGTCAGGGCCAAGGGGAGATGCAGCGGCAGAATCAAATAATCTGATAGAGTTCGTCCATTTGCGCGCGAATATAGCGGAAGGCCAGTTTCAAAAGCTCTTTCTTATCTTTCCTGACCAGATTGAGCATTTGTTCGTCCACTTCATAAAACCTCAAAAAGCGGCTGTCCTCCAGGAGTTCGGCAAATCGGTCCAGATCGTATGCGACGAACAGCACCCGCCCGAGGCCCTCGTTCATCGGGGCGCCGGGTTTGAAGCGCGCGGGAACCACGGACTGGAATTCTCTGTCCATTTCCGCGTATTCGTGGACACCCTGACTCTCAAGCCAATCCCCGACGCTCACATTAGAGCGCTCGGAAAGCCCTTTGCAGCGCTCTTTCGCGGAGATGAGCCTGAATTTGGACTCAGCGGATGAAAGGTCAAGCGGAAACATCCTGCATGCCCAGGGCCGGTCTTCATAGACATGGCAGCCTTCTTCGGTGACAAAGGGGCAGCACAGAGACTGAGGGTCCATAAGGAGCTGCACGACAGGAATATTTGCGACGCTCGCAAGAAAACTCCGCGTGTATTTTGACAAAAACTCCGAGGACCCGATCCCAAGAGTTTGCCTGAGCCGCAGCACGTCATAGGGGGTGAGATAGATGTTTACATCTTTGCAACACTGGGTAAAACACGGCAAAGCGTCATGGCAGGCAAAATGAAAGAGACTGGTTTCTGTCAGATTTGGTTCGGATGGAGCTGATTGCATTCTGAAATTCCTCTATCTTACAAGCAATGCTGCTTCGAAATTCCGGAAGGTGGGATTTCCGGAAATCAGTTTTTCGACAATGCCGAGTGCCTGCGCGCCTGAGCATGCCACGAATTTGCACTCGCAGACCTTGCCGCATTTAGCGCAGTGGTAGTCCTCATCCAGACTGGACCCGCAGGAACAGAACGGCTCGAGTACGAGCTGCCCATCCTCGGTGGTGGCAAGCAGATAGTCGATCGCCCGCGATCTTAAATCATCCGGGGTGATTGCCATTGAACTCTCCTCACAATTGAATCGGGAATTGAGGATTGAGGGATCAATCCCACAATCCCCGAAACCCTGAATTAAGTTGTAACTGCTACAGACTCTCAGCCAGCAACTCCGACAGCTCCTTGATCTCAAGGGAGCCCTGTTTCTCCAGGCTGTTGCAGGCATCGGTGATCATGTTCACGCAATAGGGACATGAAGTGGCGAGCACTTCTGCTCCGGCGTTTATGGCGTCGAGTACCCGAAGTTCGCCGAAACGTTCGCCCATCGGGACTTCGGCCCAAATGCGCCCGCCTCCCCCGGCGCAGCAAAGGCTCGATTCGCGCGAGCGTTGGAGTTCCTTTATTTCAGTACCGGGAATCGAGGCCAGCAGTTCCCTCGGCGCATCATAAATGCCGCTGTGCCTTCCAAGATAGCAGGGATCGTGGAAAGCCGTCTTTTTGCCGGATTTTGCGCCCAGACTGATCTTGCCTTCCGCAACCAGCCGGGAGACAATTTCGGTATAATGAAAGACTTCCCACTCGGCCCCGAGCTGGGCATAATCGTTCTTAAAGCTCCACAGGCAATGCGGAGATGTAGTAATAATCTTCTTGACCCCGTTTGCAGCGTAAAGCTTCATGTTTGCTTCCGCAAGCTTCTGGAAGAGTTCCTCGTCGCCCATCTTGCGCATGCTCTCGCCGCAGCAGTTCTCTTCGACCCCAATTATTCCAAAGCTCACCCCGCCCCGGAGCAGAAGCTGCGCAATGCTTTGCGCGATCTTCATGCTTCGCGTGTCGTAGCATGAATGGCAGCAGACGAAGAGGAAATACTCCGTGTCCGGTCCAAACCTGGGGACGTCCAAACCCTCCAGCCATTGAGTTCTTTTCTCCCGAGGGCCGGACCACGGGTTTCCGTTCGCGTGGGAACTGCCCAGGATCGGGCGAAGTCCGGCGGGTGGCATTCCTCCGCCAACGATGCTCGCCCGCATCGCCCTGACGTTATCTATGATTTTTACTCCTCGGGGGCAGTTATCCTGGCACATTCCGCAGGTCGAGCAGGCGAAGAGCATGTTTTCATCCTCGAAACCCTCGATCCCCATCTGGCCGAGCCGCTGCATGTACCGTATGTTAAACTCTTCGCTGGTTTGGCCGGGCACCAGCCTCCAGGGGCACAGATTAGTGCAAAGACCACACTGCATGCACCAGTTGATGGTCTCGGCCCCCATTTCGACTATATAATCCTTCATCTCCAGCAGGATGTTTTTCGGTTCCATTATCGCGTGCTCCTTGCAGTCTGATTAACTGGCGCCATGCGGATTCAGACCGAATCAATACCCTTTGTAGGGATTGGGTCCGATAGCCTGCAATCTTTCTGCAAAGCTATCCAGAATCTCCGGAATCCGGTTGTAATCGGTAATCGAAACCTGCTCAAGCCGTACGCGATCTGACTCGAGGACGAGCCTGGTCAGGGTTTCCTGAATCTTGCTCATGCGGACGCTGGCAAGTTCGCTCCCTTTGATGAAATGACACTGGTAATCGTTTCCATGCTTGCATCCCAGAAGCAGGATGCCGTCGATTCCCTTGGAGAGGGCGTCAGCGATCGAGACCAGGTTCATGGAACCCAGACAGCGCACGGACAGGAATCTTACCCATGGATTATAGGGGAGGCGCCCGATACCCGCCATATCCAGGGCGGGATAAGCGTCGTTCTCGCATGCAAGGACCAGGATTCTCGGTTTTTCATCATACTCGTCGGGCACATTGATACTCTTAATCATGCTTCCGATCATGCCGACAGAGTAATTCTTAAATGAGATGATCCTTTCCGGACATGCCCCCATGCAAACGCCGCACCTGCGGCAGCGGGTAGGATTGGGCAGAGGATTGGCCTTTTCATCTTCATTTATCGCACCGAAGGGGCATTCCTCGGTGCAGCGTTTGCACTGAGTACAACGCTGCATGAAAAATTCCGGATAGCTCTGATCCCCGGCCCTGGGGTGGACGGCCTTTCCCTGTGAGGTCATTTCGACGCACTGAATGGCCTTCAGGGCCGCTCCCATTGCATCGGTCTTCGCCCGTTCGTAATCCATCGGTGCGCGAACAGAGCCTGCCGGATAGATGCCTGTGCGGCGCGATTCATAAGGAAAGCAGATAAAGTGGGAATCGGGAAATCCGTAATCGAGGGCGGGTAACTCCGGCCCCTGCCTGTATTGGAGATTGAGAAGGTTTGAAACGATAACGCTGTCGGCCGGGACCAGCGATTGCTCCTCTTCTCCTTCCTGCGGGGCCTTCGCCTTGAAAGGCTCGCCCAGGGCACTGGTCGGGACCATGCCTGTCGCCAGCACAACCAGGTCGACGCTTTCCGACATGACCGGGGACCGGGTGAGCACGTCGTCTGAAGTTATCACCAAGCCGCCTGAGCCGTCGTCATCTATGCCCGTAACGGCGCCCCTCACGAAAATCAAGCCATCTTTCTGGAGTTGCTTATACAGCAGTTCGTAATTTCCGGTCGAACGTATATCTTTATAAAAAATATAGACCTGCGTATCCGGATCGGCTTCCTTGAAGTATTTGGCTTGCTTCAGGGATTCAACGCAGCACGCGGACGAACAGTAGGGCAGGTGGTCCGGGTCGCGTGAGCCGGCGCAAAGAATGAAGGCGACGGATTTGACGGGCTGGCCGTTGGATGGTTTTTTTACCTCTGAGCTCTTGAACATAGCTTCCAGGTCCATGGCCGTGATAACGTCTGCAGATGCCCCGTAGGAAAGGTGTGCCAGCTTTGTGGCGTCATAGGGCACAGACCCGGTGGCCAGGATTATCGACCCTACCCGCTCGGAGTTAACCGATCCGTTCTGCTGAATCTCGACATCGAACGTGCATGGACCGCCGGAAATAGAGGCCACCCTGGCACCGGTATAAACCGCTATGCCCGGTTGGGCTGCCAGTGAGGCTGCAATCTCCTCCAAATCGAATTCCTGGAGGTTTTCATAGGGAGGCTCGCTCGGAGGGAGGCGGTGTAAGACGTTTAGATAGCCGCCGAGCTTTTCTTCTTTTTCTACCAGGACGATTTCATATCCAGCGCTCGCAGCCTCCTTTGCGGCTGTCATGCCGGTGAGCCCGCCGCCGACGACCAGAATTCTCTTGCTGAGGTTTTCCGCGATGAAAGGTCCGGGCGGCTCCGACTCCCGTACTCGGACAATACCCATCCTGAGAGCGTCCTGAGCCATCATGAGGGTGTCTTCTTCCCCTGGCGGCTGGGTCCATGCGACCTGCTCACGAAGGTTCACCCTTTCAATTACCTTATCCTGCGGGAAAGCAAAGGCGTCGGTCATCACCCGCTGTGAACAGGCCGCGATCACTGCGCCGGTGATGCCTTCCCGGTCCATATCAGCCCCGATGAGTGAGACTCCTTCAGGTCCGCACAAAAACGGGTCCTGGCGGCAGATTGCGGTCTTGTATTCAGAGGCTGTCGCAGCCAGAGCGTCAAGGTCCATGCTCGCGCCAATCCCGCAACCCGAACATATATATACGCCGATTTTCTTTTCCATCCTCTATCTCCTGCAAGCCTGGATAGCCCGAAGAACGGCGGCGGTGGCGTCCTGAACGCTCGATGCCACGTCGGCGGGGCTTTTTACGCATCCGGCGCCGATTATGCCGGGCGCAGTCCCATTTGCCAGAATAAACCCATATTCGTCATAGGCGGCCTCGGCCGGGATTTTGTCTTTGGCCGTACTCGGCACCATGCCGGCAGCCAGAACGACGAGATCGAATTCATCCCTGAGTATTTTGCCCGTCGCCTGGTCTTCAACCTGTACGGTAACCATGCCTGTTTCGGGATTTTCGGTGATCTCTCCGGCTTTGCCCTTGATCAGTGCAACGCGCTCATCTTCCTTAACGGTGTTGAAAAAGGCCTCGTACCTGCCGAGGGCACGGATGTCTATATAAAAAATCGAAACGCTCGCCTCCTGATCCTGTTCGAGCAGGTAGGTCGCCTGCTTGAGGGAGGCGAGACAGCAGACGCCGGAGCAGTAGGGCAGGTAATTTTCGTCTCTTGATCCGGCGCACTGAACGAATGCAATCTTCTTCACGGGTCTTGCGTCTGAGGGTCGCGATATGACGCCCCCGGTCGGACCGTTTGCTGATGCAAGCCGTTCCATGACGACATTGGAGATTACATTGCGGTGCTTCCCGGCCCCGTAGTAGGAAATAGCGGACGCGTCGAAAGGCATCCAACCGGTGGCCCATATTATTGCACCGGCCTTGACCTCTTCGGTGCGAGGGGCCATATCCAGCTCCACGGCCCCATATTCGCATGCAGCCTTTACGGTCTCAGCCTCGGGCGTGCCGATAATCTCAGGGGCGATCACGTAGCGCATCGGGTATGCGAAGTCATGAGGGAGGTAAGCCGCTTTTACGGCGCTCAAGCCGTAATCGAAGGGATTTGGGACTTCCGTCTTGGCCGCTTGCGAGCATTTTCCGCAGGCCGTGCATTTTTCGTTCACATACCGGGGATTGATCCGGATTGCGACTGTGAAATTGCCCGGTTCTCCATCGATTTTTTCCACCTCTGACATGGTCATAACCCGGATGAGCGGGCTATTGCGTATACGGCGGAAGTTTATTTCCAGTCCGCACTGGGGTGGGCATAGCTTAGGGAAGTACTTGTTCGTACGCGCAACCCGGCCGCCAAGTGAAGGTTCGCGTTCGACAAGGATTACCTGTAAACCAGCTTCGGCAGCCTCCACCGCGGCGCTCAACCCGGCTATGCCGCCGCCTGCGACAAGGATAGTCCGGTTGCCATTTTGAGCATCAGCCATACGATTCCTCCAGTTGTTCGGTTCGGTTCTCCGAAAAAGCCGACTTTTGGGAAGTTACCTGATTCTGAAAGAAGCGGAAAACTGAAGAGATCCGGAAAAAGAGAGTCAATTAGCGTAACGGTGATCGGATTCAATAGTTCCGCGTAGGTATTCTGTCGATCTGCTCTTACTGGGAAAGCCTGTAATATTAACCTCGAAACACAGTCCTTTTCAAGGGTAAATAGCCCGGATCGAGCCTGGAAACATCAACGAAGGACCGGAAAACAATGCTTTTAGCCGAAAATAGAGAACTGACAGCAGGCTTTTTGTTTCATCCAGGGCCTAACCATTAATGGGTATCGGCTTTGGTCGGATTTTGAAAGGCTCGATCGCCTTGCGCACCGCCTGAACGAACCTTGGAAAAGATCGGGGATCGGTGCTTCCATTTGTAAGGCTTCCGAGCAGCCTGGTTCGCAAGCCTTCGCTGATCTCCAGTTGCACGCCCCTGGCACGCCTGCACCGGTTGCAAATGTTGCGCCTGTCCAGACCCCTTAATCGCATCTCCATCCGAAAAGGATTTTCAGGTTTTTCCGCCGTGCCTGTAGCACCGGATATAGGATAACCGTCTCCGGATTGCGGAGAAAAACTCCACGATCCGGGAGGTGCTTTGAATCCGGCAAGACGCAGTTTTGCTTCGATGCATCGGATCAATTCTGAATCGAGTCCGCCGACATGGACAACTTCTTCTTGCCCGCTACTACCGTGTATCGAGATGATGGTTTCCGAGCGGCAAGCGATTTCAAGAGCGGAAGGCTCATCGAAGGAGGTGCTTGTAATATGGAGGTCCGCGTTTCCTGACTTCTTTATCCCTCTAAAGGTATAGAATGAGTGGTCAGTTCCCGCAATAGCATCCGCAATCTCGGAAGTCCCCGGCTCTATGCGCCCGCCATGAATGCTCAGTATTGCAATGCCGGACATGCAGTGCCGCCGGCGGACTTCGTAGTCGGAACCCATCGCCTCATGAACGCTCAGCTCCTCAAAGCACGAATACTTGTCCATTAATCCTGCTTCTTATACGTTCTTTTATCTCACCACAACAACGGTGCAGTTGGCGTAGCTCAAAACCCTTTTGGCGACAGATCCCAGTAACCACCTTTGCAGGAAACTCTCTCCGCGATGCCCTATCACAATAGCGTCAACTGCTTCTTCATTGGCCAGAAGCACGATCTGTTCGGCCGGGTGACCAATCCTTACAAGAAACCTGGTATTGATGCCTGCGTCTGAGGCTTTGTCCTACATAGCTCGAAAACGGCATTCGTAGTATTCCTCTGAAGCAGGTTGGAGATCGTGCAAAAAAAGGAGACGCACTTTTCAGTACATCTCCTTTTCTTGAATCAGGCGACAGGGATTTGGTTATTGGCCCGTTGCAGCGCCGTGCAGCTTGATCTCAACCTTTTCGTCGAGGCCTGCATAGTACTCACGAAGAATGACAAGCACTTCTTCCCGTCCGAAATGATCCGGAATCGGAGTTCCTTCGGAAAGACCTTTTCGCAGTGCGGTTCCGCTCAAAAGAACGCGGTCTGCCTTGCCGTGGGGGCAGGTCCTGAGGGATGCCATGCCGTCGCATTTGTGGCAGTAGAAGGTCCAGTCGATTTTGAGCGGCGTGCACATAAGTGCTTTGCCACCCGCCGGTTTGGGGATCTTGTCAAAAATGGTCTGGGCTTCGAACATGCCGTAGAAATCGCCCACGCCGGCATGGTCGCGGCCGATGATCATGCGGGAGCACCCATAGTTCTGGCGGAAGGTGGCATGAAGAAGGGCTTCACGGGGACCGGCATAGCGCATATCCAGCGGATACCCGCCCTGAAGAACCTTGTC
>Ga0326727_10004876_pt1 | contig 39312 bp, 28 predicted proteins | sample MB2enrmetagenome_FD_207643 | JGI IMG/M metagenome (GOLD analysis project Ga0326727, IMG submission 207643) | Lab enriched peat soil microbial communities from McLean, Ithaca, NY, United States - MB29MY | ecosystem: Environmental > Terrestrial > Soil > Wetlands > Peat | place: USA: New York...
GCGAGGATGGACGGCTTCCAGGGTGCGGTGCTCGGGGTGAAGCTGAAGTACGTTGAGGGCTGGAACGAGGCCCGGCGCGCGGCTGCGGCGCGCTACCACGATCTGTTCGCAAAAGCCGGACTCGCCGAGAGCGGACTGTATCCCACGCACGGGGTGGTTCTGCCGCGAGAAGTTGAGGGCGCCAGGCACATCTGGCACCAGTACGTGATTCGCGCGCCCCGGCGCGATGCGCTGCGCGAGTTTCTCGCCGCACGCAGGATCGGCTCTGAGATCTACTATCCTGTGCCGCTGCACATGCAGCAGTCGCTCAAGTGCCTGGGATACCGCGAGGGCGATTTTCCTGAAGCCGAGCGCGCGGCGCGCGAGGTGCTGGCGCTGCCTATGTTTCCGGAGTTACGGAAGGATGAGCAGGAGACGGTGGTAGCTGCGATTGCGGAGTTCCTGAGCTAGCGGGCTCGTACTCGGATTTCGATGGATACGATTTGGATCGGAATCGAGCCCGCGGAGCGGGCATAAGACGGTAGCCCCATGCGTGAGCATGGGGAAGCAGTCGAATTCAACGAACTCAGCCCCCGTCGGGGGCGTAAGAAGTCCTCAGCGCCATCGCAATCGGCGCCGCCGGCGGAAATGCGTCCGAAGCAATCGAGAGCGGAACTGATTCCCATGGACTCGGAGAAGCGGCCGACGAGGCAAGGCCCTGCGGCGCTGGCGCTGCGGCCGATGTTGTAGACGAATCCCATGTCGCTGGCGCAAAGCTGGGGTGGGCGCGAGTGAGGTTAGTGGTATCCCACCCATTTCGCGGACGAAATCAAGAAGCAGGCCCCGTTCGACTGCGATTGCTTCGCAATCTACGCTCAGGGCAGGCTTTCGACTCCGCTATGCTCCGCACAGGAGGATGGGGCACGGGGCATTTGTGCTCTGATAACGCCGCTGACTCCGCTAACGTCGCTGCTTCTCCTGCACCAGCGGCAGGCCGGCAACGTTCAGCCGCACGCGGTAGATGCTGCTCGATGCCGCGATGTAGAGGGTCTTGCGATCGACGCCGCCGAAGGTGAGGTTGCCCACGATCTCGGGAATGAGCAGCGTGGCGATGGGCTTGCCGTCGGGCGAAAAGATCCACACGCCTCCGGGACCGGCCGAGTAGATGTTGCCCTCGACATCGACCTTCATGCCGTCGGGCGCGCCGCCGCGGGGATCGTTGCTGGCGTCGTAGAGCAGCTTGGGATCCTCGAGCGTGCCGTCGGGCTTGACGGTGTAGCGCATCCAGATTTTCTTCGGCTCGGAGTTGTTCACGTAGAGATACTTCTCGCCGGGCGAAAAGGCGATGCCGTTGGGCCGGGGTAGGTCGGAGATGAGCAGTTGCAAAGAGACATTGTCAGGCGGCGCGCCGGGCCTGTGGGCGAGAGCGTTGGAGATTCGGTAGACGCCGTTGACGCTGAGCTGCTTGAGCGGGTCGCGGTCGCCCTGCGTGGGCAACCCGTAGGGTGGATCGGTGAAGTAAAGCGAGCCGTCGGAGCGATAAACAAGATCGTTGGGGCTGCTGAGACGCTTGCCCTGGTAGGAGTCGACGAGGACAGTCGGCGGCTGCGAGGGGTCGAAGGACTCGAAGCGGAGCACGTCGCGCTGCGCGTGGCCGGCGACGGTGAGGCGGCCCTCGACGTCGAGGGTCATGCCGTTGGTGCCGGGCTCGCGGCCACCGTAGGGCGTAGAACCCTTGTAGCCGCTGGGCTGCAGCCATATGGTTACGCCCTGGCCGGGCGTGTATTTGCGAATGCTGTTCGAAGGGATCTCAGCAAAGTAGAGGCTGTCGCCAACCCAGACAGGTCCTTCAGTCCAGGTGAAGCCCGTGGCTACGCGCTCCAGCATTGCGCCGGCGGGGATGATGCGGCCGGCAGCGGGATCGAGACGATCGAACTTGAGTGGCGTCGAGACGATGTCACCGGCGGGTGCGCCAAGCGCGGGAGGTGCGCCGTGCCTTGAATAGAAGGCAACTGTGCAGGCAATGGCGACGGCGCCGCAAGCGATCAATCGGTAGCGAATGGCTTTGCTCATTGGAGTTTTCCTGACGATAAAAGATGTGCGGATTACGCTTTCAGACCGGCGCAATCATCTTTGTCGGTGCGGCGATTGCGTGTCAAGCAAGAGGGCGGGCTGAGCTGACATCAAGTCGCCGTAGCTACTTTGTGGCCGGCGCTGTTGCCTTGGCCAGCTTGGCGTACTCGGCGCGGGCCTGTTTGAGGATGGGCAGGTCCTGGTCGGCATCCTTCCATGCGGCGAAGAAGTGCTCATACTCGGCGCGGCTCTCGGGAATCTGGTTCTGGCTGGACCAGGCACGCGCCATGCCCAGGTGAGCCAGGAAATAGATCGGCGAAAGCGGATCGATGCCCGGGTTAGAGAGGATCTTGCGGTACTCGGTAACCGCCATGTCGGGGCGATTGGCCGCCATCCAGGCTTCGGCGCGTTCGCTGGGCGCGGTATAGTTGGCCATCTCGAAGGGGACAGCGGGCTCGAGGGCCGCGATGGCATCGAGAGCGTCGCCTCGGGCGAGCGCGAGCCTGGCGCGCACGAGGGGCAGATCCCTGTTGGCCATGAGCGTGCCGGGATGGCTGTCGGGTCCGTGAGCCGCGATGAATTTGTTGACCGCGGTGAGATCGCCGAGCTGAGCCTCAACTATGGCGAGATCGGGCGAATCCTTGGCGGTGTTGCGAGTGATGGCCAGGGTGGTGCGCGCGGCAGCCGGAAGTCCAAAGCTGACTTCGACCGCAGCCTGGTAAATGAGGATGTCGCTGGCTGCCTCTTCAAGGTTCTCGCGCTCGGCTGCCTCCCACGAATTGTGGAAGAGTTGCTCGGCGAGACGGTGTTTGCCGGTGCCTTCGGCGGCCTCGCCTTCAAGGAAGGGGAAGTACCAGCCGTACCATCCGCTCTTGTGCGCCGCGGCCCAGAGGGATTCCTGCGCAAGGGCGTTGGAGTCGTGGCTCATGGCCGCAATCTCGTAAAGCGTGGCGTGCAGGCCCGAAGAGTCGATGCCGCGGCGGATCGCCTCCTGGCCCACGGACCTGGCCTCGTCGAAGCGATTGGCGCGCTTCAGGGCGCGGGCCAGGACGCTATAGTTGATGGCGCGATTGGGTTCGAGCTTGAGGGCCTGCTGGCCGGCGGCGATGGCCGGACCATACTGGCCAATCTGCGTGTAGTCGTTGGCGAGATCGATCCACGGCACCCAGTCGTTGGGATAGGTTTCAGTCCACTGGCGATAAGTGTCGATGCCGTGTTCCATGTCCTGCTGGCCCTCGGAGTAATAGTGGGCCTCGAGGATCAGCTTCTCCTTGGCGCTTACATTTCCGCTCAGGTCGAAGGCCTTCTTGTAAAACTGCGAGGCAATATAGGGCTCGCTCAGGTTGTAGTACTCGTTGGCCATGGCTCCATAGGCCATGGCAAAGTTGGGGTCGAGCTCGACAGCACGCTGGTAAGTGGGGATGGTCTCGGTTTCGCTCTTGCCCTGCGCATCCATTGACTGGCCGATAGAGTAGGAGCGGAGCGCATCGAGCGAGGCGGTGGTGGCCTGCACGATGGGCACCTGGTAGTTCTCCATGGAACGGGGCGTTTCCCCCAGGCCGCGGCGCACTTTGTCGGCTACGGTGTCGAGAGCTGCAAGCACCTTTTCCTTGGCGCCGGCCTCGGCCTTTGCGCCGGCAATCTGGCTGCCGTTGCTGCAATCGGTGGCCTCAACGGTGAGCAGGTATTCGCGGCCCACGGGCTGGATGGCGCCACTGAGCATCACCTGGCGGTTGGAGCGGACGCAAATCTCGCGGGCGACGTCGGGGGTGATGGCCGAGCCCTGGCCGCGGCCCATGAGCTGCAGCGAATTGGCGGCTTCGCGCTCGCTCATCACATCGATGTAGGGCGACTGCTCCAGATCGATCTCGAGGGCCTGTTTGAGGGTGTGATCGAAGGTGGCGTCGCCGGTGGAGTTTTGAAAGTCGGCCACGATAACCTTGCGCAGTTGTGGGGGGTGAGTGAGGTGCTTCCAGGTGGCGTAGCCCCAGTAGCCGGTGAGGCCTGCTGCAGAAAGCACCACAACGACCGCCACGGCTCTTACCCAGAGCGGTACGCCGTGGACGGCGAGTTGAAGCGTGGTTGGCGCCTGGCCCGTGGGCTGAACCTCGCCTGGCGCCGCCGCGGCAGCGCCGTCGGAGGGTGAGGGCTTTGGCGGCGCTTCGACCGGGGCTACTTTGGCGGTGAACTGGTAGCCGCGGCCGGGAATGGTGACAATGAATCCCGAGCGGTCGCCGAGCGCCTTGCGCAGCAGCGAGATGTGCTGGGTAAGGTTGTTTTCTTCAACGAACGACTCTGGCCAGGCGGTCTTGAGGAGCTCTTCTTTTGAGACCACGCGGCCCGGATTCTCGACCAGATACGAAAGTACCTCAAATGTTTTTGGCAACAGCGAAACCGGCTGGCCATTGCGCAGCAGGGTGCGCCGGGACCGGCTCAATTCGAATTCGTCGAATCGATAGGCGTCATTCAGAACAGGGGGCATCGCGCGCCTTCGCTTTTTACAAATGATCTGGGGCCCGTTTGGGGATAAAACCGTTTTGAGGATGTTTCAGCCGGCCCGGGGCAGTGTGCAGCAAAATGATGGACTTGCCGCGCCCTGCGATACTTCAGAAACGAATGATAGTACCTCAATGATGGACCGGAGTTCGCTCTGGATGCAAGCGATCCGAGGCGGACACGCTCAAGCTGTGGTATGGACGCGTGCGGCTCTCGAAAAACCTGCCTGAAACGCATACAATGCTGAGTGGCGATGGGAAAGAATAAAGACAAGACATTTGAGGTAGCGTGCCCTGACTGCGGGGCGATGCTGAAGATCGACGCGGCGACGGGGCTGGTGGTGAGTCATACTCCGGCGCCGCGCAAGCGGATGTTTGAGGACCTGGAGACCGCGGCCAAGGCCATGCGCGAGCGGGATGAGCGCGCGGAGTCGATCTTTCGCCAGAGCGTGGACGCCGAGAAGAATAAGGCCGATCTGCTGGAAAAGAAGTTTGCCGAAGCGCTGCGCAAGGCCAAGGATGCGCCCGACGTAAAGCCGCTGAGAGAGTTCGATCTGGACTGAGTTTGGCGCAGCGGTCCGGTTTGGGCCGTTACGCATGGCGCTGAAAGTCACTTGGGGCGCGGTGGAAAACCTGCGCAAGCCAGTGAGATTGAGTGATACTCTGGTGACCGTTCCCGGCGTATTCCTGCGAACTGCGGGAACTGAAGGAGTAACGATGGCGGTTGTTCAGCTCTCAAAATCTGTAGATGATCCCGAACTGGCTCCGGCCATAAGTGAAAGCGCATGCAGCGGCTGCGGGGACTGGCTGCTCTACTCGGCGGCGGGAACTCTGGCGGCAGGCGGTGTGCTGCTGGCTACAGGCAATCGCAAAGCGGGGCTGGCGGTAGCCGCCACCGGCGCTGCGTTGGCCATGCTTGACCAGCAGGAGACTGTGAAGGCCTGCTGGGATGCGCTGCCCGGCTACCTGAGCGAGATCCAGAGCATTCTCGCCCGCGTACAGAACACGGTTGAAGAGATTGCCGCGCAAGGGACCAAGCTGCGCGAGGCGCTGGGGAAGTAAGCAGGCAGACGCCGGCTGAAGCCCGCCTCTAAATAATGAGGCGATTTTCGGCAAGAGTGAAGAGTTTGTCGAAAAAAGCCTGCTGAAGGGAGTCTCGCAAAAGGTCACGACTTTAGTCGTGCCGCATACGCATTCCTTCCCGCGCCGTGCCTTAGTCTCTGCTGCCTCCCGATTACGCAATATCGCTTTTTCAGCAAGCTCTGAACACGTGCCCTTCTACAAAGCCTTGCGCATCGGGCGAGGATCGAAGAGTCTGCGGCAGTCGCTAGTCGCTTGTGCGCTTGCCATGCCCCTGAATCGCGAACCTCACTCCAGGCCCAGCTGCCGCCGCCCCGCTTCGCTGATGCGGTGCGGTGTCCACTTCGGCTCCCACACCAGACTCAATTCGACTTTTGAAATCTCCTGAATGCCCGCGAGGCGGTTGTGTATCTGTTCGAGGATGAGACCGCTCGCCGGGCAGTGCGGAGTGGTGAGCGTCATGGTGACCTTGACCCACTGGCGCGGCCACGTGGGCGTGGAATCCGGCTCGGGACCGGTTTCAATGCCGTAGATGAGGCCCAGATCGACGAGGTTCAGCTTGACTTCGGGGTCGAAGCAGTCGCGCAACGCGGTGAGGATCTGGTCTTCGTTCAGCATGGAAACAGCTTTCAGCTTTCAGCTCTCAGCTTAAGCTGTGGTGAGGCAATAGGCGTGAGATAACAATAGGCCCGATTGGTGGCTGTGCTGCGCTTGGCCAACCCGGCCCGCAGCGGCACGCACCAGCTGAAAGCTGACAGCTAAGAGCTGAAAGCTGCCTTTAGTTCTGCCGCTCAACCAGATACCTTGCTACCGATTTCAGCCCCTCGGCGCGGTCGCCGTAGGGCGCGAGGGCGGCGAAGGCCTCGTCGATCAGCTGCGCGGCGTCGCGGCGGCTCTGCTGAATGCCGTAGACAGCCGGCCAGGTGGCTTTTTCGGTGGCCTGATCCTTGCCCGCGGTCTTGCCCAAGTGCGCGGAGTCGACGGTCATGTCGAGCACGTCGTCGACGATTTGGAAGGCGAGGCCGGCCTTGCGGCCGAAGCGGTCGAGACGGGCAACGTCGTCGTCGTTGGCCCCGGCAAAGACGCCCCCGGCAACCACGCTGACGCGAATAAGTGCTCCGGTCTTAGCGCGGTGGATGGCTTCGACCCGCTCGGGCGTGGGCTTGAGATGTTCGCTCTCCAAATCGAGCACCTGGCCGCCGATCATGCCGTCGACGGTGCCGATGGCGTTGGCGACGAGGCCGACGATCTTGACGGTTGCGGCAGGCGGGCAGTCGAGGCCGGCCAGCACTTCAAAGGCGCGGGTCTGGAGCGCGTCCCCGGCGAGGATGGCGATGGCTTCGCCGAACGCGATATGGCAGGTGGGCTTGCCGCGGCGCAGGTCGTCGTTGTCGAGGGCCGGCAGATCGTCGTGGATGAGCGAGTAGGTGTGCAGCATCTCGATGGCCGCGCCGAGCTTTTCGATGCCGCGGGGCAAGGAGCCGGCGATGGTAACGGCGGCCTGGTAGGCGAGCAGCGGGCGCAGGCGCTTGCCGCCCGCAAAGGTGGAATGGCGCATGGCGCCGTGGATGGAGGCGGGGACGGTATCGGCGCTGGGGATAAGCTCCTCGAGCGCGCGATCGGTGAGCTCGACGCCTTGCTGCCGCAGAGATTGCATGTCGACGGACATCGTCTTCAATTTTAGACGAACACGCGTTCGGGTCAGTGTGGGCGCGCACAGCGGATGGTGGTCAGTTTGAGGAAACCTTCCCTCAGGGGCTAAAGCCCCGCAGACATTTTTGCTGGATTGATGTACGGGCTAAAGCCCGTACCCTTCAAGCTGAAGCCCGTACTCTTCAAACTGACCCACTACTTGCGGGCGAGGCGACATTCGAACCAGGCAAAGAGTGCGGCGAGCACGGGTGCGATGGCGCTCACCGCGCGGCTGAGGATGACTCCTGAATTGCCGAGTAGAGGGTCGATTCCAGTGGCCCAGTCGATAGTGAGGTCAATGGGGCCGCGATCGACGCGAATGGCGATGAGTCCGTCAGGCCGGGTGTGGAGTGCGACGCCGAGATCACCGTGCATGAGAAGACCATTGAGATGAACCTGCCAGGCGGGGAACGCCAGCAGGCGCAACACAATCCATCCCGGCTGGGGAACCACGGCCTTGAGTCGCAGATGTTCCGGATTCGACCGATCAACTGCAAATATCTCCAGGCACGATTTCTGATCGAGCGCCCAGATGGGGTTGGCGCTCGAGTCGTCGGGGTCGGGTTTTCCGAGTTCGGTATCTGGATCGGAGACAAGGCAGGCGTCGGGCAGGCCGCGGGCGACGGTGGATAGGTCGGCGTTGGGCGGGGCGTACTCGTAGAGGCCGTCGAAACCCGCGCCGGCTTGATACGCCGCGAGCATGGCGGGGACGGCGTCTTCGGGGTAGCAGGCCTGGAAGTAGTTGCGGTCGGCGTAGACGATGGCGGCGATGAATCCGAGCGCGCAGGCCCCAATGACGGCGATGCGGGCGCGGCGCACGGCGGGCCAGATGGCGGCGGCGAAAAAGATGGCCATGGGGGCTTCAACGGCCTCGAGCCAGCGCCACGGGTACTGGATGAATGGCATCTCAGGCAGCACGTGCCATGCGAACCGCGAGATGGGGAAGGAGAGAAACGCGACGAATACGGGGATGGCGGCGAGCGGGATCCACCAGCGGAGGGAGGAGGTGGGTGAGGACAGCGCGCCGCGGCGCCACGCGATGAAGAACGCGGCGATGGCGACTGCGAGCATGGTGACCGCGATCCACGAAGCCTGGTGATTGATGATGTCGTGGAGCGCGAGCGCAGGATTGGCGTTGTGGATGAAGAGCCAGTTGTTTTCGAAGTTGTAGCCGGGGTCCTGCGTGGCCTGGCGCACGTCGACCCAGTTGCGTTCGAGCGCCGCGGGGAGCCAGTAAAGGGCGGCGAGGCCGAGACCGAGTATGCCGCCGACTGTCGCGCGAAGGATGGGCGCCCAACTCTTGTTGGCGAGGGCGGCGAGAAGGGCCAGTGAGGCAAGCAGGTAGGCGGCCATGACGCCGAGAGGCACATTCGAGAGCCATGCGCCGGCCAGGGCAATGGCGAGGGGAACGGTGGAGCGGTCGAAGGCGCGGCGGCGGAGGGATTGCGGTGGATCGGTGGTTGGTTGGAAATCCCTCCCAGGTCTCAAAAGCGAGACCTGGGGCACCCGGAGTGCGAAGAGCATGAGCAGCGGGAGCCAGAAGCCTCCGGCGAATTCGGGGAAAGCGGTGCGCTCGTATCCGGTGAAGAGGGCATAGCCCGAGAAGATGGCGACGCAGCCGGCTAGCGTGGATTGCGCGTCACCCAGCGCGAGCCGGGCAAGGGCGCGGGTGGCGAGGCCGGTGGCGGCGAAGATGAGCCAGGTGAGCGCGATGGGAACGGCCGTCCATGGGAGGATTGCGCCGAGGGCCGCGCCAAGCATCCAGGTAAATGGAGGGTAGAAGACAAAGCGCGGCTCGCCGGCCCCGTAGTTGGGGCTGGTCGCCCAGTGCGGATACAGGATGCCGTGACGCCAGGCATTGAGGCAATCGAACCAGGAAACAAGGTGGACGTCGAAGTCGTGGCCGCAGGAGGCTCCGCGAAAGAGCTCGGGGACAATAGCGCCGAAGGCGGCGAGGAGGATGATGAGGGGGCCTAGGAAGCGCTGTACCGTTGCGGTTGAGGCTGCTTGAGGAGACTGGTTTCGCGAGTTTTCGAGGGATTGTGCCACGAGGTTAGGAGGAGCTATCGAACATTGTATTCGGCTGGGGATGATGCCTTGGCAGACCGCAGGCTCGGCATTGATCGCCTAACCCAAATCGCGACGAACAGTAAGGGCAGTGGAGCGAGGTGAGAAGGTAGAACGCGTACCCCGCAACGAAGGTCGCCCAAATGAGTGACGCGAAGGTGTAGATGAGCAAAAGCGGACTTCTGGAGTTTGGAAATACGATGACGCCGAGAATGACCGCCAGTACAAACGGCGCCAACGCGACCGGTCTATACCATCTGTTCAGGAACCGCTGCCGCTCGGCGAGTTTTGCGGCCTCGGGCAGGTCGTCCAGGCTCGTGATTTTCCTGCCCGATTCAAGCTCAAATACTTTGGGCTCATTTCCCATGGAATTACTTTAGTCCAGATGATTTCCAGAATAGATCGAAAAGAGCGTGGCAACGTCACGGTATCAAACGCAGCGTGTGCCTCGTCTGCACGGCCACCGCGCCCGAAGTATACGGCAGCGCAAACGTGCTTCCGTTGTACCAGTCGTTCCACTGGTCGCGGAAGTAGGGACTGAGCGGGTTGCCGCTCTCTCCCAGCACAATGTTCTCGGTTGAGCCGTCGATGTTGCTCCAGTCCATAGTGAAGCGCTGCGAGGGCGCAACGTCGGCGCCGATCTGCTCTACCGTGTCGCCGTCGCCGCCGATTGGCTGCGAACCCGTGCCGGCGATGCGCCCCAGGAACGGCAGAAAGCGCGCGAGCGGGTGCTCGATGTCGATCTTGTGCCAGCTTCCATAGGTCCAGCGCGAGAGGTCGCCAGGCGCGTGGCCGTCGACAATCGCCTTGCGCACGGCCGCCGTCAGCAGCGCATCCCAGTTCTTGTAGTTCGGCGGGAGCCATTCGGGCCGGGCGTGCATCACGATCTCTTCGAGGGCAAAGTTGCGCTCGCCCCAGTGATAGTCATACATGACTTTGCCGAGTTTGGGCGCCAGGATCATAGGCCAGATCTCGGCGCGGGCGCGGGTGACGATCGAAGCTGCAGGGGAGTCGACGGTCAACCGGCCGTCCCAGGTGCGCATCAGGTCGGCGGCCTGTCGCATGCGCGCATCGCCGTTGCCTTCGGGACCGCCAGTGTGGTCGATGGCGTAGGCGAAGCGCTGGCCCATCTCCTGGTCGACTTCGCTGTAGATATCGGTCTGCGTCTCAAGCATGTCTTTGGGAGTCAGGTGGTCGCGGCCGTTGAGCAGTTTGTAGATGCGCTCCACGCGGTAGGGGTCAATCCACTCGTCGGTGAGTTGATAGGGAGACTGATCGGTGGTGACGCGGGCGTTGGCCGTGGCTAGAAAACCCGAAGGCGGATCGAAGGCGTTGGGCATCTGACCGAAGGGGATGTATACCTGCGGAGGATTTGTGTTTGGGGAGGGAAACCACTCAAGGCGCTCATTCATCACGTCGTGCGGCAATGGCACCTCGTAAACACTCATTTGTACCGCGCGGATCGGTACTTTGCCGATGGCGTGGTACGCGATGTGGCCCTGATCGTCAGAGTAGACGATGTTTTGCGCGGGCCATGGCCACTGGGCGAGCGCGGCAGAGAACTCGGCCCAGTTTGAGGCGGTGTTCATGGCATAGAGCGGGACCGAGTTGAGCGTGTCGTCGTAAATGGTCCACTTGAGGGCGATGGGCGGATCGCCGGGCGCGAGAATGCGATTCATGAGCGGGCCGTGAGCTGTGGACTGTACATCGAGCGTCACGTCTTTGCCGTATCGGACATGGATGGTTTCGCGAGCGACAACGAGCGGGTGCCATTGAGCGTCGAGGCCTTCATAGCTCCCTTTGCCGTCGAGTTTCTCAATGTAGAGGTCCTGCACGTCGGCCATGAGCGCGGTGAATCCCCATGCGACGTGGTCGTTGTGGCCGGCGATGACGAAGGGAAGGCCGGCAAGCGTAACTCCGGCCGCGTGATAGCCGGGAGCGCGCAGGTCGGCCATGTACCAGATGTTGGGGACCGCGGGGGCCAGGTGCATGTCGTTTGCGAGAAGCGGCTTTCCGCTGGCGGTGTGTGTGCCGGCAATCACCCAGTTGTTGGAGCCGTAGGCGCAGCCGTCGCAGGTGGGCAGACCGAGGAGTTCAAGGAGGTTCGTGTCAGTGGCGAATTGATTTCCTTCCCAGGTCCCCGAATCGGGACCTGGGGCACCCGCCTGAGGTGAAAATGGGGTGCTTGCTTTCCCACCCTTTCCCGCAAGAGGCGCGGGAGAGGATGGGGCACCCGCAGTCTGTGGGGAGTATGGGTTCGTGGAAGGCGCGAGATGCGATTCGGTCGAGTCGTCGTCATCGCCTGTGGGTTGCTGAAGCTCAGGGTGGGGCGCGGTCAGGTCGACGTCGATGCCGGTGGGGGGATGGTCGCGCCAGGAGCCGACGGGATAAAGATCGGACTCGAGTTTGGGGTCGTTGAGTTTTGCGGCGATATGCATGCGGCCGTACTTGGCCCAGGCGTGGGTATCGAGCTCCTCGACCATCATCAGGATCACGCTGACTGAGTCGACCACGGTCCAGGGGCGCGGATGGTAGCGGAGGAGGCGGAACTCGATGGGAAGCGCATGGTTTTGTTCGCAATGCGCAATGTAGAGGTTGACGCCGCGCGCATAGTCCTCAAGGCGGCGGCGGTCGTCGGGGCTCATGTGCGCGGCGATGCGCTCGGCTACGGGGCGGATCTGGAGCAGTCGCTGCGCTTCGTCGTGCCTGAGGAGCGAGGGGCCCATCACCTCGGCAAGTTCGCCGAGCGAGTTGCGGCGGAAAGCGTCCATCTGCCACAGCCGGTCCTGCGCTGTGACATAGCCCTGCGCAGTGAAGAGGTCGTCCTGCGCTGCGGCCTCGATGTGAGGCACGCCGTGGGCATCGCGGCGCACGGTGACGGGCGCGGAGAGGCCGGCAAGGTGCACGTCGCCGTCGAGCGCGGGCAGGGCAGAGACGGTGGCCGAGTGAAGCCACAAAAGAAACGCGAGAAAGATGAGAACAATAAGCGCCGCGAGTCCGGCGAAGCTGAGAAGAACGATGCGAAGCCAGCGCGGAAGAAGGCTTGGTTGCGGCTGAAATGCGCTGTCGAAGGTGGGCATCGGTTATCAACAGGATAATGCCGGAGAGCGGCGGTCATGTGCCGGCTCCGGCCTTCCGATCCGCGATGGAGCCTAATACCGGTCCTTGTAACGCCCTTCTGCCATGCAGGCCGCAAGCGAAGCAGTGCCCGCGGGTAGAGTCTGATCGGAAGAGTCGAGGTTCGTTCGCTGGACGCTTAACTTCGCCGCGAGAAATCCCGATTCCGGCGAGCATTCCTGCTCAACGAACTCCTTTCCTTCTTCCGGGTAGTCGCGTCTTTCGGCCGCATCGTGGATAAGAAAAAGAGGATAGAGAGGCATCGCAAGCGCCTTCAGCAGCCAACATGGGCCGTCTGGTTCGCAGGCATCCGGCGGGTACTCGTGCAACTTAACGTGTGCGCCGCCGGGAAGCGTCAGATCCATGGGCTTTATTTCGAAGTGGCCGTCACGCTCTTTCGGCACTGCTTTCCGTAGTTGCGTGATTTCGCCCGTTGCCGGTGTGCCCTTGGGAATCACGATCACACCGTTCGAGGTCACATCCAGGGCGACAGCCATGCGAACAGTCTGGCCGTTTCTCACTGTTGCTGACGATACCGTTTCCAGAAGCACGAGCCTCACTTCTGTCCCTTTCTTGAGTGCGACCGGACCAATTTGATTGTCCTGGGTTCGGTTTGACGGCGGCGGAGTTTGCGTGGGGAGCAACGGCGGATGAATCAAGCAGAGCGTGAGAAGGCAAAGCACGGATTGAAGGAATCTGCGGATCATGGTGCCTCCTCATCCGCAATCGTAGGCAGGGACGGAATGCGCGCGAGGCGGCATTAGGACAGTTTGCGAGGTGTCACAACAAGGAGCGGAGTTAGCGGCGCTAGCGGGGTTAGCGGAGTTAGGAAAGTCAGCTATTCAGCGAGTCGGCAAGTCAGCGGCGCCGGTCAGTGTCGACTCGATCTGGCGGAGATGATTGAACGCGGACTCGCCGAGCAGGGTAAAGATGAGCGGGTGGCAGCCTTTGGGCAGTTCGGCAGCGGTGGCGGCGTCGCAGACTACGCCGATGGTTGCTTCGAGGCCGCGCTTCCATCCGGGGCGCGAGGCATCGCGAACCAGCAGCCCTTCTGGCGGCAGGCCGGCGGCGATGAGCATGGTGCGGGCGATGCGCTGAAAGTCGGCCCAGCGCGAGGCGATGCCGACCAGGTCTTTGGAGTGCTCGGGCAGATACCGGGCGAGATGCGCCTGGAGTTCGGGCGCGACAGGATGGATCTCTAGGACCGTGAGCTCGGTTCCGGCGGGGAGCAGGCGGCGGACATTAGCGGCCTTGCTGGGCAGCACGCAGGGCAGCGCGCGGTCGAGGATTTCAGGATTGGCGCACTCATCGGGCGAGCAGCCGGTGACAGGCAGCGCCAGTTCGGGTTCCATTTCGAAAATTACCAGGCGGCGCAGCTCGGGGTCGGGCTCGATGAGGAGCCAGCGCGCCGGTGGTTCGAAGCTGAGCCAGCGGCGTAGGCGCACACGGAGCATGGACTCGGAGACTCCAATGCGTCGCGCTTTGGCTGCCATTTCTGCGATGAGCTGATCGAGGGCAAGCTCGGGGGTGAGCGCGGCAGTGGGGCGCGTGCTGCGAACGAAGACGCCGCTGCCGTGTCGGAACTCGACCCAGCCCTCGGCCTCAAGCTGGCGATAGGCTGCGCTGGCGGTGTTGGAGTGGATCCGGAAACGGCGGGAGAGTTCGCGGGTGCTGGGAAGTCGATGACCGGGCGGCAACTCGCGGGCGAGGATGGCGAGGACGATCTGCGTGGTCAGTTGCTCGCGCAGCGAAACTTCGCCGGTGTGGTTGAGCCAGAGGCGCATGGATGCGGTGAGTGGAACTTCAGTGACAAGGATACGCCGGCGGCGATCAGCGGCTCGCAACAAAGATTTCGCCGCGGCGGTGGCCCTGGTAGTCGGATGAAAGGCGGCAGCGTTGGAGTTTGCCGTCGGGGGCGAAATGGACGCCGGGATCGGGGCCAGTGAGCGAAGCCCAGAATCCGCCGTGGCTGCAGGGGACCCCTTGAACGAGCTGGTCGTGCGCTAAGTAGCAAACGTGGAGTCTGCCGTTGGGATAGAGGCTGACGACAGCGCCCTCGCTGGGGCCGAGAAAGCTGCCGCCCTGGCAGGTGAGGCCGAGCATCGGTGCGTCGTTCGGCATCTGGACGCCCCACGGTTTGCCATCATCGGTGAGCGTGATCCAGGAGCCGGCGGGGATGGTGATTTCGCCGTACGGGATTTCGCGCGTGACGGTGCACTTCTGGAGTTTTCCGTCGGAGAAGAACCATGCGTATCCCCGGTCGCAGGGATAGCCCTGGATCTCTGTGGGCTGTGCGAGTTTCCGGCGGTAGGTGTCTTTCTGTGCCTGGGCTTCCGACGAAGCCGAAAGTCCGATAACGATAAATGCGATGGCGAAGACGACGATGATGAAGACCACGGCAGTTCTCATGGCTTGCTCCTCACCTTATAGAACGCCGTGAGCGCGCGGGCTTGCACGCAAACCTCGGAGGCGGCAGCGGGGAAGCTGAGACGATGAGCAGGGAATCGAGTGTCAGGCGGCGTGTGTTGTCCTGTTGAGGCGGAGCAGGCTTCTGGCCGCAAAGGTCAAAGCAACCATTAAAAGAATAGCGCCGGGGATGAGCAGGCTGCCCTCGGGGCCGTCGGCGCCGCCGCTCAGCAGAGGATTGCCGGCGGGGATGGTGGTGAAGAGATGCCCGTGGGGAACGAGACCGCTGTCGGCGGTGCCGTAGAAAAAGGTTTCGCCCCAGTCCCAGGCGGCATGGCAGCCGATGGCCCAGAACGCCGAGCCGGTGAGTCGAACGCTGGCGCACCATGCAAATCCGATGGCCGCGGCAGCAAAGATGCCGATGGCGTTTTCTCCGTGGTTGAAGGTGTGGATGAGGCCGAAGCCGGTGGAAGTGACCCAGGCAGCCTGCCAGAATGCGCTCCGCGCCTTAGCTCTTTGGTGGAGAAAGAGGCAAGGGAAAAAGCCCAGCGCCGCGATGAGGTAGACGCCCCAGTCGTTTTGTCCAGCGGATCTATTGAGCCAGGGCCAGATGCACAAGCCGGTCACCGCGGCAAGCGCCCACCAGAAGTTGAGACCGCGGGTGAGGGTTGAAAGCAGGTAGCAGCGGAAGAGGCCTTCTTCGACGCATCCGACAAGGAGAAATGCGCAACCCCAGAGCGCGGCAAAACGGAAGGCAGCGAGCCCCGAAAGCCCGTTGGGACCGAAGCGCAGCCATCCACCCAGACCGAGTGTGCCGATGAGCGCCGTGAGAGCAATGAAGCCCGAGGCGGCGCCAAGCAGGGAGCCGGCCAGGCGATGCGGGCCGGCCAGGTTGTAGCTCCAAACGGGACGGTGCTCAGCGGCGGCGACGGCCGCATACGCACCAAGCATTGAGAAGAACGGGATGAGCTCGAGGATGATAGAGGAGGCAGCGGTCAGACCACTGTTTTCGTCGACCAGATTGGCGGTGAAGAAGATGGTGCCGAAGACGATGCGCAGAACGTAAAACAGGCAGCCGGCGAAGAGAACAGACCAGCCGGCGCGCAGGCCGTGAGGCCCGACGAAGACGCGCGTGAGGATCGGCGGCGAGGGATCGAGTTGCCGGGGGTCGTCATCCATCACGAGTCCGTGATCGGACGGCGTCTTTCCGGCCGGTGAGTCGTTTGCCGGCTCCATACCTTCTCCCTGAGCGTGTTCAGGATGACTACAAGGATAAGGGAAGGAACGGCCGAGAGGGGACCGAGTGCGAGTGAGGTGAATGCGTCGGGAGGGGAACGACAGATGGTCAGCGCTCAATCAAGGAGCACAACCGATGCTGCTTCAAAGGGTGAGATAGCCTACGGGGAATTGAGATTGGGGGAGAAACGGTGAGGGCTTCAGGGCGATGAAATGTCACTAGGCCAGTGTGGTGCTGACTTTGCTGAATGCGCTGTTGACAGACGAAGCTACCTCTTTGACACCGCTAACAGCAACGAGAGCAATCAGAGCGACCAGCAGGGCGTACTCGACCAGATCCTGACCGTCTTCGCGACTGAGGAGTAGTTGAAGTCGGACGTACAAACTGAGGAAGAGATTGTTCACATCATTCTCCGGGTGGTGGAATTTCTCACAGTGTTGATTCTAGTGTGAATTACGAATAAAGCAAATGCCCCAATCGTGTAAACAAAAAGAAACGATGGTTAGTTACCTTCCAGTTACTTATTGAGCAATTCTCAATGACCGCCGTTGATGAGGGATTGGAACCGGGGTGACTGTGCACATTTGTATACACTCAGGTCGAAATCTGCTGGTTTCTAACAGGCGGGGAGCCTGGGGTGGAGTTGTAGGACTGCTCTCCGGGAGGGCCAAAGTGCCGGAAACCCTGTTTACTGAAATGCAACGGCTGAGCGGGGAGAATAAGACTCTCGGCTGAGGCGCCGGAGGACGGTGGAAACACCCGTTTCCAATCCGTTTTATCGATAGCGCCGCGTGGCTTTGACCACCATGGAGAAGACGCCCGACTCATCGCGAGCTACCACCAGGGAGACGTGGCGATTGATGGCGACCTCGGCCTGGATAAGCTGCTGGCCGGTGGTGTTGACGTCGGTGGCGTAGGTGAGCGTCACACTGCGGCCAAGCTGTTCCTGCACGGTGACGCGAGAGGTGGAGTTGCCGAAGGGGCCGAGGTAGTTGGGGTCGACTTTGACCGAGCCGGCGCCGAAGAGCTTTTGCACGCGATTGCTGACCGTGGCGTTGAGGGCTCCGCCGAGGAGGGCGTCGGTGCTCTGGCTTGTGATGGCCTGCTCCTGCTGCTGGGTGTAGAGGCGCTGCTGGTTTTCAGTGTGGCCGAGGGCAAGCAGCGAGACCACGTCGGCCTCGGGCAGCGGCGGATCGCTGCGAGGGGTGACTGCGAGGCGGTTGGGAGGTCCGAGCGCACTGAGCGTGATGTCGTAGTCCTCGACGTGCGCGGTTGCGGTGAGGTCTATGACCGGCTCAATGCGCACCGGGTTGGTGAAGGTGATAGCGCCGCGCTGGAGCTCGTAGCGGGTTCCGGCGATCATGGCGCTGCCCTGCGTGATGTTGACGCGCCCGAGCAGGGAAGGCGAAGCGATCGTGCCGCGCACGCGCAGATCGACATCGCCGGCCAGTTTGGCAAAGGCGTTCTGGAAGTTGAGTTGCGGGGACGAGACGATGTGAACGTCGAGGCGGACGTGGTTGGAGGGGGCGTCGGGCGAAGTAACGGTCTGGACGGAGTTGGTTTGCTGGGCGAGGGCCGCGATATCGAGATCGGCGCCGGCAGAGAAGCGCGTGATGGTGACATCGCCTGAGAGAAGCAGGCTCGACTGCGAGCCTTCGAGGCGCAGCGAGGCATCGGCCAGCGAACTGACGCCCTGCGGGTAGCGAATGCGGATGTTCTTACCGGTGACGGTGAGGTTTGAGTAGATGCCGCGCTGGTAAGAGAGTGAGCCGCCAACGCTGAGCAGGCCGCCACCGCTCATGGCGGTTAGCGAGCGAACCTCGAGCCGGTTCTGGTTGAACTCGAGCGTGCCGTGGAGCTGGCTGAGTCCGTTGGGCAGGTCTTCGAGCGAGAGCGAACCGTTGTCGAAATCGATGCGGCCGAGCAGGCCCGGATGCTCCAGGGGTCCGTGCGCCTCGAGCTGGAAAGTGGTGGTGCCGCTGGCGGTCAGGTCGGGGTCGAGGGTCTCAGCCAGCTTCAGGTTGATGGAGCCGCTGGCGGCGAGATCGAGCTGGTGCGTGCCCTCGAGATGGAGCTGGCCTACGGCGTGGAGGTCGGTGTTTTCGCCGGTGACGTGAAGAGGGTCGAGGTGGACGCGGGAGTTGGCGAGCGTGGCATGAGCGCCGCCCTGACTTTCGAGATGAACGCCGGCGAGCGTGACGGCGAGTTGCTGGAGGGTGGCTTCTCCGCTGAGTTTGGACGGATCGCGGAGGGGCCCGTCGACAGAGATGGTTCCGGCCAGCGAAGACTCGCCCTTGATGGATTCAAGGTGAACGAGCTGGAGCACCGCGCCGATGTCGAACTGAGAAAAAGTGGCCCGCGCCTGAGTCTGGTAATCGCCGCCCAGGGTGGTCTGGCCCTGGAGGGCGAGTTCGGCGCCCTGCAGGTGCGAGGAAACCTGGTAGTTGAGAATGCCGGCGACGGTGTGGGCTACGAGGCTGAGGTGGCCGAGTTTCTGGCCGCTCAGGGCAAGGTCCGAGAGCGATGCCTGGGCATCGAAAAGGGGCTTATCGAGCGTGCCGGAGCCGGAGATGTTGGCGGTGAGCTGGCCGGTGACGTCGATGTTCTGCCGATGCAGCCAGGCAAGGCGGCTCAGATCGATTACAGCGCTGTGGGCGTCGATTTTGAGGCTTTTGTCGCGCAGATTGTAGCTGCCTGAGGCAGTGATCGAGCCAGCATCGAGGGCGAGGCTGGCCGACGAAACGGTGAGGACGGGACTGGCAAGCGTGCCTTCGAGGCGCAGGCGCTTGAGGGGCTCGCCATAGAAGACGCCGTCGCTCAGCTCAATGGTTCCCGAGCCGCGCGGGTCGTGCAGCGGACCCTCGGCTTGAATGGTTGCGTTGAGAGTGCCACTTACGTGAAGGCTTTCGGGCAGGAGCGGTGCAATGTCATCGAAGGCAACCTGGCTGGCCTGGACGTGGAGATGGAGATTTGAATCGGCGCTGAAATCGGGGTCGTTGCCGCCGGCTGCGTCGAGCGTGCCGTTAAAGTTCAGGCGCGACTTGCCGCGGATGGCGAGGGCGCGCAGCACCGCAATGCGCGCGGCAGTGTAACTGCTATCGGCTTCGAGTGAATCGAAGTGGATGAGGCGCGACTGGGCTGAGGAGTTTCCAGTGGAGGGCATCTCAGCCTGAAAGTTGGTCGCCTTGAGGTGGCCGGCGAGGCGGGGATGAATGACCGAGCCGGTCCAGGAGCCGGTGAAGTCGGCTTCGCCGGCGAGCGAGACAGGCAGAGCCGCAGCGCCGGAGCGTCCGTTGCGATGGACATCGAGTGCGCGGAGCACGGTGTCGAACTCTGCAAAGTTGCGGGAGTGGAATTCGACGCTGAGATTGGTTGAACTGGTGAGCGGGTAAGCACCGAGCTGGCCGCGCACTGAGATTTCGCTCTGCGGCAGATGAAGCTCAAGACTGCGGACAGCGACCGATCCGTCGCGTTGCGTGTAGGTAGCGTCGACGACGCCGGTGGCGGGGAGTTCATTTCCAGTTGCGGAAGTGCCCGCCCCGGGAGCCGAAAGCGCCAGGTTCGTGTCGACCACCACGGTACGGTCTTCGCCATGGGTCCAGATAGCGTTAGCCGTGCCGTTCACGCGTGAATCCAGGCCAAGCCGCTTGAAGGGCGGCACGCTGACCATATCGAGAAGGGTGTCGAGCGCAACGTCTTTGAAGATGGCGGTGACCTTGCCGTTGACGGGAATGACAAGATCGGGCGGATGGACGGCAGCTACGACAGTGCGCGGAGGCGCGGACTTTTGGGTTGTGGTTTGCGTCTTGCCCTGGAACAGGCCGTGCAAAGAAAAGCCTGCTGCATGGGTGTGTTGAGCCGGAGGATGCGGGGGTGGTTGGGGTCCGGGTAGCCAGGGTGAAAGATCGACCGATCCATCCATCTCTCCACCCTGCGGCAGGCGCGCGGCGACGTTATCGATCAGGAGGCGGTCCTGGGTGCCGTGCACCTTGCAGTCGAGCGTGACGCCGCGCTCTTCAACCCCGGTACCCACGTAGGCGCCGTTGTCGATGTGAATGGGGCCGTCGAAGTGGAATCGGCCGGCCTGGCCGACGGCTGTGAGATCGAGTCTCGCGAAGCCTTCGGGCGCGAATGGATAGCCGGTGATGGGATCGAGCAGGCGCATGTCGAACTCGCCTGTGACCCGCGATTGCCAGTTCAAGCGAGTGAAATCGTCGAGCTCGCCCGAGACTTGGAGAGCGTGGTCTTTGCCGTCGCGGCTGTGCGCGGTGAGGCGCAGGCTGCGCAGATAGGCCGCATTGCGGGTGAGGTCGATGGTGGCCTGCAGAAATCCGTGCACAGGCAAGGTTTTGGCTTTGGGAACGGCGCGCGAAAGATTGAGATCGGTGGCGCCGACTTCGACATGATAGCTCTCAGGCGAGTTCGGCAACGCGGCCACGTTGCTCATGCGCAGCGAGAGGTCGCTGACGGTAAAGTCGAGCGGAACCCATCGGCTCTGGTAATCGAAACCGGCAGCGCGGATATCGTAGTCGAGGATTCCGCGCTCGACGGTGACGCGCGATGCTTTCAGGTCGAAGAGTTGGTCGATGGCGCGCGGATTGCCCTTGGCTCTGTGCTGGGGACGCGGCTGGTTGGTGGCGCCGTCGGGATAGACGATGAGATGGAAATGGGGCTGGGCGATATCGAGATCGCGCAGCAGAATGCGCGGGTTTGCGACTCCGAAGACGCTGATGGCGATGTGAATGCGATCGACTTGCGCGTAAGGGGCTTCGCCGGGCGCTTCAAGACCGTGGATGACGAGGCCGCCGATGTCGGCTTCGAGGTGAAGCAGGTTCCAGTGGAAGGAGCCGATCTCAACGCGTCCGCCGGTGAGCCTCTCAATGGAGCGGACAGTGCTGTGGCGCATTACGTCCTCAAAATGGGCGGAGCCGAGATAGAAGTAAGCGCCGATTGTGGCGAGGATGAGCAGAACCAGCGCGCCCGCGATGGTGAAGGGCACATGGCGGGTCAAGAAGCGGCGCAGGCGGCTCGTCACGCGCGGGGTGGGGGACGCATTGGGCTCAGTATTCATTGGCCGCCTCCCGAGCCGGTTTTGCCGGGTATTTCAAGGTCGGGATCGAGAATCTCGACGTCGCCCTGCTGACGCAGATTGGCGAGCCAGTTGTCAAAGAGCACATTGACCTGCTGTTCGAGGAGAATCTCCTGGATGCGCGGAGCGACCTGCTCGAGCGATGGAATGGTCTCGCCGGGCTTGTACTGCGGAAGCAGCGTTTTGTTGTAATACCGGGCAACCTCTTCCTGCGAGATGCCGATGCCCTGGCGGAATCGCAGCTCAATGAATCGCAGAATTTCAAGCCGGTAGCGGAGATAAGCGTTGACCCGCTCAGGCGTGAGATTGTGGGCGGCAAGGAACGCCTTCCATCCGGCATCGGTGGCGCAATCCTCATGAACGCATGCAGGCAGTTCCTTGCGAAGCTCGGCCAGCCGCGCGTCGACCTCAGATTGCGACGGCTCAGCGGCCTGCGCGTCCTCCTTGCGAATCTGCTGCTCCATGAGCGAGCGGCTGATGAGCTGTTCGAGGGCGCGCTGGCGGGTGAGTTCGCCCTGTCCGAGGTCGCCCGCGTTGAGCACTGAAAGCCGGATCTCTTCGTCGAGATCGCTGGCCAGAATGACGCGCTGATTGACGAACGCGACTACGCGGTCGAGGACGACGGGCGCGGATTGCGCTGCGGGCTCGGCCGGAGCCTGCGCCGTTGCCGCTGCCGCGCAGCAGAGAATCGCAAGCCAGCACAGGCCGGCCGGGAGCGGAGCGATTTTCATCCGGATTGGCAAAAGTGTGCGCATCAGAAGGCCTGACCCAGTGAGAAAGAGAAGTTGAAATGCGGCGCCTGGCCGAGATGAGGATCGGTGGCGTAGCCGGGAATTGTACTGCCCGGGGGCGTCGCGATCGAATAGTCGATGTTGACCGGATAGATAGGCGGATTCAGGTTGTAGCTGAAGTCGAGGCGGATGGGCCCGACCGGCGTGTGATAGCGGAGGCCGATGCCAGGCACATGCGAGAAGTAGCTGAAACTGCAGGGGCCTTGCTGGCCGGTGGAGGTGCGGGGTCCGGTGGGTGTGTAACCGGTTGGATAGTTGTTCGGGTTCGCCACCGCGTTGATGCACGCGTCGCGGTCGGGCTGGTGGATGCGAATGGCGCTGTGCCAGGCATCGCCGGCATTGGTGAACACGTTGCCCATGTCGTGAAAGAGCACGAAGCTGAGCGTGTTGCCGAACCAGGGCAGATTGGGCGGAGGCAGGCGGAGTTCGGTGCTGTTGACGAGCGCGCCGGTGCCGCCGATGGGGAAGCCGGTCTCGGGATCCCGCGGGCCGGCGGCGTTGGTCGAGAATCCGCGCAGCGAAGTCGGGCCGCCGGAGTAGAGCCGTTCGGGCAGCGGTATCAGGCCGCGGAATCCGGAGCCGAATTCGCGCATCTGGCCGTAACGGGTATTGCGCGCGATGACGAACTGGCCCTTGTCGAAGCTGTAATAGCTGGAGTTGGTGGTGTCGATGCGGTTGAACTCAGCCTCGGCGCCGAATTCGTGATCTGAGAGAAACTCCTGAAAACTGGTGTAGGTGCCGCGGTGCGCGTCCATGGGCTGATCGCGGGTGTCGCGAATCCAGGTGAAGGCCGGGCCGCCGACGCGCGTAGCGGCGCCCAGGTCAGAGATCTCGCCGGGATATACCTGCAGCGTGCTGGCCGACACTTTCACACGGCGAAAGTCGATTTCGTAGATGAAGGTGTTGGCTTTGGAAAGAAACCAGTTGGAACGGTTGAAGTTCTCGGTGCCCCGGAAGGCGCCTTCAATCCGGGATGCGACGTAGGTGGAGACATCTTCACTGTTGGCGTAACCGGCCGAAAATCCTAAGCCGAAGTTCTTGATTCCCTGGAAGTGCGGAATCTGGTAGAGGAACTGGAGACGCTGTTCGAGCAGGCCGTAGGTGCCGCGCACCGACGCCGACTGTTCGCGGCCAAAAAGGCCGTTGCGCGTGATGTCGGCGATGACGCGGGGGCTGACGCCGGTTTTGCCGTTGGGATTGCAGGCAACTCCGCCGGCGATGGCACCGGCGCAGTTGTTCTGGGGCTGGCCGGTCTGGGCCTCGAATCCGAATCCGTAGGTGAGGGTCCAGCGGCGCGCCTCAGTTAGCTGCAGCAGCACGGTTTTTGCGGGTTCCGTCCCGTTGGGGTTCTCAATAGCGGTGTTGACTTCGTTGAAGAGAGAGTAGTTGTAGAGATTGCGCTGGGTGTCGAGCAGCGCCGACTGGTTGAGCGGGTCGCCGGGATGAATGGTGATGGCCTGTGCAACTGTCGAAGACCGCGTGTAGGTGAATCCCGTGGCGAGCACCTTGCGGACGAAGACCTGTTCACCTTCAGCGATGCGGAAGGTGACGTCGACCTTGTGCGCATCGGCGGATTCGATGGTCTGGCCAATCTCGACGTTGACTTGCTCGAATCCCTTCGAAAGGTAAGCGTTGAGCAGCGCATCGCGGTCGCCGGCCAGGTTCTGCGATGAGAACAACTGGCCGGGGATGGTGTTGAGCAGTGGCGAGAGCTTTGAGGTTTCGATGTGCGCGTTGCCTGCAATCTCAACTGTGCCCACCTTCATCTGCGCGCCTTCTTCGACATTGTAGGTGACGGTGAGCGGCTCAGACTTGCGGGCTTCGGCAGACGGGGCCGAAGGGTGGTCGGCCTGAACGGTTTCAGGAGTGTTGGTCTCCGCGGTGACCTTCACGCTGGAAAATCCGTTGGCCTGGTAAACACTCTCGAGGGCCGCAATATCTTGAGAGACGAGCGCCTGGCTGTAGGAGCCGTGCCGGTCGAGAGGGCCGGCCGGATGAACACTGAGCAAGTCCATCAGCGTTGCCGAGTCGAAGTAGCGGTTGCCCTTGATGAGCACGTGCTCAACGCGGCGGCGCGGGCCGGACTCGACGGTAAAGACAATGTTGAGCTGTGCGTTGGTTGAGCCGGGAAATGGGACGGATTGCTGTTCGTGCGCGACCCTGGCGTCGTAATAGCCGAGGCTCTGGAAGTAATCGCGCAGGCGGCGGTTGCCCTCGTTGAGCAGATCCTCGTCGACAGCGCCTTCTTCGTAAACCGGAATCAGGCGCCTGATGCGCTCGGGGCCGAGGCTTGCGCGCTCTACGATGACTTTCACCACGGGGCCGCGCGTGGCCGAAAAGCGGAAGCTGACCTGCCTCGTTGCCGGGTCGTAGGTGGCGGACTCGAGCTTGACGTCGGCTTCGAGCCAGTCGCCGTGCTGGTAGTGGCGCAAAACGCCGTCGAGAGCGCGGTTCACGGTGTCGCGGTCGACGCGCGCGCCGGTTCTCAAGTGTGCGTAGCGCCGGAACTCGGCCATGCTGATGCCGGGATCTCCGGTGACCTCGACTTTGCCGACGCGGGCCTGCGGGCCCGAGGCGACGTGAAAGACGATGTCGACAAGTTGATCCTGAGGGTAGGGTGTAATCAGCTGTTCGATTTTAGGCTCGTGGAAACCGCCCGCTGCGAGAGTGGCGTGCATCTGGTCGAGCGCGCGGGAGAGCTTCTCTCGGGTGAGCCGTGTGCCGGCGGCGAGCTGGCTGGCGCGCTCGAGCTGGGTATTCATGGTGGCGCCGATCGCCCCGTAGACGCCGACCGTGCCGATGAAGGCTCGGGGCGCGCCGGCGAAGGTGAGCTCGACGCCGCCAGGAACGCGCGAGGCTTTCACTTCGATGTCGTCGTAGAGGCCGGAACGATAAAGCTGGCGAAGGCTGCGCCTGACCTCCTCGGGATCGAGAGGCTGGTCCGCGGATTGGGCCAGATGGGCACCGGTGGCTTTGACCCGCTCCTCGGGAACGCCGGTGAAGAAGATACTCGTGACAGTAAGGCCGGCAAACGGGAGGATCGCATCAGGAGCCGGAGTAACGAGCGGTTGCGAAGGAGCAAAACCCGGAATGGAAGGCTGGGTGGATCGAATGGGTGCGCCGGCGGGATTCGCGGCTGGAACCGGCGCGGCAGTCGATGGAGCGGGAGCCTGCGCTGAGACAGCTGAAGCTGCGAAAATGGATAGGATGCAGCCCAGCTGAATCCCAAATCGGACGGCCGCAGGAAGCAGATCCTGTTGCCGGCGATGGTGGCCGCGCTTGCCCTCCGGCGTTCTCCGCAAGACTCTATTCTCCCAACCAGAAGGGAATCGGAAAACCTTCCCAAAAAACGCAATCGTAATCCGGCGCGCGGGCTGATTCAGCCGGCGCAAATACGAGCGACAGATGTTAGCAGACAAGATAAGCTGCAGCACTGCCTTCGGTCACTTTTTTCCGTAAACTGTGAATCTGCTGACCCGAATCCGAGCGCCAGGTTGCGTTCAAACAGCCAACGATCCACGCCGGTGAGGCGTCAAAGTCGCAATTTGACTCCAAAACCTCTTTTTTGAGGCAACCATGCCAGCGGCAAACGGCCTCTCAATCTAGAGCCATTTATTTGCAGTCCCGCTGGGCGCGAAAGCCAACGACCGGCTCAAGGGAACGCCGCAGATCTTCGCCTGCTATCCCTCTTATACTAACGAGGACGGAAGCCAAGCGCACGAGAAGCGAGTTCAACCCTAGAATCTGAGGGAAGCGCATGTCTGATCCCATCCACCCGCCCAACCAGAAGTCCACGCCGAAGGGCGACGGGCGCAACAACGCCGAGGCAGCGGGTACGCCGCCCGCCCGATCGCAAACAACAGCCGCCGGCCCCGCTGAAGCCGATGTTCTGGCCCGTGCCCAGGCGGGCGACCACCAGGCCTTTGCCCAGCTATACTCGCTGCATAAACGGCGCATCTACTCCCTCTGCCTGCGCATGGTAGGCAACGTGGCCGAGGCTGAAGATCTCACGCAGGAGGCATTCCTGCAGTTGCACCGCAAGATCGGCACATTCCGCGGCGACTCGGCGTTTTCAACCTGGCTGCACCGGCTGGCGATCAATATTGTGCTGATGCAGCTCAGAAAAAAAGGACTGACGCTGATTTCACTCGACGAGGCGATGGAGCCGGCCCCGGAAGAAGGACCGGGACGGAGCTTTGGCGCGCCAGACCTGACGCTTTCAGGTGCCATTGACCGGCTGGCGCTGGAACGGGCTGTGGCCGGCCTGCCGGCCGGATATCGGCTTGTCTTTATCCTTCACGACGTAGAAGGTTTCGAACATAATGAGATTGCCGCCATGCTGGATTGTTCAATCGGTAACAGCAAATCGCAGTTACACAAGGCGCGTCTTAAGTTGCGCGACGCGTTGAGGACCAACCCCCGGCAGGAGGCGCGCCCATGACGGACCGACCTGGAGACATGAGTTGCGAGGAGTTCCAGTCGCAACTGCCTGAACTCATCGGCTCGGGCAAGGTTGCCGCGAACCACCCGCACCTGAAGGACTGCGCACTTTGCCAGGCGCTGTTGGCCGACCTCGAGACGATTGCCGAGGCCGCCAGGCAGCTTTTCCCCATTGAGGACCCTCCGCCCAAACTTTGGGAAAAAATCGAGTCGGCACTGAAAAATGAGGAGGAATCCGGAGTGGATGGCTCCGGCGAGCCCGAATCTGGTCCCGAAAGGCCAGAGGGCGAAGAGGATTCCGGGGCGGGGCCGGAAAAGCCAAAAGAGTAGAGCCGGGCCTTTGGACCCCTGCCGGGCAACTTTTGCGCTTCTCTATGACCGGGGACGAGTTTGAGGCGCGTTCCCTGCTCATTTTCGAAGTCAATCAGCCGATAGAACCCTCGAACGCGATGGAAGACGCTGATTTGAGGAGGCGTGGCGCTGGGGCCTGGGGTCGAGGCTGCCTGGCGTGATCTGGAGGGGGTTGAACCGGAACCATTTATGCCGGAAAGGCGTACCGGAGGCATAGAAAGGGCAGTTTGGAGCGGAAAAGAGGTCGCGGAGGGATGCCAAAGGTGCATCTTTTTCAAGTCTTCGTGATCTAATGAAGAAAAGCTGATATGAGGACACTCAATGCCAATCCAGCCTTCGAACCCAAGCCAAGCCCGTGAACCCGACGGGAAGGTCGTTGTGACCAATCGCAAGATACCCGTGTTGCCGGTACGGGAGACGGTTCTTTTTCCCCACGCGGTGCTTCCGTTGACGGTCGGCCGTGAAAGCTCGATCGAATTGATTGAATCGCTGGGCGAGGAACGGACCATCGTCGTGCTGGCCCAGATCGATCCGCGCCAGGACCAGCCCAAGCCCCAGGACATGCACACCGTAGGCACCATCGCCACGGTGCACAAGGTGGTGCGCATGCCCAACCAGAGCCGCTTTGTGTTTACCGAGGGCGTGGGCCGCGTAAAGATCGTGAGCTACACCCAGACGGAGCCGTACATGGTGGCTGAGGTTGAGATTGTGGAGGACATTCAGCCCGCCGCAACTTCGGGTTTTGAGGCCCTCGTGCGCAATGTGGTGGCGCAGTTCCAGCAGATCGTGGCCGAGTCGGCGACGCTCTCAGACGAATTGCGCACGATTGCCGCGAGCTTCGACGATCCGGCGCGGCTGGTGGATTTCGTCGCATCATCGCTGCCCTTCCTGACCACGGATGAGAAGCAGAAGCTGCTCGGAACGGCCGAAGTCTACGACCGTCTCGACCAGCTGAACAAGCTGCTGGCCAAGGAGATCGAGGTGCAGCAGTTGCGCGCCAAGATCCAGACCGAGGTGCAGGACCAGGTGCAGCAGTCGCAGCGCGACTACTACCTGCGCGAGCAGCTCAAGGCCATCCAGAAGGAGCTGGGCGAGCAGGACGAGGGGCAGCGCGAGATCGAGGAGTTGCGGGCGAAGATTGATGCCGCGGGAATGCCCGAGGACGTGAAGAAAGAGGCATTGAAAGAGCTGACGCGTCTGTCGAGGATGTCTCCCATGGCGGCCGACTACTCGCTCACCCGGAACTACATTGAGTGGCTGGCGGTGCTGCCGTGGTCGAAGAGTTCGGGCTCGAAGATCGATATCGCCAAGGCGCGGGAGATTCTGGACGAGGATCACTACGAGCTGCGCAAGGTGAAGGAGAGGATTCTGGACTACCTGAGCGTACTCGAGCTGAAGCCCGACATGAAGGGGCCGATCCTTTGCTTCGTCGGACCTCCGGGCGTGGGCAAAACTTCGCTGGGACGCTCGATTGCGCGGGCGCTGGGACGCAAGTTCCAGCGCGTCTCGTTGGGCGGCATGCACGACGAGGCCGAGATTCGCGGCCACCGGCGCACCTATATCGGCGCGCTGCCGGGCCAGATCATCCAGAGCATTCGCCGGGCTGAAACCAACGACCCGGTGATCATGCTGGATGAGGTTGACAAGCTGGGGCGCGACTTCCGCGGCGATCCGGCGTCGGCGCTGCTCGAGACACTCGATCCGGAGCAGAACAACACGTTCCGCGACAACTATCTCGACGTGCCGTTCGATCTGTCGAAGGTACTGTTCATCTGCACCGCAAACATGCTGGACACGGTGCCGCCGCCGCTCCTCGACCGCATGGAGCTGATTCCCCTGCAGGGATACAGCGAAGAAGAAAAGGTGCATATCGCCAACCGGTACCTGATTCCGCGCCAGATAAGGGAGAACGGCATCACTGCTGAGCAGATTGAGTTTCCCGAGGATGCGGTGCGATACATTGTGCGCCACTACACGCGGGAAGCTGGAGTGAGAAAGCTGGAGCAGAACATCGGCACAGTCTGCCGCAAGCAGGCAAGACGCGTGGTGGAAGGCCACGCGGAAAAGCTGGTGGTGACGCGCGAGGTGATCAAGGAGTTCCTGGGCGGCATCCAGGTGCGCGTTGACACCGAGGTAGCGGAGCGCGTCAAGCGCCCGGGCATTGCAGTCGGCCTGGCGTGGACGCCGGCCGGCGGCGACATCCTCTTTATCGAGGCCAACAAGATGAAGGGGAAGGGCAGCTTTACGATGACCGGGCAGATCGGCGAAGTGATGCAGGAATCGATGCAGGCTGCGCTCACCTGGGTGCGGTCGAATGCGCCGGCGCTGGGGCTGACTGAGGACTTCAATAAGGACATCGACCTCCACATCCACGTGCCGGCAGGAGCGATTCCCAAGGATGGTCCTTCGGCCGGCGTAACCATGGCGACGGTGCTGGCATCGCTGCTGACCGAGACACCGGTGCGTCCGCTGACCGCTATGACCGGCGAGATCACGCTGAGCGGCAACGTGCTGCCGGTGGGCGGAATCAAGGAGAAGTTCCTGGCCGCACGCCGGGCAGGGGTGGAAACCATCATCCTGCCTGCCGAGAACCGCCAGAACGTGGAGGAAGATCTGACGCCGGAGATGATGGAGGGCGTGACTGTGCACTACGCCCAGCGCATTGAAGATGTTCTGGCCGTAGCGCTGCCCAGCCTGAAGCCGCGGAAAGAGGCCAAGTCCTCGCACGAGCTGGTGGTGGACGACCAGGCGGCATAAACCCCGATTCGGACGATTCAAAAGGCCGGCGAACCTGCCGGCCTTTTGCGTTTCGATGCCCGCCAGTCAGCCTGATCCCTGTTCTGCTCCGTCTAACTGCTGAAGGCGGTATGCTTCTACCAGCGATGCAGGTTAGCTTAATTCCCTTCGGGATGCTGAAAGATCGGCTTGGCGCCGGGCGAGCCGTTTCCGGCAGAGCTTCAAATCCCTCCCGCGGAGGCGAAGCATGAATCGTAGCCTCCGGACAACGATCCCGGGGCGTACCACACCGGGGTCCCCGCCGAGTGATTCGTACTCGGTGAGGTGGACGGTCGCCGCGTTCTCGTTTTTGCGGCTAGGGTGGGGAGCAACTCTTGCCGCATCACTGCTACTTGCGCCCATCGCCTGCGCCCAGGAAACGACGCTGCGCGTTGACGTGAAGCTGGTGAATGTCTTCGTCAACGTGACCGACGCCAACGGCGCGATTGTGGGAGGGCTCACGCGCAACGACTTCAAGATTCTCGAGGACGGAAGACCGCAGGAGATCGCGGTTTTCGAGCGCCAGTTGGAGCTGCCGCTGAACCTGGCGCTGGCCATCGACACATCGGGCAGCGTGCGCAAGGACATGAGCGAAGAGGCAGGCGCAGCGCGGCGTTTTGCGCACGCCATCCTGCGGCCGCAGGACGAGATGAGCATCTTCCAGTTTGCCACCGTGGTGCGCGAATTGACGCCGTTCACCAACAAGCTGCCGGAGATCGATCGCGGACTTGGGCAACTGCGCGGTGACTGGGCTACGGCGGTCTACGACGCAGTTGTTGAAGCCTCGCAGAAGCTGGGCGCGCGCGAGGGGCGCAAGATCCTTGTGGTGGTGTCGGACGGCGACGACACCGCCAAGAGCTCGACATATGCCGACGCACTTGAGGCGGCGCTGCGCAACGAGGTGACCATCTACTCGCTGATCGACGTGCCCATCGAGGCGAGCGCGGGCCGCGATATCGGCGGTGAACATGCTCTGATCACGCTGGCCGAACAGACGGGCGGAAAGCATTACTATGTGGGCGAGGGCGGGCTCGACAAGGCATTCGCGCAGGTGAGCGACGATCTGCGCACGCAATACCTGCTCGGCTATTATCCAAAGAATCAAGAGCCCGGAAGGGCGTTTCACCGCATCACGGTGACGATTCCGCGAGCTGCGGCGGACGTTTACAACGTGCGCAACAAGGTGGGGTACTACGCCGATTCCAGGGGCGGAAACAACTAAAGCGTAGGCTGATGCATGCGCAACTCATTTGCGAATGTCATCCTGAACGACGTTTGGCCGGTGTCCCGGCCAAACGGAGTCGAAGGATCTGCAGTTGTTCTTAAGCGGATTTCGATTTGATTTCTCTAAAACGTAAAGTGCACGGCCAGCTGCGCGCTACGCGGGCCGCCGCCGCCCAGGTACGGGTTGCCGCTGCCTACGTCGGGCGTGGCGGTGGTTTGCATGAACTGCGGTCCATTGGCCGCCGGATCGAGGCCGGCAACCAGCCGATTGCCTTCGATGTGGTTGTTGCCGAAGACGTCGATGCCAAAGCCGGGCAGCAATGGGTTCGACAGGTTGGGGTGATTGAAGATGTTGAACAGGTCGCCGCGCAACTCCATGGCCACACGTTCAGTGAGGTGCGAGGTCTTGGTGAGGGAGAAATCGAAGTTGGTGAAGTCGGGCGAGTTGAAGGCGTTGCGGCCCTCGCTGCCCGGGTGGCCGTTGATGCACTGCTGATAGGTCGGGCTGCTGGGGTTGGTGTCGACCGTGCACGGCGCGGCAAAGGCCGCTTCATTCAGCAGGTTGATGCCGCTCGCGCCCGTGTGGGGATTGCCGACGATGTCGGGCCGGCCGAAGTACTCGCCACTGCCGTTGTAGTCGTTCTCGAACAAATAGCTCACGGTGTAGGGCTGGCCGGTGGCGAAGTTGAACATGCCATCGAGGGCCCATCCATTCGTGATCCATCCCGATTGGTTCACCTTGGGCAGGTTGTAGCTCCAGTACCACTGCATGCGCTGGCGCACGTCGAAGTTTGAGCTGGCTCGCTCGCCGTGCGGATTCCAGCTGTTGTCGGGCATCGCGGCGTTGGGCACGAAGTCCATGCCGTCGCTGGCCGTATCGATGGAGTGCGCCCATGTGTAATTGAGCGTGGAGGTCAGGCCATGGAATTTCTGCAGCTTGAGAGTGGCCTGCATCGAGTTGTAGTTGGAGATTGAACTGGTCTCGATCTGGTTGAGGTAATAAAGCGGAACCCCGGCGTAGGAACCGATCGAGTATGTGGGATAGCATTGCTCGCCGTAGGTAATGGTCGTGCCGTTTCCGCAGGTATCCACGCTGCCATTCACGTTGTTGAATTGGTTGAGGTCTTTGAAGTGGAAGAGGTGGCGGCCCTGCGAGCCGATGTAACCGAGCTGGAAGGCGATGTCCTTTGAGAGCTGCGTCTCGACGTTGAGGTTATAGGCGGCGTAGCGCGGAGTTCGAAGGCCCTGGTCGACGGTGAATGCGCTGGAGGGCTGATAGCCGCCGAAGACGGGCACATTGGGCTCGATGGTGGGGATGACCGGAGTTGCGAACCCGATGTCGTTGAAGATGGGCCCGGCCTGGCCGGCGTTGGTGTTATAGGCCTGGTTGCCCACGAAGAAGTCCTGCGAGGGACCGTCGTAGAAGATGCCGCCGCCGGCGCGAATCACTATGCTGGCGTTGCCGTGGAGGTCGTCGGCCACGCTGAAGCGCGGCGCGAAGTTGAGCCAGTCCTTGGGATAGAGCGACGACGGTGCGCCCTGGGCGCCGACCGGAACGACCGCGAGGGCCTTGAAGTCGAAGAGGCTGAAGGCGTTGTTCTTGGCGCCGATGACGCCGAAGTAATCCCAGCGCAGGCCGTAGTTGAATGTGAGCTTGCTTGAGAACCGCCAGGAATCGAGGAAGTACGCGCCGCTCGAGTTCTGATACGAATAGCGGGTTCCTTCGCCGTCGGCCGAAGCGCCTCCGTCGATGGTGCCAGAGAGAAAGTCGTCGAGGGTGTTGAAGACCAGCTTGCCGCGATGGCCGGAGTTGATGAAGCTGTTGATGAAGGTGCGGCGCCACTCGTAGCCAGTTTTGAAACTGTGACGGCCCTGGACCATGGAGACGTTGCCGAAGAGCTGGTAGTTGGTGTCGATGCGTCCGCGGGCGTCGCTGGAGGTGGCGCCGATGGGACTGTAGGCGGCAACCGTGATGGTGGGCAGGCCGAGGTCAACGGCCTCGGAGCCGGGCGGCAGAGTGTCGAGACCATAGAGAGCATTTGGATTCATCCCGAGGTCCTGGGGCAGGAACTGCTGCAGGAAACGGTTGTAGCCGCCACGAAGTTCGAAGATCAGATTCGGCAGGGGAATCGAGGTGTAGGAAAGCGAAGCGATGTTTACGTGCGTGGGCGTGATGGTGTTGTATCCCGGAGCGCTTGAGCCGGTGTAGAGCATGCCCAGCGGAAAGCTCTGCGTGCCGTGGCTGTAGTAGTAGCGGCCTGTGAACAGATCGCCGGGGCTGAAAAGGTGCAGGTGCTTGTCGACCTTGGCGATGACGTTGTCGCTGTTGTTGATGAACGGCGTGGTGAAGGTCTCGTTGCCTCCGCTTTGCGGCAGCGTGCCCCAGGGATTGCTGGCCAGCAAGCTCTGGATTACCGAATTGATTGCGCCGCCGCCTGAAGTGTAGGCGTTGATGTCGCCGAGAGTGGGCACCAGGCCCAGTTGCGGCAGTCCGCCGTTCTCGCGCTGGCCTTCATAGGCCAGGAACCAGAAGGTGTTGTCTCTGATGATGGGCCCGCCGGCCGAGGCTCCGAACTGGTGATTGGTGAACGAGTTCTTGGGCTGATCGACGGTGTTGAAGAAGTTGCGCGCGGTGAGATCGGCGTTGCGATAGTACTCGTAGGCGGTCCCGTGAATGTCGTTGGTGCCGCTCTTGGTAACGATATTGACTGTAGCGCCGGAACTGCGCCCAAACTCAGCCTCGGGATTGCCGGTGACCGGAATCTCGGCCAGCGCATCGACGGGAAGAATGGTGGATGGGCAGCCCCACACGCCGGCCTGGTTCACCGAAGGCAGGTTGCGATAGCCATCGTTCATGTCGGTGCCGTCGAGCAGATAGTTGTTGGAGCGGCCGCGATTGCCATTCAGGCTGAATAGGCCATAGGAGCCGGCGGATTCAGTCGAGCCAACCGGGTCGCTGCTGGCGCCGGGAACCAGTTCGAGGATCTTGGTGTAGTCGCGGCCGTTCACCGGCAGCTCAGTCACCTCGGCCGCCTCGATGGTGCCGCCAGTTGTGTTTGAGGCGGTTTCGACCATGGGCACGTTGGCGGTGACTTCAATTGCCTGCTGAACCATGCCGGGCGCCAGTTTGGCGTCGGCCCGCGCCGGCGCACCCACGCTGACCGGGATTCCGGTGAGCGTGGTGGTGCGGAATCCTTCTTTTTCAATGGTGACGTTGTAGGAGCCGAGCGGCAGTTCAGAAGCGACATACTCGCCCTGCTCGTTGGTCGAGATGGTTCGCTGGAGTCCGGTGCCTGGGCTGAAGACCTTCACTTTGGCTCCGGCAATTGTGGCTCCCGAGGTGTCGGTGACGGAGCCCTGGATGGTTCCGCGAAAAGTCTGGGAGTTGGCGGCGCTGGCGTAGAAGACGAAAGCAAAGAAAACAGCGAGAAATGCGGTCAGTCGCGTACACATATACTGGCTCCTCCAGAGGTCATCGCTCGTGTCGGGAAAACTACAAACTTGTGAAAGTTGAAAGGATAATATCACGCAATTTGCAAAATCCAGATAAGGACCGCACAAGAAAACGCATTTTTGAGGGGCGCGCTCGCGAGGCAACAGCGCGGGCGGAGGGCGGGTGGGCGGGCGGCCCATCATTGGCTTTTCTTCGCTCCACCACAAATGAAGGTGGGAAGCACTACCGCAGACAATCCGCTCTCAAGTCCTCTATCTTGCGCGGTGTAGAATCGTGCCACCACCTTAGGGGCGGCCGGATTGGGTCCTGCCTTCCCACCCTTGACGCGATCAAACTGCGTCAAGGATGGGGCACCCTCGGCTGTGGTAGAACGAACAGTGAGAAAGACAAGGGTGGGCCACCCGCCCGTTGACTCCCACCAACCAAGGCGGAAATGTGCTGAATATCGACCCGAATCTTATCTCTGTCCCGCACTAGGAGCGACTAATATGAAGGCGCAAAGAATAGTTCTTTGGTTGCTGCCTCTAATGCTCAGCGTCAACGTGCAGGTCTGCACCGCGACACCGATGCCCAACAAAATGTCTCTGTGCAATCTACAGCGGACAGCAAAACAGGGCGAGAGACGGCCTGTCCAAGTAAGGGCGATTTTTAGCAATGGATTCGAGACGGGCATTCTTACTGATGCTGCATGTTCATCTGAACACACTTGGGCTGAACTCGACCTTCAATCGACTACGAACAAAGAAACGCTCCGATCAATGCTGGATACGGCAGGACAGGCGGATGTGGTCTTCGAGGGGGAGTTTTATGGACCCGGCGTTCCTGATCCAAACCTACCGGAAACCGTCAAGAAATCCTACCAACCTGGATGGGGGCATCTCGGGGCGTTCAGAACCAAATTGGTCGTTCGCGCGATCCAAAGCGTGAAGCCAGTACCGACGGGCTATCCAGACCCCGCAGACCTGAGCCAGAATGTGCCTTACCTTCAAGAAGCTGCATTGCCGGGTTACCCTCCCATCGGGCGGGCTGCAAGCGTCACTGGCAGGGTGATCGCGACAGTGACAATTAGCGGTGGCAGGGTAACGAATACGGAGGTGAAGTCCGGTGCTCACCTTTTAGTGGGCGGTACGGTCGCCAACCTAAAGACGTGGCGCTTCGCAGATAATGTGAATGGCACGTTGACTGTCACGTACACTTACACGATTTCCGGCGACGAGACCGACAGCCTTGTGAATCCTACGGTCGAGATGTTGCCATCGCTCGACGTGAACATCACATCTCGCCCGGTCAAACTGATCCCCATGTACGAGGGCGGGCAGCCCAAGTCTCAAGAATGGTGAATGAATTACAACACGAGAATCCCTGAGCCTCGCCAAAACTCCTGTTGTCCCTCGCCAAATCTCCATCCGCAGTCGAAATGACCTACGCTAAACAGTTAAACGCAAGGTAATGTCCTCGGAAAGGACGGCCGGAAGAGGAATTGGTGGAGGTTTGAAAGTTGTTCCTCGCCAAATCTCCATCCGCAGGAAAAGACGTCGAGCCTTAACGGTTAAACGAGGTTGGAACGACTCGGGAGACGATTGACAGAACAGGTGAGACGATGAAATGCCGCGAGTGGCGTCACAGATCGGGTAAACGAGCAAATAAATGCGTGCGCCCGGCTCTCGCCGTTCTTCAAAGGGATATGACCGGTCTTGGTCAAGATCACGCGGCGAGGTCGTAGCGATGATGCAAACCGCCAAGGCGCGGCATCGAGACAACTTCACGCGCGAGCGTCGTCTGCTTTGCCGCCGCTCGGCCGTCGGGAGTTTGCTTCGCCAACCCGAGATGTGTTCGGTCGTCGTGGTAGTACCGGACGTAATCGGTCATCAATCGCTTGAGATGATGTTCGTTGAGCACAATCACATGGTCGAGCAAATCGCGGCGACAGCTGCCAACGAAGCGCTCGGCCACGCCATTCTGCCAGGGACTTCGGTAGCTGGTCCGCTTGGGCTGGACGCCAAAGCTCTTCACAGTTTCGATTACATCGCAGTTAAAGTTCGCGCCGCGATCGAAGATCAGATGGCCGGGCGCAGTCGGTTCCGCGCCACAATGGTTGCGGGCTGCATCTAGAATGGGAACATGATGCCTCCACTTCCATCGCGCCGTCGTTCCAAGACGCCTCCTCCTGGTGAAACCGGGCAGGAAAACCTCTACCTGCGGTCGCTGAGCGAACGGCAGGTGATTGTAGCTGTGAAGCTCCGTGACGGCGAGACGGTGCGCGGGTGGATTGAGTATTTTGACGACACCATGCTGCGCCTGACGCGCGAGAACCAGCCGAATCTTTTCATCTACAAGCACCAGATCAGGACGATCAGCGAAGCGGGGCGTAGAAAGACGGTTCGCTTGGCCGATCCGGGACCGCTGCCGCGCGAGGCGGGCTCATGAGCGGCGCTGTGGAACAGACCGAGACGCAGCCGGCGGCGGTGGTGGCGCGCGCGGCCGGGATTGCGCGCGAAGCCGGAGCGCGACTCAAGGAGTTTTTTGCCGCGGGCGTTGAAACCGAGTACAAGGGCGACGTGGACCTGGTGACGGTAGCCGACCGCACCGTAGAAAAGCTGATTCGGACGCGCCTGGGCGAGGCTTTCCCTGGGCACGGAATCTACGGCGAAGAGGGAACTCGGGAACGGCTCGAAGGCGAGTACCGCTGGTACGTGGATCCGCTGGACGGGACCACGAACTTCGCGCACGGGTTCCCGCAGTTCTGCGTTTCGATGGGACTGGAGCACCGGCCGGCCGGCAGAATGGCAGACGAGGATGGAACGCTGGTGGCCGCGGTGATCTACGACCCGATGCGAGAAGAACTTTTCACGGCCGAGCGTGGGGGCGGGGCGTGGTTAAATGGCCGGCGGATCAAGGTTTCGCGCATCCCAGTGCTTGCCGAGTCGCTGGTGGCTACGGGATTCCCGAGCCGGAAGCGGCACGCGAGCCCGAATGTGCATTTCTACCACGAGTTCACGCTGCGTTCGCATGGGGTGCGGCGGGCGGGCTCGGCGGCGCTGGACCTGGCCTATGTTGCCGCGGGCCGGATGGAGGCCTTCTGGGAGTTCAACCTGAATCCCTGGGACACTGCGGCTGGGATTCTGCTGGTGATGGAGGCGGGCGGCAGGGTGACCACTTTCTCCGGCGGGCCCTTCAAGCTCGACAGTCGCGAGATTCTGGCTTCGAACGGCCTCATCCACGGTGAGCTGGTTGGATTGTTTGAGGCCATGTTCGCCGGGCGGGATCTGGAGCCGATTCCAACGCCCCAGGAGTTCGCCGGGCAGAGAGCGGCGCGCGGGGCGAAGCGCAAGTGAAAGGCGAACAGCGGCTGCCGTTGGCCGCCCGCAGCATCGATCTCAAATTGCAAAACGATCTTATGCGGTCCTGGGCGCGGGCGCATGGGGCAATATGCTACTATCAGCGTCGAGCAATTCCAGATCCCCGGAGAGAAAAACGATGGCATATGTGATTGCAGAACCCTGTATCGGCACCAAGGACACCGCCTGCGTGGACGCATGTCCTGTGGATTGCATTCACCCCAAGAAGGACGAAGCCGGCCACGGCGAAGCCGATCAGTTGTTCATTGATCCGGTTGAGTGCATCGACTGCGGCGCATGCGTTCCGGCGTGCCCGGTGTCGGCCATTTTTGCGCAGGACGACCTGCCGGAGAAGTGGGCGCACTTTACCGAAAAGAACGCCACGCACTTCGGCCGTTAACCAGCGCGGCGGGCTGGCGGTGAAGGCCGGCGCGTTGCGGAGCCCAAGTTATAGTCATCACCTGATGCGCATCCTGCCGCGGGGCGGGATGCGCATTTGTATCTGCGGGCGGGGTGGCCGCCGGATGCGATGATGGAAGCCGATGGACGTACTCACCTCTGAAGCCGTGGTTTTGCGCACCTGGCCGGTGCACGAGGCCGACCTGATCGTGAGCTTCTTTACGCGCGACTACGGACGGCTGAAGGGAGTGGCCAAGTCCGCGCTCAAAAGCCGCAAACGATTCGGGGGCGCGCTGGAGCCGATGACGCTCGCGCGGGCCTGGTTTGCCGAGAAGCCCCGGCAGGAACTGGTCCGGCTCGATCAGCTGGAGATTGTGCGCTCGCCGCTCTCGGCGCCTGTGGACCACGCTCGCATGGCCGTACTGAGCTTTTTTGCGGAGACGCTCGACGAGGTGCTGCCTGAGCACGACCCGCAGGACGCGGTCTTCAGATTGCTGGTCTCGGTGCTGGAGCAGACCCAGGCCGCGCAGACAGAGACCGTGCAGCCCCCAACAATTCCTATGCAAAACCCGACCGCCGGGTCGTGGATGGCGCTGACCTATTTTTCGCTGTGGATGACGCGACTAATGGGCCTGCTGCCCGATCTCGGCCACTGCATGGCCTGCGGCGAGGCATTGCATGCAGCGGATCTCTATTTCCATCACTATTCAGATGGATTGTTCTGCGCGTTGCATCGCGACGGCAACGCGAGCGCGCTCTCGGCCGACTCGTGGCAGATGGCGCAGCGGATGCTGAAGTCGCCAGTCGCCGCGTTTGCCGCCGAGCCGTGGCCGCGGAGGCGCGGGCAGGACCTGCGGCGGTTTACTCTGCAAGCCTTAGAACGGCACCTGGAAAAGAAACTGCGTAGCGGCGAGGCGCTGGCCAGGCTGGGCGGGTGAGGCAGTTGTGGACGGACGCATTGCCCGCAAACGGGAAACCTCCTACACTACTGAAATGGAAGTGCAGTTCAACTCGGAGATTGAGGCACGGCTCGCCGAGCGCGCGGCGCGGCATTGCCTGAGCCCCGACGAGCTCGTACGGGACGTGGTCGCGCGTTACTTCGAGGAAGAGGATCGCTTTGTCGAGGCCGTGAAGCGCGGTGAGGCTGCTTTGGAACGCGGCGGGTACCTTACGCACGAGCAGGTGGGCGACAAGCTCCGGCGATTTCTCGAGCCCTGATGGAGATTCGTTGGTCCGAACCGGCCGCCGAAGATCTGGAGCGGATTTGCGGGTGGATTGAGCGTGACAATCCAGAGGCCGCCCGGC
>Ga0326727_10004877_pt1 | contig 39282 bp, 38 predicted proteins | sample MB2enrmetagenome_FD_207643 | JGI IMG/M metagenome (GOLD analysis project Ga0326727, IMG submission 207643) | Lab enriched peat soil microbial communities from McLean, Ithaca, NY, United States - MB29MY | ecosystem: Environmental > Terrestrial > Soil > Wetlands > Peat | place: USA: New York...
AAACTCGGCTGGCTGGCAAAAGTTATCTGGCGCATCGCGATCCCCATCCCTCTTCCATTTTATGAAAGATCGGGGCGGACATGCGACTTGTTCAGAGGTTCCCTAAATCATTTGGCGGGTTCCCAGATCTAAATCGAAGAGAGTTCTACCACTCAAAAACGGGTGCCCCCGGTCTCGATTTTGAGACCGGGGAAAGCCAGTAGAGACACTACGCCCGATGCGCCTTGCCGGTCATCCGCTCGATGGCGATGCGAATCACCTGGCTGCTTCCATGCTGGCGTAAGTGCTCCTCGAAGCGCGCTTCGGTCTCCGCGCTCTCGCCGCAGAACCGCTCGGTGAGCAACTTCAGCGCCCGGCGCTTTTCTTCTTCGTCGGCCACCAGCGAAGCGCGGCCGAAGACGATGGCGCTCTCGTACAACGTGGAAAGTTTTTCCGGCAGAACCTGCGCGCTGGCCACGGCGCAGTAACTCACCCGCGCCTCGTGCGCGATGTTCTCGATCTTGTGCCCCTCGAAGGCGCAATGCAGGTAGAGCGCGTCGCCCACGAGCACGTGGTTGAGCGGCACGGCGTAGGGCCAGCCATCGGCGCCAACGGTCGCCAGAACCCCATGCCCGGCCCGCGCCAGAATCTCGCGTGCCCCGGCCTCGTCGAGCGCTCTCTTCCGCACACGAGTCTCGCGCATCGCAAACTCCCGTCACTCGCCTTGCATCTTAGCGGGCTCCCGATCCCTGCCCCCTGAACCCTGTTTCCCCCGATCCATGGCTTCGTTGGCCAGCCGGTCGGCCTCTTTGTTGCCGCCGCGCAGGGTGTGGCGGATCTCGAAGTCTTCGAGCTTGCGGGCCATCTGCTGTGCCTCATTCCAAAGCACCAGCAGTCCGGGATTTTTCACCTTGTAGATGCCCTTCATCTGCCGCACCATCAGCTCGGAGTCCGAGACCACGCACAGCCGTTTGGTTCCGTTGGCCAGCGCCCACTTGAGCACGGCCAGCAAGCCCTGGTATTCGGCGTAGTTGTTGGTCTGTTTGCCCAGAAATTCGCTGAGCTGCGCCACCACCGCGCCCAGTGGGTTCTCGACGACCGCGCCGTAGCCGGCCGGCCCAGGGTTGCCGCGCGAGCCGCCGTCGCAGTGCGCTGTAAACCAGCCGTCGGCGGTGCCGGCGGCATCCGTATCGTTATGAAACAAATTGCCTGTCATCGCAGTCATCGTCTTTTAGTGTAATGGGCGCCGCCCAAACAAGCGGAGCTGGCGGCGTGAGCGGGGCTAGCGGAGCTCGTTCCGGTACGAACCAGCTAAAAGCTGACAGCTAAGGGCTGAAAGCTGCATTTGTGTTGACCAAATTCCACAGCCCGCGTCTATCCAAATGCGCAAAGGCTTGATTTCCGGGAGCGGAGCCAATGGAAGCAGACGCGGTTGGAATCACCCTCGCCTCGCCTTCGGCGGCCGGAGCTTTGGCTTGGCCTGCCAGCCGGAGGGTACAATCCTTTCCAGGCATGGGTACGACGAGGGCAATGGAAGAGGCGAACCCCGAGGGATCGTTGACGGGCGCGGCCAGTCTTGAACTGGAACGCCAGCGCATGCGCGCGCAGGAAATGGACCTGATCCGCGAGGCGCAGAACGGTTCGCGTGCCGCCTTCGACACCCTGGTCCGCCAGTACGAGCGCCAGGTCTTGCGCCTGGCCCTGCATCTGACCGGCTCCGAGCACGACGCTGAAGACATTTATCAGGAGGCCTTTCTCAAAGCCTTCCGCTATATCGGCAATTTTCGTTTCGAGTGTTCGTTTTACACCTGGATTTACCGCATCGTCACCAACCTTTGTCTGGACCAGATGCGCCGCCGCAAGACCCGGCGCGAAGATGGGGCCGTGGTGGTGGATCAATCTGGCGACGAGATCGATCTGCTGGCTTCGGTCTCCGATACCCGTTCGTTTTCCAACCCCGCCCGCGAGTTGGACCGCAAGCACATGGGCGAAAAGATTCAAAACGCGCTGACCAAGCTGACGCCGCGCGAGCGCATGGTCTTCGAGTTGAAGCACTATGAGGGATTGCGGCTGCGTACCATCGGCGAAATGTTGCACACCACGGAAGAGACCGCCAAGAACACGCTCTTCCGGGCGACGAAAAAACTGCGCGCACAATTGGCGGATTTGCGCTAAAAGGGACAAGCCTTTAGCTTGGCCTGGCAAGGAACTCACTCATCGTTCGATCGATTGCGGTGAGCGCTTCGTTAAAACCATGAGCCCGGTCGTTGCAAGACGGGCCGCAAGCTACATGCTGATGGCCGCAAGCTGACAGTTGATAGCTATTTTTGAGGCTGGAAGGACGTGACCATGAACTGCGAATTGGCACAAGAACAAATCGTCGCCGTGGCCTACGGCGAGCTGGCTGGCGAACTGGCCGGCGAACTGGAGCGGCACATCTCTGTCTGTGCGGATTGCCGGCAGGAACGCGAGCAACTGCTGGCGCTCAGGCATCTGGCCGATGCCTGGCCTGCCGCCGAGCCCTCGCCCAATCTGGTTGCTCGCGCCCGCCTGCGTCTCGATGAAGCGCTGGACGCGTTGCCGCCCCGGCGTTGGTACCACCGGATGGGTCAATACTTTTGGAATAATCTTGCCGCGCTGGAAGCGGCTCCGGCCGCGGTGCTGTTGTTACTGGCCGCCGGCGCTGGCGCTGGTGTGTTGGGCGGCTATCGTTACGCGCAGGTCCATTCCGCGGCTGCCACTGCTGCCGTGCCGGCGAACCCTCCGGCCAGCCCCAAAACGCCGCCTGCCGCGGCGCTGCCCGAACTGGCCAATGTGGCCAATGTATCTGGCATCGTGCGCCGGCCCAACAGCGATATGGTACAAGTCAGCTACAACCAACTGGTGCCCCGGCAGATCGAGGGCTCGGCCGGCGATCCGGCCATCCGCCAGTTGCTGATGCTGGCCACGCAAAACTCCGGTTCGGCTGGCGTGCGCGACGATTCGGTCGCCCTGCTGGCCGCCGAGTGCCGCGCCGGCCATTCCTGCCAGCCCGCAGGCATCCGCCAGGCGCTGATGGTGGCTCTGCGCTACGACCATAGCGCCAAGGTCCGCCAAAAAGCTCTTGAGGGCCTGGAGCCTTACGTGGCTGACGATATGCGCGTGCGCGACGCCGTGTTGGAGGCAGTGCTCAACGACAGCGATCCGTCGGTCCGTTCGGCTGCGATCAGCCTGCTGGCTCCGGTTGAGGCCGATACCAGCGTCCGTCAGGTGCTCTACTCGGTTTCGAATTCGGACGAGAATCCCCAAATCAGGAATGTTTCCCGGCAGTTCTTGAGCCGGCCGATGGAAATTCAATAGCCTTGTTATCTTTCCGGTGACTGCGCCGTCCGAATAGAGTGCAGCCCGGAGTTTTACAAACGGAGTTTGAACCATGAACTGCTTTCTGAGGCCGTACCAAAAATCTCTTCGCCGCTTGGCCGTGGCCGCTCTGGCTGCCGCCGGAGCGGTTCTGGCGCTGGCGTCCGCGGGCGCAGCCGCGCAAGTGTTGGCGCCGTATCTGGCCGGGGCCAGCCCCGCGCTGTCGCAAACCACACCGGCCGCGGGCTATCTCGGCGTGGAGGTCACCGACCTCGATGCCGCCAAAGCGCAGGCGCTGCGCATCAAAGATGCCCATGGCGCGCTGGTTATCCTCATCGATCACGACGCGCCCGCCGGCCTGATCGGCCTCAAGGTCAACGACGTGATTCTTGGCCTCAACGGCCAGAACGTCGACAGCGCCGAACAGTTGCGCCGCATCCTGCGCGAGATTCCACCGGGCCGCAAGGTGGGCATCGTCGTCAGCCGCGACGGCAATATTCAAACCCTGGCTGTCGAACTTGCCGACCGCAAGGCCATCGAACACGATGCCTGGAACCGCATTGAGATCGATATTGACGGGATCGCGCCGCCTACGCCGCCGGGGTCGATGGGGCTGGTCTCTGGCAGCGGCAATGCGCCTTCCTCGGGCGGCTTCCATATGCCGTTTTTCTCGAGCCCGATCAACGTCGGCACGCTGGTGGAGCCGCTCACCTCGCAGATGGCCGAGCACCTTGGCGTCAAGGGCGGCGTGATGGTCAAGCAAGTTGCGCGCAAGAGCCAGGCCGATGCCGCCGGATTCAAGGCCTTCGACGTGATCCTCAAAGTCGGCGCCGATTCCATCATGACCTCGGCCGACTGGGACCGCGCCCTGCGCTCCAACCAGGGCAAGCCCGTGCAAGTGATCGTGCTGCGCGACAAGCAGCAGCAGATTCTTACCCTGCAAGTCGATTCCAAGCATCGCGGCGCCATCGAGCCGAAGAGTCCGCCTCCTTCTGCTCCGCGCCCGGAACTGGCGGAATTGCCGCCACTCTCCAGGCAGACGATGTAAATCCTGGTCTGCTGCATTATTTTTCTATCGCAGTGGGGTGGCTTCGAACGGGAACGGCTTTGACCGTTCCCTGGTTACCTCTTGCCCGCCTGATCTGGCTTTCATGCGATAACTCCTGTTCGGCGTTGCAGAATGATCGGGCGATTGCAGTAAGATTGAATCATCTAGTATACATCTAGATGGATTGAGCAGGAGGACCGAATGAAAACGGTTGGGTTGTTTGAGGCCAAACAAAGACTATCCGAGTTCGTCGGCGAAGCGGAGCGCGGGCAGGCGGTGGGCATAACCCGGCGCGGCGTGCTGAAGGCTGTCCTTGTGCCCGCTCCCCGGCAGCCGCAGCGGCCCCTGGCCGAGATCTTTTCCGCGCTGCGCGGAAGCATGGCTCTGCCCAAGGGGGTTACGGCAAAGAGCTTGATTGAGGAAGGCCGGCGTTGGTGAGCGGGTTGGTTCTCGATGCCTCGGTAGCCCTGGGATGGTTGATTGACGATCCGCCCTCGGCCTATGCCATGCGCGTGCAACGGCTGATCCTCGACGGAGCGCGGCCCGTGGTTCCCGTGCACTGGCATCTGGAGATAGCCAATGCATTGCTGTCGGCGGGGCGGCGAGGCATTCTGAGGCGGCCTGCCGGGGAGATTGTGAACGATATGTCGGCCCTGATGTTTTTCATCGAGTCAGACGGTTTTCCAGATGACATCAAATCGCTGGTGGAATTAGGGCAACGCCAGCAACTTACCGCCTACGATGCGGCGTATGTTGCGTTAGCCGCGCGGCGCAATCTGCCTCTCGCCACGCAAGATGCGGCCATGACCGCCGCCGCGCGCCGGCTTAAACTCCCTCTGCTACGTTAATCATTTCTTATCAATGTGGGAGATGCCGTGCGCACGGCACGCGTTGGGCAATGGTTCCAATAGCGGCACCATGTGGATGTGACGGCTTCGAAGAAGATGCTCGAAGCCATGCGGCGGGCGCCGGCAAATGTCCGCTTTGGCGGCCTTTTTCGCGTCTGCCGGGAGTACTTCGGCGAACCCCGGCAACGTGGTACGAGCCATGCCGTGTTCGGAACGCCCTGGCCTGGAGTTCCGCGGGTCAATATGCAAGATGACCATGGCCAAGCCAAGGCGTATCAGGTCCGTCAGGTTTTATCGGCCATCGACAAACTGAAAGGGCTACCCCATGAAGCACGCTCTGCGCGTCAAAAACACGGCTGATCGTTATACCTATCGCGTGACCTGGTCGGCGGAGGATGGCGAACACGTCGGCCTTTGCGCTGAGTTTCCATCGCTTTCCTGGCTGGCGCCAACGCCGGAAGATGCGCTGGCGGGCATTCGCAAGACCGTCAAGGAAACGCTAAAAGATATGGAAGCTTCAGGTGAATCCATTCCAGTGCCGCTTGCGGAGAAGCATTTTAGCGGCCAGTTTCGCGTGCGCATTCCTCCCGAGGTGCACCGTACGTTGGCCATGGAAGCTGCCGAACAGGGAATTAGCCTGAACCGGCTGGCGAGCGCCAAGCTGTCTTCCTAGCCCACGCCACTACACTATCTTCATGGATATTCTTTACGGCCTGCATCCGGTCTCCGAGGCGCTTCGCGCCGGCCGCCGCCGCTTCGACCATGTGGTTGTAGCTCGCGAGCGGCGAGACGGGCGTTTGGAGCGGCTGGTGGCCCAATGCCGCCACGCCAGCGTCCGCATCTTCGAACAGCCCCGCGAGCAGATCACTTTGCTTGCGCAAACCCCCGATCACCAGGGCGTGGTCGCCTTCGTGCATCCGTCGGAAACCCTGGTTCTCGAAGACCTTTTCACGCCGGCAACGCCGGGCGCCTCGCGTCTGGTGCTTGCCCTCGATGGAGTCGAAGACCCGCAGAACCTGGGCGCTTTGCTGCGCGTCGCCGATGGCGCCGGTGTCGATGGCGTTGTACTCACCGAGCGCCGCGCCGCGCCGCTGAGCCCGGCTGCCGTCAAAGCCAGCGCCGGGGCCGTCGAGCATCTGCGCATTGCCCGCGTGGTCAATCTGGTTCGCGCTCTGGAGGAGCTCAAGCATCAGAACCTCTGGGTGGTTGGCCTGGACGAGCGCGGCCAAACCGACTACGACCGTTTCGATCTGACCGGCGATATGGTGGTCGTTCTGGGCAGCGAAGGTGCCGGGCTGCATGATCTGGTCCGCCGCACCTGCGACCACCTGCTGCGCATTCCCATGGCCGGTGGCGTCAGTTCGCTCAATGTTTCCGCTGCCGGGGCCGTGGTGCTCTATGAAGCCGCCCGCCAGCGCCGCGCCGCTGCCCAATCGGGCGGTTCATCCGTCCAAAATCCAGCCCCAAGCAGCGCCGGAAAAAAGAAAAAGCAGAAAGGCCTCGGTTCATGAATCGCGCAGTAAGTTCTTCCAACAAACTTGGAAACGATCCAGTGGAGTGCCCCAGCTCCCGGTTTTCGAACCAGGGAGGGCGAAAATCTTTTCTTGCCAAGGGTGCAATTGTTCTCGCGCTGGCGATGAGTTTCGCCGCGCTGGCCGCTGCGCAAACCACGCCCGCGGCGCCGCAACCCGCTGCGTCGCAAGAAGAGCAGCCGCACGGCCGCGTCTTGTTCTCCCGCTCCACCGACGAGAACGGCCAGACAACCACCGAGGCTCCCGCCAAAACCGCGCCCGCCGCCGAGCCGGTTGCCGCGCCCGAGGCTAGCGATGCCGAGCGGCTGGCGCTGACCTTTACCGCTTTTGACATGGACGTGCATCTGCGGCTAGCCGAGCAGGCCATCGCCGCCCGCGCGCAGATCACCGTGCGCAACGACGGCAAAACGCCGCTCGGGCATATTCCGCTCCAAATCTCTTCTTCGCTGCGCTGGGAGGGGATTCGCGTCGCCGGCCATGAGGCCGCCTTCACCGTGGCCACGCTCAACTCCGACACCGATCATACCGGCCAGCTCCATGAGGCCTCGGTCGCGCTGGCGCGGCCGCTGGCTCCCGGCCAGAGCCTCGCGCTCGACGTCAGCTACTCCGGCGTGATTGCCGCGAACGCGCAACGGCTCACCGCTATTGGCACGCCCGACGATGTGGCGCTGCATTCTGACTGGGACGCCATCGGTGCCGATTTCACCGGACTGCGCGGCTTCGGCAATGTGCTCTGGTACCCGGCTGCCAGCGTTCCGGTGATCCTTGGCGATGGCGCGCGCGTCTTCGACGAGATGGGCGAACACAAACTGCGCAATGCCGGTGCCCGTTTCCGCATCCGGCTCACCGCCGAGTATGCCCACGGCCAGGCGCCCAACGCCGCCTTCCTCAATGGCCGCGCCGTACCGCTCGCAATGACCGAGCCCGAAGACGCCGGCGAAGAGGTTGCCGGCATCGCCACCGCCACGCTCGATCTGCCGGTTCTCGGCTTTGAGTCGCCCAGCATCTTTCTGGCTTCCCGGCAGTCCAAGGCCATCGCCAATGCCACGCTCTACATTCTGCCGGCCGATGCGTCCAATGTTCCTGGCTGGGCCGCGGCCGCTTCCGCCGTCACGCCATTTCTTGAGGGTTGGCTGGGCAAGCTGCCGCGTACGCAGCTTTCGATCCTCGACCTGCCCGATCCGCAAGACACTCCGTTTGAGACTGGATCGCTGCTGGTCACCGCGGTTCGCCCGGCGTCTTCGGACCAACTGGATGGAATCTTGGCCCACGCCTTGACTCATGCCTGGGTTGCCTCGCCCCGCGCCTGGCTCTCCGAAGGCGTCGCGCACTTTATGGGAACCCTGTGGCTGGAACACCAGGACGGACGGCAGAAGGCTCTCGAAGCTCTCGAATCCAGTCGCTCCTCGCTCGCCTTGGCCGAGCCCACCAGCCCCGGCGAAAGCTCCGGCCAGCCGCTCGCCCAGGCATTTTCACCGATCTATTTCCGCAACAAAACCGCGTATGTCTTCTGGATGCTGCGCGATCTGGCTGGCGATCCGGCGCTGTCGGCGGCCTTGCGCGCCTATTCGCCCACCGAGGATGCCAGCCATGGTCTAGACCCCAACGCCGGTAGCGGTTACTTCGAGAAGCTTATCGAGCAGGCTGGCCTGCGCAGCAATCTCTCCTGGTTCTTCACCGACTGGGTCGATAACGACAAGGGATTGCCCGACATCTCGATCGACAATGTCTTTACTACCCTGGCCGAATCTCCGGCCGACCGCACACAAACACCGGTTGCTGGCGGTTCTTCCGCGAAGCTGCCCACCGCGATCCAGGCGGATAACTCCACCAACGGCCATTCGGAATTTCACGGCTGGCTGGTCTCGGTCGATCTGGCCAATGCCGGTTACGCCGCGGCTGAGATTCCCGTCACCGTGCGCAATCCCGATAACTCCGTCACCCGGCGCGTCGTTGTCCCGGCGCGCGGCAAGGTCACCTTGCGTCTGCTGATCGAAGGCAAACCCACCGAGGTGCAGGCCAACGACGGCACCGTGCCCGAGACGCAGGCCAGCATTCACATTCGCAGCCTGACCGGAACTTCATCGCCGGCCGCTATTTCGCAATAAAAAAGAAGTGGCTCTGCGCACTGCAGAGCCACTTTCGAAGTAAAAATTGAAAAGAAGATAGCAAACTCAAAAAAAGTGGAAGACAGCTTTTCAATAACCGCAGTAACTTTCAAAACAGCGATAGTTATTTCTGCGCCGTCAACTTATCGCCCCGCATCCGCTCGAAGCTCATCAGAGCCTGCTGAAAATCCTGCACAGACTGCTGGAATAAGCTGCGCAGCATATCGCTGGGATTCTTCCATGTGCCAAACTGCTTGTCTTTTTCGCCGCCGACAAAACCATATTTTTTGCCTTTGGCCTGGAAATCGAACTCATCCGTCGATTCATTGGTAAATTGGATATCCGCGGGATCAAGGTCGAATGGGTGCTTTTCACACGGTGGAGACCAGCGCACGTGATGTGCGGAAACTTCAAGATTTCCATAGCAGTTATGGTCTAAATGCATGAAATGGAAAAGCAGCGCCGGGTCATCTGCCGTTCCCCCGCGTTCTACGACTGAACTGTATACATCATCCCGGTTGTTGATGCTCACGTGCCCGGTGATGACGATGGCAGGGTTACCGTTGACCGTTCTCGAAGACACTGATTCCGTGATTGCTTGAGCCGTCGCTCCTACGGAAAGAGAGAGAAAAAGGCATCCCGCGATCATTCCCGCGAATGCGCGCCAGAAATTGTTCATGCATTCCACCTTGGTGTGCCCTATCAGTTTGCTTGCCCGCTAAGAGACAACTATCCCGCTACTCCGGCGGAGCAGTATTTACTGGGGAGGTTACGGCGATAATTATAGCGCCCAGAACATAGGTTTGGCCCGAGAAAAATAGGCGGCGCAGATGTACCTTCATCCCCAGTAAAACTCAGCATAATCCATTCGATGTTGTTTCTTAGGGGTTTCGGCACTCCAATAGGAAAATTTTCTTCTATCGCAACTTCTAGGTGCAGTACCTGCCCCCTTCGCTGGGGCATTCACCACGTGAAATACACCTCCGCGAAACAGACCTTAGCTTAAGGCAGCACGCATCACCGCGCGCAAACGCATGGCAGGGGCAGCGGATCGTTTCGTGGATGAAGGCTACATCGCCGTTACTTTTCGCTGCGCATCCGCTCAAAGTTCATCAGGGCTTGCCCAAAATCCTGCACGGATTGTTGAAACAGGCCACGCAGCAGTTCGCAAAGACTCTCTTTGCTGCCCAGATGTTTATCCTTTTCCCCGCCGGCAAACTCATAGAGTTTGCCCTTGGCCTTGAAAGCAAAGGTGTTTGACGAGGTGCTGACAAAGGCGATCTCTTCGGGCGCAAAGTCGAAGGGATGTTTTTCGCAGGCTGGCGACCACCGCACATGATGGGCGGAGACCGAAAGATTGCCGTAGCAGGTCTGGTCAGTGCGCACGAAGTGGAAGAGCAGTTCCGGCTCTCCGCTGGCTCCGCTGCGCTCGACGATCGAAGCCGAGGCCGAATCCCACCCATCAATCGTGGAGCGGCCGGAGATGAGAACCGCGGGATGGCCATCGATCGTCTTGGGAGTCGCCGTTTCAGTGATCTGCTGGGAGTTTGCCGCGGCCGAAAAGCAAAGCAATAAATATATCGCGAGGGAGCCCGAAAACACACACCGGAGGTATTTCATGCACTGTGCCTCAATCCGCTCTTGGTCGCCGCGAGCCGGCCGGCACACACAAATCTGTTTGGCGCGGCGCCGCGGGCGTTTCAGAATTGGCGAACATTCTAGCGCGCCAAGAATTCGACCTGCAAGCAGCGCAACAGAAAAAAGCTGCAACCGCCATGCGGGCGATTGCAGCTTCGCAAACGATTTATCGTGAACTTTAACGATATCTGGCGCGGATAACTACTCCCGGCCCGAGGAGCCATTTCGCTCTTTGACCTTGAACCAGACCGGTGTTCCCTTGAAGCCGAAGGCCTCGCGAATCTGGTTTTCTAAAAACCGCTCGAAGGCGAAGTGCAGCTTGACGGCGCGATCGGCGAAGAGCACAAAAGTGGGCGGCGCCACGGCGGCCTGCGTCATGTAAAAGACGCGGATGCGCTTGGACATGGGTACTGGAGCGCGCTGAAAATCCACCTTTTCCAAAAAGCGGTTCATGGCGCCGGTGGAGACGCGCTTGCGCCGTTCCTTGGCCACGGCGACCACCTCGCGCAGTAGCCGGGCGACACCCTTGCGCTCTTTTCCCGTGGCTTCAAGCGCGGAAAGAAAGACCACCGGTGCGTAGTCCAGGTACTTGAGCGCGCCGTGCAGTTGCTGTTCAAAGATCTGTTTGTCGGCTGGCGGCCGTCCGTCGGTTCTGCCGGTGGTGACGGCGTCCCATTTGTTGACGACAATGACCACGCTGCGTCCGCTTTCGTGCGCGTAGCCGCCGATGGTCGCATCGCTGGCGGTTACGCCTTCGGTGGCGTCGATGACCAGCAAGGCCACGTCGGCGGCCTCCAAGTGGCGGCGGGCCATCACCACGCTGAGCTTTTCGGCCATCAGCTTGGTCTTGCCCTTGCGGCGGATGCCGGCCGTATCCACCAGCCGCAGCTTGTGGCCTTCGAAATCGACTAACTCGTCGACGGCATCGCGCGTGGTGCCGGCGACGGGTGAAACGATAGCCCGCGACGAGCCGGTCAGCGCGTTGAGCAGCGTCGATTTGCCCACGTTTGGCCGCCCGATGATGGCCACCGATGTTTCCAGCGGCGCGAACTCGCCATGCGTGCGGTCGATCTTGCGTCCCGTCGCCTCATCGCCGGCCGGCTCTGAACTGGAATCTTGCTCTTCGGCTTCCTGCTGGCGTTCCGCTCTGGCCTCTTTCCTGGTTTTGCGGCTAGGATGGGGTTCGCTGTCTTCGTTCGCGGCAGGCTCCGGTAGCACTTCGGAGATGGCCTGCAACAGTTCGCCGATGCCCAGCCCGTGTTCGGAACTGACGGCGTAGAGATCTTCGATCCCCAACTGGCGGAAGTTTTCCGCTTCGGACGCCAGGGCCTCGGTCTCGACTTTGTTGACGGCCAAAAACAGCGGTTTGCCGCCGCGCAGCAGCAGCCGCGCCAGCTCGTAGTCGGGCCGCGCCAACTCGGTGCGCACGTCGACGACCATCACCAGCGCGTCGGCATCCGCGAGGGCCACCTTTGCCTGGCGGTAGATCTCGGTGGCAATCAACTCCGGATCGTCGGGCACAATGCCGCCGGTATCCACCAGGCGGTAGCGGCGGCCGCTCCACTCGTACTCGCCATAGATGCGGTCGCGTGTAATGCCCGGTTCGTCGCCCACAATCGACCGCCGCGTTTTGGTTAGGCGGTTAAACAGCGTCGATTTGCCTACGTTGGGCCGGCCCACGATGGCCACCAGGGGCAACTGCTGCGCCCCAATCCGCTCCGGCACTACCGATCTGCGATACGATGGCAAAATAATCCTCCAACCAAGTAAGCTATCTCACCAGTGTACTGTTCATGGGGGCAGAGCGATTCGCCGTTGGAATCAATTCTTACGGCCGGGTCGATCAGCACGGAACCGGCCGATGAGTTTTTTCTTATCACCTTTATCTGTTTTCGGTTCACCAATTGCCCTCATTCCATGCGGGAGGCTGCCATGCACATTCCTCCAGACATGGCCAGCGTGCAGTCGATCAACCTTGATGCAGGCATCAATAACAACAAGCGGACCGCCGAGGCACAGCGTGCCAAAGAGGCGCGCAAACGCCTGCTGGGCGCCGCCGACAGCATCGAAGCCGATCCCGACGCCATCCTTCTGATTGGCCAGTGGCTCGGCGAGCGCCCGGCACCCTCTCTATCCGGCGATCATTACACCTCTACCTCCGGCCGCGACTCCGACTTCGACTAACCTCCGCAAACTTCACTCCTTCACTCCTATCACCTCCATCACTCTTTCACTTCTTCACTCTTTCACTTGTTCCCTCGGTCCCTGTCCGTATCATGGAAGCAGCGCCCGATGTCCTCTGCCGACACCACAACCCGTTCGCTGCCCACGCTCTACGAGTTCTTTTCTCCCGGCGGCGTGTTGGCCCGTTCGCCGTTGCCCTACGAGGCCCGGCCCGGCCAGCTTGAGATGGCCAAGGCCGTCGAGCGCGCTTTGGCCGAACGCCGCCATCTCATCGTCGAGGCCGGCACCGGCACCGGCAAAACTCTGGCCTATCTTTTGCCCGCGCTGCGCACCGGCCAGCGGGTGATCGTCTCCACCGGCACCAAGGCGCTGCAAGATCAGCTTTACTTTCGCGACCTGCCGTTTTTGGAAACGCTGCTGGGCAAGCTGCAGGTCTGCTACATGAAGGGCCGCGCCAACTATCTTTGCCGCCACAAACTCGTTGCCCTGCGCGAGCAGCCGATTCTTTCCGGGCTGGAGGAGATCGACGAGTACCGCCAGATCGCCGAGTGGGAAAAGATCACCGAGACCGGCGACCGCGCCGAGTTGGGCGCGTTGCCCGAGAGCTCGCCTTTGTGGCAAAAGCTCGACGCCCGCGCCGACGCCTGCCTAGGCTCGACCTGCCCCGACTATCGCCGCTGCTTTATCACCGAGATGCGCCGCCGCGCTCTCGAATCCGATCTGATCGTCGTCAACCATCATCTGTTTTTTGCCGATCTGGCAGTCAAGCAGGAGGCCGCGGCCGCGCCCGATGCTGGCGTCTTGCCCGAAGCCGCCGCGGTCATCTTTGACGAGGCCCACGAACTTGAAGAGATCGCCTCGCAGTATTTTGGCCTTTCGGTCTCCAATCTTCGCTTTGAAGATCTGGTGCGCGACATCGATGTGTTGCTGCGCGGCAAAGTCTCGACCGCCACGCTGCCCACACTCACCCAGCAGTTGCGCGAGCGGGCGCGGCTGTTCTTTGCCTCGTTGCCCATCGGCATCGATGGCCGGTTGCCCTTTGCCGACCGCGATCAGTTTCTGGAATCTTCGGGCGATCTGTATTTAGGTGTCTCGGCCACACTTAAACTCATCGAGGCCGAACTCGACCGCAACAAGGAAGTAGACGAGGCGCTCGGCCTGGAAAAGCGCGCGGGGCGGTTGCGCTCCGAACTGGAATTTCTGCTGGAATCGACGGCCTCGAATATGGTTTTCTGGCTGGAGCGCCGCGCCTTTGGCGCCGGTGGAAGCGCGCGCTCCGCCACCGCGCGCATGCCGGCCGCGCGCAGCACGTATGTGCAGGCCACGCCCATCGACGTCAGCGAGATTCTGCGCGAGCTGGTCTTCGAGCGCATTCCCACTGCCGTGCTGACCTCGGCCACGCTCACCGTGCAGGGCGGCTTCGCGCACCTGCGCCGCCGGCTCGGCCTGGCCGATTGCCGCGAACTGATTGTGCCCTCGCATTTTCGCTATGCCCAGCAGGCGCTGCTCTATCTGCCGCCGCAGATGCCCGATCCCCGCGCTCCCGATTTTGCCGAGGCCGCGGCGCGCACCATCGAGCGCGTTCTCGGCTACTCGCGCGGACGAGCCTTTTGCCTGTTCACCAGCTATGTGCAGATGCGCACGCTCTACGAGCGGCTGCTGCCGGTGCTCGATTATCCGATCTTGCTGCATGGTACGGCGCCGCGCAAAGCGCTGCTGGAAGAATTCCGCTCCACGCCCAACGCGGTGTTATTCGGAACGTCGAGCTTTTGGCAGGGGGTCGATGTGCAGGGCGAGGCTCTCAGTTGCGTGATCGTCGACCGGCTGCCCTTTGCCGTGCCCTCCGACCCGGTGGTGCAGGCGCGGATGAAGGCCATTGAAGAAGCTGGCGGAAAGCCTTTTTTTGAATATCAGGTGCCCGAGGCCGTGCTCACTCTCAAACAGGGCTTTGGCCGGCTCATTCGCTCGCTCGACGATCGCGGCGTGCTGGTGCTGCTCGATCCCCGTATCCGTTCGCAGCGCTACGGCAAAGTTTTCCTGGATTCGCTGCCGCCCTACCGTGTCAGCTCCAACATCGTTGATGTGGAAGCCTTCTTCGCTCATCCGGAAGAAAGTGCATCTCAGGATTGTAGCCCTGCCTGAGCGGGCTTTGGCTGCTGCGAGTTGCAATTTGAAACTCGACCGGACCGAAACATCCTAATTTGGTCCATTTTGCTATACTGAACTTCAAATTCTGGGAGCACCATTCTTGAACAACATCTACACACCCGATAAACAGATTGCCGCGCTGCAGCTGCGGGGTATCTCTGTTATGCGTTCCTTGGTCTGTTGTTGGTAGGTATTGCGACAACAGTACAGCAATAAGGATTGCTCATCGTGGGGTGGATGCAAGTGTTCCGTAATCTTCCTATATCTCGAAAATTTGCTATTGCATTCGGCAGTATAGGCCTGCTTTGTGCTGCGCTCGGCGTGATTGCTCTGTCTGGCATGGCGAAGATCAATCGATCGACGACCAGCCTTTCCGGTGTCGCCATTCCCTCGGCGCAGGCGATTGCCGACATGGTATCGGCCATGCAGATCGAGCGCCGCGCCGAGATGGGCATGCTGCTTTGCGATAACACCGATTGCGTCAATGGGTATGTGAAGCGGCGCCAGGATGCGGCCACGAAATTCAGCGCGGCGGTGGCGGGTTTCCGCGCCATACCCGTCGATCCGGCGCAGCGCGATCTGGTGGAAAAGGCCAGTACAGGGTTCGCCGAATATCAGCAGGCCAGCGACCGCACATCGGAATTATTGATCAATGGCAAGAAGGCCGATGCCGCCGCGCAGACGGTCGGCGCCAATGCGCAACTCTTTCGTGCCGCCGAAACCAAGATCAACAGTGCAGCGGCCACGAATACGAAGGCCAGCGGCCTGTTCTGCGCCGCTGCTGCCGCCACGTACAAATCGGTGCGCACGCTCTCCATTCTGGTGATTGGATTGACGCTGCTAATGGGCGCGGCTGTTGGTTGGATCTTGACCCGGTCGATCGCGCCGCCGCTGTTGCGTGCCGCCGCCGTGCTCGACGCCGTGGCCAGCAAAGATCTGACGCAGACGGTAGAAATCGACAGCCAGGACGAGATCGGCCAGATGGCCACATCGCTCAATACCGCGGTGGAGACAATGCGGTCGCTGCTTGGCTCGATGCAGCGCGGCGTGGAAACAGTCAGCTCCGCCGCGGCCGAGCTCTCCTCGCGCGCCGGCGAAAGCTCGGATAACGCCAAGTGCCAATGCAGTGAAACTAGCCAGATTGCCGCCGCCTCCGAAGAGATGGCCGCCACCATCGCCGAGGTTTCGCGCAACGCTGAGCAGGCCAACATGGCCAGTCAGCAAGCTGCTCATACCGCTACAGAAGGCGGCGCGGCCATTGAACGCACTGCGGCGCGGATGCGCGGCATCAGCGAATTTACCAGCCAGACCGTCGAGGAGATGAGTTCGCTGGCCGAGCGCTCCGAGCAGATCGGTCAGATTGTCACCACTATTCGCGAAATCAGCGAGCAGACCAATTTGCTGGCTCTCAACGCTGCCATCGAGGCGCAGCGCGCAGGCGAGCACGGACGCGGTTTCGCAGTCGTAGCCGGCGAGGTCCGCCGGCTGGCCGAACGCACCAAGGCCGCCACTGAAGAGATCTCCACAACAATTACGACCATCCAGGCCGAAGTACGCAAGATTCTGGAACAGATCGAATCCGGAGAGGCCGGCGTGTCAGCCGGTTTGAAAGAAAGCGAGATTGCTCTCCAAACGTTGGGCACCATCATTGAACTATCTCGCAGATCGGAGCAACAAATCGCCATGATCGCAACCGCTTCCACCGAACAAGCCGCAGCCAGTCACGAGATCAGCAAATCGATCGAAAATATTTGCCGGGTCTCTTCGACCGCCTCCTCGGCTGCTGAGGAAACCAAGCAGGCTAGCGAGCAGTTGTCCGCGCTGGCCGCCGATCTCACCCAGGAAATCGACAGCTTTGTCGTTTCCGAACAGGACGAACCCCGGGCCGGCCAGACGTGGATGCAGCCCGGAAATAGGTACGCAGGCAAGAGCCGGATCCGCGGCACCAGGCATATGGCCGCGGCCGCGATGGTTCTGCTTTGCGCCGGCTTTTTGGCTTTCCATCCTTGGCGTGCCGCCGCACAACAGCCCGGCGATCTGAAACAACAGCTCGATCAGGCCCAGCAGTTGCTGCAACAACAGGCCGAGCAGTTGCGCGTTCTGCAGAAGGAACTGGAGCGGCAGGGCAAAGAGATTGAAGCCCTGCGCAGTGCCGTGCCAGCCGCAGGCGTTCCGGCCGCAACCAACGACGATGCCGCCAAGCTGCAAGCTGCCGCTGCGGCATTGCGCTCGGCGCCACCGGCCACGCGGCTCGCCGCGGCACAAAAAGATCAGCCTCCGCAGCCAGCCGGCGATCTCTATTTCCGGCTCGGCAGTGCTACCCTGACCCCTATCGGCTGGGTGGATTTCACCACTGTCTATCGCACCGTCAATGTGGGCAGCGGTCTGGGCACGACCTTCCAGTCGATTCCCTACAATAACGTTGTCGCCGGCGACATGAGCGAGATTCGTTTCTCCGCGCAGTCCTCGCGCATGGGCTTGCGCGTCGACGAGACCATCGGTAAAACCAAGGTCTTGGGATACGCCGAACTGGACTTCAACGGCTACCTGGCCGGCAACGGCTATGTGAGCACCAACAGCAACACTCTGCGCATGCGCGCCTTCTACGCCAACGTTACGCGCGGCAAGTTCGATTTTCTCGCCGGCCAGGATTGGTCGCTGATTACGCCGACGCGTAAATCCATCACTCCGTATGTCTCGGATGTTTTCGTGACCTTCAACCCCGATACCAGTTATCAGGCTGGTATTATCTTTGCCCGTCAGGCTGGATTCCGCGTGGTCTATCATCCGAACAGCAGTTGGGCCACGGCGTTTTCGGTTGAAAATCCCGAGCAGTACAGCGGCAGCGCCGTTACCTTCCCAGCGCAATTCGGCAGTACCGAAACCGATATCAACTCCAGCACCGGCGGTGGCGGCGCGACCACGACGCCGAACCTGCATCCCGACCTGATCGCCAAAGTCGCCTTCGACCACGCGATTCACGGCCTCTACTGGCATACTGGCGTTGCTGGCCTGCTGACCGGCTCGCGGGTCGAAACTCCGGTCTCTGTCACCAAGACTGTGACCGCGCGTAACGACCGCGAGGGCGGCGGCGTGGCGGCCGATTTGAATTGGGAACTCTTCAAGAAATTCCACCTCATTGGCCTGGCCTACTGGAGCGACGGTGGCGCGCGCTATATTGGCGGTACCGGACCGGGCTTTGTCGTTCTCCAAAATGGAACCAAGACGTCGCCCTTCTCGGCCGCTCTGATCCACTCCGGATCGGGGATCGGCGGCTTTGAGTACACCGTCGACAAGCACACCACACTCGAGGCTTACTACAGCGGCATTTATTTCCAGCGCCGCTACGGTACCGATCCCGGCGCTACGAGCACAACCTATGTGGGCTACGGCTTCCCCGGCAGCGCCAACACCAACAACCGCTCCATTCAGGAAGCAACCTTCGGCACCAACTCCACCCTTTGGCAGGAACCGGCGCACGGCGCGGTGCAACTGATTACGGTGTCGTCCTATTTGCTTCGCGAGCCCTGGTATGTTGCCTCCGGATCGCCCAGAGACGCACATACCTTTATGGAGTTTGTCAGCTTGCGCTACGTGATTCCATAAGAAACAGTGAAGAAGTGAAAGAGTGAAAAGGCCCCGTCAAGGGGCCTTTTCTTTGGTAGATTGCAAGTGCAGAGTGGCGGATGTCATCGCTGGATCTGCGCGGCGAACCTTCACACATTCACTCTTTCACTTATTTACTCCTTCACTTTCCTTCACTCCTTCACTCGTGCACTATCGTCCACCTCAATAACCCGCGGCCTTTCCATAGCCGCTGCGGTGGTCCTGTCCGCCGAGCAGTTCGCCCGTCTTCGGGTCCACGGCAATGCATTCGCCGTTGGACCAGTGGCCGTCTTTCACCTTGATCGTGTAGCCCATCGCGCGCAGCTTGGCCAGGGTTTCGGCGCTGAATCCCGGCTCCAGATAGAGCGTGTCTGGCTGGTACTGGTGATGAAAGCGCGGCGCGTCGACGGCCTCCTGTATATTCAATCCGCCGGCGGCGACCGACAGAAAGATATTGCCCACGGTCGTGGGAATTCTGCCGCCCCCTGGCGATCCCAGCACATAGCGCAGCTTGCCGTCTTCAAGCACAATCGTTGGCGTCATCGAACTCAGCGGGCGTTTGCGCGGAGCAATCGCGTTGGCTGGCCCCTGCACCAGCCCGTAGAGATTCGGCGCGCCCGGCTTGGCCGCAAAGTCGTCCATCTCGTCGTTGAGCAAAAATCCCAGCGTGCCCGAGGTCACATGCGAGCCGAAGCTGTTGTTCAAGGTTGTTGTTACTGAAACCGCGTTGCCCTCGCCATCGACCACCGAATAGTGGGTCGTATCGGGCGATTCGATTTTGCGATGGCCGGCAGTGGCCGGTGGCGTGGGCACAAATCCCGCGGGCCGTGTAAGCGCCGCGCTCGCCGTGGCCTTGTCGGCCAGAATGCTAGAGCGCCAGGCCTCGGCGTATTTTTTCGCCGTCAACTCGGCGGCGGGAATGCGGTTGTAATCCGGATCGCCCAGATAATCGGCGCGATCCATGTAGGCGCGGCGCCAGGCCTCGGTCACCAGGTGAATCCACTCCGCGCTACGGTCGCCGGCCTTGCTCAGATCGTAGCTCTCCAGAATATTCAGCGCCTCGACGAGCACCACTCCGCCTGACGACGGCGGCGGCGCGCCGATCACGGTGAAGTTGCGAAACGAGGCCACAATTGGCGCGCGCTCCACGACTTCGTACCGCGACAGATCCCCGGCGGTGATGAGCCCGCCACCTTGCTTCAAATCCTCGACGAGTTGTTGCGCCATCCGTCCGCGATAAAACTCGTCGGGATCGTTGGCGATGCGTTCGAGCGTTACGGCCAGCAGCGGCTGGCGAAAGACTTCGCCCGCTTTGTAGAGATTTCCGTCGCGCTGAAAGATATGCTTCGACGCGGCAAACTTCGCCAGATCCTCGTCGGCCAGCTCGCGTGCTTCCTCATCGGTGAGCGCGAAGCCGTCGCGTGCCAATGCCATCGCCGGCGCCATCACGCGCTTCAATCCGAGCTTGCCGTACTTGCGCTCGGCATAGGCCAGGCCCGCCACCGAGCCCGGCGTGGCGATGGATTTGTAGCCCAGCACGCTGGCGCCGGCAATGATGTTGCCCTTGGCGTCCTGGTACATCGTCTCGGTGGCGGCCAGCGGCGCCTGCTCGCGATAGTCGATGAAAACCGTCTTGCCCGAGTGTTCGCGAACCAGCATGAATCCGCCGCCGCCCAGGTTGCCGGCCGCCGGATGCACCACGGCCAGCGCGAATCCCGTGGCCACAGCGGCATCGACCGCGTTGCCGCCCTGCTGCAAAATCTTCAGGCCCGCGTCCGAGGCCAGATGGTGCACGCTCACCACCATGCCGTGCCGTGCGCGCACGGGCTCCTCGCCTTTGTAGGCCAGCGCGGGCGCCGTCTGCGCCGGCAACTGTACCGTGAAAACAAATGCCGCCGCGCAAAAAACTACGGCCGCCCGGCGCGATATTCCCCATCCCAAACCCATCGTGTTGCTAGAATATCGCGCCGCGCGGCCATTCACTTCTTCACTTCTTCACTCTTTCACTTCTCCTCAGAATCTCGCGCTCAAACTGAAGTACGCGCTTCGTCCCCGCCCGGTGACAGGCTTGATCGTGCCCATCCACATGCCGGCCATGAAGTCGTCCATGTTGACGCCGCCCAGCGGCGGTTCATAGCACTTGTTCAGCAGGTTCTCCACGCCGCCTGAGGCCTCAAAGTTTCTCAGCCGGTAGCGCGCATGAAGGTCGAAGAGCGTGTATCCCGGCGTGGTCTGCTCGTAGCGGTTGGGATCGACGTTGCGCTTGCGGTCCACCGCTTCCATGCCCGCGCCGCCGGCAAAGCCGTGTATCTCCTCGTCGAAGTTGAGCTGCAAATTCATCGGCATCATCTGGTAGAGCGGCGTGGCGCTGCCGGTCCGCTCGCCGTGCAGCCAGCCAGCCTTGCCGCTCAGCGTGCCGGTTCCGCCGCGCACCGTGTCCCACAGTTCGGCGTGGCCCGATACGTCGCCGCCGTAGATGCGCGCCGAGTGATTGGCAAATTGCAACTGCGCGAAGGTGCTCATGCCATACATCGTAGTTGCCAGCGTGTTCACGTCCACATAGTCTTCGACCTCGGTCACGAAGGGCGCGGCCTTCAGCTCCCACAGCCGCGCGCCGCGGCCCATCCAGCGTACGGCGCTGCTGGCGGTGTGCGCTGTTTCCGGCTTGAGTGCTACATTGCCTACGTAGTAGTTGCCGTCGCCGAACCAGCCGATCATGCCGCTGGCCATCCAACTTTTCGACCACGCATAGCGCTCGTAGAGGCTCGGCGCGCGGCTTTTGCGCGCGTAGCCGAAATCCACCGTCCAGGCCGCGTTGGGAATCCAGCGCGCGGCAACCGTTGCGTCCCAATCGGCATCGCGCCGTCCGCGTTGTTCCGCGTTGAAGGCCGCGGCGTCGCTTGCGTACATGCTCGAATAGCCTGAGACCGCGCCGGCGTTGCTCCACACCGTGTCGTTGCGCAGTCCCACCGTCGTCGTCCACGCCGCGTTCCAGTGGCTCACCGCTTCGGCAAAAGTTCCCAGCCGCGCGCGCCGTCCATCGTTCACGTTGACGAACGCATTCGGCGCCATGTAGGGCGAAGTGCCCGCCACCGGCGGCCAAATATCGTCGAGCCGGAAGCGGCAGAGTTCGTTGCCTGCGCGCAGTGTGTGCCGCGCGCCCAGTGGCAACTCCACGCGGACGGTGTAGCCCATCTCGCGGCCGTGCGTGTTCATGGGCATCCACATCGGCATGGGAAAGGTGAGTTTGTCGCGGCCCACGTTCATTGCGTGCCAGGTGCCGCGCCAATAGGCGCGCGCCTCCACATTGCCGCTGGCCAGGGTGCGGCGATAGTGCAGATTCACCCGCTCCGACTCGTTGCGCACCATATCCATCTGTGCGTTCACGAATCCCTCGTAAGGCGTGTGCACAAACTCCGCCTCGGCCGTCAGCAGATCCTTTGCCGTCTGCGCGGCCACGCTCAGCGTCTCTTCGCTGCTCTGCGCGTAAGTCGAAGTCACTTTGTGCCCATTGCCGTCGCTATAATCGCCCACCGTGCGCCAGGCGCTGGTGGCGCCCATCGCCAGGTGTTTTGTCGCCGCCCACGCGCTGGCCTGGCCGCCATATTCCTCGCCATTCGAGCGGTAGTAGCCCTGGGCTTCGCCCTGCGCATAGGCCCGTTCGCGGTCGCCGGCAAAGACCGGCGCCTTTTCTTCGATCGTCACCGTGCCGCCCAAACTGTCGCCGCCCATGCTCACCGGCGTGATTCCCGCTGTCGCCGTCACTGCCGTGGCATGTGCCGTGGCCGCTTCGCTGATCAGCGGATTCATATGATTCGGGCACGAATTTTCTTCGGTGGTCCCGTTGGCCACCACCTTCACCCGCTCGTCGCCCAACCCATGCAGCACTGGCGAGCCGTCGAGGGCGCCGTTCTCGCGCAGATTCACGCCCGGTTCTTCGGCCGCCATCTCGCCCAGATTCCTTCTCCGCGCCAATTCGCTGGCGCTCACCTTGCGCCGCGCCGCGTTCTCCTCGCCACGCACTTCAATCTCGGTTCGCGCCGTGGCCACGCGCAGCGTGAGATTCATCGCTGTCGCGCGTCCAGCTTCCACAACAACATTGCGCATTGTCGCTGCCGCAAATCCAGGGGCCGTCACTGTCGCCGCGTAAACTCCCGCCGGAATGGACACAAACTCGAAGCGCCCTTCGCGTCCGCTCTCCCGCGTCCACACTTGGCCGGCGCCCTGCAACTCCACATGCGCCCGCGCCACCACCGCGCCCGATGGATCGCGCACCTCGCCGCGCAGGCTGCCTGTATTGCTCTGCGCCATGGCGCAGGCCACCGCCGCGGCCGCGCACACCGCGGCCATCACTGCTCGAATCTTGCTCGTCACTTTGTCTCCTCAAGTTGGTTGCACACAGACGTCACGCCGCGACAAAGGCTTATGCGCCTTTGCCAGTGGATGGGGAAGTGTTCTTAGACGCGGGCTTGGGCGGACCGCGTTGAGGAGAACTTTCGCAGAAAACAGACTCGCGCCAGGCCGCGATCTCCGCGGCCTGGGCCGCCTCTTCCACGGCAGTGGTTACAACGTGCGCCGCGCGTTCTGGCCGCGGTAGCCGCATCTGCGCGGCAGCTCCATGCCTGCCGGCGTAGGGGCAACGCTCCTCAAAGGCAGGAGGACCATCCGGTCTGCCGCATCTGGCCAGCAGCCGCTGCATGGCGCAGTGATGCCGGCCGTGCCGCCGGCAACAGGGCGGCAAACTCGCCTCCGCCCCCGGCGCAAAGATGGCCGCCATCGGCATCCAGCCGAAGATTGCAAGCAACGTAATGGCAAGCGCGCGCCGCATGACAGTTCGAGCGAAATGAGAGTGACTGGCTTTCGGTCCGGTCTTGTAATCGGGCACGGTTTTAGCCGGGCCGAAAAATATCCACCTTGATATCTGGGGGCTTTAGCCCCTGCCGGAAACTAGCAATTCTGGGACTGCTCTAGCCAAAGTATATTGTGCCCGCTGGCCGCCGGGCTCGAAAATTCGCCGCAACGGCGATTCGCCGCGCAGACTGTCATCCAGGGGAATCGCATTGCAAATTCCCTACGCAGTCGCACGCGATTTGCTTGGGAGGGAGCGGGGCATTCAGGCCCCCGATCCCTCCCGTGGCGGGCAGAAGCCGCGGCAACGCGGTATTTGATTGCAACAGATTCAAAGGTGATTGTTCTGGCCGGCCATCACCTGCCACAAAACGATTTTTCCGGAGTAATATGTGTGGGTTGAAGCGTTTGAAGTTTTCCAGGTCTGAAAATCGAGATCTGGGATATATGACTTAATGAACAGAACGAGGAGTAGTTTTATGCTTTACACCGCTGACAATGACCCTGAACTCCGAGAATGGGTGAGCTATCAATCCAAATGCGGGAAAGAGTTTCTGCGTTCACTTGCAGGTTTGGCGATGGATGCAGATATCAGACAATATCAAGTACTCCGACAAGCACTTACCTGCTTCCGTTCTCAGTATCCTGAACCAGATTCCAGAATAGTGATTGTTACGACAGATAAATATCGTGTCAAATATAACGATATCGAAGAAGATAATCAATTAACATGTGCATTCAATCGATTAAATTATGCGGCGTTTAGCGGGAGATTGCCTGAAACAAAAATTCGTTGGGCGTACTCTATTGAAAGTTTCTATGGGCCAATCTGTCCGGTTGGTTTGCTTGCCTCTCCTGATGATTCTGTGACCCACTTATTGCCGGGACAGAGCCGACTAAAGACTCCGCACATTTTTGTTACCGAAAAGCTTAATGGCATTAGTCCTATCGATGAATTGGTACTTTTGCATGAGATGTGCCATTTCAAGGTGCCTCATCATGGGGAGGAATTTCTCGAAGAATTCAGACGCGCACTGGATTGCATTAAATGGAGTGTTCTTTTGGGGGGCTGAACATATTCGAAGCAAATCCTTGGCCAGATAGCATAGACATACACATAAAACCAAGTGAGGTGAGTGAGAAGTCCGCTGAAAAACAACCGCAGGTCCTTCGACTGCGATGTGCGCAAAATACGCGCACATCTTCGCTCAGGATGACAATGTTGTTGTTGATGCGAACGTCGGAACGGAACTTATGTCCAATACATCCCGCCCCAGCAAGAAAAGCTAGCAGCTAAAAGCTAAAAGCTGCTTTATACATACTCCTTGAACAGCTCCGGCGAGGGAGCGGCGATGACGCCTTTGCCTACCAGGGTTCCGTCTTGCGCGGCGGCCTGTGCGCCGGCGGCTACTGCGGCCTGCACGCTGGAGATGTCGCCGGCTATCAGCACGAATCCCTTGCCGCCCAGAGCCATGGCCAGGTGAATGCGCAGCAGGGTCACGTCGGCCGCCTTGACGGCCGCGTCGGCGACCTCGATGATGCTGGCCGCCGAGAAGGTTTCAATGACGCCGATCGAGCGCAACCGCGCGGGGTCGATCTCGACGGTCTGCGAGATGGCTTGCAGCACCGTGGGATGAAGGCGCGCGATCTGCCGCCGCTCGATCAGCGAGGCGCCGGCCGCCGCGCCGCCGGCCTCGACGGCAGCCTGCACGCTGGAGACGTCGCCCGAGACCGCGACCAGAAATTTGCCCGAGCAGATGCTGCGGGCCAGCAGCAGGCGCACATTGGCCGCCTTCAGCATGGCGTCTTCAACGGCGAATCCCGTGGCGACGCTCGACAGCTCGATCAGTCCGATGGAATTGATTTCCGGCATCAGTGCATCCCTCAGGGGCTGAAGCCCCAATCTTTTGATTTGGCATTGTGCGGCACGACTGAAGTCGTGCCCTGACACTTCTCGCCAAACCGAAGAAGTGTGATTGCAACCTATAAAGCCCGTACCCTTCGCGCTAAAGCCCGTACCCTTCAAAAAAATGCCCGGCTCGGCCTTGAACCGCATATTTCAATGGCCAATAAGGTTGAGCCGTTCAAGCGGCAGCGTATTCAGCGCTTTCCGGACTAGCTCCGCTAACACCGCTAACACCGCTTACGCCTCAATCACAATCGCATCCTTGCCCACGGTGACTTTGCCGTCGATGCTGGCATGGATGCGCGCGCCCAGCTTGCCTGGCTCGGGAGCGGCGATCAAATCGCCCACGCGAACCTGGTCGCCGCACTTGACCTGCGGCACGGCAGGCGCTCCAGCATGTTGTTTGAGCGGCAACTTCACCTTGCGCGGCGCGAACTCATGCTCCACCAGCGGACCTACGTTGTTGAATTCGCCCAGGCCGAGCTTGGCCATCAGCCGCCGCATCGGCACGCGGCGAAACTCGCCCATGGGGTGCGGCTCGATCGATTCCGGCGTGCCCTTCCAGGTGAGTCCCCGCTCGCGGGCTACCGGCTTGGAATGCACGCAGACGTTTTTGGGGTCCAGATCTTCGGGGCAGGCGAACATGGTACACAGGTTGCACTCGCAGCAGTAGAGCGTGCCGGCCACCATCGAATCTGCGCCTTCGGCAAAGCCCAGCGAGCGCATGGCCATGTGCGGCTCAATGGGATGGCCGAGCAGATAGCGCGGGCAGTATTCGGTGCAGAAGCGGCACTGATCGCAGGCCGAGCGGCCGATCTTGGCCACATGCTGCCAGGGCGCGTTGTGCCGCTCGACAAGCTTGTGTCCGGCCGGCAAAACAATAATGCCGCCGGTGGTCTTGGTCACCGGAACATGGAGATTCGCCGCCGGCCGGCCCATCATCACGCCGCCCAGCAATACGCCGAAGTTGGCCACCGTCGCGCCACCCGCGGCTTCAATCGCCTCGCCAATGGTGATGCCCACGGGAACCCGCAGCGTTACCGGGTTGGCCACCGCGCCGGCCACGCTCAGATATTTATGCGTGACGGGCCGGTCGAGGCCGATGTTCATCAGCGTCTCCACGTTCGACACCGCGACGCCGGCATCCTTGGGCAGGCCTCCGGGCGGAATCACGCGGCCGGTCGTCATGTGCACCAGGATGAATTCGTCGCCGGCCGGGTAAACATCGGGCAGCGGCGCAATGCGCACGCCCGCCGGCGCCTGGGCCGTCAGCGTGTCGATGATCTCGTGATATTTCTCTTTGATCCCCACAATGCCTTGGCTGGCGCCCACCAGCCGCATGGCGGTTTCCAGGCCAGAGAAAAACGGCGCGGCAAAGTGGTGAAGCAGTTCCTTGTCTTTGTGCAGCAAGGGCTCGCACTCGGCGGCGTTGGCGATCACGGTAGAAACCCGCGCGCGGAGTTTGGCCGCCGTGGGAAAGCCGCCGCCACCCGCGCCAACGATGCCTAGCTCGTCGATGCGCTCGATGGAGGAGGCGGGAATGCCAGTTTTTGGCGTCATACTACTGTTGTACCTCAAAATCCGCCAAAATTTACGATTGACTATGACAAACAATGTATCGTACCATTCAAAAACATTCAAGATCATTCAAAAATGAAAGTTCTAATTCCCAATATCGGCAGCACCTCGTTCAAGTACCGGTTGCTTGAAATCGCGGATGACGCGAAGGCCACCGAGACGGTGTTGGCCCAGGGCCGCGTGGAGCGGATTGGCCAGCCGGGCGGTGAATGCGCGGATTATCCCGCGGCAATTCGCAAATGCATGGGCGAGATTGCCGGCCCCGGCAAGGCGGTTGCGGAGCTCTCGGAGATTGCCGCTGTCGGATTCAAGGCCGTGCATACCGGTCCGCTGAACGCGCCGCAGATCATCGACGATGCTTTTCTGGCGGTGATGGAAGAGTTTGTCTTTTTGGCTCCGGCGCACAATCCGCCCTACATTGCGGCCATGAAGGCCTTCCGGCAAGAGCTGCCGGGGGTGCCGCTGGTGGCGGTGATGGAGCCGTTCCCGTATCGATTCATGGACGAGGCGGCAACGACCTACGCGGTGCCGTATGCGTGGCGCGCCGAGCACGGTATCCGGCGTTACGGATTTCACGGTGCCAGCCATCGCGCGGCCAGCGAGCGGGCACGGGCGTTGTTGGGCCGCGAACGCGTGCGTCACATCTCCTGCCATTTGGGCGGCAGTTCGAGCGTGGCGGCCTTTCGCGACGGCGTTGCCGTGGACACGAGTTTTGGCGCTTCGCCGCAATCGGGTCTGCCGCAGAACAACCGCGTTGGCGATATCGATGTGTTTGCCGTGCTGCACATGATGAAGAAACTTGGCCTGGGGCCCGACGAGATGGCCAAGCTGCTGGGCAGCCAGTCCGGATTGGCGGGAATCAGCGGTACCAGCGGCGATCTGCGCGATCTGAACGAGGCCGCGGCCAAGGGCAACCGGCAGGCGCAACTGGCCATCGACGTATTTATTCGCGCCATCCGGCAATATGTGGGCGCGTTTTTTGTGGATCTGGGCGGCGTCGATGTTGTTACTTTTTCCGGCGGCATCGGCGAGAACGGCGCGGCGATTCGCGAGGCGGTGATGCGCAAGCTGGCGCCCTTTGGCGTGGAACTTGACGAAGAGAAGAACAACACGCTCGCGGGCGAGGGCGAGATCTCTTCGCTGCGCTCGGCGGTAAAGATTTTTGTGATCCCTGCCAACGAAGAATCGATTGTGGCCCGCGAGACCGTGGCCGTGGTGAAGAAGCAGGGACTAGGGACTAGGGACTAGGGGCATTAGCCCCTGAGGAATTGCGCATGGGAAGTACGATGAATTCGATCGATCGGGCTGCGGTGGAACGCATTGTCCGGCAGGTGGCGCTTGAATATCTGGGACGGGGCGCCAAGAGCGCGGCGCCGGAGCTGGTGGTGCAGGCATCGTCGCGCCACATGCACGTTTGCCGCGAAGACATGGACGTGCTCTTCGGGCCCGGTACGGAGCTGACCTTTGACCGGCCGCTTTATCAGGAAGGCAACTTCGCGGCCAAAGAGATGGTGACCATCATCGGTCCGCGTAGCCGCATTATTTCAAACCTGCGCATTCTGGGGCCCATGCGCAAGCAATCGCAGGTGGAACTGGCTTTTACCGATGCCATCATGCTGGGCTTCAACAATATTCCCGTGCGCTTGTCGGGCGACATCAAGGGCACGCCGGGCGCGGTGATCGTGGGGCCCAAGGGCGTTGTCGAGTTGAAAGAAGGCGTGATTCGCGCCGCCATTCACGTACACATGAACCCGAAAGAGGCGGAGTATTTCGGCGTCACGCCGGGCGAGACGATGAAGCTGCGTGTGGGCGGCCCGTCGGGGGTGACATTCAACAACGTGCACGTACGCATCGATCCCACCTCGCGGTTGAACGTGCACATGGATACCGACGAAGCCAACGCCTGCGGCCTGCACCTGACCAAGGACGTGGAGATTTTCAAGTAAGCAGCACGCGCAGGAGAGTTTGCGTATAGGGTCCGGCTTTATTGAGGTTGAACAATCCGGGCGAAGATTGGTTTTGAAAGGGCACGGCTTGAGCCGTGCCGTGGAGTCCGCAAGATGACCGCGGGCTTTAGCCCCTGAGGGGCGGGTTTGCAAAAGCCGGTACTTATTCGAAGAGTTTTCGAATAAGTAGAAAGCTAGAAACACCAAGTAAGTGAGAAGAGAGGAAAGCGATGAAACAAGCGCTGGGAATGATTGAGACCAAAGGCCTGGTTGCGCTTTTTGAGGCGACCGACGCCATGCTCAAATCGGCAAACGTAACCTTCGCCGGCTGGCAGAGCGTGGGTTCGGGCCTGGTAACCGCCTTTGTGGAAGGCGACGTGGCGGCGGTGAAAGCCGCGACGGACGCGGGCGCGGAAGCAGCGGCGCGGATCGGCGAAGTGGTGAGCGTGCAAGTAATCTCACGGCCTCACGACGAGCTGCCGTCGTTTGTGCAACAGAGCAAGGCGGAGAAGACGGCGTAAAAGCAAGCTGTCAGCTATCAGCTATCAGCACGACAGTGGGAGAGCGGGCCTTTACGGAAAACAGTGAAAGGGCAAATAGCCGGGTGTGGCACGGAAAAGCTGAAAGCTGAGAGCTAACAGCTGACAGCCGCACTTCGAGGAGACAAAAGATGAGTCAGGCAATCGGATTGATCGAGACCAAGGGTTTGGTGAGTTTGGTGGAGGCGAGCGATGCGATGGTGAAGGCGGCCAGCGTGGAGCTCGTCAAGACGGTGCAGATCGGCGGCGGATATGTGACCGCGATCGTGCGCGGCGATGTGGGCAGCGTGCGCGCGGCGGTTGATGCCGGCACGGCGGCGGCCAAGGCAGTGGGCGAGTTGGTTTCCTCGCACGTGATTGCCCGGCCCCACGACGCGCTGGTCGAGAGCTTGTTGAAGTAGCAACGGACGGAGAGAACTCGAATGGCGAATGAAGCGGTAGGAATGATTGAGACCAAGGGCCTGGTGGCCCTGGTGCAGGCGACCGACGCAATGCTCAAGGCGGCCAGCGTGAAATACGCCGGTTGGAACAAGGTCGGCAGCGGTTTGTGCACGGTGTTTGTGACCGGCGACGTGGGTTCAGTGCGCGCGGCAGTCGATGCCGGCGCGGCGGCGGCGCGCGCGGTCGGCGAGGTGCAGAGCGTGCATGTGATCGCGCGTCCGCACGGTTCGATCGCTTCGGTGCTGCCGTAATACGTGCGCGGCATGCGTGCTGCGCGTGCGCAAGTAACCGAGCAACCGGATTTTGAAAGGGCATGGCTTTGGCCGTGCCGCGCGCGCCGGAAATTCGCGGGGGCTTCGGCCCCCAAGGGCAATTTGGCGGAGCAAGACCGCTCTGCCGGATGCGCGGGCGTTCGCGAGGTTGGCAATGTTCATAGCGAAAGTGATCGGCAACGTAGTCTCCACGCAGAAGGTCGCGAAGTTCCGCGGCATGAAGCTGCTGCTGGTTCAGCCCTACATTAGTAAAGAGGGCCAGCTGGCCGCTTCCGGCAGCTCGATCGTAGCTGTCGATAGCGTGGGCGCGGGGATTGGTGAGTGTGTGCTCTTCACCCAGGGCAGCTCGGCGCGGCTGACTCCGGCAACCAAGGACGCGCCCGTCGATGCCGTGATCGTGGGCATCGTCGATACCGTCGAAGTGGGCGGAGCCCCAATCGACAAGCCATAGAAGGGGAGTAGCGCTTCATGCAGACGCAACAACAAGTTTCGCCACAGCTGATTGCCGAGATCGCCCAGGAGGTGGTGGCGCGGCTGCGCGTGCAGTTGCAGCAGGCGCCGGCCGCCGCGGCGCCCGATCCCGCGATTGCGCCGGTTCCGGCGCCGCGCGATGGCATCTTCGCCACTGTGGATGAAGCCGCCAGCGCGGCCTTTGAAACGCAGAAGAAGATCGCGGCCATGAGTCTGGCCGAGCGCGGCAAGCTCATTGACATCATCTGCCGCATCTGCAACGACCGCCGCGAGGAACTGGGCCACCTGGAGATGGCCGAGACCAAGGTCGGCCGCCTCGAACACAAGATTTTGAAGCTGACCAACATGCGTTTTGTGCTCGGCGTCAACGATATGAAGAGCGCCGCGCGCAGCGACGCGTCGGGGCTGTGTATCATCGAGCGCGCGCCCTGGGGCGTCATTGGCATGATGTTGCCGGTCACGCATTCGGTGCCCACCATGGCCTCGAACGCCATCAATATTATTGCCGCCGGCAATACCGCGGTCTTCGGCCCGCATCCTTCGGGCAAGCGCGTGGCGCAGTACGCCATTCAGCTTTGGAACCGCGAGTTCGAGCGCGAGTTGGGCGTGACCAATGTAGTGACTTCGGTGGTCGAGCCCAATCTGGAAGCCGCCGAACAGATCTTCCATCATCCTAAAATTTCGTTGCTCTGCTGCACGGGCGGCGCGGCGGTGGCCAAGGCCGCGGCCAAGTCGGGCAAGCGCGTCATCGCCGGCGGGCCGGGCAATCCTCCGGTCGTTGTCGACGAGACCGCCGATCTGGATCGCGCGGCGCGCAGCATCATCGCCGGCGCGGCCTTTGACAACAACCTGCTCTGCATCGGCGAGAAAGAGATCTTTGTCGTGGCCTCGGTGGCCGACGCGCTGATCGCCGCGCTGCGCCGCGCTGGCGCTTATCAGCTCAACGCCGCGGAGATTGACCGGCTGACCAAGGCCGCCTTCACCTTCGACGGCGATGGCGTGGGCTGCGGCCGCGCGCACTTGAAGAAAGATCTGGTGGGCAAAGACGTGGCCGTGCTGGCCCGGGCCGCCGGCGCACAGGTTCCTGCCGGCGTCGAGTTGCTCTTTGGCGAAACTAACGCCAGTCATCCATTCGTAGAAGAAGAGCAGATGATGCCTTTCGTTCCCGTGGTGCGCGTGAAGGATGCCGACGCCGCCATTGCCGCCGCGGTCGAGGCCGAGCACGGATACCGGCACACGGCCATCATCCACACCAATAATGTGGAGACGGCCACCAAGATGGCGCGGGCGATGAATACCACGCTGTTTATTCATAATGCCGCGTCGCTGGCCTCGTTGGGAGTGGGTGGTCCGGGCTACTTCAGCCACACCATCGCCACGCCCACCGGCGAGGGCATCACCACGCCGATGACCTTCACGCGCGAGCGGCAGATGGTCGTGGGCGACGCACTGCGGATCATCTGATCGCTTTGAAGGGTACGGGCTTCAGTCCGTACTTTGGGTCAACACAATCGGAGGGGCTTTGGCCCCTGAGGAAACCGGCTCCATGTTTCTTGCGCGCATTGTAGGCACAGCCGTTGCCACCGCCAAACATCCTTCGCTGGAGGGATGCAGGTTTCTGGTGGCGCGGCGGCTGGAGTCCGACGGCAGCCTGGCGGCCGAGCCCAACCTGGTGGTCGATTGGATGGGCGCGGCGCGCGGCGAAACGGTGTTGATCTCAGCCGCCGGCGACATCGCGCGTGAGCGGCTGGGCAACAACACGCCGGCGCGATTGGTGGTGGCAGGACTTGTGGACAGCGTGCCGACGCCGGAGAGTAACGTATGAGATTTGGCATTGTGCGCGGACATCTGACGCTGAATCCGGCTATCGAGTCCTTCCATGCGCGAACGCTGGCGATCGTCGAGCCGGTGACGATGGAGAACTTGAGCGCGCGCAACGGCCAGGGCGGCGGCAAAGCTTTGGTGGCGATTGATGAGCTGGGCGCCGCGGCCGGGCAACTGGTGGCTTTTACAGAGGGCAGGGAAGCGGCCAATCCTTTTTGGCCGGCGTCTGTGCCCGCCGATGCATACATCGCGCTGATCGTCGATGCGGTCGACGTGGTGCAGTAAAGATTTTGATTCCGAGGTGGAGAAGTGAAGAGCGAAGCAAAGAAAATCGATCTGGGCAGCCGCAAACTGATTGCGGTACGCGACGTGCAAGACGCCGTGGCGGCGGGCGCCACCAGTATTCTTGCGGCCGCTGGCGCCGTGATTACTCCTTCGGCGCGCGATCTGATGCAGCAGAACGGCATCGCGCTGGCGGCTGGCCAGGCGGCCGCGGCTCCCAGCGCCGCGCCGCAAAAGTCCGCCGCGGTTCCCGCGCCCGATCGCAAGCTCTACACTTCGCCCGAGGCCGAGGCCATCAAGAAAGAAATTTGCAACGTGGGCCGCAAGTTGTGGATGCGCCAGTTCGTCGATGGCAACGGCGGCAACATCTCCTTCCGCATCGGGCCCAATGAAGTGCTCTGCACGCCGACCTTGATGAGCAAGTACGATCTAACGCCGGACGATATCTGCCTGGTCGATCTGGAAGGCAAGCAGATCGCCGGCAACCGGCCCCGCACCAGCGAATTGCTGATGCATCTGGAGATTTACAAGTCCGTGCCCGAGGCCAAGGCCGTGGTGCACTGTCATCCGCCGCATGCCACGGCTTATGCCATCACCGGCCGCGTTCCACCCAATCTCGTGATTCCCGAGTACGAAGTATTTGTCGGCAAGGTCGCCATCTCGCCGTATGAAACCCCGGGCACGCAGGTCTTCGCGGAGACGGTGATTCCCTATGTGAAAAATCACAACACGGTGCTGCTTTCGAATCACGGCATCGTCTGCTGGGCCGACACCGTGACCCACGCCGAGTGGTACGCCGAGGTTCTCGACACCTACTGCTGGACGCTGATGAACGCAGCGCAACTGGGCGCGCCGCTCTCGTTCATCTCCGAACAGAAGGGGGCCGACCTGCTGAACCTGAAGAAAAAGCTTGGCCTGCCCGATGCGCGCTTTGACACCTCGCGCATGAAAGAGTGCCAGCTTGCGGATCTGGAAATGCCGAACTCGATCGCCCTCGAACCTTCGTTTTGCGATGGGCCGGCCAAGAGTGGGTCGTCCGCCGACGTGGACGTGCTGGTACGCTCGGTCACCGATGCGGTACTGGAGGCGCTCGGGTCAAAGTAAACTGGAGTTGTGCATCCATCGATACGGGCACGAAAAAATTCGCTAGGTGCGACGCGGATAAACGATGAAAGCTGCTGAACGGCAACTGAGAATCCGCCAGATGATCGAGAGCCGGGATTTCATCGACTCCGAAACGCTGTGCCGCGAACTGGAAGCATCGGAATCCAGCGTGCGCCGCGACCTGGATCAATTGGAACAGGAAGGCGTTCTCAAGCGCGTCTATGGCGGCGCGGTTTCGGTACAGGCGATGCCCAACCGCGCCTTCGACTATGCTCTGGAAAGCGCGCGCATGAGCGACGAGAAGAGCCGCATCGCGCGGCTGACCGCCGGGCTGATCGAAGACGGCCAGACGGTGATTCTCGACGGCGGCTCGACCGTGGCCGCGGTGGCGCGCGAGCTGGCCGCCAAGCCGCTGCACATCGTCACCAACTCGCTGCCCATCGCCGAAAGTCTGGAGACGCTGCGCAACATCGAACTGACGCTTACCGGCGGCTATCTCGATCCGCGGCTGCGCGTCATGCTTGGCCCCTTCTGCGAACAGATGCTCGACGCCATCCGCGCCGATGCGGTCATCATGGGCATCGGCGGTGTGACCGAGGCCGGTTTCAGCAACAACAACACGCTGGTCGTCGGCTCCGAACAGAAGATGATCGCTGTCGCCAGCCGTGTCATCATCGTTACCGATCACACCAAATTCGGGCGCAGCGGAATGATTCCCGTCGCGCCGCTCACCGCCGCGCATACCGTCGTTACCGACTCCGGCCTTCCTGCAGAGTTCGCCGCGCTGCTGCGCGAACACGGCGTCGAAGTGCTGCTGGCATAATCGAAGAAAGTACCGACGCGGACCGAAGGGGTTGGTGCTGTGTCCGCATGATTCTATAACGAACTCAGTGTAGCGCCGGTCTCCAGACCGGCTGTCGTGCGGGTCTCCAGACCCGCACCAGGGCGAAATTGGAGGCCATATGCAACTCACTGCTCATGACGCACTGCTTGTGATCGATGTACAAAACGATTTCTGCACCGGGGGGGCGTTGGCCGTGCCCGGCGGCGAAGAGGTTGTCGCGCCGATTCTCCGCCTGGCGCAAGGCTTCGCGCATGTGATCCTCACGCAGGACTGGCACCCGCGGGACCATGCCTCGTTCGCCGCTTCGCATGCAGGCAAGCAGCCATACGACTCCATCGAACTTGCCTATGGCGCACAAACTCTATGGCCCACGCACTGCGTGCAGGGCAGCCACGGCGCTGAGTTTCATCCCGCGCTCGATCTGCCGCGAGCCGAGCTGATCTTGCGCAAAGGTTTCCGTCCGCAGATCGATTCCTACTCGGCGTTTTTCGAAAACGACCGCGCTACGCCGACCGGGCTGGCCGGATATCTGCGCGAACGCAACCTTGAGCGCGTCTTTCTCACCGGCCTGGCCTATGATTTTTGCGTGGGCTACTCGGCCCTCGACGCGCGCCGCCTGGGCTTCGAGGCAATCGTGATTCGCGACGCCTGCCGCGCCATCGATCTCCAGGGTTCCGTCGCCGCCATCGAGTCGGAGTTTGCAAAATCCGGTGTCGCGGTCGTCGAATCGGCGGAGTTTTTCGCATAAAGGATTTGCGCCGTACAATCGTCTCAGGCGCGTTTATGTCCCGTAGTTTTTACATCCTTGCCGCAACGCTGGGCTTCTTTGCGCTCATCGCGGCGGCCATGGCGCTGGTGCCGTCGAGCGTGCAGCCCGGCCTGCCGGCCAACGGTTCGTTATGGCGCACGGCGACGTTATTCCTGTTGCTGGCGGCTCTGGCTTTTGCTCTGATCGGTGTCCTGCGCCAGCTCTTCGAGCAGGTGGAGCGGCGCAATGAGGCGGCCCGGAGTTCCGCGCGGCAAAACCGTCACGGCTCCGGGCAGCCACGCGGCGCGCAAAATCATTAAAATAGAGGAGTGCGGTGACGTTTCCCGCGCAGGATTGAGCAGACACCGATGTATGAAGTTACCGTGGAGTCGGATTTTTCTTCCGGCCACTATTTGCGCAACTACAAAGGCAAGTGCGAAAACCCGCACGGGCACAACTACAAGGTCCGCGTCACGCTGGCTGGCGCCGAACTGGACCACGCCGGCCTGTTGCTGGATTTCAAGCTGCTCAAGCAGGTTCTCAACCCGGTCATCGAGTATCTGGATCACCAGATGCTGAACGATATTGCGCCGTTCAACAAGTTGAATCCTTCGGCGGAAAATATCGCCAAATATTTTTACGACGAGACCAACCGCCATCTCGCCAAGGTGACCGAGGGCCGCGTCCGCGTGAAAGACTGCACCATTTGGGAGACCGACACCACCACGGCTACTTACTACGAGTAGCCGCTCTCAATTCATCTGCTTGCTTTTCGAGCGCAGGTATTTGTCGAAGGGAATTTCAAAGGCAAACAGTTCGATGCCGTCGGCGTTGCGCAGCTTGCGCAGGTAGAGTTTTGCGCCTTCCAGCGGGTGGGTGAGCCCGGAAACATCGTAGAAAAGAAAACCGGCGCGTGTGGTGTGCGGCTCGACGGCGATGGCCGAGTATTCAAAGGTGTCGAAGTCGGCCTCGATCTCTTTGATCGAACCCTTGGCCTTGGTATGCAGCGGGGGCAGGGGACCGGGCAAGGGAATCTTCGATCCCTCGCGCTCCTTGCGCGTCATCAGCCGTTCCACGTCCTCCGGCTCTGCGGCCTGGATGCGGTCGCCGTCGGCGGTTTCAAACAGAATGCGCGCGTCGCGTAGCGAAATGGGCCGGTCGCCGAGGTTGGTCACGATCAGCCGCACCGGCATCACGTCGTGGCCCAGATAATCGACGCGGAAGATCGACTCTTTTTCCTTGGTGTCGTAGGGTTCAACGGCAATCGCCAGGTGTTCGTCGGGGTGAATTTCGACGGCCGGAAACGAGGTGGCCGGCGTGACGGGAGGCGGCGTGTGGTCGGCGGCTGCGGCTGGCAATGCGAGCAAAAAAACAATAAGCGGAACTCGGCCAAAGGTTCTCATCGTCTCCGACTGTATCATTTTATGGTTATACCGGCGGAAGAAGATTTGGTTGCCGGACGGGTTTGCGATGACGCTATTTTTTTACAATCTGGCTTTGTTGATCGCCTTGGTGGCCGCCTCGCCCTGGTGGCTGTGGCGCATGGCAACCACGCATAAATACCGCGAGGGGCTGCTGGAGCGGCTGGGATGGGTTCCGCGCCGGCTCGACTGCGGCGGCAAGCCGGTTGTCTGGCTTCACGCCGTATCGGTGGGCGAGGTGCTGTCGGCCACGCGGCTGGTGAAAACCCTCGACGCGGCGCTGCCCGAGCACACGGTCGTGATCTCGACTACCACACGGACCGGCCAGGCGTTGGCCCGCGAACGCTTCGGCGCCCATCGCGTCTTCTATTGCCCGCTCGATCTGCCGTGGGCCGTGCGCGCTTATTTGAATGCGCTCAGGCCGCGGATGTTGGTGCTGGCCGAAACCGAATTCTGGCCGAATTTGTTAAATGGTTGTTACCGCCGCGGAATCCCCGTGGCCGTGGTCAATGCCCGCATCTCCGACCGTTCCTGGCCGCGGTATCGCGCGCTGCGTAGTCTGTGGCGGCCGATGCTCTCGCGCCTCAGCCGCGTGCTGGCGCAGAGCCAGATCGATGCCGAGCGGCTGCTCGCGCTTGGCTGCCGTCCGTCGTGCGTCACCGTCGCCGGCAATCTCAAGTTTGACGTGCGCGCTGCGCAGGAAGCAGAGGCCACGCGCGAACTCAAAGCCCGCGCCCCACTAGCGCGATTCGTCGTCGCCGGCAGCACGCTCGATGGCGAAGAGGCGATTCTGCTCGAGGCCTGGCCGCGGCTGCTCGCCGCCGACGCGAATCTCATCCTTGTTCTCGCGCCACGCCATCCGGAGCGATTTGCGGCGGTTGTGACTCTGCTGGAACGTTCGGGCCGCACGTGGGTTCGCCGTTCGGCGTGGAAGAGCCAGCCAGCCCAACCGCTTGTGCCCGGCACCATCGTATTGCTCGACACAATTGGCGAACTGGCCAGCGTTTATTCGCTTGCCAGCGTCGCTTTCGTCGGCGGCAGCCTCGTTCCTTCCGGCGGCCACAATCCGCTGGAGCCGGCGCAGTTCGGCGTGCCCATCGTCAACGGGCCCAGCTACTACAATTTCCGCGCCATGACCGACGATCTTATCGCGCATCAGGCGATTCGCATCGCGGCCAAGGAAGAGCTTGCCGGGGCGCTCGTCGAATTGCTGCAAGACCGGGCGGTTGCCCAAGCCCTGGGCACGCGCGCCCGCGAGGTCTTCGAGCGGCAGGCTGGGGCCACCGATCGCTGTGTTGATGCACTTCGCGCGGTTCTCGCGCAGGAGCGTGTGTGATGGGGCGCGCTGCCCGTCCGTTGTTGTGGCCGCTGGTGCCCGCTTACCGGTTCGCTCTTGCGCTGCGCGAGTTTGAACTGCGTTCGGGGCTCAAGCCGGTGCGCCGGCTGGGCTGGCCGGTCATCGGCATCGGCAATCTCTCCGCGGGCGGCGCGGGCAAAACACCGCTCACCATTGCGCTGGCGCGGGCTCTGGCGGCGCGCGGATTCCATGTCGACGTGCTCTCGCGCGGTTACGGCAGGCGCTCCGCGCTTCCACTTCGGGTTGATCCGAGTGGAGCTGCGGAAAACTTTGGCGACGAGCCGCTGCTTATTGCGCGACAGACTGGCGTTCCGGTTTATGTTGCTGCCCAACGCTATGAAGCAGGCCAGCTGGCCGAGCAGACCAGTGGGCAAGGGAACGAGGGAACGAGGGAACCAGGAAACTCGTCGGCCGTGCATCTGCTCGACGATGGCTTTCAGCACCGCCAACTGGCGCGTAATATCGACATTCTTCTGCTCAGCCGCCGCGATCTGGACGATCATCTGCTGCCCGCCGGAAATTTGCGCGAAGCACTGCGCGCGGCGGAGCGGGCGCAGGTGATTGCGATTCCAGAAGAAGAGCCCGATGTTGCCCAGTGGGCCGAAGCGCAAGGCTGGCGTGGCGAAATCTGGCGGCTGCGTCGGCGGATGGAGATTCCTGCTGTCGATGGTCCCGTTGCCGCCTTCTGCGGCATTGCGCGTCCGGATCAGTTTTTTTCTGGTCTTGAAGCGGCAGGGGTACGGCTAGCCGCGCGCATCGCCTTTGCCGACCATCACCGCTATACGGCCGCCGACATCGGCAGGATCGCCAGCGCCGCCAGCCAGGCCGGCGCCAAAACGATTCTCACCACGGAAAAGGATCTGGTTCGCCTGGGCGCGCTCGCGGTATCGCTGCCGCTTCACGCAGTATCGTTGTACGTGGAAATCGAGGATGAGGCGGCTGCTCTCACGTGGCTCATTCAGCGGCTGAAAGCAATGTGATCAAAAAGTAATGGGCTATCTGCTGGTCAGATAGCCCATTACTTTTTGAGTGTTCCACTCGCGATCAGGATTTGTTGACGCGCATGATTACGGCCGCTGCTCGACGGGAATCCAGTGGGCCGGATACGTGGGGCCAATGTACTCTGCGCGCGGGCGGATCAGCCGGTTATCGTCCAACTGCTCGATGACATGGGCCGCCCAGCCGGAGATGCGGCTGATGGCGAAGATCGGCGTGTAGAGATCGATGTCGATGCCCAAAGTGGCATAGGTCGAGGCCGAATAGAAATCCAC
>Ga0326727_10004878_pt1 | contig 39265 bp, 38 predicted proteins | sample MB2enrmetagenome_FD_207643 | JGI IMG/M metagenome (GOLD analysis project Ga0326727, IMG submission 207643) | Lab enriched peat soil microbial communities from McLean, Ithaca, NY, United States - MB29MY | ecosystem: Environmental > Terrestrial > Soil > Wetlands > Peat | place: USA: New York...
CTATCAACATCCGCCAGGTTGCGGAAAGAGGCTTGCCCTCTTTTGCTCAAGCCTTGACATTTCTTGGCTTGTCTCTCACAGCATCTCCTCTTGTTTTCCGGGCCTGGCTTCGCGTTGCGCCTTGGCGAAGGGGTTCAATGGCGGCGGGGCGTCAACGCGCTCGGAACCGTCGAGCAAACCTTCGATGGTGAGAATCTGGATTCTTGGATAATCCTCTTCGTGCCAGATTTTGGAGGTGTAACGGCCCGCGTCGGCAGCTTCGATCCGCATCGGCTTGGACGGCTTTTCCAGGGTGATGAGGATGCCCGCGACAAATTTCTGGTTGTTCACGTCGCCAATCTCCCTGTTCCGCAGCCAATCTAGGTTGTCGCCAAACAACAAACGGTTCATGCGGGGATTTTATACCAACCTCACCCGCTGTGTGCGAGCACGAAGAATCCGGACTTCTCTGCCAGACGCCCGGCCTTTTACCACGATGAGCGGGGAATGACGTCAGAAAAATGGAGTCAAAAAAATCTTTCTAACTCCATCTTTCTGACGCTATCCGGTCCGTGTCAAATCACATTTACGGTACAAATCAAGGCGGTAGCAAAAAGCGGGCAAGGCGCGGAGGAACGATGATTACTTTCCAGCCCATTCGGCGATTTTGGCCCGGACTTGTTCAATGGGCAGGCCTTCGCCGCGATCCAATTCGTCCAGCCCATCTTGGGCGGCCTGCCGGAATTCCAACTCGTAAATGGCGTCAACGAGCGTGGCATCCGGCGGCAGTCTTTCCGCCACTTCCAGGAGAATTTCTTTCGCGCTCATGGTGATAATATGTAATTCAGTTCCATCTTAATTGCCATCCTTCCATTTTTTTGCCTATTTTACTTTGACTGCGAGGGGGCCGCAACATCCAGGCAGACCAGGCGCGTGAAATCGCGCGCCAGCAGACGGCCACCGGCCAGGGCCATCGGCCCCCACGATTCGTGGCCCGCCGTGAATACCGTCGCCTGGGCCAGCAGGTTGAAGCGAGAGGGCGAGCCTTCCACCAGACTGAGCTTGCCCGCATCGTTCATCACGAAGAAAAGACCGTCGGCATAGAGAAATGGACCCAGACCGAAGGGATCCCCCACCGGGCTGGCCCAACGAATTTTGCCCTCCAGATCCAGACAGACGAACTGGCCGTTGGGCCGCGTGCCAAAGACAAGGCCGTCGCGCAAAATCGGCGTGTGCTGGGTCGCGCCGAAAGTTTTCCAGTCGAGCCGCCAGACGGTTTTTGGCGCGAGAGTGCCGTCCTGATCCTGGAGTTGCAGGAGCATGCTGCCGGCGTCGTAGCCGCCGGAGAGCAAAATTCTTCCGCCATCCAGCGCCAGCGGCGACGGCACGTTGGCGATGCTGATTTTCCAGGAGTTGGTTTCCCACAGCAGCGCGCCGTCCTTGGCGGAAATGCCGGCCACGCCGCCGCTGGCGCAATAGACGTAAAACCGCCGTCCCGCGAATTCCATCGGCATGATGGAGGAATGCGTCATCTTCCAGCCGCGCGGATTGGGCGAGCGCCAGAGAATTTTCCCGGTGGCCAAATCCACGGCGGCGAGCAGGGCGTCGTGGCCGCCGGGGGCCAGAATCAGCGCGTCGCCGTCCAGCAGCGGGCACTGGCCGGCGTACCATTGGGGCACGGTCGCGCCAAATTGGGAAACCAGATTCATGGTCCAGCGCAGCTCGCCTGTGGCGGCGTCAAGACAAAGAACGTGGCACTTGGGATCCATAGCCACGACGAATTTGCCGGAAACGGCGGGGACGACGCGGGTCATGCCGTGGTTTTGTTTGACAGTAAGGTTGTAGGCGTAGCGCCAAATCTCCGCGCCGTCGGCCAGGGAAAGGCAGCGCAAGGCGTTCTGCCTTTTGTCCTTGTCGTAATCCATGAGATAGACGCGCCCCTGCGCGACGGCCACGCCCGCGTAGCCGTCCCCGCACTCCACCGACCACAACGGGCGCGGCCCGGCGGGGTCCCAGGCGCGGGCCAGCGGCGTGGTTTCGGGGCTGACGCCGTCGCGATTAGGCCCGCGGAACTGCGGCCAGGAGCCGGGGAGATTTGCCGGTTTGCCGCCGCCCGGGATGAGCTGCCCGGCGAGAATTGGATTGACAGCCGCGGCGCCCTCCGCGCCGGGCGGCTGATCGGTCCCGGGCAGGCGCTCGGAAATGGGGTAATTGTCCTGGCGGACCCACCAGAAGCACAGCGCGGCCACGGCACAAACCGCCGCCAGCAGAGGCAGCGCCCAAAGGTATCGGGAACGGTCAGATTTCATTTCGGCACCCTGGCAACTCTACCGTTGCCGCCGTGGTGGAAACAACGCCAAAGCGTCCCCGGTTAAATAATGAACTGACCATTCCCCTCACCGACAAGATTCCAGCCCTTCGCTTTGCCGGGAAAATGCAGTCAGGGGAATGTCTGTCAGGGGAATGAAAGAGCGCCTCGTTTGGATTATTCCCCTGACATTCATTCCCCTGACTTCTCTCCGGCCTTGCCCATCGTCCGTTGGCCATCTCCCGTTCGCTCTGGTTGCGGCCGGCCGCGCTGGCAAATCCGTGGTAAAATCTTTGCGAAATTGCGTGATGCTGGCGGAGTGCAGGGGTGCAGGGATCAGACCCATAGCTTTGTCGGGTTTAACCGCTTGCGCGGCGGAGGAGGGCGGGGCAGGATGCGCTCATGCCGCGCCTGATGCGCATTGAATATCCTGCGGCCATTCGTCTTATGTTGAGCCGGGGAAACCAGGGCGATCCGCATAAGCTGGCGCTGGCGGCGCGGCGGCGAAGGGAGACAATAGCCAAGAGTATGCGAGTTGTTTTTGCGTTGGTTTTTGTTTTGACTGCTGTTTGTTTTGCCGGGTGTCGGCAGAAACGGGAGAGCGCCGACGCCTACTGGCGCGAAAACTCAACAGAAATGAAGGAGTTTCTTCAGCAAACGGACAAGTTGTATAATGCCTATCGTGATGCCCATTTGACCAACAATTACGAGCAAGCGAAGCAATGCCTGGAGCAAACCATTCAACTTATCGAATCAGCGAGGTTAGGACCGCAAGGGGCGGCACAAACTCGCTTCCTCACATACTGTCGCCTATATGCTCTTGAGCATAGGGCAGAGAAAGAAGATTCCGCGGAGTTCTGCCTGGTTCAGGCTCGCTATTGGCTTCTCAAGAAGCTCTATCTCCACGAATCGGAAGAGTTGGCCGGCCAGGACCTCAAGGCTTTCACTGCTGAAAAGATGGTGGAATTCGTTGACAAAGCGGATCATCGCACAACCAACACTGTTGCTGGCAAGATCGAGCAGAACCAATCAGATGGCAACCAATAGCGGAATCGTTACCACGCTTAAGAAACGGGGGCACCAGAATGGAGCTTGGATAGGAAAACGGCTTGCGAGGCGCCGGATCAGACGAGGTTACGAATCGCGGTTTGAGCGGCGGGCAGAAGATGCCGTCCCTACGGAGCTGGAAAGGATTTTTGGTCTGGATTTCGACAAAGATGCCGTCTCGGGGGAATGGTGAATTGAGAATGGGGAATGGTGAAAGAAATCGAGTCACGGCTCGACCGAGTCTCGCCCTTCGGGTTAAGGAATCACCGGGCAGCTAGGCCGGTCTGGGGGGAAGGATTCCGTCGGCGGGACGCCGACGGGTGCGACCGGGACGGTCGCGCTCCCCAAAAAGTCCTGGGGTCGAAGCAGCCATGCTGACTTGAAGCAGGCCGGTTCCCGACGGTGGGCCGGAAAACCGGGCGGACAGGCGCCCTGCCGGGGCGGGTTAAGTGGACGGGGACGGTTGCCAGGCATCGGCTTCGAGTTCAAAGAGGAGATCGGCGCGGCAGATGCCGCATTGCGCGACGACCACGGGCAGGGATTGCAGATTCCGCCCGGCACACCAGGCCGTCCATTCGGGAAGGCCCGACGGGTCCTTGAAATAAGCGGTGGCGCGGGTGATGTCGGGAAATTGGAAACCGCGGGAGGCCAGGATGATTTCCACGACTTCCATGGTGTGGCGGATTTGCTGGCGGAAGTTCCCCGGCCACAAGGTCTGCCCGCCGGGGGAAATGCTGGCGGTGCCGGAAATCAACACCCGCCGGCCATGGGCCGAGCTGATCTCCATCGCCCGGCTGAATAAACTGCCATAAGCCGCCGCCGGGCATTGCAGCGGGGAATGAACTTCCGCAAGGCGCGCGGTGGCGTCGAGCGGTTGCACGGCCCAGGCGCCGGCGACCAGGGCCGCGCCGGAGGGATTGCGGCCCGAAATGCCGGTGCTGGCCGGCGGCGCGCCGGCACGGAATTTGACATGGGCGTAGGCCAGGGTCCTGGCCTGGTTGAAGGGGCGGTACCAGGAGAGAAGTTCATCGAGATAGAACCAAGTCCGCACCACGTCGCCCAGGGCGAAACCGGCGCGCGCGAGGGCGGTTTCGAGATGCCCCAAGGTTTGCTGGAATTGAGCGGGGCGCGAGGAGGAATACAGACTCGGCCCCAAGCCGCCGAGAAGGCAATGCCGCAACGCGCCGTCTTCAAACACGGAACCGACCACCTGCCCATCCAGCTCAATCGGATTGACCCGCCCGGCGCTGAAGGCAAAGGCCTGCACGCCGGCGATGGGTTGGCCATCGCAGGCCGCTCCTTCCACCCAGGTGACCGGCCAATCAATCCGGCCAAAGACCCGCCGCATGGCTTCTTGCGCCGCCGGATAGGCCTTGAGGGAACCGAACACCAACAAATTGACCGGCACGATGTCCGCATCTTTCAGGGCCTGCTGCAGCCGGCTGAACAGTTCCATGACGCCTTCCCCTGGGAGTGGTTTGACTGTGAGGGAAAACTGCGGACCGGAAGTGAGATTAACCGTAGCGTCGCTTTGCGGACGGACGCTCATTTCGGTCTGAGCAGACGGAATCGAATACCTCACACCCTATAAGATGCCATCTCGAGGGCATAAGTTACAATTCTTTTTTGGTTTTTTGCCAAAATCCATTTTCGCGCTATATTACCCCATGCCTGACCAAGCTCAGAAGAACCGGCCGGTCGCACCGGGCAGCGGGGGCGGCGGCGAAGGACCCAGCGCACCGAAAGTCGAGAAGCCCAATACGGAGGAACTGCTCAAGCGGATGCGCAAGGTGGATCCGGACCAGGCCAAACGTTACCGCCAACGCACAGGGCAATGAGCGGGACCAAAATCGCCGGCGACTTTCTTTCCCTCCTGGCGGAGCAAAAGCTTTTGCCCTCCGATGCGGCGCCGTCCGGCGGCGCGCCCGTCCAAACCCAGGCCACCACGGTCTTCGCCTTCCATTTTGCCGAGGGAGTGCTCATGGCCGGGGACCGCCGCGCCACGGCCGGCAACGTGATTGTCACCGACCGGGTGGAGAAGATCCTCGAAGTGGATTCCACGTCGCTTCTGGCCATCGCGGGCGTGCCGGCGACGGCCTTCGAGATGGCGCGGGTACTGCAAACCTCCTTCGAGTATTACCGGCGCAGCCAGTTGCAGCCGCTGAGTTTGCCCGCGCGCGTCCGCGCCCTGGCGCGTTTGTTGCGGGAGAACCTGCCCATGACCTTGCAGGGGATCGGGGTGGTCGTGCCGCTGTTTGCCGGGGTGGATCACAGCGTTTCACCGGCGCAGGCGCGCATTTACTTTTACGATCCGCTGGGCGCGCAGTTTCAGGCAGTCGGCTATGCCGCCTCCGGTTCCGGCTCCGCCACCATCCGCAGCATCCTGAGTTTCCAGGAACGGCACGCCAGCCTGAAGCCCTCCGCCATGGATTTGCGCCAGGCGGTGCGTTTTGCCCTCTCACTGCTCATCACCGCGTCCGAATTCGATTCCGCCACCGGCGGCGTCAACCCGGACACGGAGACCTTCGCCACGATCAAGGTGCTCAACCCGGCTGGCGTGGAAACGATCACCGACCGGCAACAAAAGGAGTTTCTGCATGACTGAGGAACCTTATCGGTGGCTTGAGGCCATGGCCAACCGGCGCGAGTACGTCCGCGATCAACTCAAGGGCGGTTCGCCGGTCTTTGCCGTGAGCCTGCCGGAGGGAATCCTGTTGCTGGGGGTGGGCGGCGGGCAGTCGAAGGTATTTGAATTGTTCGACCGCCACGCCCTGGCCGGCCTGGGGCATCCGGCCGACATTGAAAAAGTCCGCCAAGCGGCCATTGACGCCGCGCATCTGGAGGCCTTTACGCGCGCGGCGGAGGACGTGAGTCTGCGACGGCTCATCGGTTTTGGCCTCAGCCCGCAATTGAAAACCCAGTTTGACCAGATTTTCAGCGCGCCGTATTTGGTGGAATTGCTGCTGGTCGAATTGGGCGCGGGGCCGGAACAGGATTCGCTGTTCCGGTTGCACTTTGACGGCGCTTTCCAAGTCCAGGCGGGGGGCGCGGTCATGGCCGCCAGCCAGCCGGAAGCGGAATCCGCGGGACAAAACTGGTTGAACGAGGCGCTGCGCGGCAAAACCAGCCGTGCGGAAGCCGCGGATGTGCTTTTGCAGGCGTGGTGGTGCCAGGTGGAAAACAAGTGGCTGGCCGAATCCGTGCCCGATGAAGCGCAACGCCAGGCCGGCTGGCGCGAGGCTGTCAAGGGCAAGACCGTGGAAATCGGGTGGCTGGCGCGCCAGGGCCAGCGTCCGGCCCGCTACCAGGCCCCAACCCTTTCCGAACTCGGTCTGAAATGAACCGCATTGCTGGCCTGGAAACCGAATACGGCTGTCTGTCGTCCGATGACCCCGGCGTATCGGCCGCCATCGCGCGGGTGCGCGACTGGATATTCAACGACCAGCGATACGGATTGATTGATGTGCATCAGCGGGATTGGGATGAGCCGGCGGGGAACGGGGGCTTTCTGTTCAACGGGGGTCGCTGTTATATTGACATGGGCCATCTGGAGTATTGCACGCCGGAATGCTTGAGCCTGGTGGATGTGTTGCGGCACGATCGGGCGGGGGACGCCATGCTCGTGCTGGCCCTGCGCGCCCTGGGGCTGCGGGAAAAAGTCAGTTTCATCCGCAACAATGTGGACCACTATTCCGGCGCGACCTTCGGATGCCATGAAAACTACCTGGTCCGCCGCACCGCCCCGCTGACCGAGCCGAACCTGCACTCCCTGCTCGCTTTCCTGACGTTGCGCATGCTTTACACCAGCGCCGGGCGCGTCGGCTCCTCCGTCGGGGCGGAAAGCCGCGGCGAATGGCCGCGGACCGGCGCCGGCGGCGTCTTCCAAATCAGCCAGCGGGCCGACTACATCAACAACGATCTTTTTGAGTGGGTCCAATTCAACCGCGCCATTATCAACACCCGCGACGAACCGCTGGCCGACGCCCGCAAGTACCGCCGCCTCCACCTCCTGCACGGCGACACCAACGTCCTCCCGACCACCCTGCTCCTCAAAGTCGGCACCACATCGCTGGTGCTGGATTTGCTGGAGATGAACTGCCTGCCAAAAATCATGCTGGACGACGCCGTCGCCGCCTTCCGCCTTCTCTCCCATCAGGCCGACGGCCCGTGGCTGGTGCGGCTGGCCGATGGCCGTTGCCTGGAGGCGGTCTTCCTGCTGCGTCAGTTCCATAATGCCGCCCGGGCCGAACTGGGCGGCCGCGATCCAGAAACCGACTTCCTTCTGGCCGTCTGGGACGAAACGCTGGCCGCTCTGGTCTCCGCGCCGGAATCCCTGGTCGGCCGGGTGGATTGGATTACCAAACGCTGGCTGCTGCAACAATTCTGCGACCAGGAAAAAATTTCATGGAACGATCCCTGGCTCAAATCGCAGGACTTGGAATATCACCAGATTGAGCCGGCCCGCAGCCTCGGCCTGGCCCTGGCCCGGACGCCGGCTCCGTGGCAGATTTCCCCGCAGGAGGCCGCCGCCGCCATTTTGCAGGCTCCGGCCAACACCCGCGCCGCCGTCCGCTCGCGCGTCATGCACCTCCTGCAGGACGAATCCTGTTCCTACTATTTGGATTGGGAAATCGTCGGCGTCGAAGGCGGGCACGCTCTGCATCTCCTCAACCCCTTCGATCCCAGCCCGAAAGAGGCCGAGAAGTGGATGCAAATTCTTTCGCAACCTGCCTCGCGGCGGTCCAGATAAAGAAACGCTTCCCGAGTTACCGCCGAAAGCGGTCACACCGCCGGGCGAGGAACTATACAAATTGTAGTTGAAAGAAAGGGGATTCCGCCGGCGGGACGCCGACGGATGCGACCGAGACGGTCGCGCTCCCCGCGACATGCGGGGCGCATGTGCTCCCCGGGCAAGGGGATTCCGTCGGCGGGACGCCGATGGCTGCGACCGGGACGGTCGCGCTCCCCGAGATGAATGGGTCAATAATTAGAAGACCTTGGTCAGGACGAGCGCCACGGTATGGCCCTGCATGCGGTTCTCGGCCATGAATTCATAATTGTAACGGAGCGCCACAAAAAGCTTCATGCTTTCAATAAAATAGTTGACTTCGGGGCCGATGGCCGCCACGCGGCTGTAAGGGTAGTTCGCATACGCACCGGGTCCCGAGCTGTCCGTGGTCCGGGTCTGGAAATAACCGACGAGGCCGAGGTCCAGGGTCTTGCTGACGGCTTTGCTGATGCCCCACTCCGCTGTCCAGGCCTGTCCGGGGGTATCTTGGTTGTCTCGGTCCTTGGTATTGATTTCGTAGCGGTTGAGCTCGGAAACGGCCCAGGTTTTGTCGGCATCGAAATAATAGGTTACGCCCAAAGTCAGTTCGGGGGTCCAGAAACCCAAGCCGGGCGAGGTCGGTTTGCCGGAATCGCCGGTAGGCGCCCAGAAGCCGGCGGCGAACCCGATGTCGAATTGGCCCGGATGCCAGGAGAGCGTGCCTTCGCCGTAGAAGTCGCCCACGCCGAACGTGCTGCCGTGGAAGGGCCCGGGACCTGTGGAACTTAAGTCCGTATAGACAAAAGGCAGAACAACGTCGCCGCCAAGGTAGCCGCCGAGCACCTTGTAATCGGAGATATAGATGGCGCGCGGCACGTTGGCATAGACGAGCGCCTGGAAATTCGGAGGAGCCTGGTTATGGCCGGCGCCATCGTTGAGGTCCTGGGCCGCGTAAAAGACGTTGTAGTCCCGGAAGTAAAAGCCGGGCGGGGGAAGGGTGGCGCATTTGATGCCTTCGATGCCGGGAACATAGTGGGCGTCAGACTGGGCCTGAATGGCGCCTGGAACAGCCGCCAGGGCGGCGGCGAGCAAGTAACGAACGGATTGGGATTTCATGGTTTTGTGTTTGTTTTTGTTTGTTATTGACAGTGATGGACGGTGACTCAGACGTCCTGAATTTTTCCGGATAGATAAGTTTCGTAGGCGCTGAGGTCGAGCAAGCCGTGGCCGGAGAGATTGAAGAGGAGGACGCGCTTCCGGCCGGCCTCGCGCGCCTGTTCCGCCTCCGCGATGACGGCGGCAATGGCATGGGCCGATTCCGGCGCAGGGACGATTCCCTCGGTGCGGGCGAAGAGAACTCCGGCGGCGAACACCTTGGACTGGTGAATGGCCTGGGCCTCGATCAACCCCAGCTTGAGGGCGTGGCTGACCATCGGCGCCATGCCATGGTAGCGCAATCCGCCGGAATGAATGGGCGGAGGCATGAACTGGTGTCCCAAGGTGTACATCATCAGGAGCGGCGTCGTTTCCGCCGTGTCGCCGAAATCGTAGCGCAGCTCGCCCTTGGTCATGGAGGGGCAGGCAGAGGGTTCGACGGCCACGATGCGATATTTCTTCTTGTCCTTGATTTTCCGTTGCAGGTAGGGGAAGGCCAGACCGGCGAAATTGCTGCCGCCGCCGGCGCAGGCGAAGATGACATCCGGCTCCTCGCCGGCCAGTTCCATCTGGCGGATGGCTTCCTGGCCGATGACGGTTTGATGGAGGCAAACGTGGTTGAGGACGCTGCCGAGGGAGTATTTGGTGTGAGGATGAGTGACGGTATCCTCGATGGCTTCGCTGATGGCCAGTCCGAGGCTGCCGTTGCATTGCGGGTCCTGCGCCAGCACTTTGCGGCCGAAACTGGTCTGATCGCTTGGGCTGGCGTGGACGGTGGCGCCCCAGGTGTGCATCAACATGCGGCGATAGGGCTTCTGTTGATAGCTGATCTTGACCATATAGACATTGCATTCCAGGCCGAACAACTGGCAGGCAAGGGCGAGGGAGGAACCCCATTGCCCGGCGCCAGTTTCCGTGGCCAGCCGCTTGGTGCCGGCGGCTTTGTTGAAGTAGGCCTGGGCCACCGCGGTATTGGGCTTGTGGCTGCCGGCGGGGCTGGCGCCTTCGTACTTGTAGTAGATGTGGGCGGGGGTGTTGAGGGCGCGCTCGAACCGCACGGCGCGCATCAGGGGCGTCGGCCGCCAGAGGGCATAGACCTCGCGCACCGGTTCGGGGATTTCAACCCACGGATCCGGGCACATTTCCTGTTGCACCAGGCTTTCGGGAAAAAGCGGCGTCATCATCTCCAGCGTGACGGGCTGGCGGGTGCCGGGATGAAGCGGCGGGGGGAGGGGTTCGGGAAAATCGGCCAGCAGGTTGTACCATTGCTTGGGAATTTCGGACTGGGGCAGCAAAAAACTGGTGGTTTGGCTCATAGTGTTACGGGCATGATTTGGTTTTTGTTCGAATTTGTCAAATACCTTTTGGCAAAATTTTTGCAAGAGTAGTTTAACCCGGCGCGGCAAGACTTGTCCTATATTGCGAATTACTAGGCGGCAATTGCCAATCAGGAGAGAGATTTGGTCGAGGCTTGAATGGATTGCGGAGAGTGGCAGGGCCGGCCCGGCCCTGATTCGGCGGCGGGACGCCGCCGCCACATTGGAATGTGGATTGGCAATCCCGGAACGCGAGCCTGCGCGCCCTCACCCGGCCTGACGGCCACCCTCTCCCGCTCCAGCGGGCGAGGGTCGGATTGCGACACCCCGAACTGGCAGGGATCAAATCCGTTCGAGCGCGGCGATGGCCGGGGCGACGGGATGGGAGGCGTCGCCAACAAAAGCGCGCAGGATTGGCAGGTTGTCCTTCCAAGCCAGGGCCAGCGGCGGCAGGAGCGCCTCCCGCGCCGAAGCCGGTTCGGGCAAACGGTTTTCGACGGCCAGGGCGCAGCCCAAGGGGGCCACCGCCTCCAGGAAGGCGGCGCGGGCTTCCTCGGACAGTCCTCCGCCAGCCAGGACGGCGGCCATTTTTAATTTGCGGGCGGCGCGCTGGCGGTGGGCCGCGGCTTTCTCGCGTTCGGCGTCGGAAAGCGGCGTCGGCGAGGCCGGGCCGGTCTCCATCGGCCAAAGTGGACGGGTGGCGCGGGTGGCGCGGGTGATCAGGCCCGCATCGAAGAGCCGCTGCAAGGCTTCATCGGTCGCGCGGTCAACCACTTCCAGGCGGACGGGCGCCAAAGGATCGGACTGGCCGGGGCCGAAGTAATCGTTGTGCAAGGCGGCGAGGTTTTCGCGCCATTGCGCGGCGTCGCGTTCGACCACGACGTAGAGCACGGAATGGCAGCCTTCTTGCGGGTAACGTTCTTCGCAGCGGCAGAGCGCGCCGTTGATCCGTTGGTGGGCGGCCTGGGCAAAGCCGAGGGGACGGTCGGCCGGAAGAGGCGGCCGTGGAGCCGGAGCGGCGGGGGTGACGGTGGAAGGCGTGATCAATTGCTGAAGTTTGGCCAGGAAATTCTGCCGTCCGCCGCCGAGTTTGATGTCGGCGAGGTTGCCCTTGAGGTCGAGCACGCCGTCGGAAAGGGCCTGCTTGTTGGAGAGGGTCTGGAGCATGCGGTGCTCGATGGTGTTTTCGGAAATGAGGTTGATGACGGTGACGGGGCGGGTTTGGTGTTTGCGCCAGGCGCGGGCGATGCGCTGCTCCAGCTTGGCCGGATTCCAGGGCAGGTCACAATTGACGACGACGCTGGCGTTTTGCAGATTCAGGCCCGCCGCCCCGGAATCGGTGCTGAGGAAAACACGGCAGTTGGGGTCGGACTTGAAGAGATTGATTTCGGCGCGGCGGCGTTTCTGCGGGACTGTGCCGGTGTGCCAGGCGATTCCAAGCTTCAACCGCTGGGCCAGATCGCGAACCAGCTCCAACATGCGCACCCATTCGGAGAAGACAATGACCTTGACATCGGGGTTGTCGCGGCATTCTTCCAGGATTTTCTCCAGTTCCTTGATTTTGGGACAGGCGCGCAGTTCGGGGTTCAAGATGTAATTGGTGTCGCAGACCATGCGCGCCATGTTCAAATGGCGCATGAGCTTGTCCTGTTCCGGTTGCGTCAAGGGCCGGCGGCTGGCCAGTGCAGCCAGCTTGGCAATGATGGATTCATGGCAGTCGTACTCGACCTGCTGCTCGGAACTGAGGGGGACGAAGAAATTGCGGTCGGTGCGTTCGGGCAGCTCGGTTTCCACGTCGGCCTTGCGGCGGCGGAGGATAAGGGGCTTGACGCGCAGGCGCAGTTTGTCGAGGTTGCGGTAGGCGGTGGGCCGGCCGCGGTCGTCCAATTCGTAATACTCGCGGTTGAAGCGGAAGAGCGGGCCGAAGAGAGAAGGGTTGAGGAAATCCATCAGGGAATACAATTCGTCGAGCCGGTTTTCGATGGGGGTGCCGGTGAGAATAAAGGCGTAGCGGCTGCGGAGGCGTTTGATGGCCTGGGTGGTTTTGGCGCTCCAATTCTTGATGCGCTGGGCTTCGTCCAGCACAACGATGTCCGGCCGCAGGCGGGCGTTGACGTCCAGGGAGTCGGCGAGCATTTGCTCGTAATTGACGATGGTGAAGAAAGGAGTGGCGGCGTAAGCGGCGAGGCGGCGGATGCGTCCGCCATAAACCAACTGGTAAGGCAGCGGGGTGAACCGCTGGATTTGCTCCTCCCATTCACTTTTGAGCGAGGCGGGCGTGACGACCAGGACGCGGCCGGCCTGGCCCATCCGGTGAAGCAAGGCGCAGGCGGCGATGGCTTGAATGGTTTTGCCCAAACCCATTTCGTCGGCCAGCAAGCCGCGCTCGGTGAAGGCGAGGTGAAGCATGCCTTCGCGCTGGTAGGGGAAGAGGGGCACCGCGGTTTCGTGCGCGGGCCACTCGCCGCTTTGCACTTTGAGTTCGTACTGGCGGCGCAATTCCTTGCGCCCGGCGGCCTGGGTGCGCGCTTCCAGCCACGGCTCCAATTCCTGCGAAAGGCGCAACTGCGGCAGTTGGTTTGCCGCCAGTTCCCGCAAGGCTTCCACGGCGGCTTCCGGCGCGGATTCGATCAATCGTCCATCGCTGTTGAACCATTCTTGCAAGGCCTGCGGCAAAGGGCCGTGGCCGTTGACCAGGCGCAAGGAGTCACGCGCCGGATCGGGCAGGACCTCGATGCGGGTGGAGCCGTTTTGGCCGGCCTCGTTAAAAAGGCGGGAATGACGGGCCTGGAGCCAGAGCAAAACGGCCTCGACGTGTTTGCAGGTGCCGAGGCCGTTGATGCGGAAATCCACGCATTGGCAGGCGAATTGTTTTTGGCGCACATCGCGAACTTCGACCGAATAGGTGAGGCCGCTGCCCGATTTGACGCGAAAGTTGGAGAAAATGGGGTGGGCGGGATCGGCGTTGGTGATCTTGAATTCCTCGGTCCGCGCCCGTTCGCGGCGGCGGTTGATTTCGTCGTCGTCGGTGGTGCGCCAATTATGGAGCGAGGGCACGGCCGGTTGTGGGTTCGATGTTTTCCGCATATCGCTGAGGATTGCCCGCTGGGCCGCAGAGTCAATGCGCAGTTATTCCGGGTTATTCGCCGGTTGTTCACCGTTTTGTCAAACCGGACAGGATTTGGGGAGCGCACGTGTCCTCGCGTGCCGGGATCAGCGCCCTCGCTGAACCTACTCCCACTGATGTCAGCGACGAGGGCGTCGCTGACTGCACGCGAGGGCGCGTGCGCTCCCCGAATCAGGACACGGCCAGCGCCAATTCGTGGTGCGCTATAACAGGTTTGTAATCAACCCCTTACATGTCGCAGTCTCTCATCAACCGCAAAACTTTTTCGGCACTCGCTGAATTTCTCGGATCTCCTCGGAAACCGCACATCCGCCGCAAGCTCAAATGGCTAATTTCAGCGTAATTACGTCGCCTCATGAATTGGCCCTGGGACACGGCTGGAATTTGACATCGCAGGTTGCTTTGGCGTAATTATAGCTCATGCCCGCAAAGGTGAAATTGAATGACAAGATGGTCGAGCAAGCCGTGAAGCTCGGCAATTTCAAGACCAAGCAGCATGCGCTGAACGCCGCGCTGGAGGAATTCGTCCAACGCCAGCGCCGGTTGCACATTCTCAAGCTTGCCGGCAAGATTGAATTTGATCCGGCGTGGAACTATAAAACGATGCGGGCTAAATCCCTTCCGAGCTGATCTGCATACGGCGGTTGGGCGAACGTAGCCAGGGCAATGATTTTTCCGTTAAGCTGCGGCCTTAAGCACAATCCGAGGATGATGGGCGGCGACTTTGATCAAGACCTTGGCTGCGCCCGTCGGCTTGCGCCGCCCTTGTTCCCAATTCTGTAGCGTGCCTGGGCTGATGCCAAGCAAACGGGCAAATTGGGCCTGCGACAATCTCAAGCGCGCCCTGACGGCGCGCGGCGATTCCGGCTCAAGCCGGGTAACGCGCGCCGGCTTTTTTTCCCCGCGCATAATGGCTTTGGCCTCGTGGACATTTTCGAGCAATTCAGCAAAAATCTTCTTATCCATGTCAGTCCTCAATCGTATGACGAAGAATTTTCAATTCGTCGCGTGTCAAATCTTCCTTCCTGTTCTTGGCGTAGGCATAAATCAGATAAATCGTGCTGGCATCTTTCATCCAGTAATAGATCACCCGGGCGCCACCGCGTTTGCCTTTTCCTTTTGCCGCCCAGCGAAGTTTTCGCAAACTTCCGCTGGCTGGAATCACTGGCCCCATCTCCGGGCGCAGCATCAATGCCGTTTGCAAATCCGCAACGCCGTCCTCACCCAAAAGGGCAGCCGCTGTTCGCTCAAAGCCGGACGTTTCAATGAACTCCATCATAAACTATACGTCATTGGTGGATACGTCAATGACGGAGTTGTTGAGAGGTGACGCTCATGCCTGGCAGGCGCAGACCAGGTTCCGGTCGCCATAAACATTGTCCACCCTTCCGACGGCGGGCCAGAATTTGTATTGACGCGTCCAGGGGGCGGGGAAGGCGGCCTGTTCGCGCGAGTAGGGATGCGTCCATTGGTCGCTGACGACGGCTTCGGCGGTGTGCGGGGCGTTCTTGAGAAGGTTGTCGCGCGGGTCGGCCTGGCCGGATTCGATGGCCTGGATTTCGCCGTGGATGGCGATGAGGGCGTCGCACAGGCGGTCCATTTCTTCCATGGACTCGCTTTCGGTCGGCTCGATCATCATGGTTCCGGCAACGGGGAAGGAAATGGTGGGGGCGTGGAAACCGTAGTCCATCAGGCGCTTGGCGGCGTCCTCGACTGTCACGCTCTTGAAGCGGCGGAAGTCAACAATACATTCGTGGGCGACGAAGCCGTTCCGGCCCTTGTAAAGGACGGGGAAAAAGGGATCGAGCCGGCGGGCAATGTGGTTGGCGTTGAGAATGGCGAACTTGGCCGCGCGGGCCAGTCCTTCGCCGCCCATCAGGGCGATATAAACCCAAGGAATCATCAGAATGCCGGCGCTGCCCCAGGGCGCGGCGGAAACGGCGCCGATGGGGTCTTCGCCGCCGAGATTGACCACGGGGTGGCCGGGCAGGAATTCGACGAGGTGTTCGGCGACGCAAATCGGCCCCATGCCCGGTCCGCCGCCGCCGTGCGGGATGCAGAAGGTCTTGTGGAGGTTGATGTGGCAAACGTCCGCACCGATGTCCGCCGGCCGGCAGAGGCCGGTCTGCGCGTTCAGGTTCGCGCCGTCCATATAGACCTGGCCGCCGCAGTCGTGTATAATTTTGCAGATTTCCACGATGCCTTCCTCGAAAACGCCGTGGGTGGAGGGATAGGTGACCATGAGGGCGGCGAGGACGGCGGCGTGGGCCTGGGCCTTGGCGCGCAAATCCGCAAGGTCAATGTTGCCCTGGGCGTCGCAGGCGACGGAGACGACTTTCAAGCCGGCCATGACGGCGCTGGCCGGGTTGGTGCCGTGGGCGGAGGCCGGAATGAGGCAGACGTTGCGGGCGGCCTGGCCGCGCGTTTCGTGGTATTTGCGGATGACCAGCAGGCCGGAGTATTCGCCCTGCGCGCCGGAATTGGGCTGGAGGGAAACGCCGGCAAAACCGGTGATTTGGGCCAGCCAATCCTCGAGCTGCCGGAAAACGGCCTGCCAGCCGCGTGTCTGGTGCAGCGGAGCGAAGGGATGGAGACGGGCCAGTTCAGGCCAGGAAACGGGCAGCATTTCCGCCGTGCCGTTGAGTTTCATGGTGCAGGAGCCAAGCGGGATCATCGAGGTTGTCAACGACAGGTCCCGCGCTTCCAAACGGCGGATGTAGCGGAGCATCTCCGTCTCCGAATGGTGCCGGTTGAACACCGCCTGGCGCAAAAATGGCGTGGCGCGGGCCAGCGGCGCGGGGTAGCCGGGGACGGGCGCGGCGCCCAGTTCCGCCAGGGAAAAGGCGGGCGCCTGGCCGCCGTTGCAGACGGCCAGGATGCCGGCCACTTCCTTTTCCGTGGTGGTTTCGTCAAGCGAAATGCCGACCGTATGTGTGTCAAACACACGAAAATTCATGCGATTCGCCTCCGCCAGTTTGACCAGATCGGCGCTGCGCCCCCCGCCCAGGCCGATCTTGAGGGTGTCAAAAAACTGGCTGCTGCCGGCGGGGCCTGTTTCCAAACCGAGTTGGGCCAGACCGCGGGCCAGGAGCGTGGTCAGCCCGTGAACGCGCCGGGCGATGTCCTTCAACCCCTCCGGCCCGTGATAGACGGCGTACATGGAGGCCATGCTGGCGAGGAGGGCCTGGGCGGTGCAGACGTTGCTGGTGGCCTTTTCGCGGCGGATGTGCTGCTCGCGCGTTTGCAGGGCCAGACGCAGCGCCGGACGGCCCTGGGCGTCCTTGGATTGGCCGATGAGCCGGCCGGGCATCAACCGCTTGCAGGCGTCGGTGGTGGCGAAGAAGGCGGCATGAGGTCCGCCATAGCCGAGCGGAACGCCAAACCGCTGCGCGCTGCCCACCGCCACGTCCGCGCCGAATTCGCCGGGCGGACGCAGCAAGGTGAGCGCGAGCAAATCGGCGGCAGCGACCACCAACGCCCCGGCGGCGTGGGCGCGCCCGGCGAAATTCTCGTAATCGTAAATCGCTCCGTCGGTCGCGGGATATTGCACCAGCGCGCCAAAAACCTTGTCCGTGAATTGAAAAGTTTCGTGATCGCCCACCACGACTTCAATGCCCAACGGACGCGCCCGGGTGCGGACGACTTCGATGGTTTGCGGATGGCAGGCCTGGGAGACAAAGAAGACGCCGCGCTCCGGTTTGGCGCCCTGGCACAAGTGCATGGCCTCGGCGGCGGCGGTGGCTTCATCCAGCAGCGAAGCGTTGGCGATGGGCAAGGCGGTCAAATCGCTGACGAGGGTCTGAAAATTGAAGAGCGCCTCCAGCCGGCCCTGCGCGATCTCGGCCTGATAGGGCGTGTAGGAGGTGTACCAGCCGGGATTTTCCAAAATGTTGCGCTGGATGACCGGCGGGGTGAAGCAATCCGAATAGCCCATTCCAATGAACGAACGGAAAATCTGGTTTTGGCCGGCCATGGCGCGCAACTCCGCCAGGGCGGCTGATTCGCTCCGGCCTTCCGGCAGATCAAGCGGGCGGGTCAGGCGAATGGCCGGCGGCACGACCTGGGCGATGAACGAATCCAGGTCTTTGAAACCTAGTCCGGCAAGCATTGTCGCCGTTTCTTCGGCGCTTGGGCCGATATGGCGATGAACGAATGAATCGGCGGGGATGGGCAATGAAACGGCGCCGCCCGCGGCGTTTGCGGCGGGAGCGGACGAAGCAATCGAAGAATCCAGCATCCTGCGAAACTAGAATGGGCGGGCCGTAAATCAAGATTTTAGTTGTAGTGTCGGCGCTGTGCGCCGATGTCGAGCCACAGGCTCGACACTACAAATTGGGACGCTGCCATTTGGAATGGCCGCTTGAAATGGCGGGCCGCTTGTGCGAATATGGGTCGCCATATCATGAAGACAACGATTGAAATTGCGGATGACCTGTTCGCGCGCGCCCAGCGTGTCGCGCGCAGGGAGAAGACGACTTTCCGTTCGTTGACCGAGCAGGGATTGCGGATTGTGCTGAACGAAAAGCAGTCCGTCGCGCAAAAGCGCAAGTGGAAACCGATCACGCGCGGCGGCGGTTTTGTGACGGAAGACATTTCCAAGATGAGTTGGGAGCGTCTCCGCGATGAGTTTATTTATCCCCCGCGATTTCCATGGTAGCCGTGGACACCAACATTCTGGTGTACGCGCACCGCGAAGAATACAAGGAGATTCACACCACCTGCGTAGATCTGCTGCGTCCGTTGGCTGAAGGGCGCCAACCTTGGGCGATTCCTTATCCATGCGCTTACGAATTCATTTCGGTGGTCACGCATCCGAGGATTTTTGAAAAGCCCACTCCGATTGCCGAGGCGTTGGACGTTCTGGCTGATTTGGCCAACTCCACAGGCTTCCAATGGCTGGCGGAAAGTTCGGGTTATTTTGAAACGCTGCGCAAAGTCGCCGAAGCTGCCAAAGTGCAAGGTGGGCGCATTCACGACGCCCGCATCGCCGCGTTGTGCCTGCATCACGGGGTGAGCGAACTGTGGACGGCGGATCGGGATTTCTCCAATTTTCCGCAACTCAAAACCCGCAATCCGCTCGTGAAAAGTTAGATTATTATTTTGGCGCTTCGGCTGTTGGCGCTGGTTTCACGAAGGGCTTGTTGATGCGGTGGGGCTTGAGTTCGGCGTAGATGGACTGCGCCAGGGCGGACTTCTTGAAGCCGATCACTTTGGTTCCTTTCAGGGCGAAATGTTCCTCGATGTCAGCCGCCGTGTAATGCTGCACCACCGGGTAGTGCCGGAAGGTGTTCAGCATTTCCTGGCGGCTGTTCTCGGAAATGTCGCGGGTGATGAGGACGAAGTGGAGTTTGCTCTTGCTGCGCCGGATGGTTTCGCGTCCGACCAGCAGAAGGCCCATTCTCCGCGCGAGGGGAAACAGGCGTTCGACCGGCGGGGGAGGAGGTTCGCTGTTCATGGTCATTAGCGGCGGTCATAGACCGCCGCTACAGGTTTGTTTATCACGCCGCCTTGACTTTGAGTTTGCGACCTTTGATCTGGGCGCGGTTCAGCTTGGAGATGATGGCGTTGGCGTGCTCGGCGGCGACGTCCACAAAGAGATGCCGTTCGCGGACATCCACGGTGCCAACCACATGGCCGGGCAGGCCGGTTTCGCCGGAAATGGTATTGACAATATCAATGGGGACAACACCGGCTTCCGCGCCAATGTTCATCCACAAGCGGGTTTGAAAGGGGTGGGCCACGCCCTTGTTCTTGGGCTTGAAGGCCGGGCGCGGGACAGCCGCGGATTGCGGATTGTTCACCCTCCGCAGGCTCTGCGAAGGAGGGCGGATTTCCTCCTTCGCTAAAGCTACGGAGGACAGGGCGGATTGCGGATTGCCCGGCACGGCAGGGCGCCTGTCCGCCGCAGGCCCTGCGGAGGCAGAAGACTCCGTCGAGCCGTGACTCGATGGCGGATGGCGCACAGCAGACGGCGGATGGGAGTGGATTGTGGATGGCAAAGCGCGTCCCTCCGCGCCCTCATCCGCTTTCGCTTCGCTACGGCGCGACAAGCCCGGCCTGACGGCCACACTCTCCCTCTCCCGCGGGCGAGGATCGGAAACCGGGCGCAGCGGTTTGGGCGCGGGTTCTGGAACCGTCATTTCTACGGCCGGTTTGGATGCGGGACGAGCCGCGGGCGGTTTGGAAGCGGGTTTTGGGACGGGATTAGGATTAAGATTAGGATTAAGAATGCGCCTGGGCGGGGGCGGAGGCGGAGTCGCGCGGCGGTCATAGACCGCCGCTACAGGAACGCGGGGAGGGGCAGGACGCGGAGCGGGTTTGGCGGGCGCGGCGCCGGCGCTTTGCAGTTGATGGATGAGGGCCGAGATGATGTCGGTGGAGGCAAAGCCGTCCTGGAGCAATCCTTCGGCGATCTGATCGTGGCGTTTGAAATCGCCGCTCTTGAGCACGGAGCGCAGCTTGTCAATAAAAACATTGGCCCGCGCCTCCTCCACTTCGCCGGCGGTGGGCGGCCGGCCGCGCTGGATGCGCACGTTGGTGTATCGCTCGATGTTGCGGATGGCATAAACTTCCCGCCCGGAGGCGAAGGAGATGGCGCGCCCTTCGCGGCCCCGCCGACCGGTGCGCCCAATGCGATGCACATAATCCTCGCCGTCGTAAGGAAGGTCGTAATTGAACACCACCTCCACGTCGTCCACGTCCAGCCCGCGCGCGGCCACATCGGTGGCGACGAGAAAGTCCAGGCCGGCCTTGCGGAATTTGTTCATCACGCGGTCGCGCATCATCTGGGTCATGTCGCCGTGGAGGCGGTCGGCGGAATAGCCCTGGGCGTTGAGCTGGTCGGCCAGGTCGTCCACCATCCGTTTGGTGTTGCAAAAAATGATGCCCAGCTTGAGATCGTGCAAGTCTATCAGCCGCATGAGCAAATCCATTTTATCGCGCCGGTCCACCTCGTAATAGACCTGTTCCACGGTCGGAACGGTGACGGTTTTCTGCTCGATGCGCGCCTGCTGCGGATCGCGCGCGTACTTTTCGATCAGTTGCTGGATGGGGCGCGGAATGGTGGCGGAGAAAAAAACGGTCTGGCGCGCCGGGGGCGTGGCCTGGAGGATCAACTCGATGTCGTCGCGGAAGCCCATGTTGAGCATCACGTCCACCTCGTCCAGCACCACCATTTTGACGGCGCCGAGCCGGAGGGTGCCGCGGCGCATGTGGTCCATGACGCGCCCCGGCGTGCCGATGACGATGTGCGCGCCCTGGCGCAGGCCGAGAAACTGGCGGTCGTAGGATTGGCCGCCGTAAATGGGCAGGGCGTGGACGCCGCGTTTGAAGAGCGCCAGTTTGTGGACCTCCTCGGAAACCTGCATGGCCAGTTCGCGCGTCGGGCAAAGCATCAGGATTTGGGTGTCGCGCTTGGAGACATCCACCTTCTCGATGGCGGGGGCGGCGAAGGCGGCGGTTTTGCCGGAGCCGGTTTGCGACTGGCCGACGACGTCCTTGCCCGCCATGAGCAGCGGGATGGCGATGGCCTGGATGGGAGCGGCCTGCTCGAAGCCCAGTTTGTGAATGGCTTTGAGCAAGTCCTCCGACAGGCCCAATTCGGCGAATGTTTTTGGCGTCATAATTCAGGGGCGGGCAGGCAAATGCTTTTCCCGCCGGACAAGACAGGCCCGATGCGGAGAAACAAGATGCGGTCAATGATGCGCTGGACGGCGTCGTGGTAATCCGGCCCTAGCAATTCTGCGATGCGGTGGCCAAACGCTTCGACGAGCCGGTTCAGTTCCTCTCGAAACGATTCAAATTTGGCGTCAGTTGGCATCGGCGGAAGATTAGGAAGAGAACATCGCAGACGCAAGCGGTATCGAGCCTTCGGTATCGAGCTTTCCACACGTCAAAAGAAATCCATTTCCCACGGGACGGGGGTGAATTATCGTGCTGCTTGATGACTGAGAAAAAGACGACGACTTCACGCACGCCCGCCTCGCTCGGTTTTGCCATGCCGGCGGAATGGGAGCGGCATGAGGCGACCTGGCTGGGCTGGCCGCATAATCCCATGGACTGGCCGCGCAAGTTGAGCGCCATCAGATGGGTTTATGGCGAAATGGTCCGCAAAATCGGGCCGGGCGAAATGGTCCGGCTGCTGGTGAATTCCAAGGGCGAGGAAGCCGCGGCGCGCCGCATTCTGACGCTGGCGCACGCAGACGTTTCGCGCGTCGAGTTCATCGTTCATCCGACCAACCGCGGCTGGATGCGCGACAGCGGGCCGATTGGCGTGCGGCGCGGCGGAAGGAAACCGGAAACGGCGTTTGTCCATTTTCATTTCAACGCCTGGGCGAAGTATCCGGATTGGCAGAAGGACCGCAAGGTGCCGGAAATGGCGGCGCGCCAGTTGGGCAAACGGTTGTTCAACGCGGAATACCGGGGCCGGGATTTCGTCATCGAAGGCGGCGCGCTGGATGTCAATGGCCGGGGCACGCTGCTGACGACCGAGGAGTGCCTGCTGGACCAGGAAACGCAGACGCGCAATCCCGATCTGGGCCGGAAGGAAATTGAATCGGTGTTCCAACGCTATCTGGGCGTGACGAATGTGCTTTGGCTGGGCGGCGGAGTGGTGGGCGATGACACGCACGGGCACGTGGATGACATTTGCCGGTTTGTCAACTCGACGACGGTGGTGCTGGCGCAGGAGAGCGATTCCGGGGACGTCAATTACAGGCCGCTGGCCGAGAACCGGGAGCGGCTGGAGGGGATGCGGTTGGAGGACGGCTCGAAGATCCAGGTGGCGGCGCTGCCCATGCCCGCGCCGATTTTTTACGACGGATATCGTTTGCCGGCCAGTTACGCGAATTTTTACATCGGCAACGCGGCGGTCATCGTGCCGACGTTCAACGACCCGAATGACCGCGTGGCGCTGGGCATCTTGGGCGATTTGTTCCCGGACCGGCCGGTGGTGGGGATCCACGCGGTGGATTTGGTGCTGGGGTTTGGCACGCTGCATTGCTTGAGTCAACAACAGCCGGCGACTGATGCGGGGACGATGAAAGACTCAGATTGAAGAGAAAAGAGGCGGTCGGCGGGGGCGCCGACCGCAACACGCGAGGGCGCGTGTGCTCCCCGGAAAATGGGATTCCGCCGGCGAGGACGCCGACGGGTGCGACCGGGACGGTCGCGCTCCCCAACGCGAGGGGACGCGCGGGCTACCGGGAGAGGAGGGAGGGAAGGTGTTCGAGGCAGAGGCGGGACCAGGATTCGTAGCTGGATGGGTCCTTGAGGGTGTCGGAGATGGGGATGAATTCGGGGGCGACGATGCCGGTGCAGCGGCCGGGGATGTCCTCGCCGGGCAGGCGGAGGAGGTGGACGACGCCAAAATGGACGCAGCCGACGTCGGTGCTGTCGTCATTGATGGCGGCGACGGCGGGGAGTTGGCCGGCATCCATGGAAACTTCCTCCATGAGTTCGCGGCGCATGCCTTCCTGGTAGCCGCGGTCGGTGGAGAAAAGGCCGTGGTCTTCCTCGGAGATGTGGCCGCCGATGCCGACGGAATACAATCCGTGCAGGCGGGTTTCCTGGCCGCCCTTGCCGCGGCGGTAGCGAAGGATCTTGTCGCGGGAGACCAGGAGGACGTAAGGGATGAGTTGCTTGTAACGCTTGTCGCGCTCGGCGTCGCTGCGGTTGAGGTAGAGGAGGTGTGGAGCGGAGGTGAGGACGGGAAGGTATTTGGCGACTTCCAGGCTGAGTCCCTGAAAGACGCCCAACTCTTCGAGAAGTTTCCGCTCAAAACAAAGCACTCTTTCTTCGGCCGGCATGGGATTGGTCTGCCTTTCTCAATGGTTATTTCTTCCTGCCAAGAATTGTCCGCAACGACTTGAGGCAGCGCTGGTTTTCGCGCGGAAGGCCAACGGATATGCGCACCCATTCGGGCAATCCGTAATTGTCCATGGGACGGACGATGACGCCCAGGGCCTGCAATTGGGTGAAAATGCCGCGGCCATCGCCGACGCGGACGAGGATGAAATTGGCCGAGGAAGGGACAAATTCGAGGGCCATTTCGCGGAAGGCGTTCTCGAAGAATTTGAGGCCGTCGGCGTTGTTTTGACGGGTCTTTTGCACGTGGGCCGCGTCGTCCAGGGCGGCGAGGCCGGCGGCCTGGGCAAGGGAATTGACGTTGAAGGGCTGGCGGATTTTTTCCAGGGCGGCAACGAGATCGGGATGACCGATGCCATAACCGAGGCGCAAACCGGCCAGGCCGTAAATCTTGGAGAAGGTGCGGAGCAAAATGAGGTTGGGCTTCTCGCCGCGTTGAATGAGCGGGACAAGGTCCTGGGGCTGCGGGAGGAACTCGATGTAGGCCTGATCCAGGGCGATGATGACGTTGGGAGGAATTTGATCGAGCAGTTGGAGAAGTTCCTCCGGCTTGGCGAGCGTGCCGGTGGGGTTGTTGGGATTGCCCAGGAAAATCGCTTTCGTCCGCGGCGTGACGGCGCGGCCCAGGGCGGGCAGGTCATGGCCATAGTCGCGGGCGGGGACGACGATGGGATTGGCGCCAAAGAGTTGGGTGACGAGCGGATAGACCAAAAAGCAGTACTGGGACATCACGACGTCCACGCCCGGCCCCATGACGGCGTGGCCGATGAATTCGAGGATTTCGTTGGAGCCGTTGCCAAGGATGAGGTTGGCCGGGTTGACGCCAAGTTTGGCGGCCAGCTTCTGTTTGAAATAGAAGGCGTTGCCGTCGGGGTAAAGGTGCGTCTGCCGGGCGGCGGCTTTGATGGCGGCCAGAGCGGCCGGGGAAGGGCCGAGCGGATTCTCGTTGGAGGCCATTTTGATGATGCGCCGTGGCGGCAGGCCCAGTTCGCGGGCGACTTCCTCAATGGGGCGGCCGGGTTGATAGACGGGGAGGTTGGCCAGGGCGGGGTTCAAGGAGAGAGGGGACATGGAAAGAGATTATGATTAAGATTAGGATTAGGAATAAGATTGAATTTAGGATTGAGAATTGGTCGTTGAGAATTTGTTATTGGTCATTGGACGACGTTTGGCCGGGAGTCAGAGGGCGGGGGACTGCCCGCCTGAACTGGTGGTTGGAGGGCGCGCAGGATTTTATTGACATCAACATGGGTGGCGATGAGGTTGCGGATGACGGAGATTTTTTCGGTGTCGGCGGCGCGGGTCTTGACGATGAGGCTGTGGACGGTGGAGGCGACTTCGTAGATTTCCTCCTGGACGCGGAGGACGGGAAAGGGGAGGTTTTCGACGATTCTGGTCAGCGGGGGCTGGGGCTGGAAGTCGCCGGTCAGGATGACGCCGGCCAGTTGCTGGTCCGGGCCGGAGGCGGAAGTGGCGGCGGCCAAGAGAATATCCACGCGGTCGCCCGGGGTGATGACGAGAACGCCGCGTTTGAAGAAGCGGATGGCGTTTTGAACGCCCATCGCTCCGATCATCACGCTGTCCACCACTCTCTGGCCGGAGGCGCCGGCGTTGAGGCACTCGGCCTTCAATTCCTCCTGGATCAATTCCATGGTGGGGCGGGAGAGGATGCCCTGGAAAGGGATGACGCCGAGAAGCTCCAGGCCTTTGCGTTTCAAGCCGCGGCGGGCGAACTCGGTGACGAAATCCAATTTGTCGGGAAGGACCTTGTTCAGGATGACGCCGATGATCTCGACGCCCTCGCGCTCGAAGAGGGCCTGGTTGAGATAAACTTCGTCAATGGGTTTGCCGATGCCGCCCTGGCTGACAATAATAACTTTGGCGTGGAGGATTTTGGCGACCTGGGCGTTGGAGAGGTCGAAGACGGAGCCGACGCCGCCGTGGCCGGAACCTTCGCAGACCACGAAGTCCTTTTCCCAGGCGACGCGGTCGAAGGCCCGGGAGATTCTTTTGACCAGGGCCTCGTTGTTGGAGGATTGCAGGTATTTGCGGGTGAAATCGGGCACGACGGCGATGGGGCTCATGTCCAGGAGGGGGCAATTGAGCTGGTACACCTGGTCCATCAACACGGTGTCTTCATCAATTTTCTGCTCGTCAATTTCGACAAAGCGCTGGCCGACGGGCTTGATGTAGCCGACGCGGGGATAAAAGCGGCGCAAGGCCCCCAGGAGGCCGAGGGAGACGGTGGTCTTGCCGTCGTTTTGGCGGGTGGCGGCAATGAAGATGCGCGGCGTGACGGTGTTCATCATCGGCTCCTTTGCTTCGGCGATGGGCGGGAGGGAAGCCGGTGAATTGGACGGGTCAGACAGCGATTCTGGCTTTGTTGGCGGCTTGGGCTGATTCTGGATGGAGGTCGTCATAGCGAATGGATTGGATGCCAACAATGGCGGCCACGCCCAGAACATCATGAGCATTGGAGCCGCGGGAGACATCGGCGGCGGGGCGGTCCAGACCCAGGAGAATTTGCCCGTAGGCATGAGCTTTGGCCACATGTTGGACTAATTTGCTGCCGATGTTGCCGGCATTGAGGTCGGGGAAAATCAGGACATTAGCCCGTCCGGCCACCGGACTTTCTGGCAGCTTGCGGGCGGCGATTTCCGGGACAAGGGCGGCGTCCAACTGGAGTTCGCCGTCGAAATCGGCTTCGAGCGCCAGGGTGCGGGCTTTTTGCTGTGCCAGGGCGGTGGCGGCCTGTACCTTGCCGATGGAGGGGTGGGTGGCGCTGCCTTTGGTGGAAAAGGAGAGCAGGGCGACGCGGGGGCGGATGCCCAGGAGCAGGCGGGCCAGTTGGGCGGTGGAGACGGCGATGTCGGAAAGCTGCTCGACGGTGGGTTCGGGGATGACGCCGCAATCGGCCATGAACAGGACGCCGTCCTGCCCGAAACGGGAGTCTTCGACCTCCATGATCATGCAACTGGAAGCGGTGGTGGCTTCGGGGGCGACCTTGACGATTTGAAAGAGCGGGCGGAGGACGCTGCCGGAGCTTTGATTGGCCCCGGAGACATAGCCGTCGGCCTGATGCAGGGCGAGCATCATGGCGCCATAGTAATTGGGATTGAGCATGGCCTCGCGGGCTTCCTTGCCCTGAACACCCTTGACGCGGCGCAGGAACTCAAAGCGCTTGGTGAACATCTCCAGGTCTTCGCTTTGGGCCGGGTTGATGATGCGGACGCCTTCCAAGGAGACGTTCAATTGGGCCGCCGCATCTTTGATTTTGGTGCGGTCGCCGAGCAAGATGGGCGCGCCCAGCCGCAGGGAATGGTATTGGCGGGCGGCCTGCAAGACGCGCGGTTCGGTGCCTTCCGGGAAAACCAGGCGTTTGGGATGGCGCTGCAATTTCTCAATAATCGTGGCGATAAATCGCATGGGGGAGTAATAACCCGCGGGGGCATTGGATTCAAGTGATAAGGCAAGAATCTGAGCCGGAAGAAATGATAAATCGAGGAGAAAAGGCGGGTTGCCCATCAGACCTGAATCATTAGCGACATGCTTGAATGGGCACCGAAAGGGTGAGTCAGTTTGTGACGGAAGATGCCGTCGGCGAGACGCCGACGGCTGCGACCGGGACGGTCGCGCTCCCAATGGAATCGCTAATGATTGGGGCATCAGATGACGGAGGTGGGTGGTTTGGGGTTGAGGAGCCAAACCCGCCGGTCGCGATGCCCATGAAAAGACGAGCACCGCTCTAACCACTATCCACCATCCACTCTCAATCGTCAGCTCCGTGCGGCGGGCGGAAGATCGGGAGCGCGGGCCGCCTCTGTGCCGGCGGGCAAGGCGCGCGCGGCGGTCGCTTTGGCGGGCGCCGGCAGCGGCTTGGGCATCGCGCGGAAGCCCATCGAATACTCGGGATAATAGTCGGGCGAAGCGGGGCCGTAACTGTCGCTCACGCATCCGCCGGTCAGGAGGAGAAGAAAAGTTCCGAACAGCAAGGAGGTTGTTTTCATATTTTTCAACTCTCAGTTTTCGGGTGTCCGTGCTGCCTTGACACCCGCCCTGTTGCACACAGGGCTGCTTTCCGGTCGCTGCCATCAACCAATTACTTGACCGCATTGAGAATAAGGGTGGCGCGACAACTTTCGCCCGCTCATGTCCCCAAAGCGACCGGCATGTTTGATTTGACGCTACGTCAATTATCATTATTCAACCGGAAGCGGGAAAAATCAAGTGGAATTGCGGCCCAGTAATTTGACAACGGCGGCGGCGGCGCGGCGGGCGGCGCCGGGACCGCCGAGAGAGCTAATGACGGACCGGAGTTTTGCCCGGATGCGGAGGCGTTGCTCCGGGTCGGCCAGGAGTTGGGAAGCGGCGGCGGCGATGTTGGCGGCGGTGGCATGGCCCTGGATGAATTCGGGATAGACGGGTTCCCCGGCCAGCAGATTGGGCATGGAGAGGTAGTCCACGCTGACCAGGCGGCGTCCGCCCAGGTAGGTAATCCAGTCGGTCTTGTAGAGAGCGACTGCCGGCACGCCGAAATAGGCGCATTCCAGAGTGATGGTTCCGGTCTTGGTGATGGCGACGGTGGCGGAGGAAAGGGCGTCGTCCAAACCGCCAACTTGCAGGTTGATTGCGGTCTGGCTGTCCGGCAAGAGGGCGCCGGCGACGTCCGCGAGCGCTTGGCCGGGCACAACCATCTTGAACCGCGCCTGTTGCCGGCCGGCGATCAAGTTCGCCGCCTCCCGCATGACCGGCACGTGGCGCCACAATTCCCCCTGGCGGCTGCCGGGCAGCAGTAGGACCACAGGCGGCCCGGCGTCGTGGCCGGCGGGCGTTTCCGCATGGCGCGGGCGCGGATAGCGGTCGAAAATGGGGTGGCCGACAAATTCCACCGGCAATTGCGGCGCCCGGCCGGCGAACCATTCCTTCTCGAACGGAAACAGCGACAGAACCAAATCATAATCGCGGGCCATCTTTTTCGCCCGTCCGGGCCGCGAGGCCCAGACCTGCGGGGAGATGAATTGCACGATTTTCGGTTGCCATTGGAAAAAGGGGCCGGTCCGGGCGCGGACGAAATCCTTGATGGCGCGGGCAAAGCGCAGGTTGAATCCGCCGTAGTCAACAAGAATTATTACTTCGGGCTGGCGTTGGACGGCCAAGCGGAGCAGTTCCGCCATCAGGCGGCGGAGCATGGGCAGTTGCTTAAACAGGCCGCCGACGCCGATGACGGCGTGGGCGGTCAAATCGCAGGCCAGTTCGACGCCCGCCGCCGCCATTTTGGGGCCGCCCGCCCCAAAGAAAGCAGGGGCCAGCGGCGTGGTGAGCGGCTGGGTGTCGTTGGTGATTCGGAATTGGGCGGCGGGCACCGCGACCGTCAGTTCGCGGACCAGGGCGGCGGCATTGGCGTCCCCGCTGGGGTCGCCGGCGACAAGCATGATGCCGATGCGGTTCATGGCTAAAGCTCCGCCTTGACGCTACGCAGAAACTCGGCGGCTTTGAAAGGAATGAACGGCGCGGCCAGACCTGTCAAGAAATTGACGGCACAGCCCGCCCATTGCATGGCCTTGGGCAGAGGATAATCCACCCAGTTGCCATCTTCCAGATGGAAAAAACAAACGGGAACCGGGAGGCCGGTGACGCGCATTGCCGAACCCCATTTGTATTCGAGGAAAAACGACAGCCAGACGCCCAGCGCCAGGCCGATTACGGCGGCGGCGGCCAAACGCGCCCAGGCGCGCGCCTGCCGCCAGATTTGGAATTGCTTTTTCCCCGTCGTGGCGAGAAGCCAGACGTCGAAAGCCAGGACTGGAAGAATGAGAATCAGGGCGCCCATGATGGATTAACGAGATTGGATTTGGCGGGTGATTTCCAAGGCCAGATCCAGGGCGCGCTTGGCGGAGGCGCCGCTGACTTTCGAGGTGAGGTGCGACTGAATGCAACGGATGAAATCGAGCAGTTCGAGCTTGAGCGGCTCGTCCTTTTCGACGGGCACGGGTTCGCGCACGATTTTTTTGCCGGCAAATTGGCTCACGATGGCGGAGTCCTTGGCGTGGAGAAGTTTCTTCAAGAAGGAGGACTCCTCTTCGCCTTCGCGCGCGACGCGTAAAATGTACCCCTCTTGCGCCCGGTAATCCAGCGAGATATAGCTGGTGATTGCGCCGGCGCTGAAGACGCGGATTTTGCGCATGCGTTCGGGATAGACGCGGCTGGCGGTGAGGTTGGCCACGCAGCCGTTGGCAAAGCGCAGCCGGGCGTTGGCGATGTCCTCCGTCTTGCTCAAGACGGGGATGCCCACGGCGTCCACGCTGGCGACAGGGGAGCGGACGAGGGCGAGAATCACATCCAGATCGTGGATCATCAAGTCGAGCACGACGCCGATGTCCGTGCTGCGCGCCGGAAAGGGGGAGAGGCGGTGCGATTCGATGAAGCGCGGATCGGTGGCCACCTCCTCCAGGTAATGCAGCACGGGATTGAACCGCTCGACGTGGCCGACTTGGAGAAGAACATTTTTTCCGGCGGCGCGTTGCACCAATTGCGCGGCCTGGGCGGCGTTGTCGGTCATCGGTTTTTCCAACAGCACATGCTTGCCGGCGGCCAGGAGGGCGTCGGCGATGGCAAAATGCGTGACGGTCGGCGTGACGACGCTGAAGGCCTCGGCCCCGGCGAGGGCGCTGTCGAGTGTGGCAAAAACCGGCACGCCGTACTTTTCGGCGATCTTGGCGGCGTTCAGCGGGGCGGCGTCATGCACGCCGGAGAATTCGATCACTCCGGCGGCGGCGAGACTGGCGTAGATGCGGGCGTGTTCCTTGCCGAGGGAACCCACTCCGATCACCGCCACTTTAAGCTTGGTTGACATGGCGAGAGGTTGAATCGAAAAGGCCGGGAAGGCAATTCCCGACCGCGGACGCAGGAGGCGCCCTGATCATTAGGACAAGCACGAATTGCCATCGAACGGGTGAACTTGTCGGCGGCGTAACGTTGCGTCGGCGAGACGCCGACGCATGCGACCGAGACGGTCGCGCTCCCCGGAAAGTCGCAAACGATTCGGGGAGGCGCGGGGTGAATTTCAGTTTCTTGGACAATCTTGTCCGATTTCATATTCTTGATCCCAACTGACCCGTTCCTGTGAATCCCCGGTAAGAATGACAGGGATATGAGGCGATGGAGTGACGGGCATGGTGATGAAAAAATAACACGATCAGGCTTGATTGGGCACGATTGGCCCTGTTGGGCGAGGTGCGATTACGGGTTGTAAGTGGTTCATGGATAGTGAGTTGTGTAAATTTGCCGGGTTCCTCGCCGTTTTCAATGGAATCGCCCCATCCACGGGTTCCCCAGTCCCGTAGGCCCCTTTCGCACGCTCTGCGCTCTCGGCGGCCTCTGCGCGAGTGTCTTTGCCCGTTTGGCTTGCTGCCTCGCGCAGAGTCGCGGAGATCGCAGAGGAAAACAAACGCAATTGCGGCCGGCTTTCCACTGAAAACAGCGAAGAACCTTTCTTTCTGGTTGCGGCTGGGGGCGCTGTGTTGGTTGTGTGTTTTTTCGCCAATTTTTTTTATTTTTTTTTACCTTCATTTGCCTTCAGCAGCCTTCAGCAGCCTTCATTTGCCTTCATTGGTGAAGGTTCCGAAAGGGGATTTGGAGGGGGTTTTGGCCGTCCCACCCGCGCGGCCTGGGCCGGCTGGAGCCGGGTAACGGTTTGGCGCAGCGCAGACTTCCAAATCTGCCGTGTCGCGGGTTTCCAAACCCGCCGGCCACAAGGCCGGGGAGCCGGCTTGGAAGCCGGCGATACAGCAGGTTGGGAAACCTGCGCCACGCAACCCCGGCAAGTCCGCGCTCAACAGATACGCAGCCGGCTGGGGCCAGCCGGAGGGGGAATTGACCGCGCCTACGTTTCTCATGCGTGACGAGTAAATCATAGGTTCTAATTTTCGTCAAGGGATAGTTGAAGAAAAAGCAGAATTAAGAATGCAGAATGCAGAATGCGAGGATTTTACCATGTATTTGCGCGGTGATTTCGTTTGGCTTTATGGCCCGCACAGGCGCGGAGATCGCCGATGAAAACAAACCCAATGGCGGCCAGCTTTCCACTGTCCGCTGAAAACAGAGAAGAACCATTTGCCATGAAAAAGCTCAAAAGGCGCACAGCCGCAAGACCTTATGCACTCTCCTGTTCAAATCAGTTCGTCCTTTCTGCGTGAACCTTCGTCCATCAGCGGGCAATTCCGGATTCGGTTGCGGCCGGCCGCGCCGGGCTTTTTGCGCGCTTTTGCGGCTGTTTAGATGTGTTCAATCCCGCGTACGCCGATTCAGCGGCCGGTCAATTGAATGCGCCTCCAGAGATCGTGCTGATTGACCCGGTAACGGTGAGCAGCGGTGGAAATGGTTCCCGTGACGTGCGGTTGATCGCGACCGAGACCGCGGAGAACAAAACGGGCTGCTTTGTTCAAATTCGTCTGTTTTCGATAGTTTTTCATATATTCTGCCCTGTCTTGAGTTCAGGGCAGGTATAACTCATACTATCAAGTTGGCTCGGTTGCCTCAGTTCGGCTATGGGGTGAACTACCCAAGAAACGTCATCGCATTCAGCGGGGCGTTATTCCTCGCGGATGATTTTGACGGGGAGGGTTCCCATGGCCGGTTGGGCCAGTTGGGCGAAGGCGGCGCGGCTCAGGTCCACGGTCTTGCCGAATTGCATGAAGGCCCTGGCTCCGCCACGGTCAGTCACCGCGACGCGCACGGTTTTGCGGCCGTAAACGACCTTGAGCCTGGAGCCGAGCGGATAATTCCAACTGGCGGCGGTCAGCGCATCGGGATCAAAAGGATGCCCGTTGGCCATGCGCTTTCCGCGCAGCGAGTCGCCGTACCAGGTGACGCGGTCGTACCAGCAGGCGCGCCATGCGCACAGCAACAGAATTGCCGCCAGGAACAGGGCAAATTTCCGTTTCACGGTTTGAATATTCGAGCCACAGGCTCGACACTACACCAAATGAAGGCACTATCAAGAAAGATTGAGTCGTTGACGGGCTTTTTCCGTCCAATCAACAATTGCGAACAAAACCAATCGAATGACCAAATCCAAAATCGCCGGATGGCGCGGGGAAAGGACCGCCTTTACCCTCATTGAGCTTTTGGTGGTGATCGCGATCATAGCGATCCTGGCCAGCCTGCTGTTGCCGGCGCTGGGCATGGCCAAGGAGACGGCCAAACGCATCCGTTGCACCAGCAACCAGCACCAGTTCAGTCTGGCCGTGATGATGTATTCCATGGATAACCGGGGCGCCTATCCGCCGCGTCCCAACGATAATGTGGGCGACGCTTCCCCCCGCTGGCCGACCTACTTGTATTCCTATTATGGAAAGAATCTGGCCCTGCTGATGTGTCCGAGTGAAGTTGGCCTGTCGCCGGCGACCATTGGGACCAATTTCCCGAATTTTCCGGACAAGCCGCCGCGCAGTTATTTTATCAACGGCTTCAACGACGGCTACGCCGACAAATACGGCGCCTGGCAGACCAACAGCGTGCCTCTGCCTTACTTGACGGATAACGAGGTGCGGCAGCCGTCGGACACGGTGATTTTTGGGGAGAAGCTGTATGAGGCGGGGGACTATTACATGGATTACTTCGACATTGACGACGGGTTGAAGCTGGACCAGGCCAAACACAGCCGGTGTTCGGCCAATACGAACCTCGGCGGTTCGGTGTTCGCCTTTGTGGACGGGAGCACGCGCTACTTGAAAGTCAATCAAAGTCTGAGTCCGGTGGTGCTGTGGTGTACGGTCCAGTTGTACCGGGGCGGGACCACGCCGCCGTGAACGGAGGTGGCAAGGCGCCGGCCACGGGTGGCAGGGCGAGACTCCGTCGAGGCGAAACTCGATTTCGCGGGGAAAAGTCACGGCTCGACAGAGTCTCGCCCTGCCGAAATGGAGAGTTTTGCCGTACGCCCCGGCGTGAACTGCGCCGCGGGGAGGGTCACTTGGGAATGGCGGGGGCGACAAAGGGCTTGGAGGCGCCTTTGAGCGGGCCGGCGGCGATTTCCATGACGTATTTTTCGCCGGGGACCAGCGGTTCGGGGCGGACACCTTTGAGATACGGCTCCATCCCATCTAAATTCTGGCCATAAGTGAACAACTTGACCGGCTCGGACACATTTTTGGAAACCAGTTGCCAAAGGACGTGTTTTGCCGTGTTGGTGGAATTGGTGTTGCTGTTCAGATCTGTCACTTTAATGCTGGTGAGCCTGTAAGTGCTGTCGAGGGTGAAATAAATCGGAAAGGTAACGGCGTTGCCGGGGCGGCGGGGCATTTGGCGAATGGAGACAAAAATCTGAATATCCTTTTTCTCACCCCAATGGCTGTAAAAATAGAAGTACGCGCCGACTCCCAGGAGCAGCAGCACGATCCAGCCAATTTCTCTCTTTTGCATAGGCGAGCGGGGTTTGATTTCGGACGGGCGGAGGATAAACCGGCCCGGCGCGACTTTAAACTTTAATTTTTGGGTTCCAGACCTTACACCGGAGGAGATGATTGCTTTGTTTGATGTAGGCAACACCCACACGCACATCGGCCTGGCCAATTCCAGGCGGGTGCTGCGGCAAATCAATGTTTGGACGGCGGACTGGTCGAATGGCCGGGCGGAGAGCGGGGCCATGGAATTTTTTCGCGGAGTTTCCCTGGACGGCGGGGCTATTTGCAGCGTGGTGCCGGCGGTGACGCCGCTGGTTTCCTTCCTGCTCCGGGAGAAGCTGGGAGTGGCGCCGCTGGAGCTGACGGCGCGGACGGTGCAAGGGATAGGAATTGACTATCCCAAACCGCAGTCCATCGGCGCGGACCGTCTGGCCAACGCGATGGCGGCGCGGCATTTTCATGGCGCGCCGGTGGTGGTGGTGGATTTCGGCACGGCGGTGACATTCGACATCGTGGACCGGCGCGGCAATTACGTTGGGGGCGTCATCGCGCCGGGCCTGGAGGCGATGACGGATTATTTGCATGAGAAAACGGCATTGCTGCCGCGCATCAAAATCCGCGACGTGGCGGCCCTGGTGGGAAAAAACACGGAGGAAGCGATGTTGATCGGCGCGGTGCATGGCTATCGCGGAATGATCCGTGAGTTGCTCGCCCAAATAAAGCGCGCCCTCAAATGCCGCGATCTGCCGGTCGTGGCCACCGGTGGCTGCGCCAGGATCATCGCCGCCAAATTGCCGGAAATCACCGCGGTGGCGCCGTGGCTGACGCTGGAGGGCCTGCGCCTGGCCTGGGAGGGAAGGCAATAATGAATCGCATTGACGAACGGTTTGCCCGGCTGAAGCGGGAGGGGCGGGCTGGATTTATTGTGTACATCGGCGCGGGCGACCCGAATCTGGAGGCGACCGGCGCGCTGGCCCTGGGCTTTGACCGCGCGGGGGTGGACGTGCTGGAACTGGGCGTCCCGTTCAGCGATCCGCTGGCCGACGGACTGGTCAACCAAATGGCGGCGCAACGCGGCCTGGACTCGGGAACCACGCCGGCCAAAGTTCTCCAAACCGTGGCGGCCATCCGGCAAAAGTCGCAAATCCCCATTGTCCTGTATATTTATTTCAATCTTATCCACCGGCACGGGGTGGAGAAGTTTGTGGGCGACGCGGCGGCGGCGGGAGTGGACGGCCTGCTGGCGCTGGATTTGCCGCCGGAGGAAGCGGAGGATTACGAGGCGCTGATGAAGCGCGCCGGCCTGAGCGTGATTTATCTGGTCGCGCCGACGACGCCGGAGGAGCGGATGGAAATGATTGTCAAACGGGCGAGCGGGTTTGTCTATTACGTGTCGCGCGAAGGAGTGACCGGGATGCAGTCCAAAGTGCCGGACACCATTGGGCAAATGACGGCGAAGATTCGCGCCCACACCGACTTGCCGGTGGCGGTGGGATTTGGCATTTCCACGCCGGAGCAGGCCGGGGCGGTGGCGGCGTGCGCGGACGCGGTGGTGGTGGGCAGCGCGGTGGTCAACCAGATCGCGCGCCACGGCCAATCGCCGGATCTGGTTGCGCGCGTGATGGAATTCACCAGCGCGCTGATCCAGGCGGTGAAGGAGCGGCGCGAATGAAAACTGTGAAAAAAGAAAAGCAAAACAGCGGGCGGTTTGTGATCATCATGGCGGGGGGGCGGGGGGAGCGGTTTTGGCCGGCCAGCCGCGAGAAGAGGCCCAAGCAGTTCCTGACTTTGCTGGGCGGACGTTCCTTTCTGCAACAGGCGGTGGACCGGGTGCTGCCGCTGGCGCCGCTGGAGAACATCCTGGTCATCACCAACGCGGCGCAGGCGGCGCTGGTGCGCAAGCAGTTGCCCAAACTTCCCGCCAAGAACATCGTGGCCGAACCGGTCGGGCGCGACACCTGCGCGGCGGTCGCGCTCGGCGCGGCCATCGCCGGGCAACGCTCCATCAACGCGGTCATGGCGGTGCTGCCGGCCGATCACGTCATTCCAGAGGAGAAGAAATTTCAGCAGGTGCTGGCCGATTCATTTGACCTGGCCGGCCGCGGGCAGGTGATGGTGACCATCGGCATCCAGCCGACCGAGCCGGCGACGGGCTACGGTTACATCCGCGTGGGACAGGCGCTGCCCGCGCCGCACGGGGCCAGGCCGTATCAAACGGTTTTTTCCAAGGCGGAGCAGTTTGTGGAGAAGCCAAATTTTGAGCGGGCGCAGGAATATGTGAGCAGCGGGCAGTATCGTTGGAACGCGGGCATGTTTGTCTGGTCGTTTGTGACGATCACGCAGGCCCTGGAACAGCACCAGCCGGAACTGGCCGCGGCCTGCCGGCGGTGGTTCCAGGCGGCGGGCACGCCCAGGCTGGCGAAAGTGCTGGCCAGGGAATATCCCGGATTGCCCAAAATTTCCGTGGATTACGCGCTGATGGAGAAGGCGCAGAACGTGGTGGCGGCGGACGGTTCGTTTGACTGGGACGATTTAGGCTCGTGGACCGCGCTGGGGCGGCATCTGCCGGCGGACGCGGCGGGGAATTGCGCGGTGGGGGATTTGGTCCAGGTCGGCGCCGAGGGGAACATTATTTTTGACGCCCGGACCAAAAACCGGACGCCCATCGCGGTGGTCGGGCTGCGCCACGCCATCCTGGTGCAGACGGATGATGCGATCTTGCTGGCGCACAAAAGCCAGGCGCAGAAGGTGAAGGAACTGGTCAGGAAACTGGCGGAGGACAAGAAATACAGGAAGCTGATCTGACGATTGCGGAATCTTCGATTGCGGAATCTTCGATTGCGGATTGCGGATTGCGGATTGCGGATTGCGGATTGTGGATTTGGAATTTTAGACCGCGAACCTCGCGGCCTCAACCGACTTCGCCACCCTCTCCCGCTCCCGCGGGCGAGGGTTGGATCTGGGCCGGGACGGCCCTGCCACTTTCCCCAATCCGCAATCCACAATCCGCAATCCGCAATTGCCCCGCCCCACCCATCCTCACTGGCCGCTCTTGGTATCCGTTCCCATCAATTCTTGCATCATCGGCATCATTGACTTCATCAAGCCGAGCATGTTGGTTTGGGAATTGCCAAGGGATTGAAGCTGGGCGGGCGAAAGGAAATCGGCGGCTTGTTGATAGACGCGTTGATCAACCTGGTCCTGGATTTGAATGGTTTGTTCCGCTTGCGCGACGCGGTCGGTGCCTGCAAGGGCCGGTTTGCCCGTGGCGGGGTCAATCGGCGCGCCGGAGTCTTTCCGTGCGGCCACCATGAGCTGGAGAAGGCGTTGCTCTTGATCGTCGGTCAGCGGATTATCGGCGAAACTGGTTTTCATCTGCTCCAGCAATTGGCGGTCGGGAATGGTCGTTTCATATTCCTGAAACTGGGCGAAGCCGGCGTCGCCGAGGAATGACCGCATCTGGTCCTGAAAACTTTTCTGGGTGTCGGCAATGGCGCTGATGACGCCGGCACGGTTGGTGTCGTTCATTAATTCCAGGCCTTGAGCCGTGGTGTTGGTCGCGTTGTTCATGATCAAGGCGTAGAAGGCATCGCCTTGTTCGGGAGTGAGGTTGAGCTGTTTGACCAGCGGGGCGTATTGTTTTTTGAGCATTTGGGCCTGTTGGTCGCCGATGGCTTTGATGAGATTGACGTAATCCGGGTCCTTCATCATGTCTTTGAGCATGCTGCCGACACCTTTGCCTTGAGGCGACACTGCCGCGCGATTGGCGGCCGCCACCGCCATCGGCGACGGAGCGGGCGCGGCGGGTTTGCGCGCGGCCGACTGAGTGGATTGGCGCGCCGCGTTGCGGAATGCCTGCACCATTTGTTCATTCTGTGTCTTCAATTCCCCGGTCCGTGTCTCCAATTCCTGAATGGACGCCAGTTGTTTTTCGCTTTGTTGCGCGGCTTGCTGAAGCTGGGCTTGCAAGGCGACGGTTTCCTTGTGCTGATTGACAATTTTCGCCCCTTGCAGGGCGATGAGGCCGAGGGCGGCGGTGCCGAGGGCGAGATGAATTTTTGTCCAGGCCATAAGTTTAAGGGTTCCTTTCGCCAGGGTTAATGTTGAGGCGGTCAAGGCCGAACCCTGGCAGGCGGCGGCGATGACGGCGGTGGAAAGACCGATGGGGGCGGCCTGGATGGAATGCGCGGAAATGGCCGCGCCCAAGGCGGCGGCGGAAAGAGTGATGCCCCGTTTGGCAAAGAATTTGCGCAGCTTTTCCAGGGCGCGGTTGACGCGCATTTTGGCGGCGTCATCGCTTGCGCCCAATGCGGCGCCAACTTCCTTCAACGGCTTGTTTTCAAAATAGCGCAGCACGACGGCGTTGCGGTCGGCCTCGCTCAAGCCGGACATGGCCTGTTCCAGCAGCGGGCCGACCTGTTGCCAGTGGTCCGGCTCCGGTTGGTCGAGGGTGGATTGCATATAGGCTTGCTGTTCGCGATTTTGCCGGCGGATGTCGCGCCGGAGCGAATTGGCCGCGGTGAGGCGCGCGGTTTGATAAAGCCAGCCGGAAAGGACAGTCCCCCGCCGCAACGATTTTGCCTTCCTGGCCAGCACCAAAAAAACGGCCTGGGTGATTTCTTGCGCCTCATCCCGGTTGCCGGTCTGCCGCAAGGCCGCCGAATAAACGAGGTTGACGTGGCGCGCGACGAGGGTGGAAAAGGCCTCCTCGGAATTTCGGGCGGCGTATTCCGCCAGCAGTTGCATGTCGTCCAGGTTCACCATCTACCAAATAATGTCCGCCGAATGGGAAAGGGAACAAGGGAATTGGGGATTGTGGATTGGGGATTGTGGATTGGGGATTGCGGATTGCGGATTGCGGATTGCGGATTGAGGCAAATTTCTACCCCGGAAAAAGGCGGTCCAGTTTGGAAAAGAAATCGCGGTGGGCGGCGATTTTTTTGTAAATGAATTCGGTGAGAGCGGCGAAGAGGGGGATTTTGCGGTAGCACCACCAAAGCCGGCGATGCGCTCCGCCCGCCGCGAGGGAGTGGAACACGGCGTCCGCTCCGGTGTGGACCGCGCCGCCGGGCAGGAACAGGTGGACGGATTTTGCGAAGGCCTCGCGTGAAATTTCGGGGTATTTTTTCGCGACCGATTCATCCTGGAAGGGCAAATAATCCACCGCGTCCCCTGTGGCGCGCTGCCAACGGGCGACCCAGCGGCGGCAAAAGCCGCAGTCGCCGTCGAAGATCAGCAGCGGCCGGGCGGGCGGGGATGCGATGCGAGCGTGGTTTGACATAGGCCGGGTGCTCGGCGTCA
>Ga0326727_10004879_pt1 | contig 39259 bp, 28 predicted proteins | sample MB2enrmetagenome_FD_207643 | JGI IMG/M metagenome (GOLD analysis project Ga0326727, IMG submission 207643) | Lab enriched peat soil microbial communities from McLean, Ithaca, NY, United States - MB29MY | ecosystem: Environmental > Terrestrial > Soil > Wetlands > Peat | place: USA: New York...
ATCGCGGTCAATGAGCAGACCGGGGAGACCTCCATCCCCGGGGTGTTCGCCGGAGGCGACATCGTCACCGGCGCGGCCACGGTGATCTCGGCCATGGGCGCGGGACGCCGCGCCGCCAAGGAGATCGTCTGGAGGCTTCTGACAAATCGTTGACAACTCCACGCGGGTAGCGCTTAAGTGAAAAAGTCAAACTTCAATGTCTGTCGAATATGGTTTTAGCCGGACTTTTATTGAGCTTTGCCCGCGTGGTTTTTTTTAATTGACTACAATGATCGGACAATAAGCATTTTTTTTTGGGGGATCAGCCTGCAAGGTAACCAGTAGAGAACGATTTTATAGGCAAAGATTTGGATATGATTAATTGCAAAGAAAACGATGCTGAACACATTCGCAGTAAGATTTTCTCTGGAGATGGGCATAACGACATCAAGGAGAAGATGTATAAGCGGAAGCTGTTTTCGATATTGTGCATGATCATAGGAGAGCTTCAGCTTACACAGATAGAAACGGCAAGACTGTTGAGAGTCCATCAACCAAATCTTTCCAAGATTCTTCGGGGACAACTTCGGCTTGTATCGTCGGAAAAACTTATTTCGTGGATTACGATCCTTGGTGCGGACGTTCAAACAAAAGTAATTTTGTACCCCCAAGAGAGGCGTGGGGTCACGGTTGAATGGTGCGAAGATGACACCTGCCAAATGTTTGCGCATGAAGTGAAATCCGGCTTAACGCTCGCGGCATCCGACCCTTCTGTGGAACGTACTGTCGGAGCGGGGAAAAACAACTAGAGCCCTTCGCCGGCCGCTGAACAATCAACCTTCCGCATTGTCCCCATCGCTCCCAAACTGGGCTCCGAGTTTGCGACCTTGTTCCGAACTCATCCGCCTGACGCGTACACGACTTCTGTTCTCCCCGAAAAGTCTCACGGCTTCATCAACCGAGAAGAAGATTGGAACTGCCCTGGGCGGGATGTTCAGGATTGCTTCGCGTGGACATAGCCTTGAGGCACGAAGGCGTGGTACATGAAATCCGCGGGGAGAACTGTGTCGTTCCTGGGAAATGCGATTTCTCGAGGAGATGTGAGCCAGCATGGAAAAGGTCAACCCTACGCTGCGACTGCGCCTGTGGCTGGAGACCCCTGAGGGGATGCTCATGGGCCTTGGCAGGGCGGAACTCCTTTTACGCATCCAGGAGTCCGGATCGCTCAACAAGGCCGCCAAGGCCATGGGCATGTCATACCGGGCGGCCTGGGGGCGGCTTAAGGCCAGCGAAGCCATGGCCGGGGAGCCGTTGGTGGAGAGATCCAGGAATCAGAGGGGATTCGTGCTCACGCCTCAGGGAGAAAGGCTGGCCCAGACCTTCAGGGAATGGTACGCGGATGTGGAAGCTTACGCCCTGAATCGGGCGATGAAGTTATTCCCCTGGCCGGTCAACCCCTTTGAGGAACCGCTGTCCGGAAGAACGGGCAAAACGGACATGCAGAAAGAAAACCGCGATTATTTTGAATGACCTGAAATGTAGGAGAAAGTTCCGTGCGCACGTTGCGCATCACGCTTTTCTGCCTCGGCGTGCAGCCAACCACAGTCTGAATCGATCCAAGTACAGGTACACCACCGGGGTGGTGAACAGGGTGAGCATCTGGCTGACGACCAGCCCCCCGATGATGGAGACGCCAAGCGGCTTGCGCAGTTCTGAGCCCGCGCCGGAAGAAAGCGCCAGGGGCAGAGCGCCCAGCATGGCGGCCATGGTGGTCATCATGATGGGCCGGAAGCGCTGCAGACAGGCTTGGAAGATGGCCTCCTCCGGTGGTTTTCCGTCGCGACGCTCGGCTTCCAGGGCAAAATCCACCATCATGATGCCGTTCTTCTTCACAAGGCCGATGAGCAGGATGATGCCGATCACGGCGATGACCGAGAGGTCGAGCTTGAAGAGCATCAGGGACAACACGGCGCCAACCCCGGCCGAGGGCAGTGTCGAGAGGATGGTGACCGGGTGGACGTAGCTTTCGTAGAGAATGCCCAACACGATGTACACAGCGGTCAGGGCGAACAGGATGAGTAGCGGCTGGTTGCTCAGGGCGTCTTGGAAAGCCTGAGCCGTGCCCTGGAAGGTGCCCTGGATGTTCTGCGGCAGTCCGATACTGCGCGTGGCATCCTGGATGGCCTCCACTGCCTGCCCCAGGGCCACGCCGGAGGCCAGATTGAAGGAGATGGTCACGGACGGGAACTGTCCCTGGTGGTTCACTGCCAGAGAGGTGGAGGTGTTCTCGTAACGGGCGAAGGTCGAGAGCGGCACCATGCCTCCGCTGGAGGAGGGAGCGTAGATGTCCGCCAGCGAATCAGGGCTCTGCCAATACTTCGGATCCACCTCCATGACCACGTGGTACTGGTTGAGCAGGGTGTAGGTGATGGACACCTGGGCCTGCCCGAAGGCGTCGTTGAGGACGGTGTCGATGAGCTTTGGGGTGATGCCAAGGCGCGAAGCCGTGGCCCGGTCTATCTCCAGCGTGGTCTGGAGGCTCTTGTCCTGTTGGTCGCTGTTCACGTCCGCGAGCTGGGGCAGGGTGCGCAACTTGGCCAGCACGCGAGGAGCCCATTCATTGACTTCCGGGAAGCTTTCACCCTGGAGGGTGTACTGATAGAGGGCGTTGCTGATGCGCCCGCCCACTCGCAGGTCCTGCACCAGCTGCAAAAACGTGGGTGCGCCCGGGACCTGGGCCAGTTTGCCCCGAAGTCTTCCGATCACCTGCTCCGCGGTGGCCTTGCGCTTGTCGAAGGGCTTCAGGGAAATGAACATCCTGGCGGTGTTGGTGGTGGAGCCGCCGCCGCCACCGGTGAAGCCGATCACGTAGTCCACTTCCGGATCGGCCTTGATGATGTCCACCACCTGCGCGAGTTTCTTGGACATGGCCTGGAAGGAGATGTCCTGGGCGGCCTGGATAGCCCCGGCCAGGCGGCCGTTGTCCTGTTGCGGAAAGAACCCCTTGGGGATCTTGGTGTAGAGCGCCACGTTGACTCCGAGCGTGGCCACGGTCAATCCGAGCATCAGGCGCTTGTGGACGAGAGCCCAGCGCAGCCTGCGCGCGTAGAAGGCCTGCATGGTTTCGAAAGCGCGGCCGCTGGCCCTGTAAAAGGCGCCGTGCTTCTCTTCGCGGCCGGGCCTCAGGAGCGCGGCGCACATCATGGGCGTTGCGGTCAAGGAGATGATGAGGGAGATGAAGATCGCCGCCGAAAGGGTCACGGCGAATTCCCTGAAGAGCCTGCCCACCATACCCCCCATGAGCAGGATGGGGATGAACACGGCCACCAGGGACACGCTCATGGAAATAACGGTGAAACTGATCTGCTGGGCGCCGTTCAGGGCAGCGGCAAACGGCGTTTCCCCCCGCTCCATGTGACTGGTTATGTTTTCCAGGACCACGATGGCGTCGTCCACCACGAAGCCCGTGGCGATGGTCAGAGCCATGAGCGAGAGGTTGTCCAAGCTGTAGCCCAGGAGATACATCACCGTGAACGTGCCTATGAGCGACACCACCACGGCCACGCCCGGAATGACCGTTGCCCGGGCCGAGCGCAGGAAGCAGAACACCACCAGCACCACCAGCAGGCAGGAAATGGCGAGCGACATCTCGACATCGGCGAGCGAGGCCCTGATCGGCGGGGTGCGATCGAGCACCACCGAGAGCTTCACGCCCTCGGGCAGCTGGGCCTCCAGTTGGGGCATCAGGGCGCGGACATTGTCCACCGTCTCGATGATGTTGGCTCCAGGCTGACGAAAAATAACTAGGAATACAGAAGGCTTGGAGTTAACCAGACCTAAGGTGCGAACGTCCTCCACCGAGTCCGTGACTTCACCCACGTCAGGCAGTTTGACCGCCGCGCCGTTGCGATAGGCCACGATCACCGACCCGTACTCCGACGCCTTGCGCAGCTGGTCGTTGGTGTCGATTTCCCGGGCCGTCGTGGAATCGGTGATTTGGCCTTTGGGTCGGTTGGCGTTGGTGGCCTGGAGTGCCGCGCTCACATCCGTGAGGCTTATGCCGTACTTGCTCAGTGCGGCCGGGTTAAGCTCCACCCGAACGGCGGGCAACGCGCCCCCACCCACGAACACTTGGCCCACCCCGCCCAACTGGGACACCTTCTGCGACAGAACGGTGGAGGCCGCGTCGTACATCCGAGCCCGGGACACGGAGTCGGAGGTGAGGGCCAGGATGAGTACCGGGGCGTCAGACGGGTTGACTTTCCGGTAGGTGGGGTTGCTGGGCAGGTTGGGGGGCAGCTGGCTCCTGGCTGCGTTGATGGCGGCCTGGACGTCCCGGGCCGCGCCGTCGATGTTGCGGTTCAGGTCGAACTGCAGCGTGATGCCGGTGGATCCCCGGGTGCTGGAGGAGGTCATCTCGGTCACGCCTGCGATGCGTCCGAACTGACGCTCCAGAGGGGCGGCCACGGAGGTGGCCATGGTCTCGGGGTCGGCGCCCGGCAGACTGGCGCCGACCGAGATGGTGGGGAAGTCCACTTGCGGCAGTGGGGAGACCGGAAGCAGCCTGAAGGCGATGATTCCGGCCAGGGCCAGGCCGATGGTCAAAAGCGTGGTGGCCACAGGCCGCTTGATAAAAAGTCCGGGGATGTTCATCAGGCCGTACGCCCCGCCTTGTGGGCCTGACCGGTGCCGCCGAACTTGATCCGGCGGGCCAGCCGGTCAAAGGCCAGGTAGATGACGGGAGTTGTGTACAAGGTAAGCATCTGGCTGATCACCAGGCCGCCGATGATGGAGACGCCAAGCGGCCGACGGAGCTCCGAGCCCACCCCTCCACCGAGGGCCAGGGGAAGCGCGCCCAGGAGCGCGGCCATGGTGGTCATCATGATGGGCCGGAAACGGAGCAAACAGGCCTGGTAGATGGCCTCCTCAGGCTCCTTGCCCTCCTCGCGCTCGGCCTCCAGGGCGAAGTCCACCATCATGATGCCGTTCTTCTTCACAATGCCGATGAGCAGGATGATGCCGATGATCGCCAGCACGTCCAGCTCCATGCCGAAGAGCTTCAGGGACAGGAGGGCTCCGACACCTGCCGAAGGCAGGGTGGAGAGGATGGTCACAGGGTGGATGTAGCTCTCGTAGAGCACGCCCAGCACGATGTACACGGTGACCAGCGCGGCCAGGATGAGCAGGGCCTCGTTGGACAGCGAGGCCATGAAGGCCTTGGCCGTGCCCTGGAAATCCCGCTGGATGCTCGCGGGGAGCCCGAGCTCCTTGGCCGTGGCATCCACCGCTTCCACGGCCGCGCCCAGGGACTCACCCTTGGCCACGTCGAAGGAGATGGTGGTCACCGGAAACTGGCCCAGTCGGTTGATGACCAGTGGGCCGGTGGTCTCGCTTACCCGGGCGATGGTCGAGAGCGGAGCGGGCGAGCCATTCTGGGTGCGCAGATAGATGGAATCCAGGGCCTGTGCGTTTTGCCGGAATTCCGGTTTGGCCACCAGGACCACGCGGTACTGGTTGAGTTCCGTGAAGATGGTGGACACCTGGCGCTGTCCGAAGGCGTCGTAAAGGGCGTCGTCCACCATCTGGGGGGTAATGCCCAGGCGCGAGGCGGTGGCCCGGTCGATGGTGATCATCACCCGGGGGGCGCGGTCCTGGAGGTCGCTGGAGACGTTGATCAATTCCGGCCTTTGTTTGAGCGCGTCTACGAATTTCGGAGCCCAGACTCCCAATTCGTTCTGGTCGGGGTCCTCCAGGGTGTACTGGAACTGGGTACGGCTGACGCGTACATCCACGGACAGGTCCTGGGCCGGCTGCATGTGCAGGGTGATGCCATGGACCTTGGCCACTTCACGGCTCAAGCGGTCGATCACCTGGGAGGCGCTTACCTTGCGTTCGTCCAAGGGCTTGAGGTTGATCTGGATACGCCCGTTGGAGAGCGAGGAGTTGGTCCCGTCCACTCCGATGAAGGAGGACAAGCTCTCCACGGCAGGGTCCTGAAGGATCACCTGGCCGAGTTCCTGTTGCAGGTCGGCCATGGCCTTGAAGGAAACCGACTGCGGGGCCTCGGATATGCCCATGATCATGCCCGTGTCCTGAACCGGGAAGAAGCCTTTCGGAGCCAGGATGTACAGGGCCACGGTCAGCCCCAGGGTGGCCATGGCCACGGTCAAGGTCAGGCCCTGGTGGGCCAGCACCCAGCGCAGGCTCCCGGCGTAGCGCTCTATCACCCAGTCGAAGGCCCTCTGGGTGGCCTGGTGGATGCGGCCTTCCTCCTCGGGAGGGATGTGCTTGAGGAGCTTGGCGCACATCATGGGCGTGAGCGTAAGCGACACGGCCGCCGAGAAGAGGATGGCCACTCCAAGGGTGATGGCGAATTCCCGGAAGAGCCGCCCTACCACGTCGCTCATGAACAGCAGGGGAATGAGCACCGCGATGAGCGACACCGTGAGCGACAGGATGGTGAAGCCGATCTGCTTGGAACCCTTGAGGGCTGCCTCGAAGGGTGAATCTCCCATCTCCACGTAGCGGGCAACGTTCTCTATCATGACGATGGCGTCGTCCACCACGAAGCCGGTGGAGATGGTCAGGGCCATGAGGGTGAGGTTGTTCAGGCTGAAGCCGAGCAGGTACATCACACCGAAGGTTCCCACCAGGGAAAGGGGCACGGCCACGCTGGGGATGGTGGTGGCCGGGAGGTTGCGCAGGAAGAGGTAGATGACCATGACCACCAAGGCCACGGCGAGCATGAGCTCGAACTGCACGTCGTCCACCGAGGCCCGGATGGTGGTGGTGCGGTCGGTGAGTACGGACACGTTCACTGCCGGGGGCAGGGAACCCTTCAGCTGGGGCAGGAGCCGCTGGACCCGGTCCACCACCTCGATGACGTTGGCCCCGGGCTGTCGCTGGATGTTCATGATCACCGCGGGGGTGGTGTTGGCCCAGGCGGCCAGATTCTCGTCCTCGGCCCCGTCAACCGCGTCGGCCACGTCCTTGAGTCTCACCGGAGCCCCGTTGCGGTAGGCGATGATCAGGGGGTTGTATTCCCCGCTGGTCAGGAGCTGGTCGTTGGCCCCGATGATGGAGGACTGTTTGGGGCCGTCGAAGCCCCCTTTGGCCTGGTCCACGTTGGCCGCACCGATGGCGGTCCGCAGGTCGTCCATGGTCAGGCCGTAGGAGGCCAGGGCCGCCGGGTTGGCGTGTACCCGCACGGCCGGGCGTTGCCCGCCGGAGAGGCTCACCAGCCCCACCCCAGGGAGCTGGGATATCTTTTGGGCAAAGCGGGTGTCGGCCAAGTCTTCCACCTTGGGCAGGGGCATGGAGGCCGAACTCAGGGCCAGGGTCAGGATCGGGGCGTCGGCCGGGTTCACCTTGCTGTAGACCGGCGGATTGGGCAGGTCCGTGGGCAGGTAGGAGAAGGAGGCGTTGATGGCCGCCTGGACCTCCTGTTCGGCCACGTCCAGGCCGAGTTCCAGATTGAACTGCAGGGTGATCACTGAAGAACCGCTGGAACTGAGGGAGGTCATCTGGGAGAGCCCGGGCATCTGCCCGAACTGGCGCTCCAAGGGGGCGGTCACGGAGGAGGCCATCACCTCGGGGCTGGCCCCGGGGTAGAAGGTGCGAACCTGAATGGTGGGGTAGTCCACCTGGGGCAGGGCGGCCACCGGCAGTTGCTTGTAGGCCACGGCACCGGCCAGCAGAATGGCGGCCATGAGCAAGGTGGTGGCTACCGGCCGCCTGATGAAGGGGCTGGAGATGTTCATCAGCCGCCCTGGCGCGCCGCGCCGCCCGTGGTTTTGCCGTCCGCGCCGCCCGGGGCGCCGGGCTTGGTCCGGGCGTTCGTATCAGCGTCGGGTGCGGCCTTACCTGCGTCCTGGCTCCCGCTGTCGTTCTTGACCGCAACTACGGCGCCGTCCTTCAGTCTTTCCGCCCCCTCGACCACCACGGTTTCTCCCGCGGAAAGGCCCTGGCGCACAATTGTTACGCCATCGACGCTCTCGCCTATCTCCACAGGGCGTGACTCCACCGTGGAGTCCTCTTTCACCACGAAGACCAGCGCGCTCTGGGGGCCGCGCTGCACGGCGGACGCCGGAACCGTCAGGGCGCCCGAAACGGTGTCCTCCAGGAGCCGGGCGTTGACGAACTGATTGGGGAAGAGCTTCCACCCGTCGTTGGCGAAGACGGCCTTGAGCTTGACCGTACCCGTGGTCTGGTCGATCTGGTTGTCCATGGTCAGAAGCTCGCCGTCCGCCAGCTTGTTTTTCTGCTCCCGGTCCCAGGCCTCGACAGGCAGGTGTCCGTCGGTTTGCATTCTGTTCAGGACCTTGGGCAAGCTGTCCTCGGGTATGGTGAAGATCACTGATATGGGCTGCATCTGGGTGATCACCAGCAGGGCTTGGTTCGAAGCCTGGATCATGTTGCCGGGATCGACCTGGCGCAGGCCGACCCGTCCGGAAAAGGGAGCCGTGATCCGGCTGTAGGTGATTTGGAGCTTGGCGTTGTCGATCTGGCCCTGGTCGTTTTTCACCGTGCCTTCGTACTGGTGGACCAGGGCCACCTGAGTATCCAGCTGCTGCGCGGCGATGGCCCCGGTGAGGATGAGTTGCTGATACCGTTTGAGGTCCAGGCGGGCGTTTTCCAACTGGGCCTGGTCGCGGACCAAAAGCCCTTCGGACTGCTCGAGCTGAGCCTGGTACGGCCTGGGATCGATGATCGCCAGCAGGTCCCCGGCCTTGACCATCTGGCCCTCCTTGAAGAGGACTTCCATGAGTTGGCCGTCCACCCGGCTCTTCACGGTCGTGGTGTTCAGCGGAGTCACGGAGCCGAGCCCGGTGAGATAGATCTTCACATCCCGGGTTTGGGCCTTGGCCACGGTTACGCTGGTCTTGAAGACCCTGGCGTTGCCCCCTTTTTCAGCTGCCGGGCCCGAAGCCTTGCCCCACAGGAGCCAGGCCGCCCCTCCGAGAAGAAGGATCACGACGGCGGCCTTGATCAAGGCGCGACCTAAACCGCCTGGGCGGCGGCTTTCGAGGCCCGCCGATTTCGACAGGTGATCGAGAGACATCTGTTCCCCTGTTTGTCTGGTAGTGTTCATCCAGGTGTGATAGCAGTAGTTACGTCAGTCCCCACATCACACCGTCGCCGCAAGAAATCAAGCGGCGTTCCGGGGGGCGCGTCGGGGGCTATTCATAGCCGGGCTGGTCCGATGCGCGCAAGAGGCGGGGCGGCATGGTTTTGTCGCTCGGGAGACTCTCTCGGTTACAGGTGCGAAGTGAAATCCATTCGAAATACAAAGGGGCATGGTCGTGAAAATTGGAATCGCCGCCGACCACGGCGGCTTCGACATGAAAGAGTTTCTGTGCGAGGCCTTGAAGGCGGACGGACATCAAATCACTGATTTCGGAGCCCAGGCGTTCCAGACCGGGGACGATTACCCGGATTTCTCCGTCCCCCTGGCCGAGGCCGTGGCGCGGGGAGACCTGGAGCGGGGAGTGGCCCTCTGCGGCAGCGGGGTGGGGGTGTGCGTGGCGGCCAACAAGATACCGGGAGCGCGCGCCTGCCTCGTCCACGACAGTTTCTGCGCCCACCAGGGGGTGGAGGACGACGACCTGAACGTTCTGTGCCTTGGAAGCCGGGTCATCGGTTTCTCCCAGGCTCTGGAACTTGTGCGGATTTTCCTGGCGGCCCGCTTCAGCGGCGCTGAGCGCCACCAGCGCCGTGTTGCCAAGGTAGGCGAACTGGATAACAGGAGACGCGAGGCCGCCCAGGGAGGCTGACATGACCAGCGCGATCACCACATTATTCCTCGACGTGGGCGGCGTGCTGCTCACCAACGGCTGGGACCGGAAGTCGCGCGCGGCGGCCGCCCAGGCCTTCGACCTGGACCTTTCCGAGATGGACGAGCGCCACCACCTGACCTTTGACACCTATGAAGAAGGCAAGCTGAGCCTGGACAGCTACCTGGACCGGGTTGTGTTTTACGCGCCTCGGTCTTTCTCCCGCCATGAATTCAGGGAGTTCATGTTCGCCCGCTCCAAGCCCTACCCGGAGATGATCGAACTGGTCCGCTCGCTCAAAGCCCGCCACGGTCTCCGGGTGGCCGTGGTCAGCAACGAGGGGCGGGAACTCACCGAATACCGCATCAGGGCCTTCGGCCTGGACGCATTCGTGGATTCGTTCATCTTCTCCTGCTTCGTGCACGTGCGCAAACCGGACTTGGACATGTACACCATCGCCTTGGACGTGTCCCATGCCCGCCCCGAGCAGGTCGCCTACATCGACGATCGGTCCATGTTCGTCGAGGTGGCCCGGTCTCTGGGCATCGCGGGCATACGCCACGTGGACCTGGAGGCCACCCGCCGGGAACTGGCCGCCCAGGGACTTGAGGTTTGAGGGGGGAGCTGGGGGGCTCAAGGTCCGGCCGGGCAGGAGCCCTGAATTCCGGGCCGCCTGTCCAGGGCTCAACCCCAGGTCGCCGGGAGACGCAGCTCCACCCTTACGCCCGCGCCGTCTTCACGGTTGCGCATCAGACATGTGCCCCCGGACTTCCAGGCGAGAACGGCCACCATGGACAGCCCCAGCCCCATGCCCTCCACCTCCCCGGTGAATTTTTTCTCGCGCTGGTAGTAGGGCAACCACACCTTTTCCAGTTCGTCCGGAGGCATGTTCACCCCGTCGTCCTCCACGCTGATCCACACCGACCGCTGGTCGTTCCGCACGATGCGCACGATGATCGAGGGGGTACGGGATGGATGGAATTTCTTTGAGTTCTCGATGAGTTCGGTGAAAATCCATTCAATGGCGTGGCAGGACAATCCCATCCCGCTGTCTGAAACATCCGACTCCATGAGTACCAGGGGCGTCGGGACTTCCAGGTCCATAGTGATTCTCGAGATTATCCGCGGCAGTTCCGAGGCCTCGCAATGGCCCTCGGCCCTCTCCTCCGGGGTTTCGATGTACTGGAGGATGTCCTGGATCTGGGCGTTCAGCCGGTTGCCACCCTCCGCGCAGATGTCCAGAAGTTCCTTGCGTTCGTCCTCCTGCAGGATGGCGTTGCCTTCCCTGAGCATCTCCACGGTGGTGACCAGCTGGTACAGGGGGGTGCGCATCTTATGACTCAGCATGCTGTGGAAGGTGCGCATTTCCTGTCTGGCGCTGAGCTGCGAGGTGACGTCGCGCAGCCGGATCAGCCGCCGGGGGGGGCTGTCCTCGAACTCGTCGTGCACCTCGACCTGGAGCCAGGTCGCCGTCGAGTCGCCGGTTTCGGGGTGGACAAGGAAGCGCTCACGCTGGCCGGTCGCTGGCACCAGGGGGAGCCAGTCCTCCCAGGCCTGCTCGGGGTGGATCGTGTAGCGCCGGGCGGCCGCGGCGTGGAACGAGACGCCGCCGTCCATGGGGGTGCGTTCGTCCAGGTCCAGCATGGCCAGGGCAGCCCGGTTGGCGAACACAAGGCCGTCGTTTTCGTCGGTCATGAGGTAGCATTCGTCGGAATTCTCCGTGAGCCAGTCCATGCGGGCGCGTTCAGCCACGATGCGTCGGTAGCGGTTCAAGCGCAGGATCGAGCGCACCCGCGCCTGGAGTTCCTCCCGGTTGAAGGGCTTGGAAATGAAATCGTCGGCTCCTGCCTCGATTCCCCTGATGCGTGAGTCCTTGTCGTCCAGTTCGGTGACCATGACGACAGGCACCTCGGAGATGCCGGAAGTCTGCCGGATGCGGCGGCAGACCTCGAACCCGTCCATGCCCGGCATGATGACGTCCAGGAGGATGATGTCCGGCTTGAGGCTCAGGGCGGACACGAAACCGTCGGTACCGTTGTCGGCCAGGGCGAAGGAGCAGCCGGGGAAATTCAGGGCGGCTTTCGCTATGGAAGTGCTGATGGGATCGTCGTCCACGATGAGGATCAGGGAAGTTTTTTGCATGGGAGGATTCCTTTAAGTGGTGGCGTCGGAAGCGGGCGACGCCGACCCGTCGCAGCAACAGGTGCGAGAGGCGTCTCCCGAGGGGCCGGAGGGGACGATCCGGGGAGTCCTCGTCCGCGAGGCTTCCAAATCCTCGACTCCGCGCAGGACCAGTTCAAGCCGCGCAGCGAGATCGGCAACTTGCGACAAGGCCAGCAGCGCGTTTCCGGCAGTCAGCGAGGCCTCGACGGCCTTGGCGGCCAGACGCAGCTCCTTGGCGGAGAGATTTCCCGATGTCCCGGCCAGGGCGTGGGCCATGCGTCTGGCCTCGTCCAGGTCCCCGGCTTCGATGGACCGGGCGATGGCGGCCGGATGGTCCCGGAAGGAGCGGAGGAACTGCCTCAGCAGGCTCAGAAGCAATTCCCGATCGCCGCCGATGCGGTCCAAGGCTTCGGCCACATTCACGCCTGGAAGCTGCGGCATGCCCAGGGTCTTGGCCCTTGCCTCCTCCAGCACAGCGCCACCCGCGGTTCCGGGGGAAAGACCTTGGGCCGATACCTGGTCCGGAGCGCTGGTCTTTTCCCGGGTATTTTTTCCGGTAGAATCCCGGATGCGGCCATAACGGAGCAGGAGCTCGGAGAGCGTGTCCACCAGAAGCCTGGCGTCCACCGGCTTGAGGATGTAGCCGTCCATGCCGGAGTCCGACGAGAGCTGCCGATCCTCGGGCACGGTGCGGGCCGTAAGGGCCACTATGGGAATGGCGTCGCCGCCCGGGAGTTTCCGGATGCGCCTGGTGGCCTCGAATCCGTCCATGACGGGCATCTGGGCGTCCATGAGCACGGCGTCGAAGCCCTGGCGCGCGAAGGCTTCCACGGCCTCCCTGCCGTTCTCGACTCCCACGGTCTCGGCTCCGGCCCGTTTGAGAATCTCGCCCGCCACGATGATGTTCACGGCCACGTCGTCCGCCACCAACACCCGCGCCCCTGCCAGGCAGAGGGATTGAGGGCGGCGGTGTTCCAAGTCGTCCGCCTCCGGCTCGACGGGTAGTCCCCACATCTGGTCGAGCAGGCGCTTAAGCCCCTGGACAGCGAAGGGCTTTTCCAGAACGGGCAGGCCGTGCCCGACCGAATCCGCCTGAGCGGCATCGAAGCTCAAAAGCGCCACGGGCGGACAGTTTCCGAGAGCCAGGGCCTTTTCGAGGAACGCGCCGGGCGCGCAGTGGCCGTCGTCGTGGTCCACCAGCACGGCGGCGGGTGCGTGGCCGCATGGGGATCCCTCCCGGAGCAGCTCGACGGCCTGGGCGATCCCGGCGTGAACCGTGCCGGCACCCAGGCCGTCGAGCATGGTTTCCAGGGCCCGGCGGCCCGGCTGGCTCTCCATGAGCACCATCACCCGCTTGCCCGCGAATGGCCGTTTCACAGGCGTCGCGTCGGGGGCGGGCTCAAGGTGCAAATGGACGGAAAACAGCGATCCCGCGCCCTCCGTGCTCTCCACATAGATGTCCCCACCCATGAGCCTAGCGAGCTTCTTGCAGATGGCCAGCCCCAGACCGGTGCCACCGTACGTCCTGGTGGTGGATTCGTCCGCCTGGCTGAAAGCCTTGAAGAGTCTCTCCTGCGCTTGTGGAGCGATGCCGATGCCGGTGTCCCGGACCCTGATGCTCACGCCGCCTTCCAGGTGAGGGCCCAGTCGCACCTCAACAAGGCCCGAATGGGTGAACTTGAAAGCGTTGGAAAGCAGGTTGACCATGATCTGCTTCACCCGGAGCGGATCGCCCAGGAGAACCTCGGGGAGATCAGGGTCCGCATAGGCCAGGAATTCGACCCCTTTTTCGCGGGCTCGGGACCGGAACATGCCGATAAGCGTTTCGAGTATCTGGCCGGGCTTGAAGGGAACCATTTCCATCTGGAGGCGGCCTTCCTCCACCTTGGAATAGTCAAGGATGTCGTTGATCACCCCCAGAAGCAGATTGGAGGAGGAACGAGCGATGTCGACGTATTCGCGCTGCTTGTGCGTGAGTCCAGTCCCCGCCAGCAGATCGGCCATGCCGATGACGGCGTTGAGGGGCGTGCGGATTTCGTGGTTCATGTTGGCAAGGAAGTAGCCCTTGGCCTTGTTGGCCTTGTCGGCGCGGGCTTTTTCAGCCCGGGACAGCCGCTCGGCCTTGACCCGTTCCTGCACTTCCTGGGTAAGCATGGCGTTGGCGTCGCGTAACTTTCCGGCGTGGTCGCGGTAGTTGCCGACAAGGCGCATGAGGATGTTCTGTACGGTGACGATGCCCAGAAGCGAACCGTTCCGAACGACCACCACATGGTCGTAGAGTTCGTCCTGGAGACGGTTCATGGCCAGTTCGCCGGCCAGGTCCAGGGAAATGGTCTCGTCGAGCACCAGGGGATGGGGGTTCATAACCATTCGGGCTATGCGGTCATAGTAAAGCGACACACCGAAGGGCGTGCTCAGGACCTTGTCCAGGTGATGACTCATGATGAGCCCGAGTACCGTGCCGTTCTCCTCCACCACGAAGGACTGGATCGGCTGATCCTGTGACTGCAGGGTCTTGAGCTCGCGCACGGTGGTCTCCGGCGAGGAGGTCACGGCGGGAGACGCGAGTCTTCCGATGGTGGTGTTGTCGCGGTCGGGGATAGGGACCTGGGGGCCGTCATCAGGCAAAACAAGCCTCCTGGAGAACTGCTGCGGGGATATTGTAAAGAAATCAGTGGCGATTGAATGTCGGTTTCATGAATCCCTCGGCAACGTATCGTTTCCAGGCGGAGTCGGCCGGGATTGGGGACGGTTTGGTACGCGTTCCAGCCCGGCATGGACATCGAGAAATAATGCCCGGGTAGAATGCGGCCGGCGAGAATGGAACGCGTGATGTTTTCCAGGAGTCGACCCTCTTACTCCTTGCGCTCATGCCGTGATATGTGAGAATAACTGTCCTGTAATGCTTCGGGAAGCAGCAAGGTGAGCGCCTGCAATTGGGGCTTGAAAAAAAACCCGTGGAGCCGGTATTCTGTCTGCATGAGCATATGGAACATGATTTATCGAATAGTATGGTTTAATGGGGGGGTGAATACAGTGAAAAGCATAAGAACAGCGATGGCATTGACTATTGGTGCTGTAATTTTAATCATTCAGGCCATATTTGTGTACGTTGTTGTCTCATCTATATATAGTGAAATTGTGGTCTCAAAGAAACACGAAATGGATTTGTTGGTCGACACCATATCGAAATCCGCCGCAGACTTCGGCAGTCAGCAGATGGAGTTGGTGCGCGGTGCTTCCAAAATGCCTGCATGTCGAGAGTTTCTAGCCTCGGGCAAGAACGCGGACAATGCGAACGAAATCATCAGAGGGATGTCTCTGGCTTCGCCGGATATAAACACGTTCTATTTGTTCGACGTTAAGGGGAAGCAAGTGGTCATGATGCTCCAGGGGAAGCCTTCCCAGCTCAATGATCTGGCCGATCGGGAGTACGTGAAGGTCGCCCTGGCCGGGAAGGAAGGATACAGCAGCAGCCCCACCAAAAGCCTGGCCACCGGGAAACTGATCGTAAGCGTCACGGCCCCGGTTCTCGACGACTCCGGCAAAGTGCTTGGCGGTGTGGGCATGTCCTACAACCTGGACAAGCTTATTGAAGACTATATCAAAGCCACCCAGGTGGGAGAGTCTGGCCACCCCTTCATCCTCTCGCCAAAGGGCGTGGTCGTGGGTCATCCGGATCGGGAACAGTTGCTCAAGGACATGTCGGCGGAACCGGGTGTCGAGGCAATGCTCGCCAGCCCCAAGGGAGAAGCCCTCCGAATACGCGACGGCAAGGAGAAGTATGTCACCTGGACGCGGGTGCCGGGCTGGAATTGGATCATGGCCTTTACGATGAATATGGACGAGGTCCAATCCATGGCCAGAAGCGAACGCAATCTCATGATCGTGCTGGGCTCGATCGCCATCCTGGCATTGATTGGCGTGTGCCTGATAGCCCTTGAGAAAATCGCCGTAAAACCTTTGAAGCAACTTGAAGAGTTTGCCTCCGGCGTGGCCTCGGGCGATCTTGGCAGATCCTTAAGCCTCAGACTTTCCAACGAAATCGGCAAGCTCGCCGACAGCCTGCGCAGCATGGTTCTGAGCCTGAAGGGCAAAATTGCCGAGGCGGACGAGAAGAGTCGTTTGGCCAACGAAGAGTCCGCTCATGCGGCTCAAGCCGCCAAGACGGCCGAGCAGGCCTGCCAGGCCGCGGAGCTGGCCAAGAGCGAGGGAATGATCCAGGCCGCGAGCGAGCTGGAGGACGTGGTGGAAATACTCGGCTCCGCCTCCAAGGTGCTCTCCGCACAGATCGAGCAGTCAAGTCACGGTGCCGAGGAAGAAGCCCAGCGAATTGCTGAAACCGCCGCCGCCATGGAAGAAATGAACGCAACCGTTCTGGAGGTGGCCCGCAACGCATCTCAGGCGGCCGAGACCGCGGAGACGGCCAAACGCAAAGCCCAGGGCGGCGCTCAGGCCGTTACCCAGGTGGTCAAAGGGATCAGCGAGATCCAGAGCCAGTCGCTCCAACTGAAATCCGACATGACCACTCTTGGTAAGCAAGCGGAAGGGATTGGACAAGTTCTTAATGTCATATCCGACATCGCCGACCAAACGAACCTGTTGGCGCTCAATGCGGCGATTGAAGCGGCAAGAGCCGGAGATGCCGGTCGTGGATTTGCCGTTGTCGCGGACGAAGTACGCAAGCTTGCTGAAAAAACAATGACAGCTACCAAGGAAGTCGGCGACGCCATCGGGAGTATCCAGGTCGAGACGAAAAAGAATATCAACAACGTGGAAGAGTCTGTCAACAAAATCACTGCGACAACGGATTTGGCAAGTGAATCCGGCGCAGCACTCAAGGAAATTGTCAACCTCGTCGATTTGACGACAGACCAGGTCCGGTCCATCGCGACCGCATCCGAGCAGCAGTCGGCCTCGAGTGAAGAAATCAACCGCAGCATTGAAGACATCAATCGAATCTCTTCCCAAACGTCCGATTCGATGCGGCAATCCTCCGAGGCGGTGGGGGAACTGGCTCGCCAGGCCGTGGTTCTCAAGGACCTGATCGACCAGATGAAGGGCGGGGAGGGTGAGAGCACCGTGCCAGGACGCACGAAGGCCCTGGCAGGCCGCTAGGAGCGCGCACAACAGAGGGGGGCATGAGCATGTCCCCCTGCTTTTGGGAAGAAGGATCAGTTGCAGTTATCCCTGAGGGGCGGGTGCTCGAGGACTGGGCGGACCAGGCTGGGGTGGTCAAGAATTCGAGCGTTTCCGAAGGCCGTTAGGAAATGCGGTCCAACATGGCTTGCGCCAGCACCGTGTCTCCTTGTTGTTTGAGTGCGTCGCCGGCACCCCGTATGTCACGAGCTTCACGGTTTTGACTCAATTTGAATTTGCCGACCAAATGTGTGATTTCGATTTCGATCCCCACTATTGATTTGAGCATCGTGTCTATATAATCTTTTGGGCTGTCCGTCATCTTCCATGGAGTCGGTTGGGATTCTTCATGGTGGCGGGTAAGGCGAGCGACAACACCACGCACATACCGTTCGTCGTCATGGATTGTTATTTTTCCATGCGCATGCCCCACCATGTAGTTCCAAGTCGGTACCTGTTTGTGGAATTCATGTTTGCTTGGGTACCATGTCGGCGATATGTAGGCCTGTTCTCCACAAAACACGACAAGCACTTCGTCTGCATTTTTTACATCGTTCCAGAGCGGATTGCTTCGTGCGACGTGCGCACGCAACGTGCCGTGGAGGCCTGACCCGGTATCAAGCTCAAACGGAATGTGGTTGGCGTCAAGGCCGCTTTTGCCGTGCGTGAAGAGTATTCCCAGCGGGTGCTTGATTATCAGATCATGAAGCACTTCAAGGGATGGTTCAGCAAAATGCGCCGGTACGTACATGCCAACTCCGTGGTGTGGAAGATGTTTCTCGCAGTTCACTTTGAGCATGGGTCGAGGGCATGCATGGAGATATTTCCCGCCGCCGACTCCCCGATACCGATGGAGTTTAAGGTCTGCTTTTGCGTAGCATGCCCGAATGCGGCTATCAAGGTAGCTGTGCCAGGCCGGGCTTCGGTCCCGGCTTTCTTCAGTGGCGCGCAATGGTTGGCGTGTCAGCTCTTTTGCCCGCCGTAGGCGCGCCTGCCGTCACCTCGCGTAAAGAATTGTAAATAATTGCATGCCGTGTCGCCTTGCTTTTACATATATTGCCGGATATCGCACTGCCAACAGTTTTGAATCGTGACGTTTTTTCGGTGAGAACGGTACTTGCAGTATCGTCTTGGGCTATGTCCTGCTATCCCTGGAGGAGCTGATGGGCCGGCACTTTTCGCGTCTTGGGATATCGAGCCTATTCCCGCCTCTTTCCTTAACTGTCTGTGTGCCCCTAAATACAGCGAACCACGCCCACTCCTCATGGGCATTGGCGCTACGGGTATGGCCCTCATGAGCTCACGGGCCGCGAAGGCTGAAGCGTAATTCCTCGGGGATGTGTAGGAATTGTCCGACATCACTTCTCAATACGGCATGAGGGCGTTATGGGTGAGCGTAGAAATGAGCATAGGATTGACGCTCAGGAGCATGAGACAGGCTATAATTACAGCACTGAACTGGACGGCAAGTGTTACAAGGTCAGACTTTTGGACGTAAGCAAAGGCGGAGCCCGATTTTTGTTCAAGGACAAGCCGGAAATCGATCTGCACGGCAAAGTCGGACAGATGAAAGACGATTCCGAGAACCTGCCATTCATGGAAGGCATGAGCTATTCCGTGGCCTGGGCAATGGAAAACATGATGGGCGTATCCTTCTCGAATCCGCTCACGTGGGCTTACGAAACGCTGTTCGAGTATTGCAGATACGCGTGGTGTCCTAGATAAAGATCGTCTTCTGACCAACCCCGATCATGCCAAGCCTGGTTGCTCCCCGCGAGTTACCAGGCTTTTTCGATGAAGCCCTTGTGCGCGTGCTGCTTCGCAAACGCCACTTTTATCCCTTGATCTCGTACGCTTGGGCGGCTTCGCCCCTGAAACAAGCGCGGTCCACCACCATGTCGGGAGAACGGGCGCGGGACAGGCGGTTTGCCGGCATTTTTCGTAACTGTTTGCAGGTGCGCAGCGACTTCAGTTGCGTCATTCCCGGCCTGTGCCATGCTCTCTTGTAAAATCGCAGAGGCTAGGGGACTGCCATGTGAACAATGGCGGGAGGAATTATGTTGTCGATCGCTAAACCCGGCTTTTTCTCGATTGTTTACAATCTACTGTTGCTTCTCTCCTTTGGATTAAGCTGGTTGCTGTTTGGTATTTTGTTCCTTATCGGCCTTTGCATGGTCGCCGCAGGTATGTATTTTGTTAACGCTAACCTCTTGCTGGCTGGATCGCTGGCTCTCTGGATTGGCGAGATCCCCTTTGTGGACAAGATTAAAGAATGTGGTGTTTTTGATAGACTTGGAAAACGTATCGGCAACACCTGGGCGATGGGTATGCTGAGCATTTTGATATCGACAGGCGATTGAATTGATCTGATACCTTCGGGCCGTGGCATGTGCGCGGGATTCGGGGGGGATAGGCCGCTCCGGTCGGGGAGGGTTACAGCGGCATCCTCGCACCGGGCAAAGCATACCTCAACCCGAGTTGAAAGCTGCGTCACCACCTCAGCGGGATAGGCCCTGACCTCGTGAGCGGCTGATCTCACGCTCTCGACGGCGCTCCTTATGCTCTTTTCTAAGCTCTCCAGGCGTGAGATAACTTCCGCTGTGCTCTTGGCCCGAAGGAACTCCTGTTTGTTCAGCAAAGCAAGGCGATCCTGTAGCATCGCAGCTTCTCCCGATTGGGGGACATCCGCGTGGCAAAAAGCTACTCAAATGAAATGCGGCTTTCAACGGTCCAAAACGGACGAAGGCGGACCTTGCGGCCCGCCTTTTCCTTGAAATTCCTGGGGGATGTGAACTTTGTTGGACTGTACTGGAAGTCCTGTTGGCGGGGGAAACAACATTTTATATATAACCATGCAATTTTGATAATAATATTTGTTTATCAGGAATATGGTTGCCCCCAAAGTTGCCCCCAGGTTCGCGGCCTCATCGTCTTCCCGTTGTTATAGCAGGAGTAGCCCTTGCCACCCCGACATAGAGGTTTCCCCATGGTCCCCAAAACGCGAGGAAGCAGGGGGTAGTCAAATTAACCTCTGTTCATACAGCGCCGGATTTAAAAATCACGGACAGTTAAATTGTCTCGTTCTTAACACCCGCGCCGGGTGGTGTCAGTAGGGCGTTCATTCGTAGGATACTCGCAGGTCCAAGGCAATGTTGCCAAGGCGCGGGAATGACAACGCTTGGGGAATCGAGTAATACCCGGCCAGACATAAAACCCTCAATCACGAAGACTTTCCACCATGCCCACTCTGCATTGGCTTACCCGGAACAAGGATTTGAAGCTGGCGGCCCAAGCGCCTTATCGGCTGTTGGAAGCTGACGACGCGCACTCCTATGGTGACGTGGCCACTGGGAATATGATCTTTCAGGGAGACAACCTGGAAGCGTTGAAGGCGTTGTTGCCGTTTTATGCGGGGAAGGTAAAGTGTATTTATATTGACCCGCCGTATAATACGCGATCGTGCGTATCCATCCATTATGAGGACAACCTTGAACACTCACAATGGATTTCAATATTATATCCACGTCTTGAGCTGCTATTAGAATTTCTCTCTGAAGACGGAAGCATGTGGATTTCAATAGATGACTACGAAGTTCATTATATTAAAGTAATTCTCGATGAAATATTTGGAAGGTCTCGATTTGTTGCGTCTAATGTGTGGCAGAAAAGATACTCTCGTGAAAATAGAGAAGCCATTGGAGACGCGCATGAGTATGTCCTAACCTATGCAAAAGATGTTGATAAATTTAAAGCCTCAAGAAATCGTGTTCCAATCACTGAAGATCAGGCTAAAGTATATAAAAACAATAACAATGATCCGCGTGGGCGATGGCGTTCAATACCAATGACTGCGCAAGGCTACCGTCCAAATCAAATGTATGAGATTGCGGCACCAGGAGGTGCTATACATAGGCCACCAGAAGGACGCTGTTGGTCAACGATTGAGTCTGAGTATAAAAAGTTATTAGCCCAAAACAAAATATACTTTGGAAAGGACAATAACAGCCAACCAAACGTGATACGTTATCTTGATGAGGTTGAAGGATTTGTACCTTGGACGTGGTGGCCTCATGAAGAAGTCGGACACACTGATGAAGCCAAAAAAGAAATTCATTCAATATTTGGCAAGTCCGAAGCCTTCTCCACCCCGAAGCCAGAACGCTTAGTAGAGCGAGTTCTCCATATTGCCACCAATCCCGGCGACCTCGTTCTTGATTCTTTCCTCGGGTCAGGCACAAGTGCTGCCGTGGCGCAGAAAATGGGTCGCCGGTACATCGGAATCGAAATAGGAGACCATGCCCTTACCCACTGCGTTCCACGCCTGAAAAAGGTCATTGATGGCGAGCAGGGTGGAATATCCAAGGCCGTAAACTGGCAGGGCGGCGGCGGGTTCCGGTTCTTCCGCCTGGGAGAAGCCATTTTCGACGATTCGGGCAAGATCAACCCTTCAATCCGCTTCGGCAGCTTGGCTGCCCATATCTGGTTCTGCGAGACCAAAATCCCACTTGCCCCCCGACCTGAAAAGCCCGCCTCCCCCTTGCTGGGCATCCATGAAGACACGGCATATTACCTGCTCTTCAATGGCATCCTGGGGGAGAAGAGCCCTAGCGGCGGCAACGTATTGACCAGCGCCGTCCTCCGCCTCCTGCCGCCGTTCGATGGCCCCCGCGTCATCTACGGGGAACGATGTCTCTTCTCAACTCAGCGTCTCAAGGCTGAAAACATCACCTTCAAGCACATCCCTTACGACATCAAGGCACGCTGACCATGTTCACGCTCAAGCCCTACCAGCACAAGACCCTGGAAGCCCTGGAAACCTACCTGGGAGCGGCCAGAATTTTAGGTCCCAAGACCGCGTTCCAAAATTTCGTCCAGGAAAACCCCACGGACCCCGGAAACCAGCACTACCGGAACTGTTGCGGCTTGGAACACGTGCCCTATGTGTGCCTTCGCCTGCCCACTGGCGGCGGCAAGACCTGCCTCGCGGCGCATAGCGTGGCCGTGGCCGGTCGCGCCTTTCTGGAGAAGGACTTTCCCACAGTGTTGTGGCTTGTGCCCACCAATGCCATCCGCACGCAAACCCTGGAGGCCTTGAAGAAGCCGGACCATCCTTACCGGGAGGCCCTGGACAACGCCTATGACGGCCGGGTTCGGGTGTTCGACATTTCCGAGGTGGAACAGATTCGGCCCAAGGACCTGCTTGAAAGCGTCTGCGTCATCGTGGGGACCTTGGCTACTTTGCGCGTACAGAACACAGATGGCAGGCGCATCTACGCCCACAATGAGAACTTCGAGCCGCATTTCGCCATTCTGCGGGGCGATGACCCGGCCCTTGAGCGCTTCGCGGACGGGGCTGTAAAATACTCCTTCGTCAACGTGCTCCACCAACTCCAGCCTTTGATCATCATGGACGAAGCCCACAAGGCCAAGACCGAGCTTTCCAACGACGTGGTGCTCCGGGTGAACCCGGCTTGCGTCATCGAATTCACGGCCACGCCCATAGGGTCCAACATACTCTTCCGCGTCACGGCCTCGGAGCTGAAAGCGGAAGAGATGATCAAGCTGCCCATCATAGTGACGGAGCATGGGAACTGGCAGGCCGCTGTGCGCGAAACCGTACTCACTCGCAACGGCCTGGAAGAGAAAGCCACGCATGACCATGACGGCTACATCCGCCCCATCGCCCTCATCCAGGCGGAGAGCGTGGCCGGAAAGGCCACGTTGGAGGCCATCAAGGCCCACCTCGTGGAAAACGAGAAGGTAGAAGAGCAGGCCATAGCGATTGCCACGGGCAGCCAACGGGACCTTGAAGGGGAAGACCTCTTCGACCCGAAATGCCCAATCCGCTACGTCATTACCATTCAGGCCCTTAAAGAGGGGTGGGATTGCCCCTTCGCCTACGTGTTCTGCTCCACGGCCAACATCAAGTCGGCAGTGGACGTTGAACAGCTCTTGGGCCGGGTGCTGCGTATGCCCTATGCGAAGCGTCGCATGGTCCCAGAACTGAATCTGGCATATGCGCACGTCATATCGCCCGGGTTCGCCGTCGCGGCCGGAGAGTTGCAACATTGCCTCACGAACATGGGCTTCCAAGACGAGGAAGCTGAAGAGAATATCCGCCCGGCCCAACCAAAGATTCCCGGATTGGAGGAATTTCCGCTCTTCCAGACAGGTGGGCAAGGACCTTTGGTGTTTGTTGTGCAGACCAAACCGGACCTTTCCGTTTTTACACCGGAACATGCATCTCGGGTGGCGGTAGAACCACAACCAGAGGGCGGTTTTTCCGTCCAGGTCACAGGCACCATTGATGATGACTTCGCGGAAAAGATCATTACGGCCACGCCAAAAGCCGAACGCGACGGCGTGCGCCGCGTCGTGGCCATCCATCGCTTCGCGAGCCGTACCGAACGCTCTCCGGCTGAAAGAGGCATGGGTTTTAGCGTTCCCCGCCTGTGCATGCTGGTTCAAGGCATGCTTGAGCCGCTGGAAAAGGAAAACATCTTTGGCGATGCGGGGTGGGATTTGCTGGCCTACCCGGCGGAGTTCACCGGTAGGTGAGATCGACAAGGATGAAGAGGCCAATACCTTCTCCTTCGACATCAAAGGCAACAAGGTCACGGTGGAGCTTGTGGGCCGAGAAAAGCGGGCACTTCTGCCGGGGCTGGCCTCGAACTGGACGGAACTTCAACTTGTCCGTTGGCTGGACAAGCAGATTCATCAAGACGATCTCGCCCAGCCGGTCTTGCTGGAATTCATCCGGCGATGCATCGCCAGCCTGACCCGTTCCGGATTCGACCTTGTGGCCTTGTCCCGTGCGAAATACACCTTGGCCCCGGCTATAGCCCAGAAGGTGAACCGCTACAGGGAGCAGGAATCACGTAAGGGCTTTCAATTGCTCATGACGGACAAGAAAGGCATTGTTGAAACATCCTTCGAGTATGCCTTCAAGTTCGACCCGGCAGTTTATCCCGCCAAGAGCTACTATAGGGGCGGGTACGATTTAAAAAAGCACTACTACCCGCACATAGGGGACCTCGCCGCGACTGGCGAGGAGTTCAGGTGCGCACAGGCTTTAGCCTCCCTGCCGCAGGTGAAGCATTGGGTGCGCAACATCGCCCGCGAAGAACGTTTTTCCTTCTGGCTACCCACTTCAACGGACAAGTTCTATCCCGACCTCGTGGCGGAACTGACTGACGGAAGGATTCTCGTGGTGGAATACAAAGGCGAGCACCTGAAGGGGGATGACGCAAAGGAAAAGGAGAACATCGGCCAGCTTTGGGAGGAGTCCAGCAAGGGCAAGGGGCTCTTCCTCATGGCCTGGGATAAGGATGTCCAGGGCCGCGACGTTACCGGCCAACTCCGGGCGAAATTGGCCGGGTAGCGGCCGTTAATTCCTTTCAGGAGAATGTTATAAAAGTTCGGATGGCTTTAAATAAACAATGGAGGGCGAACCATGATCAATTTTCGCGGGCTAAAAGGATTTTTTAGCACTTGTACGGGGATCATTGTTTTACTGCTCGGATATTTTGTTCTTTTTGGGCCAAATTATTACAACTATACCATAGGCATGCTGACTGATTATGAGACTCGTGTCAAAGATATGTATTATAACGGTGCAATAACAAAGCTAATTACGGATAACTACAATAATATGATAAAAGTAGAAACAGATTTGGACAAGATTTTTAAAATTGATTACGAAAAAATATCATTGTTAACGTCAAGATATCATCCATATGACAGAGAAACAGACAAGTTGCGGATTGATATTGATAATAGAATCTCAAGAATGAAGGCTTGGTATGAGCCATATTGTGGACTTGTGGTGTTCCTTTTTGGTGCTTTATATTTGTCAATCCGGGGTCGTTGGGAGTCATGTAAAGCCAGCAGGTGTCTTTGAGCGGTCACTATTGGTCTCAATCTCAAGGCAATTACAGCCCGTCTCTTTCGGCGGGCTTTATAAAGTAGGGGGCTATGACGCTTTTTACGACGACCAACTATCCGGTTAATGCGCTGATCGAAGACATTGATCTTGGTAAAATCGGGCTTCCTGAATTGCAACGGCCGTTTGTGTGGCCGAATGTGAATGTCCGCAATCTATTCGATTCCCTGTATCGTGGCTATCCGGCGGGTTTCTTGCTTTTCTGGGAAACTGGTGCAGATGCTACTTTGAAAGGTATTGGCGCTAAGAATGACAAAGCTGTCCCCAAACTGGCTATTGTGGATGGACAACAGAGACTAACATCACTCTATGCTGTCATGAAAGGTGCAGAAATCTTACGCGCAAATTTCAAGAAAGAGCGGATAAGGATCGCATTTAACCCCTTGTCTGAAAGATTTGATGTCGCTGACGCCGCCATACTGAAAGATAAATCATATATCCCAGATATTTCTGTAATTTGGCAGCCTGGGACGAAACTTTTATCCTTTGCCAAGGCTTTCATCAGCGAGCTGGGCCAGACTCGTGAACTGAATTCGGATGAACTTGATCGAATCGAGGATTCAATCAGCCGACTGCACAATCTGCCACACTATCAGTTCGTAGCGCTTACACTATCAACGACTGTCGAGGCCGAAACCATCGCTGATGTCTTTGTCCGCATCAATGGTCAGGGGAAGAAGCTCAATCAGTCCGATTTCATCATGACGCTGATGTCGGTGTTTTGGGATCAAGGCCGGGCTGAGTTAGAGGCTTTCTCGATGAAGGCAACGCGGCCATCCGAGAGTCGAGCTTCGCCATTTAACCATTTCATCAAGCCCTCGCCTGATCAAATGTTACGTGCGACTGTCGGCGTTGCACTAAAACGCGCACGCCTTGCGAATGTATATAGTGTCCTGCGTGGAAGAGACGCACAAACTGGTGTTGACAATCCAGGGCGTCGCACAGAACAGTTCGTGCTGATGCAGGAAGCACAGAAGCACGTCCTGAACCTCACCAATTGGCATCACTTTTTGGGTGGACTGGCATTAGCAGGGTATCGCGGAGAGAAGATGATCAGCTCACAGACTGCAATCATCTTTAGCTACGTCCTATACCTAATAGGCTCGACTGAGTATGGCATTGACAAAGCACTAATTCGGCAGGCCATTGCTGAGTTCTATTTCATGGCCGCGCTGACCGGTCGCTATACAAGCTCTCCTGAAACGAGATTTGAGTCCGATTTGGGGATTATCCGCGATTTAGCAAACGGGGACGCCTTTTTGGCGAAACTCCGGGAATTGTCCGCGACCACGCTCACTAGTGATTATTGGACAATTACCCTGCCAAGCCAATTAGCGACATCGGCTGCGCGCAGTCCTTCACTATTCGCTTACCAAGCCGCACTTATCAAGTTGGATGCAAATGCACTTTATAGCCCCGTGAAAATAGCGGCACTGATCGATCCTGCTGTGAAAGGAACCAAAGTCGCATTTGAACAACACCACCTGTTTCCACGGGGCTATCTTGAGAGTAGCGGTATTTCAGACCTCAAGCGGATCAACCAGATCGCAAATTTCGCGCCGGTTGAATGGCCTGACAACATAAAGATTGGCAAGAAACCACCGTCCGAATATGTGCCGCCACTCGATCACAAGTTATCGGGTGCTCAACGCGAGCAGATGTATGGGTGGCACGCGCTGCCACATTTATGGTGGGAACTTCCCTATGATGAATTCCTAATCCAGCGCCGAGTGCGCATGGCAAGCGTCATCCAGCAAGCATGGGTACTGTTGACCAAAGGCTCACCCTCAGTACAGGAAATGCCAATTTCCATCATCGATTTGATTTCAGGCGGGGAGACGGAAGCTGTGGAATTCAAATCAACACTCCGAACGAACCTACATACCGGACACACAGACGACAAAATTCAACTATCGGCTCTGAAGACGATAGCCGGGTTTCTAAATGCCAAAGGCGGAACGTTGCTCATCGGAGTAGCGGACACTGGAGAAGTGCTCGGTGTTGGAACAGATGGATTCCCCAATGAAGACAAAATGGGGCTTCATCTCGTCAACCTGATCAAGGATCGCATTGGTGAAGTATTTCTGCCTTATGTTCACCCACATTTCGAGGATCACGATGACCACCGGGTGCTCTCTATCCGTTGCGAGAAAGGACCAAAAGCGGTGTTCGTCAAAGATGGTAATGCGCAGCGCTTTTTCGTACGCGGAGGCAATGCGACCGCTGAACTGGCTGGAGTATCGGTAACCGATTACGTAAAGCAGCGGTTTGACAGGTGAAAAGAAATGAATATTCCTGGCCGTGAAACGGCGAGAACCATCGGGTTAGTGTTGGAACAGTACTGGTTTGTCAAGGAACCATCGTTGGATTTGTTAAAGTCAAATTTTAACGCAACAATATCTGAAATTGTTTTTGAAAAAATAATATCTCATGATGTTTCAATACGAGCACGAATTGATGGACTTGTAGAGCTGGAATTGGGCGGACTACCAAATTGTCAGCGTACAAAAGTTCCCGAAGTAATTGTTGGACCTGGAGAAGAGCTTCCTGGTGAGTACTTGAAGCAAGAAAAAATTGCATATTGCAGTATCGTTTCTCGACTAAAATATGTAAATGCGTTCAAGGCTTGTATTTCAAGTTCGATGTATCATGTCCAGAGTCATTCAATACCCTCTGACCCTCCAGTACTGCCTTCAAACTACATGCCATTATTCGCAGGAGAGTTTCAATCCGTATTGTATCCGATGGGGAGGTCAGAAAATGATAAGAAATTGGAACAAAATAATGTAGCAAAAAACATGGCAAACAAAAATCAGCTTCAAAAAAGAATCCTCTTTAAAATGGAGACATTAGAATATGCGGCATTGCTGTTTGAAGAAATAATTAAACGAGGCGAAGGCTTCGCTCTCCTTGTGGACTTGCTTTATCATCAAAATTATTTGTATTCTTCTCATAGATTTAGTGAGTGCTTAATTGGTGCATGGACTATCATTGAGGCTGGAATTTCTAAGGTATGGGAACAGTATATTGATAATTATAAACATTCTGGTGGCCAGGTCTCGAAAGGGCGCATGAAGAAGCTCCAGGGGAGAGATTTTACCGCCTCTATTGTTCAAGAGGTGCTTTCTCTCTCTAGTGTCTTCGCACATAGTGAATACGATGAGGTTGATCGCATTCGGAAAGCGCGAAACAAATGGATGCATGACCTTCTGCCCGTATCCAGTGATGACGCGGCAAAAGCCTTGCAATTGAGTCATAAAATGGTTTTGAAGGCATATGGCATTGAAATTGGTATGCCAATTTCATGTGGTTATATTTTGTAATTATAGCTGCGCTTGTGCCACATTATAAGGACCTGACTGTATGATTGGCAAGGTGCAGCCACTCGCTCTGAGCTCAGATCTCATCTCTTCAAATTCATGGGGGGCAAGCCTTGAGTCTAACGCAATCTCATCAAAAACGTCTGTGTAATTGAAATCAAAGAACGCGTGCCCATCACGACCAGTTGCTGTCCCTTCGACATCATAAAATAGCAGACGAACCTCACTTTCCCAGGAGTATCTTTCTTCTTTAATATACAATGTTGCAGCCATGCCAAGCGAATTTGCGCCAACAACAATATCTTCAATCGATGTATTCTTGAAATAGGCCCTAATATTTTCTTCGCGCATATATGTTACGGTGCCTACAAAATACTTCAAAGCTGCATATTGATCGCTGGTATCATAAAACCCATCGAACAGTTTTCTAATTGTTGTAGACACACGTACCGCTTCACTTTCGGGGCTGTAATGGCACCACATGCGGCCACTGTTTTTATGCGTTGTCCAACACTGCCCGAACCAATCCTTGCGAAGTGGTTCAAGGCTAATTGCTTCTCCATTCCTGTCGATATATTTCGAAGTAAGGAAAAAATTTTCAAAAGGATCACCCCACTTTGACGGGCTGACCAAACAATTCTTCCCCTTTTGAACCAAGTCTGTGAAATGCTTCTTCCTGTAAAATCTGTAAATCCTTCTATCCCAATCAATGATACCGATCCCATTCTCTTCTTTATTAGAAGAACCAATTGTAGTCATCACACAGAACCAGCCACAGGCTGTTTAATTCCATAAAACTGAATACCTTTCGTAAACATCGTCCCTGTCCCCCCTTGTCACATTGTCAGATATCTCAATGCTACAACCTCTCAAATCTAGCCAATTTTGTGGCATTTACCTAGCTGTTGAATGTGTCGGTACCCAAGAGTGTACCGAATCACGCGTTTCGGCCCCTTGGACGGCCAAGGGCCAATCGAGGGCATGGGTCTACATATGTGGATGGGCGGGAAGTGGCAACCCGGCAATCGTGCCTTAATTGCGGATCGCACGCCAGGCTGTCACACGGGAATTATCCAATCCTTGCCCTCCTAGCGCCCTCTATCGGATCGTGTCTGATTCCTCTCCCGTTCTTGCCTCTCCAACTCCTGCAGAAGCATCGCTTGGGCCTTATCACGTGCGGCCTGGACGTGCCTTGCAATTGTTTCCTCTGGCCGCTCCGGCTCAAGCCTTGGCTTCTCGGTTTTGAACTCATTATTTATGGTTCGAACCCGTTCGCGCATTGATTTTTTGTCAGACGCATTGGCAGCCGAATTGAATGTATCGATCAACCATCTCAGGATTTCTTCGCACACGCCAGCCGCCTTCAGAGGCTCTATGGCCTTGTCAAGACTGCCGAACTTTTCGACAACTAAGGCAAAGGCAATAAGCAATTCTGGCGCATTCTCCCTGCGCCATTTGAATATCTCCCAACGATCCTTGCTCTCTTGTTGATCGAGTGCGGTTTTCTTCAACTCTATTTCTTTAATTTTTCCTTCCAGCACTTCCAGATTGGTGTTCAAGATGCTCTCAGCTGACTTTAATTCAATCAGGCACTGGTTGCATTCAGTAATTCTCTTTTTGCCACCACAAAAAAACCAGAATGATTCTTTGAGCTTGCATATTTTACCCTCAATATTTGCTCTGCTATGTTTAGTTTTTGAGAGTTCATTGATATTCTTGTTTATCATATTTCTGAGGACAGATAGCGCTCGCTCGACCTCTTCGTTTATCTTACTCAACGTGTGCTTCCGGTCATTGCTCTCCCGGTATAGTTTAATTCCTGAGGCTGAAACAGCCAAGAACTCGTCCACTGGATCGGATTTGAATACCAAATCTTCCTCCATAGATCACCTCCTAGCGTGTTAATACTTTTTCTTTGCTGAGTTTCCTGACAAGAACTTTCGCAATTTCGTCTCGCACTTTTTGAAGAATTCTGATCTGGACTCCCGCTAGGCTACACATCTCCTTGGCTTTGATCGGACCGTACTTTTCGATCAAAGTGGTGTACGATTTAACAAGCTCGTGTATTTGATCTTTGCCTTCGAGAAGCCGTGCCAAATTCGTGTCAATTTGTGTCGTCGGTATCATTTTTCCCATCTGGAGCAGGCTAGCCGTAACCGCGTCCAGTTCCTTCTGGACGCGGTTAAATTCTGCGGATATTGCACGCTCCTGGGTTACCAAGTCGTTGGCCAGCTTGATCTCTTCATTTCTGGCCATCCTGTCGGCATGAACGTCTTTCCGCGCTTTGTTTTTCGGGCCGACATGGATTTGGACCTCTCGCGTTATGCCCTGTGCCTTGAGGCTTCGATGATCAACGCGAGCCAGTACACCGGCACGTTCAAGGTGAGCATTAAGCTGGTCGGCCCACTTCGTACGGGCTTCTAAGAGCCTCTCCGGTGGGTTCCTTCTTGTCCCCCTCCAACCGTCATCCTTGGCGCAGCCGCCTCGCTCCGGATGTTTTGAATTTGCCCGCTTGAAATACAGACTCCGCTCCCGCGCGACCCCATCAAGCTGGCGTTCGGAGAAAAACAAATGAACATGAGGATTGCCATCGCCTTTGTCGTGGACCGCGATTTCATAGGCGTGTCGCTTTCCCAAAAGTTCGCGAGCGTACTGCCGGGCTAGTTCGATTTGTTGATTGCGAGTCAATTCACGAGGCAAAGCGAGTTCAATCTCGCGGGCGGCTCGACCATTGGCTCGCTCTAGTGAGTCGGCCGCATCCCAGAATCTGGCGGGATACTCTTTGGCCCAGGATGGCATGTTTTTAATTTCAAAATTAACGAGGTCTTCTCGATCAGAATAAGTGCCTTGTCGCATGATATAATCATGATGCCTTACGGCTCGCCCAGTGTGCGCTTTATAGGTTTTGGTCGTGATATGAAAAATTGCCATTTGAGTTCAAAACTTCCAGCCTGTATCGATCAGATTTTGGGTTGCGTAGCATTTGCTACGGGTCCAGGGGCATAGCTCCTGGCGCACTGTTTCGCGAAGCGAAACGGGAAAGTGCGCTTGATGTCTCACGCCATCAAGATTTTCTGGATTATTGCTCTTCGCCTACTGCCAAATCTCTCTCTGTTCCCAAACCGTCCATATCCCTCGATGCGTCAACTTTTCATATCTTCAGTCCCAACACTCTGAAGTTCAAAACGGCTGAACAAGTCTGGCTCCAAACTAGCAAGATAGGGGATCGCATCTCTTTCAATTATTGATCTTAAAAGCGGACTATTTGAGGCTGCGGCAATGACCCAGCCGCCGATCATGATTTTGCGTTTGGTGTCCTCGCGGTGTTTTTTAGACAGTTCGACCTTTTGGAGCCCGGCCATAGTCGCTTTGTGCTGGCTTTCGAGGTTTTTCTTTTTTTCCTTCAAGACTTCTATGCGAGCCTTCAAAATGGCTTCGGACATGGTTGATGTTTCGCCTGTTGAATAAAAACGCTCAGCACGTTCTTTGATTGTTGGCCGTTTATTTGAACTGTTTTCGTGCTGCATCTCTTCGCGCTCCATGTTGTTGGACCAACGTTTGACATTAATGTTCTTGTAGAAGCCTTTATCCGGTGGTTTTTCGAGTCCATCGCGTTCGTCCAAACTCATGCCATTTAATCCTTGCTTGCTGATATTCAATTGGGAAAAGGCGTTCGATAGCTTTGACCACTAGTTCCATTTCTGTCCCAATTTCGTGAAAAGGGAATGTATTCTCGGAAGTAATGAAACATTCATTACATACGGTTTCTACGGTCCACTCGGGGTGTGAGGACAGGTAAGTAGCTATGCGTTCTCTGTATGTCTCGATGCGTCGTTGCTTTTGGTTTTCAAAGTATGCACCCCAGTCAAAAGACATGGCATTATTCCAGTCCTCATTGTGCTGTTCTATGAGAAAGGCATCAATGTCAGCTGGTGATGATTTGCCTAAAGCTTCTCGAACTTCAAGTTTGAACGTGTTTGGGTAGGTGGCGTGCCATATGTAGGTCATGCAAACATATTGCGCCCCGTATTGTTCAACAAGACTTGCAAGTTTCTTGGTCGTCTCCTGGCTACAAGCACGCTTTTCCTGACGCTGCTGCTCTTGATGCATGACCGCTTCAAGGTCAGTCATGTCTGACATGTCCAGATTGTTACTCCTGGCGAGTCTTTCAAGTTTATTACGATAGGCGTTTGGCAGGTCTAGCTTGCCCTTGGACAGTTGGTAAGAGACCTTTAAATCTATATACCGTCTTTGCATGTCGGAAATGTGAGCATAAAGTTTGTGGCCACCACAACAAGTAACATCCGCCAAAGTAACTTTGTGGGGAATTTCCATGCGTGTGTCGTTTTCATGATTCTTTGTCTGTGAATCTTCTAGTTGAATCTCTTTGTAGGACATCATTGCCCCTAGGTTCGGGACCTTTTCATCCCTAGGGTAAGGACACATTCGGCCTGAGGTTAGGGACATATCTGTCCCGAGGGTATGGACTTCTATGTCCCTAGGTTGATCTTCCTCAAGTTGCAGGCCAGACCGGCCAGAATCTAAGATGGGATGAAGCAGGAAATAGTATCTGGTAGTCTTATGTTGTCCTCGTTCTTTCTTGCTCGGAGCCTCACGTTCAAGAAATCCCTTTGAGACCAGCTCATCCAAGACGCGGCGAATGTGCCTCGGAGTGGTGCACAGTTCTCTTGCCAAGCGGCCTTGGCTTGGAAAGCATGTTCCTCTTTTACCTGCGAACTGTGCCAACCGGCCCCACACGAGTTTCGCCATTGGCGACAGATCGGGAAATTGTAGGAGGCAGTTCGGAATACAGATGCAAACGAATTGCTTCCACGGAATGAACCGAGAGGCAAAACTGTTCTTGAAAGTGTCCATAATCTAGCGATTTAAGACCTTCATGATCTAAATTTCAGACTTGGACGCGATTAGTTGTCGGATGTCTTCGATGCGCCACGCAGAAATCCTAGCGCTCAATTTCACAGGTGCAGGGTAGTGGCCTTCTTTAATGCCAGCCCACCAAACAGATTTTGAAACGGGGAATAGCTTCAAGACCTGAGGCAACCGAAGAAATCCGGTTTTTGATGAGGGAAGATCGTTACAGTCCATGGCGTACTCCTGAGTCCGAGGATGGTTGCCATGGAGTATTCGAAAAAAATTATTCTTGCCTAGAAATAATTTTTTTAGGGACCTTTTGGAGAAGGAATAAATGTCCCCATTCGTTAAGCATTTATGGCTTGAAGAAAACGACGATCTAAATGGTTAGGAAATCTGCAAAAGTTCGCCGGCATCTATGCATTTTTTAGCTATTCGGTACAATTTTTTCAGGTATTGATCTGAATTTTTCTGCTTTAATTTTTCAAGATATTCTGTAGTCCTAAGTTCTTTAAATGCAGTATTGCCTCCGCAGTGATTGTTGTGGCAGTGGTCATAAATCCACAGCCCGACTGCACGGCTCTCGTTGCTAATTTTCAATTTTAGTAGCTTGGTGTTTAATTCTCTAAGTCTTTGTTCTTGTTGCATTTTACTGAATTTTCCCCTGCATTCTTTGTCAAATATATCGCAGCGCGAGTAATTAGTGATTGCATACCAATCCTTTATTTCGCGCATGATAACGTCTATTGGCTGGCTGTAATCAATTACTATGGCGTCAACAAGGTGGTTGTTGCTTATAATATTGTCCATAAATTCTTTATCTTCTTCAAAATGAACTCCTGACTGGGCGCGCAACAAGTCGTAGTATGATTGCTTGAGAATTGTTAAGTTCCTGATAGAATTATAATTTGATCGTCTTGATAGTTTGGTTGGATAGATGTATTTAAAGGTCTTGTTTACTATGTTTTTAAGAATAGCCTCTGAGTTGTAGTAGAACGTGTTTGAATAGTCATGGTTCATGAAATGAATGACGTAGTCCCCTATGAATCCTTCATGCTTAATCACTTGTGTGTCTTCTGGAGGGTCTAAATAGAAATTTCCGTCTTTGTCTTTTACGACGGCTTGCATTTGCTCATTTGAATTTCGTGGGTTGTCGATTATGTTTTGAATGTCTCTTTGTGCGTGAAGCTTTCTTCTGGCGTACTCCCAATTCCAGAATGCAAGGTAATGTAGTATTTCTTCGTAGTCTTTATTGTTTTTATTTATTTGTTTAGTGTCCTTCGGGCCTCTTGATTTCATAAAATAATCTAGTATTTCTTCAAAATTAACCTTTGATGTTTCCTTTGATTTGGTCATTTTAGTCTTCTTTGTGAAGTCCATATTGTTGCATGATAATTGCAAAATAAATGTGTGTAGCAGTTTTACTGTGTTGTTGCACTGTTATTTGTTCTACATGTAATGGCTTATGAATTAATCTAGAGGGTTTTTGCTCCTGTCTTGAGGCTGTCCAGATGGTCCGCCCATGCCTGCATCATCTTTCGACGCTCCGGGAGGTGCTGTGCGAAATTGTACGCTGCTCGAATGTTGTTGCGTTCGGCATGGGCAAGCTGCCGTTCGATCCAGTCCCGGTTGAACCCCAACTCGTTGAGCAACGTGCTGGCCATGCTCCGGAAGCCGTGGCCTGTCATCTCGTCTTTGGCGTAACCCATTCGGCGCAAGGCCCCGTTGACGGTGTTCTCGCTCATCGGCCTGGACAGCGTTCTTTCGGATGGGAAGAGATACCGCCCGTGGCCGGTCAGTGGCTGTAGCTCCTGGACTATGGCGACAGACTGCTTACTCAACGGGACAATGTGCTGTTCGCGCATTTTCATCTTGGCGGCTGGGATTCGCCATTCCTGGGCGTCGAGGTTGATTTCTGTCCACTCTGCATGGCGAAGCTCCCCGGGGCGCACAAAGACCAGCGGGGCAAGGCGCAAAGCGCAGCCCACCACAAACGAGCCCTGATAGGTGTCCAAGTTCCGGAGTAGAGGGGCTATCAGCTTCGGCTCGATGATCGAGGCATGGTGTTTTTCTTTCGAAGGCGGGATGGCTCCGCGCAAGTCTCCTGACGGGTCGCGCCCGGCCCGGCCAGTTGCCACGGCGTATCGGAACACCTGCCCGCAGTTCTGCAAGGCCCGGTGGGCAGTCTCTACGGCCCCCCGCGACTCTATGCGCTGAATCACGGTGAGCAGTTCCGGGGGAGCGACCTCCCGGATGGGCCTGGAGCCCAGCCAGGGGAAAACGTCAAGCTCAAAGCGGCGCATGATCCGGTCGCCGTGAGAGGCCGTCCAATTCGCCTGGAATTTGGTAAACCATTCTCGGGCCACCCGTTCGAAGGTTTGTTCGTCTTCTACAGCTTGGGCTTTCTCAGCTTTACGGGCCTCGCTGGGGTCCATGCCCCGGGCGATCATCCTCCGGGCTTCGTCGCGGCGCTCGCGGGCCTCTTTCAAAGACACTTCCGGGTAGACCCCCAGTGAGATACGCTTCTCCTTGCCCCCAAAGCGGTACTTCAGACGCCACCACTTGCCCCCAGCGGGGGCAACTTCCAGATAGAGGCCGTTTGCATCGAAAAGTCTGAGAGCCTTGGCCGCCGGTTTTGCGTTGCGTACCGCGATGTCCGTGAGCATTTGGGGCAACTCCTGGGGCATTTGTCAGTTATTTGCCGTGTTGCCCCGATAGTTGCCCCATGTTGCCCCCGGATGTCAACGGACCAAAACGGACGAAGGCGGCTCTTGCGAGCCGCCTTTTCCTTAAATTCCTGGGGGATGTGGACTTGTCCGGACTACTTCGGACATCATCTTGGTGGAGGCGGGGGGAATCGAACCCCCGTCCGAGAACGCTCGGGCAAAGCATCTACAGGCATAGGCCGGAAATTGATCTCGGTTCGGACGTGCCTTCCGGCCGGGCGTCCCGAACCCAGACCGTTTGTGTTCTTACGCTCGATTCAACGGACAACATCGAGCGCCAGCCCGGTGGGGTGTCCCCCGCTTCCAGCTTACTAGGCGTCGGCTAGAGGGAGGCTGGCCTTAAGCGGCCAGAGCGTAGTCGTAATCGTTGGCGATTATGGTTTTTTCCGCTTTTTTTACGAGGCCCAGCGGATCCTCGGCCTGCAACCTTGTCGTCGCAATCCCCGTCGAAACCAGTGCGCCCCCAGGGATGTGCCAGCACCTCATATAAGACATCCACGCCCGACGGCAAGCCCCGAGAGTGCGAAAAATACTCGTATTCCGGGTCATTTTGGGATATCCGGCTAGACCAACGTCAAGGAGGACCCCATGAGCCAGCCGACTCCCTTCGATCACGACATCTCCCGGCGCATCAAGGACCTCCGCGACGCCCTCAACCTCTCCGCCGAAGAACTGGCCGAACGGGTAGGAGCGCCGGTCGCGGATGTCCTGGCTTTCGAAACAGGCGAGCGCGACGTCCCGGTGAGCTACCTGTACGCGCTGTCCAAGGCCACCGGAGTGGACCTCACCGCCCTCATCACCGGTTCCGAGGCCAAGCTGCACCAGTATTGCCTGGTGAGGAAGGGCGAGGGCCTCGCGGTCGACCGCCGCAAGGCGTACAAGTATCAGACTCTGGCCTACCGCTTCAGCCGGCCCTCCATGGAGCCCCTTCTGGTCACCGTGCCCCCACGTGAGCCGGAGGAGCTGGAATTCAACCAGCACTCGGGGGAGGAGTTCATCTTTCTGCTCGAAGGGCGCATGGAGGTCGTTCTAGGCAAGGAGACCGTGAGCCTTGCCCCTCACGACAGCCTCTATTTCAGCTCCACCATCCCCCATGCCATGCGCGCCCTGGACGGCAGGAACGCCGTTTTCCTGGACGTGATCAACTAGAGGAGCGATCATGCAGTCCGAATTCAAACGCTACGACACCTTTGAGGAATTCGCGGCCAACTTCCGTCCGGACGTGCCCGCCAACTACAATTTCGCCTTTGATTTCCTGGACAAGGCAGCTCTCGCCACCCCGGACCGCCCGGCCATGCGCCACATCGGGCCGGATGGTGCCCGCAGAGACTTCGACCTGGCCTTTTTCAGCTCCCAGTCCTCGCGCCTGGCCAACGCCTTCAAGGCCCAAGGCATCGCCAAGGGCCACAAGGTGCTGATCGTGCTGCAGCGGCGCATGGAGTTCTGGGTGACCGTGCTCGCCCTGCAAAAGATCGGGGCCGTGGCCGTGCCCTCGCCGCACCTGCTCACGGCCCACGACGTGGAGTTCCGGGTGAACAAGGCCGGCATCAAGGCCTGCGTGGTGGAAGAGGACTTCGTGGAGCGCGTCGAGACCATCAAGGCCGCATGCCCGACTCTCGACGTCCTGATCCGGGTGGGCGTCCAGGCCGTGCTTCCGGGCTGGCAGGCCTACGAGGACATCGCGGCCAGGGCCTCCGACATTTTCCCCAGGCCCGCCGATGCAGCCGGGGGCGGCGACGTCTCCTTCATCTTCTTCTCCTCCGGAACCACCGGCATGCCCAAGATGGTGGTGCACAAGCACACCTACCCCCTGGGGCACCTGGTCACCGGCGTCTACTGGCACGATCTGCGCCCGGGGGACGTGCACCTCACCGTGGCCGACACCGGCTGGGCCAAGTCCTTCTGGGGGAAGTTCTTCGGCCAGTGGATGGCCGGGGGGTGCGTGTTCGTCTGGGACTACCGGGGCAAGTTCGTGCCCGCCGAACTCCTGGAGGTCATAAGCAAACACGGCGTGACCGTGTTCTGCGCCCCGCCCACCATCTACCGCTTCCTCATCCGCGAAGACCTTTCCAAATACGACCTTTCCAAGCTGCGCCACTGCACCACAGCCGGCGAACTCCTGAACGAAGGCGTTTTTCATGCCTGGAAAAAGGCCACCGGCCTCACCATCTACGAAGGCTACGGCCAGACCGAAACCACCTTGCAGATCGGGGCCTTCCCCAACATGGTCGTGAAGCCCGGCTCCATCGGCAAGCCCAGCCCCGGCTGGGACATCGAGCTGCTCAACACCAGGGACCAGCCCTGCAAGCCAGGCGAGGAGGGCGAGATCTGCGTCCGCCTGGGCGACGGCAGCACCGTCGGCCTGTTCGAGGGCTATCTCTACGAGCCGGAAAAGACCGCCTCGGTGATATTCGGGGGCTTCTACCACACGGGAGACAAGGCCTGGCGCGACGAGGACGGCTACTACTGGTTCCTGGGCCGCAACGACGACCTCATCAAGTCCAGCGGCTACCGCATCGGACCCTTCGAGGTGGAGAGCGCCCTGATCACCCATCCCGCCGTGATCGAGGCCGCCGTCACTGCCGTGCCCGACCCGGAACGCGGCCAAGCGGTCAAGGCCACCCTGGTGTTGGCTCCAGGCTTCGAGGCCTCGCCTGAGCTGGTGAAGGAGATCCAGAACCACGTGAAGAGCGTCACCGCACCCTACAAATATCCGCGAGTGGTGGAATTTGTGGCCGAGCTCCCCAAGACCATCAGCGGCAAGATCAAGCGGGCGGAAATCCGGGCCAAGGACGAAGGCCAGGCCACCTAGGGCAAGAGATTCCAGGTCCCGTTGGCATGCATTGAAAACCCCTTCCGGTGGACCGGAAGGGGTTTTTTGTTCCCGTGGGTGAAGGCGTTCACCCAGGAGTGTAAGACAGTTAAACTTGCAAGTTTAGCTTGCAAGTTTAACTGCGGTCTTGTACTCGGAGCCTCACCATGAAGCCAACGATCCCCGACACTGTCGTGACCGATGCCGACCTGATGGACTTCGGCCAGTCGATCGGACTGCTGGTGCGCCGCCTGCGGGCCATGAAGGCCTCCCAGGGTATTTCCTGGACCCAGTCCGCCGTCATGAAGCGTCTGGCTACGGACGGGCCCGCGACCACCGCCGACCTGGCCCGCGCGGAAGGCATGAAGCCGCAATCCATGCGCACCGTCATCGCCGCGCTTGAGGAAATGGGCCTCATCCGGCGCACGCCGCATCCCACCGACGGCCGCCAGGTGCACATCGAGCTGACCGACAAGGGCGTTGCCGTGCGGCAGAGCACCCGGGAAGCGCTGTGGGGCTGGCTGGCCCAGGCC
>Ga0326727_10004880_pt1 | contig 39235 bp, 32 predicted proteins | sample MB2enrmetagenome_FD_207643 | JGI IMG/M metagenome (GOLD analysis project Ga0326727, IMG submission 207643) | Lab enriched peat soil microbial communities from McLean, Ithaca, NY, United States - MB29MY | ecosystem: Environmental > Terrestrial > Soil > Wetlands > Peat | place: USA: New York...
TGGATGATGCTGCCTATGAAGGTAACTTTGCGCAGGACACTTATATTAAAAAACAAAAAGTCAAATCGCTGTTATGTATGCCGTTGATCAACCAGGGAAATCTCGTGGGTATAATCTATCTGGAAAACAATTTAACAAAAGGTGTTTTTACGCGGAACCGATTGAAACTTTTAGAGTTGTTGTCTTCACAAATGGCGATTTCGTTAGAAAATGCCCTATTATATTCTCGAATGGAGAAATTTGTTGCAGAACGGACGGCAATAAATGAAACCCTTCAACAAGAAATTATAGAACGTAAATTGAAGGAGGAAAAACTGTGGAAAAGCGAGGCCGAGCTAAAGAGATACAAGGAACAACTGGAAGAAATAATTGAACAACGTACGAAGGAACTTACAGAGGCCAATTTAGAACTTCAGGAGGCTAATATACGGTTACTGGAACTTGATAATATGAAATCCGACTTTTTATCCACAGTGTCTCACGAATTGAGGACTCCGCTGACATCAGTCCTAGGGTTTGCTAAAATTATTAGAAAGAGGCTTGAGGAGGTCATTTTCCCTACAGTAGATTTAAATGATAAAAAAGTTGAGAGAGCGACTAGGCAAGTGAAAGAAAACATTAGTATTATTGTGTCAGAAGGAGAAAGGCTGACCACTCTCATAAACGACGTGCTGGACCTGGCTAAGATGGAGGCGGGAAGAACTGACTGGAATATGGAACCCCTCTCCATGTCAGAGGTCATAGACAGGGCAACCGCCGCCACTATGTCCCTTTTTGATCAAAAAGGGCTTGAACTTATCAAGGATGTCGAAGAAGACTTACCTAGCGTGATGGGAGACAATGACAAGCTTATCCAGACTGTAATCAACCTGATTTCCAATGCGGTGAAATTTGCCGACAAAGGGTCTGTGACTTGCAGAGTCAGAAAAACAGGCGATAAGATAACGGTTAGCGTGATAGACACGGGCCTGGGGATAGCCAAAGAAGATCAGGAAAAGGTCTTTGAGAAGTTCAAACAGGTTGGAGACACCCTCACCGATAAGCCCAAAGGAACGGGCCTTGGGTTACCGATATGCAAGCATATAGTAGAACACCATGGAGGGGAAATTTGGATAGAAAGTGAGCGTGGAAAAGGCAGTAACTTCTCATTTACCCTTTTATTCAACAAATCTTAACATATTCCTCAAACAAAGGTCACAAGATGATAATAGGTCTAATTTATAATGTATATAACTTATAGTTTCTCGCTACTTGATGAGTCAGATAGATGAACAAATAGACGGAGAGATAATGTATGCTTGAAATCGAGGAACTATTAAGCATGGAAATTGAAGAGATAATGAAGGAAATTGAAGAATTGATCATAAAAATGATCAGTTTAAAAGAAGGTAAAGCGAAATCTGATCCGGGGGTCATTACTGTAAACCGAGAGTTAAAAGAGTTTGCAGATAATTTCCAAGAAATGATCAAGCAGTTACTATAATAGTCTTGTCAAGACCTTCGCTGAAGGATATACTGTTATACAGTGATCAGCAATTGTGGCAACAAACTATCATTTTTTGATTGAAGCTTCGCATTATTGTAGGTCATTGGATTCCATTATTTCCTCTGCTGCGGTAGGGGGCTTTTTATTTGGGTTCGACTGATCAGTTTAGCTTCTATCATGTATTTGCAAATATCAGTTTATGGTAGAACATATTCCTGACGAGAATTGTATGTGAATAATCTTGCAAGATGGAGCGTAATAGTAATGAATATAGCCTTTTTTCTTATACCTAAAAAGGACATCGTCTACCTTAAAGAAAATGCCACGATGCGGCAAGCTCTGGAGAGAATGGAGTATCACAGTTATTCTGCAGTCCCTCTCATCAATAGCGAGGGGAAATATGTGGGTACGATTACTGAAGGAGATTTGCTTTGGAAGCTGAAGAATACGCCCGGTTTGACCTTTCAAAATACGCAGGATATTTTCCTCAGCGAAGTAGAACAACATGTTTTGAATTTGCCGGTAACCATTGATGCCCAAATAGAGGATTTGATTTCAAGAGCGGTAGTGCAAAATTTCATTCCTGTTGTGGACGATCAACAGATTTTTATAGGGATTGTTCGTCGGCGAGAAATGATTGAATATTGCTCAAAACTGTTAATCCAACAAAAAGTGCAGGTTGCAGATAAGATAAGATTAGTATAGGTTAGTTAGTTCCGACGAAAGAAGCCACGAGGTGTAACAACCTCGTGGCTTCTTTCGTCGGAACCGGAACGGAGATCAGTGTTTGTCAAGCTATGCTTTCTAAAAGCTGGCGAATGACGCAGTTGCGGGCGCAAAAGGTTGGTGAGGTTGCCGAGGTGTTTTTAGCCCAGCTGGATAGTTCCGGATAACTGTATATTGATTTGCTAACCGATTGGAAAGAGCAAAGCTTAGATTCTAAAAGTACTGATCCCGGCTTGTAAGTTTTGGGCCAATTCCGACAGACTTTGGCAGGACAAGTTAATCTGATCAATAGAAGCCGTAAAAATGTCGAGGCCTGCAGAGGCACTGGTTGCCTGATCAGCTGTAAGCTGACTGACTGCTCCAATCGCTTGAACAGCAGAGACAATTTGTTGACTGCCCCCCGCCATTTGCTGTATGGACGAAGCAATTCCGCTCACTTGTTCAGAAACTTCATTGACCATAGTTAAAATTTCGCTGAGGTCGCAACCCACAGTGTTCACCACTTTAATTCCGGTGTTGACGTGAACTTCTTCAGCGTCCATAGCAACAATAGCGTGAGAAAGGTTACCTTTATTTACGACGACCAAGGCAGTGATTTGACCGGTTGCTGCTTTGGCCTTTTCTGCTAACTTACGAACTTCATCAGCCACTACAGAGAAGCCACGTCCGTGCTCGCCAGCCCGAGCAGCCTCAATAGCGGCGTTTAAGGCCAGAAGGTTTGTCTGTTCGGTAATTCCGGTTATTAAGTGCGCAATGTCCGCTATTTGCTCAGAACTATCCGCCAGCGAGGCGATAGCTTTTTTAACAACCTGAGTCCCTTGGCTGATGTTCGCCATTTGTTCAACGGCTTGATTAAGAGACGTTTGTCCATTTTCAGTAGTCAGGGCTGTTTTGGCAGTGAGGGAGGTAACCTGCTGGCTTGCCTCGGCTACTATTTGAATGTTGGCGTTGATTTGTTCTATAGCCGCCACGGTTTCGTTAACAGCACCAGCCTGTTTCCCTGTACCGTCTGCTACCTCAGTGACGGCCGCGGCAATTTGGTTGGTGGCCTTCGAACCCTGCTCAGTAATAGTTTGGAGTTGGAGGGCAGAGGAGGTCACTTCCTGGGACGACTCCGAGACTCTGCTCACCAGAGTGGATAGACTAATCGTCATCTGATTAAAAGCCTGCGCTAATTGTCCGGCCTCATCCCGGGAATCTGTGTTGATCTCGGAAACTCTAAGATTTCCGGCTGCCAGCTCTTGCACGTTAGTCAGCATGATTTGGAGAGGTTTGGAGATGGCTCGGGCTACCAGTGCCCCAATCGTAACGGCTAGGATTGCGGCGGCAAGTGGAAACGCAAACAGAACTTTTTCGGCACGGGCGAAAGTGAGGTTTTCGCGGACAATGGTGCTTTTGGCGTTTTGGGCGCTATACTCTACGAGTTCAGGAAGCTGGGTATTGATATCATCTAAGGTTTTGGTAACGTTATCGGAAAAGTAGGCATAGGCGCCTGCTCTGTCATTACTATCCATGAGGGAAACTACCTTCTGCCATTCGTCGCTGTATTTTTGCAGTGAGTCTCTCACGCTGGCCAGTTTGGCTACTTCAAAGGGCTCTTTGGCAAGCGGGGTATAGTTGTCGAGAGAATCATTGATCAAACCTTTAAGTACGGTTGTCTGAATAAGTAGGTTTTGTTTCTTAGAAGCGTCAAGAGGAGCTAAAAGAAGCTCGACATTGACACTGCGGATCATCCGGACATTGGCATTAGTCTCATTGATTAGTTTTACTGAAATCAGGGAATTGGTATAGACATCGTTCATGGCCACTTTGGCTTGCCGGTAATAGTAATACCCCATAAAACTTAAGCCGAACATAAAGACGACCATAACAAGGACCAAAGCATTTATCTTATAGAAGGTTCTCCAATTGGAGAACCATTGCCAAGTCCATTGCCATTTAAACTTTTGCTTCAAGTAAAATCACCCTTTCTATCGCAACAAGAAAGCGTTGCCGCCGATTGCCTTAACTTTTTTTTTGATTTGAGCAGCCCGCTCGGAAACGCGTGAAGGTGTCCAACTTTGATCAGTAGTGCTTACGATGAGACCGGCCAGAGCCACGCTAAGATTTGCTGTATCGGGTAACTGTCTACAACTTTCTTCAAATTGGGCGAGGATGTTGATGGCTAATTTCTCCAAGTCCGAGGGTGAAGAAATTATAATAAAATCGTCGCCGCCGATGTGTCCGACAAAAGTTTCCTCTGCGGTTTTAGCTGACTCATTAATCAAAATTTCGCTTAACATCTTGATGACTAGGTCGCCTTGTTGGAACCCATACAAGTCGTTGTAATATTTGAATCGGTTAAGATCAATATAGATAAGGCCAAAGGTCAAACCTCGATCTAAATGTTGTCGGATCTCTTGGTCAATGCGCAGGTTGCCCGGCAATCCAGTCAGCGGATTGGCTCCTTGGGCAAGCTTGATCTGCTTCTCGGACAAAGCTTTGATTAGATTGGCCACTGAAACCATGCCGATCGGCTGGTGTTGGTTAGCCACGATAATGCCATCATACAACTGAGCATCTGAGCGCTGCATAGCCAAACTAGAGACTACTTCCAAGGGCGTGGTGTCTTCCACGACAAGGGGATTTTTGTCCATTAATATAGGAATGGTACGTTCCAGATAAAGAGGGATACCATAACGGGTACCAAGGGCTGAAAAAAGTCGGTCGCGTTGCATCACACCGACTAAACGGGCGCTTTCGGTTATCCCAACCAGCCATAGGTGGGGATGGTCACGGAAGTAAGCTTCAACAGAATTGACAAGCGTGTCGGTATCGAACAAGGGTAAGGGCTCAATTATGGACAGAATAGGGTTCTGATCAATAGATTTAAGTCGTCGTACCGGATCGAGGATTTCCATAACAGCGGGATTGATGCTGCTGCGTTCAAAGGTGGGTCTCGCAACAAAGAACCCCTGAACGTAATCTACTCCCAGCTGAACTACAGTGCGCATTTCCTCTGCCGTTTCCACGCCTTCGGCGATGATGCGGCACCCTATACGTTTAGAAAAGGAGACAAAGGTTTCCAGCAAGGCCCATTTAATTGGATCAGCATTCACTCCTTGAATTAAAGAACGGTCAATTTTCAGAAAGTCCGGATGCAGTTCAGCTACGGACTGCAAAGAGGAGTAGCCGGCTCCCACGTCATCTAAAGCAATTAGGTAACCCTGATTACGATAATGATCTAAAGCATCACGGTACGAGGAAAAATCTTCGATGGCACTCCGTTCGGTAATTTCCAGTACAACATCCGATGAAGATAACCCTTTTTCAACAAGTAGTTTCCGAGTATGGCCGGAGGCAAACTCAGGGTCGATGAGGACCTGGGGGTTAATGTTGAGGAAGAGCATTTCTTTGTTTCGGGCAATCGTCGGGAAGGCAGTAATTGCTTGACGTCGGCAAAGGGTCTCAATTGGATAGAGCTGCCCTATCTTTTCGGCAAAGGGAAAGAGATCGGCAATATTGCTGAAGCAACTGGAATTGGGTATACGCGCTAATGCTTCAAAACCAAACACCTCACCGCTGCGAGTCTCGAGGATCGGTTGAAAAGCAGCTTTTAAATAGGTGTCAGTTTCTTCGATGAGGCGGGTAACTTCGGCGCGGCGGGCAAAGAAATGAGGATCCGGTTCGGATTTATTCAGAAGGAAGGCTTCTTTGACAGCCGCATAGAGTAAATAGTCGGCACTTCGTCCAACTTCGTTGTTACATCGGGCAACTCCGGAGCGCAAGCTTATTTTCTCGCTGACATATAGACGAAGTCTTTTGTTTAATCGTTCTTCTAATGGAAGAACCCATTGCTCAATGACTTCTGAGATCTCCCAATGGATGTTTTCTCCCGGAACAAAATATACAACAAAATCATCCCCACCTCTGCTTTCTATATGTGAAAAGAGATAGAGTCCGCGTTGTTGTTTGAGTGTAAGATAAAGCTCGGCTTCAATCTCAGTGAGAATTTGGTTGCAAATCTTGTGACCGCAACGAAATTCCAACTCATGAAACTTTACGATATCGAGGTATAACACCCAGATGGTTTTCTTGTCCCTAAGTAGACGGTATAGCTTTTGTTGGCTTATATCTACCGACTGTAACATATGCAAACTCCTTTTTGACCAAACCCCAGCAGTTAAGTATAAATCAATCTCGATGGACATTTATCCTTAATAATAATATCTTATTGTTAAAAACTAATGAATTAATTGTTAAGTGAGTGTTATTTTTGTCCACGTTAAAGCTCTTAAGACAATTTAAATAATTAATTTTTGGGCATAAAGTAAAATTATGGATTTAATTCAAATTATATCAATTACGTTACATATATAATTATTTATTAAATAACTCAAAATTTACAGAACCGAGCGGTTTCTTAACCTGAGAATAATACCATCTTTACAGTAATGCTTTAAAATTATCTCAAGTAGATAAGGAGAGGTGTTGACTCGGATATGTATGAGAGGTTAATTAGTCAGACACTTGGTAAGATGACAAAATTGCTGCTTGCCTCAGCGAGCCCCTTGCAATATTTCCTCGACAGCCCAGGCGTAACCCATGTCCACTGTCTAAATCAGTCCTATCATACTTTGAAAAATGATGGCAAAGAGGATGTAGCCAGATTATTCGCTGCCCATCACTCAACTCTAGCCAAGGGTTTATATTGGGCTGACCGCGGTTGGAAAAATGTCAATCATTTTTATAGCCAACCCGACAAGCAAGGAATCATTGGTTGGCCGGGTGCTACGGCTGAGTGTCAGTATTATTTTAATAAAGCTTTCACTTTCTTTCCGAAAAACGTTAATAAAGGAATGTTCTTTTTGGGTGCCGCGCTTCATCTGGTTCAGGACATGTGTGTACCACACCATTCATTAGGTGTTGTTTTTGACGGTCACCGAGAGTTTGAAACCTGGGCGACTCAAAATTGGAGTAAGTTTCCGGCAACCACCGGCGTGTATTTGCCTTTTACTCACCCCGCTCAATGGATTGATTATAATGCCGGCATTTCCGGACCTTTATATCATTTGGTGTCACAGGACGCAGGGTGTTCCGCCGAAAGTTATGCAAAGGCGTCAAAAACATTGATCCCCTTGACAATTGCCACCTCAGCAGGTTTTTTGGATTTTGTTCGTAATCGTCTGGATAGTTTAGCGATTCGGTTAGCGTAGATTCCAGCTTAGTTGTTAGCTGTCGTTTCGTTTAGGCGGACATGGAAAATGGCAGGAGAGGGAGGTCCGGTGTTGAAACAATTAAGGATTCTCGTATTCTCTGCAGCCTTCGGAAATGGACATTTCCGGGCAGCAGAAGCTGTTATTGAAGGTATACGAGGCAAGGAGCCTTTTGCCGATATCATTCATCTGGATTTTGGCGATTTTTTAAGCAAGCGATTCAATACTGTGGCTAAAAACATTTATATTGAAATGATTAAACACACCCCAAATCTCTGGGGAAAATTTTATCATAAAACGGCTAAGCTCCGACCGGAGTCAATGATTCAGCGTTTTCTGAACCAATTGGGCCGCAGTGACTTTCTAAAATACATTCAGGCCTTTGAGCCGGACCTCATTGTATGTACATATCCCACAGTTTCTTCGATTCTGGCCCAATTAAGACGGGAACAAATTCTTCAGGTTCCCGTGATTACCATAATCACGGATTATGCTGTTCACAGTCACTGGGTGCATCCGGGCGTTGATCGCTATATGGTAGCTTGTGAAGAAGTCAAAGAGAGTTTAGTGTCCCGGGGAATCAAAGCTCAATCTGTCCTTGTGACGGGAATCCCAGTCAGCCCCAAATTTGAGGCGGAGATGGATCGAGAACATATTATTGCCAAGCTAGCCTTAAATCCCGATCTGCCTACTTTTCTGGTGATGGGGGCGTATGGAGGTTTGGAAAGCACAAAAAGAATCTGCCACAAACTTGCAGATTCTCTTGTTCCTGTCCAGTCTATTGTTGTTTGCGGAAAGAATAAGAAACTGTATCGTTCTTTAGAAGAGGTGAGTGGGCAGTCCCGTAATCCCCTGGTTCGTTTAGGGTATGTAGATAATGTCGAGGAGTTTATGGCTGTTTCTGATTTGATAATTACGAAGGCCGGAGGTTTAACTGTTTCCGAGGCGCTGACGACGGGTTTGCCACTCGTTATCTATAATCCGATCCCAGGTCAGGAAGAAGAAAATGCAAATTTTGTGCAACGGATCGGTGCGGGACACGTTGCGAATACGGAAGAAGAATTAGAAGGTCTATTAAGTCGTTTCTTAAGTGATCCTCAGGAGATAGCGAAAATGCGTGCCAAGGCAGCCATAGCTATACCGGGTCACTCTACTGAACGAGCCGTGGAGAATATGCTTCAATTATCGGTGAATTTGAAGATTGAGCAAAAAATCGGCTAGCCGATATTTGCTCAGTGAAGCGCTGAGAATTATGAGTTTTGTACTCAACCGAGAAAACTTTAACAATAAATTTACATTCCGTTCATTCAGACTTTACACAAGACTATTAATATATAACTAGTCTTATAAAATCATGATTAGCAAAGGAGGGCCTATATTTAGGGGGAGTTTTAGTGTGATCAAAATCTTACTTATTGAGGACGACGTTCGGATTCAAGAACTAGTTCGGTTTAACCTGGAGAAAGAAGGGTTTGCTGTTTTGGTCGCCTCCGATGGCGAGCAAGGGTTAGATCTTGCTAGAAGAGAAAAACCAGACCTTATAATCCTAGATCTAACGCTACCTCTGATTGATGGCTATGATGTGTGTAAAATACTACGGGCCCAAAAAGATACGGCAACTATACCAATCATAATTTTAAGTGCTCGCAACGATGTAGCAGACAAAGTAATCGGGCTTGAGCTGGGGGCTGACGATTACATAACTAAGCCTTTCAGTCCCAGAGAGTTATCTGCCAGAATTAAAGCCAGATTAAGAGAAGGACAACGGAAGAATGAACTATCCAACGGTCCGTTGAGATGGGGGAGCTTGGAGATAGTTCAAGAAAGTTACCTTGCTACAATAGCTGCTAAGCCTTTAAACCTTACGGTGAAAGAATTCGAACTGTTGATACTCTTCGTAGCCAACCCTTACCAAGTATTTAGTCGCGAATACCTAATTCAGAAGGTCTGGGGCTATCTTTCCAGCACGGATAGCAGAACACTTGATGTCCATATCAGTCATTTGCGCAATAAGCTAAAGGCTTTAGGGCCGGTCCTTGATTCAGTAAGAGGTGTGGGTTACCTTTTTGCTCGTCGAGATTAAAATTTAACCCAATCTTTACATTATTTTCATCAGGATTTTACAAACTTTCAGTATAATCTACTTGTACTAAAAGGAAATTTAAGGAGGAAACAACATTGTTTAAAATGAAATCGAAAATTGCTCTTGTAAGTACGACCTTAATTGCTCTCATGGTTCTGGCCGGTTGCGGTCAATCTGCTGCACCAACAACTCCGGCTCCAACTCCAAACGCTACAGCAACTATTGACAAGAAAACTATTTCTGCCGCAGGTTCAACAGCACTCCAACCACTCGTTAAATTAGCTGCCGATGACTTCATGGCTAAAAATCCCGGTGTACAAGTGAATCTAAGCGGTGGCGGTTCAATGACAGGTCTAAATAATGTGGCTAGCGGGTCGATTGAGATCGGGAACTCTGATGTCGTAGCTCCGGACGAAATGAAAAGTGCCGGCTTGGTTGACCACCAAGTATGCGTTGCTCCGTTCATACTTATTGCCAACAAAGATGTTACAGTGGATAGCTTGACCAAAGCCCAAGCATCGGACATCTTTACCGGAAAAGTGACTAACTGGAAAGATGTAGGCGGTAAAGATGAGAAGATTTCGATTATCGGCCGTGCAGCATCTTCCGGCACTCGCCTGAATATTGAAAAGATCGTAATGGATGGCCAAAAGATGTCTGAGGCAGCCGCCGCTCAAGATTCTACAGGTAATTTGCTTACCGGTGTGGGTCAAACTCCCGGCGCTATCGGTTATATTGACGCAGCTTACCTGAAAGACACAGTCAAGGCTCTCAAATTCAATGGCGTAGCCTACAGCGCGGATGCTGTATCCAGTGGTCAGTATCCTATCTATTCCTTCGAACACATGTATACAAAAGGGGAAGCAACAGGTACTGTAAAACTCTTTTTAGACTATATGGCAAGCAAAGATTTCCAAGATAAAAACGTAGAGAAAAGCGGATTTATTCCGATGAGTAGGGTTAAACAATAATACCTATAAGACAGCCCCATTATCTTTAATACAAGGCACAAATAGGAGCAAGGTTAATATTCCTTGCTCCTATTTTATACCAGTCAGATTTCTCAGCCTTTGCACTGCACCCTAATCAATCAAAATTTAACCGAAACCTTACATTTAATTAACTATAAATTAACACGGATGAGTTAGAATGTCATCAGGCTAATATGTTTGAGAGACATAGAGTTACAAAAACAGTAGCAGACTAGAATTTCTTAAGTATGAAGAAAGGTCTGGAGGTGTAGCAGGTTGCCTCACAGTAAGTCTTGGGTGCATTTCAATGACAAACTGGCACGTTATTTATTTATTAGCAGTGCAGTTTTGGTCTCTCTGATTATCCTATGTATTATCTGGTTCGTAGGTATGCAGGGGTTGTCTACATTTAGACAGGTCAGCGTGATCGAGTTTTTTACAAGCAGCAAATGGAGTCCTAATAATGGACAGTACGGCGCCCTCACTTTTATCGCGGGTTCAATCGGAACGACATTAATAGCAATAATACTGGGAGGGCCATTGGGCTTGGCCGGGGCTGTATTTTTAGCGGAAATTGCCCCACCTTGGGTACGTTCATTCATGCGTCCCGCTACCGATCTTTTTGCGGGGATACCATCGGTGGTTTACGGATATGTTGGGCTTACGGTCGTCGTCGGCTTCATACGGAACACTACCAGTTCTTCGACAGGCTACGGTATTATGGCAGCATCGATAATCTTAGCGATTATGATCTTACCAACGGTCATTAGTCTGTCTGAAGATGCTTTGCGTTCCTTGCCGAGGACTTATAAAGAGGCTTCCCTTGCCTTAGGCGCAACCCGCTGGCAGACGATCTACCGGGTCCTTGTACCTGCCGCTACACCGGGGATTCTGACCTCCGTCATTTTAGCGATGGCTAGGGCTATCGGAGAGACAATGGCGGTACAGATGGTTATCGGTAATGCGCCCCGTTTCCCTAGTTCCTTAGTCAGTCCGACGTCAACCTTAACCAGTGACATTGTTATGGAAATGGGAAACACTCCCTTTGGCTCCGTCTGGAATAATGCTTTATTTCTAATGTCCTTTATTCTCCTGATTATTGCCCTTATCCTGATCATTCTTGTTCGAACAGCGGTGCGAAAGGGGGCAGTTCGTTGAAAGCTCGTCATACTAATCTTTTTGCCAGTCTTTTGCTTTGGCTAGCGTCTATCGCGATTATAGGTCTATTAGTAGCCTTTTTAGGTCTGATTTTAGGGCGGGGTATACCCTATCTGAAACCTAGCTTTTTTTATGGTCCGGACGGCGTAAGCGGACAATTATTTAACTCTTTCTATCTCCTGGTTCTTTCGTTAGTTTTTTCTCTACCCGTGGGCCTAGGCGCTGGAATTTATTTGGCAGAATATGCACCAAAAAACACATTTACTGACATAATTCGCTTGAGCACAGAAAGCCTTGCCACAGTTCCGTCCATAGTCTTTGGTCTCTTTGGCATGATTGTTTTTGTGAATAAGATGGGTTTGGGCTTCACAATCTTAGGAGGATCCGCAACTCTGGGGTTACTTAATCTGCCTATTTTAGTGCGCGTAACGGAAGAGTCTTTGCGAACAGTACCCAGAAGTTACCGAGAGGCCAGTTTGGCCTTAGGGGCTACAATGTGGCAAACCTTAAGTAAAGTCATTTTGCCGACTGCTTTACCGGGACTGATTACCGGTGTAACTCTTGTTGCAGGCCGGGCTTTGGGAGAGACAGCTATTTTGATCTTTACAGCTGGGATGAATGTTTCGCGTAAACTATTCGACATTAATCCATTTGCCGCCGGAGAGACTTTAGCGGTCCATCTATTTGCTGCTAAGTCAAATCCGTTACCGGGTACCAATGCTGACCAAATTGCTGACGGGACAGCAGCTTTGCTCATAATAATGGTCATAGTCTTTAACCTTTTGTTGACGTTACCCGGCCACTGGCTGCAGTTCCGACTCTCAGGAAAAAGCAGGGATTAGCATCAATTAAGTTCGATATAAGGAGAATTTGAGATGGATAAGATCGTGGTCAGTAATCTCGACCTTTTTTATGGTGAACATCAGGCTTTGAACAATATAAGTATGGTAATGACGGAGAAAAGTGTAACAGCCCTTATAGGTCCCTCCGGTTGTGGCAAATCCACTTTTCTGAGAACGCTCAACCGAATGCAAGACTTGACACCTAACGTGAAGATTCTGGGGCAAATACGAATTGATGGGCAGGATATCTATGCCGCTGACACGGATGTTGTGTTGTTGCGAAAAAAGGTGGGCATGGTTTTCCAGAACCCGAATCCTTTTCCTAAGTCCGTTTTTGAGAATGTAGCTTATGGTCCTCGGATTCACGGTGAAACAGACAAGAAAAGGCTAAAGGAAATAGTAGAGACAAGTCTGCAAGGTGCAGCTTTGTGGAATGAAGTCAAAGATCGCTTAAATAAATCAGCGTTGGGACTGTCCGGCGGGCAGCAACAACGGCTCTGTATAGCCCGGGTATTAGCTGTGGAACCTGAGATTTTGTTGATGGATGAACCGACGTCGGCTCTCGATCCCATTTCGACTATGAAAATTGAAGAGTTGATTGCTGAATTGAAAAACAAATATACGATAATTATTGTCACGCATAATATGCACCAAGCTTCACGAGTTTCAGACCGAACCGCTTTTTTCTTAAGTGGTGATTTGATTGAAGAGGATGTAACGAGTACTCTATTTACCCGCCCTGCCAGGAAAAAAACAGAGGATTATATATCCGGTCGCTTCGGCTAATATTACTATTTTTGCGTGGCTTAGAATTTTTTGTGAGTATAATTAACTTACTGAACTGTTAGATTATAGAGGGGAAGCTCTAAGAATGTTTTGATTTCTATGAATTGAGAGGAGGGCTAGAGATACCTACGCGACATAAATTTGATAATAATTTAGAGGAACTGCGCATTAATATTTTAGACTTAGGAAAGATGGTTGACCAACGAATTGACCTTGCAGTCAAGTCTCTTATTGACCAGGATATGGAATTGGCTAATACCATCATAGTGGGTGATCTAGTCATCAATGACCTGCAAGCGATCATTGAGGAAAATTGTATTCTTATGATAGCTACCCAGCAACCATTTGCGCTTGATTTGCGTAAAGTGGTGGCAGGTTTTAAAATCTCTATTTATTTAGAAAGAATGAGTGACTTGGCGGTCGATTTGGCAAAGTTGACCATTAGAATTGGGCAAGAGCCATTGATTAAACCTTTGGTCGATTTCCCGCGTATGAGTGTTTTGGTTCAGGAAATGATCCACCTTGGGCTTAAGGCCTATGTTCAGGGAGATTGTAAAGCTGCGGCAGACATGGCCGAGATTGACGATGAGATTGACCAAATTTATTCTCAGGTTTTTGGAGAACTGCGGGCCATAATGATGGCGGACCCCAAGACGGTAACTCAGGCTAATTACATACTGTTTGCCTGTCGCTTTCTGGAACGCATGGGGGACTACTGTACAAATATTGCTGAAGAGATCGTTTATCTGGTAACCGGAAAAAGAGTGGATTTAAACGAATAGTAGTAAACGTTAGACTCGTCAGCTGCAAACCTTAGCTGATTGAGAGAATGAATGGAATATAATTTTCAGAGCCGGGGAAACTATTTTTAGGTTGGTACGCTATATTCTGACCTGAAAGGAAGGATAGCTATGGGCGCCCATAAAAAAGTTTCGCGGCCAAAGGACCCGGCTACCGTACGAGATCCGCATTATTCAGAGTTTGATACGCAGAAAGAACGAAATATTCAAAAGCCTTTGCCCCGTATAACTCCGTAACCAAGTGGAATATGCTATGGCGAGGTTCGAGGTTCGAGGTTCGATTATACTGTGCTAAAGAGGAGTGTGCCAAGTGCACTCCTCTTTACTATTTAAGTTTAATTGAAGCAGGCTTAAAGTTTAGATGAATTTGTCGTTTGTATTGTCTGGTAGACATAACAATTGGCGCTTCAAGAAGGAGTCGCTATTTTTTTGTCGAATAATAAAATTAATGATATTTAATTAGCGGAGGTCTGCCCAATGTTGATGGAGGGACAAACCATCTCGATTACCCTAGACGAAATTCTGGATAATACCAATAACGCAATAATAGCCGTTGACCCACAAGGACGAATTATCTTTGCTAATCGTGCCGTTTATAATATATTGAAAATCTCCGATCTGGATCTGGTTGGACAATCTATTACCACTCATTTTCCAGGTTCCGGATTACTGCGAGTTTTTGAAAACGGAATTGCAGAGTTAGGACAGAAGTTAATATTTAATAATACTATCTTGTTAACCAGTCGAACCCCAATCTATGTGCATGGTAATTTGGTCGGAGCCGTGGCAGTCTTCCAAGATATCACGATTCTCCAGAATCTTCTGGATAATTTAGTTGTAGAGCACGAGAAGACTAAGCAACTTCAACGCATTCTTGAAGTTGTTATTAACACGGCTTATGATGGACTGATTGTGGTTAATAAAGAAAGAATAATTACGATGACCAATCAAGCTTTTGCCAGCTTTTTTCAGCAAACCCCGGAAGATATGATCGGTAAACCGATTAACGAAATCTATGATAACCCTAAATTTACAGAAGTCCTTGAGACCGGGAAACCAGTTCATGGCTACATTCATGATTTAAATGGTCATGAAATTATCGCCAGCAGAATCCCGATTATCTTAGACGAGGAAATTGTAGGAGCTTTTGGGAAAGTTGTTTTTAAAGATGTCAACGAGCTATACGCCTTAACTAAGAAAGTTGATTCATTGCGTTCAGAGCTGGACTACTACAAAAAAACCATGTTAGAAAAGAATTCTTCTGTGCGGGAGATCTTAAAAGGAAAAAATTCTTTAATGAACTCACTAGTGCAAACCGCTCTTCGGGTAGCTAAATCAGGTTCTAACGTGCTATTAAGAGGAGAAAGTGGGACCGGAAAAGAATTATTTGCGCAATTGCTTCACACGGAAAGCCTTCGCAGGCAAGGTTCCTTTATTAAAGTAAATTGTGCGGCGGTACCGGAAAATTTACTTGAATCTGAGTTGTTCGGTTATGAAGAAGGAGCATTTACCGGGGCCCGCAAAGGAGGGAAACTCGGTAAATTTGAGCTTGCGGATAAGGGAACCCTGTTCCTTGACGAAATTGGAGATATGGAAATGGCCATGCAAGCTAAGTTGTTGCGAGTAATCCAGGACAGAGAAATTGAACGCTTGGGAGGCAGCAAGCCTCGGAAAGTTGACGTGCGTCTGATTGCTGCTACCAACCGAGATCTCGAAGCTATGATTCGCGACAAGCAATTTCGTGAAGACCTTTATTATCGCTTAAACGTAGTGACCTTAACGATCCCTCCTTTGCGGGAAAGGATGGACGATCTTGAAGATTTGATCGAAACTTTATTAAAGAAGTTTAATCTCCAGTTTGCGCGATCAGTGACGGGAATAACGGCCGAGGCGCAAAATGTCTTAATGAAGCATCGCTGGCCAGGAAATATACGCGAACTTGAAAATATTATTGAGCGAGCTTACAATCTGCTTGATGGTTCAGAAATTCAGCTCAAACACCTGCCTAATTATTTACAGATATTGGATGGTCGTGGAGCGCGTCCTTTTGCCGGCGGTTCATTAGAAACAATTCTCGATGGAGTGGAAAAAGAGGCTCTCATCTATGCCCTTGATACTGCAAACGGAAATAAAGTTCAAGCAGCTAAAAGCTTGGGTTTATCCCGGGCGGGTTTATACAAGAAGCTAATTAAGCATCGACTGCATTAAATCATAATATTAGACAAAATTCCTAAGTATTCTTGTTGTTATGCCAGCAAATAGAGGTTGTACCAAACAAACATGTCAACCGATGAATACATGTATTCTATGGTTGACATGTTTGTTTGGTCTGAACATCGAAGCGAATTGCGAGCTCGCAGCTTAAAAGTGTAAACGATCGTATACAGAATGAATGGAAGGTATTATTAGGATTTTATTGGGACAGAGGGCCATAACCCTTGACATAAGCGAAGGCTGAAAATTTCGAATCGAATGAATAGTTATTGGCACGAGAATTGCAGTATATACTCAACAGATTACGAAATTTACTGATTATACTTGTAAATTTGTAAAACAAATTAAGGAGGATTAAGCGTGAAGACAATCATGGTCATCGGAGCAGGACAAATGGGTGGAGGAATCGCTCAAGTCGCTGCTCAAGCGGGCTACTCTGTTATTTTAAATGACATCAAAGATGAATTCGTAAATCGGGGTCTAGGCATTATTGATAAGAACCTAAGTCGCAGTGTTGAAAAAGGTAAGCTCAAGGCAGAGGACAAAGAACTTATCTTAAGCCGCATTACTAAATCGACTTCCTTACAAGATGCTGCATCGGCTGACTTGGTTATTGAAGCTGCAGTTGAAAACATGGCGATCAAAGGCCAGATCTTTTCGCAACTTGACGTCATTTGCCCAGAGCATACAATTCTCTCGACGAATACCTCTTCCTTACCAATCACTGAGATTGCAGCTTTCACTAAACGACCGGACCGTGTGATAGGAATGCATTTCATGAATCCTGTTCCTGTGATGAAGCTTGTTGAGGTCATCCGTGGTTTGGCAACGAGTGATGAAGTATATAATACTATTGAAACTTTAAGTATCAACCTCGGCAAAACACCGGTAGAAGTCAACGATGCTCCGGGATTTGTCGCTAACCGAATCTTAATTCCGATGCTCAATGAAGCCGTACGTACCCTCTACAGAGGGATCGCCTCAGTCGAATCAATTGATAATGTAATGAAGTTGGGTATGAATCACCCTATGGGTCCGCTGGCGTTAGCCGACTTAATCGGGCTGGATACCGTCCTATCGATCATGGAAACCCTTCATGAAAATCTAGGCGAAGCATATCGTCCGTGCCCGTTACTCCGTAAATATGTCAAAGCCGGTTGGCTTGGACGTAAATCCGGTCGCGGTTTTTATAGATACGATACCTAAACTTCTCGTTTAGATCAGTTGGGGACAAGCTAATAAAAGCTACCTGCTCTTTTTGAAGAAAAGAGTGTTTATGATGAACGAGATTTGTTGAATTAAGGAGGAGACAGCGTGGAGTATGCCAATCTTATATTGGAACGGAACGGTGCTGTCGCCGTTCTTACGATCAATCGTCCAAAAGCCTTAAATGCCTTGAACAGTGACACATTATCGGAACTGTCCACCGCGCTCGATGAGCTGGGGAGGGATTCCAGTGTTAAAGTAGTAATTCTCACCGGAAGCGGAGAGAAGGCCTTTATTGCTGGGGCAGACATTTCACAGATGAAGGATCTTAACCCTTTGGAAGGCCGGCGTTTTGCTCAATTAGGTCATGCCACCTTCCGCAAGCTGGAACTATTACCCCAACCTGTGATCGCGGCAATCAATGGATTTGCCCTAGGCGGTGGGTGTGAATTAGCTATGGCTTGTGATATTCGTTTAGCCAGTGAAAATGCGAAGTTTGGTCAACCGGAAGTGACCCTTGGACTAACTGCCGGATTTGGAGGAACCCAGCGGTTGCCTCGTTTAGTCGGCACAGGTTTAGCCAGCGAGTTGCTCTTTACCGGTGATATCATTGATGTCCAAGAAGCTTATCGCATCGGGTTAGTGAATCATGTCTATGCTTTAGACGTGCTCATGGAAGAAGCCCAAAAACTAGCCAAGAGAATTGCGGGCAGGGCACCGGCGGCTGTCCAGCTCAGCAAAAGTGCTATCCAGCGCGGCAGTAATATGGACATAGACAATGCGCAGGCCTACGAAGCTGAGGTTTTCGGTCTGACATTTAGTACTCAGGACCAAACAGAGGGTTGCACTGCCTTTGTGGAAAAACGCAAACCGGTTTTTGAAGGGCGATAATATCTATTCCCGCAAATTGTAAAGTTTAATTCGTTTTTCGAAACGGAGGAAACACTGACAAGGTCTGGATAGAGCATATCAGAGAGTTGTAATATGAAAGGATGAATTTGAAAATGATATTTGAATTAACTGAAGACCACAAAATGATGCGTAAAATGGTTCGGGATTTTGCTGTTAAGGAATGTGGCCCTGGGGCAGAAGAACGTGACGAAAAAGAAGAATTTTCGATGGAGATCTGGAAAAAAGCCGGCGAACTCGGCCTTGCTGGGGTAACATTCCCTGAGGAATACGGCGGTGTCGGAGCGGACTATATCTCTTATGCTATCACAGTAGAGGAGTTGTCTCGGGTTGACGCCTCGGTAGGCGTTACCATTTCGGCGCATGCCAGTTTATGTGCTAACCCGATTGCCAAATTTGGTAATGAAGAACAAAAGAAAAAATATCTAACACCTTTGGCTACCGGTGAAAAACTTGGTGCTTTCGGTTTGACAGAGCCTATGGCTGGTTCCGATTCCTCAGGGACACGTACAAGAGCTGTTCGTGATGGAAATGATTACATTTTAAACGGCACCAAAATCTTTATCACGAATGGCTACTATGCTGACACGTATGTGGTCACCGCTCAAATGGATAAGAGCAAAGGAAACAGAGGGATTGCTGCCTTTATCGTTGAAAAAGGAATGCCAGGTTTTTCTTTTGGTAAAAAAGAGAAAAAGATGGGTATCCGCTCCTCAGCTACCTATGAATTAGTTTTTGAAGATGTTCGTGTTCCCGCTGAAAACCTACTCGGTGAAGAGGGACAAGGCTTCAAGATTGCCATGATTACGCTCGATTATGGTCGGATCGGCATCGCCTCTCAAGCACTGGGAATTGCCCAAGGCGCTTATGAGCAAGCTCTCAAATATTCCAAAGAAAGATCGCAATTTGGCAAGACTCTTGCTGAATTCCAGATCACCCAATTTAAGCTCGCTGATATGGCGACCCAAATCGAAGCCGCTCGTCTGCTCGTATACCAAGCTGCTTATCTGGCTTCCGCTCACAAACCTGTTTCCAAAGCTGCTGCCATGGCTAAACTCTTCGCTTCCGAGACCGCAATGTGGGTAACAACTCAGGCTGTTCAAATTCACGGCGGATATGGTTACACTCGTGAATATCCCGTTGAGCGCATGATGCGGGATGCCAAAATTACCGAGATCTATGAAGGAACCAGTGAAATGCAACGTGTCGTTATCTCAAGTCATATTCTTAAAGACTGAGTGATTGTTGCAGTTAAAGATATAGCTTAGAACCCTAAATTTAATATAGAATGGGACCTGTTAATGAAGCGCCTCTCAAAAGGCGCTTCACTAAATAAGCCATGTCAATTATAAGACTTTAGTGGGAGGATATCTGCTAATTGTCATTTTGCTATAGACTAAATAACCTGAAGGAGATGTGTTGATCAATGAGAGAAGTTGTTATTGTGAGTGCAGTGCGTACACCGGTAGGTTCTTTTTGTGGTGCGTTGGGGCAAATACCGGCTGCCGAGTTGGGCGCAATTGTCATCAAAGAGGCTATACTAAGAGCAGGAATTACGCCTGACCAGGTTGATGAGGTTATTTTGGGTAACGTCATCCAGGCTGGCTTAGGTCAGAACTCCACTCGTCAAGCGGCTATCAAGGCGGGTATTCCCCAAGAGGTTCCATCCTGGACGCTTAATAAAGTATGCGGATCAGGAATTAAGTCCGTCGTATGTGCTGCTCAGGCCATCCTGGCAGGGGATGCCGATATTATCGTAGCGGGCGGGATGGAGAGCATGTCCCTGGCTCCTTATGCCCTTCCTAAAGCGCGCACCGGCTATAGAATGGGCAATGGTACTCTCGTTGATACCATGATTAACGACGCTTTAACGGATGCCTTTGACAACATTCATATGGGTATAACCGCTGAAAACATCGCTGAACAGTTTGGTTTTTCTCGCGAGGAACAAGATAGGTATTCAGTGACCAGCCAAAATCGTACCGAAGCTGCCATCAAAGCCGGAAAATTTGAAGAGGAAATCGTTCCTGTGTCCATTCCGCAACGTAAAGGTGATCCGGTTGTCGTCTCTCAGGATGAATTCCCGCGCTTTGGCGCAAGCTATGAAGCCTTTACCAAACTAAAGCCTGCTTTTAAAAAGGATGGAACAGTCACTGCTGCCAATGCTTCGGGAATTAATGACGGAGCCGCTGCTGTGGTTGTCATGACCAAAGAGAAAGCCGTGGAGCTGGGCTTAACTCCTTTGGCTACCATTACGTCATGGGCTTCAGCCGGTGTAGATCCACGGATTATGGGAACGGGTCCCATCCCCGCAAGCCGGAAAGCCTTAGCCAAAGCCGGATTGAAGATTGAAGATATCGACCTTGTGGAAGCCAATGAAGCCTTTGCTTCTCAGACTTTAAGTGTTGGGAAAGAGTTGAAACTCGATCCGGAGAAGACGAATGTGAACGGCGGATCAATCGCTTTGGGCCATCCGGTTGGTGCTTCAGGAACGCGTATTCTGGTAACCCTGCTTTATGAAATGAAACGCAGAAATGCTCACCGCGGCTTAGCAACCCTCTGCATCGGCGGCGGACAGGGGATAGCCATGATTGTTGAACGTTAAAAATCCAGATAATCTCGATTATCGATCATTCGGTTATTAGGGTTTGTCTAACAGCGGCTTATGGGCTCGTTGAAGATTCCTTTGAAACTTGCAAAGCAATGCTTTGCAAGTTTTTCTTCTATTAGGGTTATAATAAATTGACTAACCATAAAATTTTGTGCATGGAAATATTCTTTAAGCAGGAATTTGTTTATTTGCACAGAACAATGATTATGAGCATTATTATTATAATGCCTGTCCGGCAATGAATGCCGGACTATTAAGAGGAGGTTAACCGAATGAGTTTAAAGGTAGCAATTAATGGTTTTGGTAGAATTGGTCGACTTACACTGCGTGCCGCTATAAATCAATCTCTTCCCTTTGAAGTGGTTGCCGTCAACGATTTAGGAAGTCCCGATTTATTGGCCCATTTGTTTAAGTATGATTCAGTTCATGGAATCCTCCCCAATTCGGTGGAAGTTGATGGTCCGACAATGATTATCGACGGTAAACGCATTGAGATTCTTGCTGAAAAGAACCCGCTTGATTTGCCCTGGAGTAAACTCGGGGTAGACCTGGTTATCGAGTCAACCGGAAGGTTTACGAAACGTGACGCTGCGGCCCAGCATCTGACTGCAGGCGCTAAAAAAGTTGTCATTTCTGCTCCGGCTAAAAATGAAGATATCACGATTGTCATGGGGGTTAATGACGATAAATATGATCCGTCAAAACACCACGTTATTTCCAACGCTTCTTGTACAACGAATTGCCTTGCTCCTGTAGCTAAGGTTTTGTTGGATGCCTTTGGGATTGAACAAGGGATGATGACAACGACTCACTCAGTTACTAATGACCAACGTATTTTGGACCTTGAGCATTCCGATTGGCGTAGATCCAGAGCTGCCTATCAATCGATGATTCCGACGACCACGGGTGCGGCCAAAGCCGTTACGCTTGTCATACCGGAATTGGAAGGCAAAATGAATGGCTTAGCCGTGCGGGTTCCGACACCGAATGTCTCCTTGGTGGATTTTGTGGCTAATTTGACCAAACCGACAACCAAAGCCGAGGTGAACGCCACCTTACGACAAGCTGCCGATGGTAAATTGAAAGGTTACCTGGAATATACAGAACTGCCTCTGGTATCCCATGACTTTAATGGCAATCCGGCCAGTTCGATTGTTGATGGATTGTCGACCATAATGCTTGGAGATCGCATGGTTAAAGTCTTGGCTTGGTATGATAATGAATGGGGCTATTCCAATCGGATTGTGGATTTGGTGAAACTTATTGTAGCGAAAGGTTTGTAAGTTAGGAGAGGGGATGTACCATGAGAAGGACTAAAATTGTCTGTACTATTGGCCCGGCAAGTGAGTCCCCGGAAAAGGTTCAAGCTCTTCTGGCTGCAGGTATGGATGTAGCACGCCTGAATTTTTCACACGGAACCCATGAGGAACATGGTCGCAGAATGGTTGTTCTAAAAGAGGAAGCTGCTAAATTTGGCAAGCATCTAGGTATTCTCCTTGACACCAAAGGCCCTGAAGTACGCACCGGTATGGTTCCCGAAGAGGGCATTACTCTTAAAAACGGCTCGGAATATAGTTTGGATACAGATCTTAGTCTCGGGGATCAACAACGGGTCGGAATCACTTATACCAACTTATGGAAGCAAGTTAACCCAGGTACCCACATTCTCATTGATGACGGTCAAATCGATTTAGAAGTAACCGCTGTGGATGGTGAAGTTATTCGAACCATTATTCGTAACGGCGGAGTTCTTAAGTCGCAAAAAGGGGTTAATGTCCCAAGCGCCATCATCGACTTACCCGCTGTCACAGAAAAGGACATCAGTGACATTCGCTTTGGCATTGCTCAGGGGATTGACTTTATCGCTGCTTCCTTTACTCGCAAGGCCTCAGATGTTCTGGATGTACGCAGGGTTGTTGAGGATATGGGCGCAGACGTCCAGATTATCGCGAAGATTGAAAGTCAAGAAGGGTTGACCAATCTGGATGCTATTTTGGAAGTAGCTGATGGACTGATGGTGGCTCGCGGAGACCTTGGCGTGGAGATTCCGGTTGAAGAAGTTCCGATCAATCAGAAGGACATGATTCGCAAGTGCAATTTATTAGGCAAACCGGTTATTGTCGCAACCCAAATGTTGGATTCGATGATTCGCCAACCTCGTCCAACCCGGGCGGAAGCAAGTGATGTGGCCAACGCAATTTTGGACGGAACGGATGCCATTATGTTATCGGGTGAAACAGCGGCGGGACTCTTTCCCATCGAAGCTGTCCGGATGATGGATAAAATAGCCAAGCGTACTGAACAGACTTCTTTGGTTAATCAGGCTAACCGCCATCCGCAGCTTAACGTAGCCGAGGCGATTTGCTTTGCAAGCTATACTATTGCTAACGACCTCGCGGCCGCTGCCATTATTACCCCTACCCATTCGGGTTTGACTTCGCGGATGATCTCCAAGTATCGCCCCCTTGCCTTAATCATTGCCGCCTCTCCCTATGCTGCTACGGCAAGGAGATTATCCCTGCAATGGGGAGTTCAGCCACTTCTTGTCCCTGAAAGTTCAGGAACAGATCAAATGCTGTTAGTTGCCGTCAATACATCCTTAAATCATAACTTTATTCATTCCGGGGATGTGGTGGTAATCACGGCGGGTGTTCCGATTGGCAAAGTCGGCTCTACGAATATGATCAAAGTCCAAATCATGGGAAATATTTTAGCTAAAGGCATGGGAATTGGCCGAAAGTCCTATTCCGGGCTGGCACGAAAAGTTCAAATTCCCGAGAAGGACACGTTTAATGATGGAGATATTCTGATCGCACAGGCAACCGATGCCAGCTTTGTACCGCTTATTGCCCGAGCTGGGGCGATAGTTGTTGTGGAGGGTGGTTTGACATCCCATGCGGCGATTGCTGCCTTACAATTTGGGATTCCGGCGATCGTCGGTGCTCCGGAAACCATTCTTGAGCTGACAAACGGTTTGACTTTAACGGTTGACGCCTTGAGCGGCATGATGTATGAAGGCTCTGTCAGCATTCTTTAAAGGTAAGAGCTGAGAGAAAGCGTAAGTTCTAAAAAAAGGGTTTCAGCATGGAATGAAGACTTAAGCGAGATCAAAACGAGTAGCCTTTCTGACTCGTAAATAAACGAACGAAACGCGTATAGTTTACCGTTAAGGTATACTACACGCGTTTCGTTCGTTGCGTAGATAACTCGCTTAGGTTACTGATATGAGCTGTTCGTTATTTCGGAAGAGTTAGCGTGTCTTGGGTGTGTCTCTTTAACCCTGCCAGGTCGTGGGTAAAACCTTCTGAATTAGTCAGCTGATCATCAAGCGTATCCTTGTCCAGGGTGCTATGGGCACGATCGTCCAAAACGTCAATTAATCCCGCTATTTGTAGCTCGTTGGCAATTTCAAAGAGTGATTCTCGTTTATTGTGTGGTAAACGATTGACAAACCGATTTATTTTTACTGGGGGGACAAGATTTCGAAATTTGACTCCTCCGTATTTCATAATGCGTTCCGGCAAAAGTATCCTCCTCCTTAATCTGAATGACAGGAACCAGCATTAATTATTATTTGCCTAATTGTCAAAACAAATACATTTGGAACCAACTTATCCTTATAAGGAGTCAATAATATAGAGGTATTTCCAATTTATTGTCGAACAAAAATAAATTAAGAGAAGATGGTAAAAATGCTGTCTATTCCAGCCCTGACAGGAAGGAACAGACAGCACTTTTGCCAACTGGATGGAGGAAATATCCTGATGTTAGTAACCGATGGTATACATTTGATCCAAGAGGTAAAGGGAGCTCATGTTTATCTTGTGACAGGTTCTCGCTTATTTTTGGTCGACACTGGATTACCCGGTCAAGAAAATAGAATTTGTAACTATTTGAGCGCTATTGGAATAGACCCTTCCGCTCTCGAAGGCATTGTACTTACCCATTTTGACGTGGACCATGTCGGCAGCGTTGCGGCAATGCAAAAAATTACAAATTGCTCCATATATGCGCATTCGCTTGAGATTCCCTATGTCCTCGGTCAAAAAGACCGTCCCGGTATCAAACGCTGGTTGCCTCTGCTCACTCGATTGCCTTATGGCAAGTTGGTTGCCCCCGCGGAACTGCGTCCTTTGGCTGACGGGGAGCTGTTTGAAGATTGGGAGATAATCCATACGCCCGGTCATACCCCAGGTCATATCGCCCTCTACCGTAACGGCATTGCGATTGTCGGAGACCTCTTTCAGGGGGGAGAGATTTGCTTAGCCCCGAGTTATTTTACATGGAACGCTGATAAATTAAAAGAATCTGCTCAAACCGTGATTGAGCGACCTTTGCGTTGGATTCTACCGGGGCACGGTCCGGCAACTCCTGCATCGAGCCATTGGTTGGACAAACTTCAGAAATCACTAAAAAGTTGAAAGTGTAAACCTTTTCAGAGCAATTCACTGTAGAGGAGGATTCTCAGTCATCACTTTGTTCAAGGCGTCATGGACTTGTCCGCGAATATAAGACAAATATTCCTGGCGCAAGGCCTCTTGTTCCGCGCGTTCCCATTCTTCTAAGCCAGAGGACTTTTGTTTTTTCGCTAATTCGTTTATGCGTTCAATAATTACTTTGATAGGTGAAGTGTTCAAAGCATGATTCTCCTTCCACCGAATCCATAAAATAGATTGCAGAGATTGTATTTTTTTGCCATTGATTATACCATATTAGTAAAAGTAAGGACAGATTAAAGGCCGATTTATTCCTAAAGTGGCGACAATAGGGATATCTGAAGGAGGGTCCATAGTGGGTTTGTCTTCCAAAACAAGTTTCCGGGTCCGTTATTCTGAAACGGATCAAATGGGCATTGTTTATCATGCTAATTATTTCGTTTGGTTTGAAGTTGGCAGATCAGAACTATTTCGGGAATTAAACCTCCCTTATACACAATTTGAGGAACAAGGTATAGGGTTAGCCGTCATTGAGGCAAGTTGCCGTTATCGAAAACCCTCCAGGTACGATGATCAACTTGTTATTATAACTGAAATCGATCAGCTGACTGCTCGCGCAGCCAATTTTTCTTATCGTGTTTATCTCGAAGAAACTCTTTTGGCAGAGGGCAAAACGGTTCACGTGTTCATTAATCAAGAAGGTCGTCCTACAGACGTGCGGAGGTACGCAATCTGGTCACTTTTAGAACCAATTCTCGAACAACAGAAACTGCAGAGATCTTTGTCAATATAAAATATTTATAGAGACATAACTTTAACAATATAGATATTGCCTTACGCCGCACATTATGGTATTATGTATACATAATACAAAAGAGAGAAGGGATCTTAATGTTCCTTGTAACTTGGATTGAAGGCGAAGAGGTCAATTATCGTCTTGTTAAAAAACAAGAGTTGCCAAACCTGATGGCTGTTACTGCCCTTGGAAAACATGCTATCATCCAAAAACTGGCATCATAAAGCCAAGCCCAAATTGTATTTCATAATTTAGGATATAATAAATATAATGTCCGTCAAAATGATGGGCATTTATTTATTATATCCTAATTAGATGCTGTAATGGAACGAGAATAACTCAGCCCAAACAACAAACAACAGCATGTGCTTGGAATTTCCTATTAGGCTTGTTATAATGTGCTCAGACCTAACTAATGAAATTGACCGACGAATTCTTAATCTGAGAGAACTGGGTCAGTCAGTAAACTGAGTTGATGGTCGGCGGGCCAAACTTGGTCCGGAAACCTGGAGCGTTTTTTTAGAGTAGAGCACTATTGTAATATATTATTAGGAGGTTGCACTTTTTTGAAATTCATCACTGCCTTTCTTGTTGCGATCATCTTGCTATTTGGTGTCACAACAACAGGATACGCCGCCTCTAATGAAGCGCAGCCTCAAGTACATGGTGAGGCGGCCTATTTGATCGATGTAAAGTCCGGTCAAACTCTTTTTATGAAAAATCCGGATAAACCTCTGGCTCCGGCAAGTACGACAAAAATCATGACGGGTCTTTTGGCGATTGAGCAAGGGAATTTAAATGACACAGTTACGGTGAGTTCTACAATGCTGAATAATAAGCTTGTTTATGGTACCCAAATTTACCTTGTACCCGGAGAAAAAATGTTGTTAAGTGATCTTCTTTATGCGATGTTTTTAAACTCCGCTAACGACGCTGCCGTCACAATCGCGGAACATATTGGGGGAGACCTGCCAAGCTTTGTCAAGAGGATGAATCAGCGTGCCCAGGAAATTGGGGCTACCCAAACCCATTTTCTCAATCCGAGCGGTTTGACAGAAGCCGGGCACGTTACATCGGCTCATGATCTTGCTTTAATTGCCCGTGTTGCTTATCAAAATCCCACATTCGCTCAGTATGTCCGAACGAAATCTCATACAATCTCCAGATCAAAACCTGATCTTCCGACCCTAATGGTTAATGAAAATAAGTTATTATGGCGGGATTCTGCCGTCGATGGCATTAAGACAGGCTATACTGCGGCTGCTGAGAATTGTTTAGTTGCGTCGGAGACTAAGGATGGGCGCCAATTCATTGGTGTAATCCTTAAATCTCCGGGACGTGAAATATACACAGATATGCAGGACATGTTTGATTATGCCTTTACTCAATCGAAGGATACTATACTGAAACCTGCCGGAGCGGTCCTATCGACAATCACTGTCAACAATCAACCTGTGAATCTCATTCTGGATCGCCCGATTTACATGACCCAAAAACTCGACGAACAGAGTCCGGATTTGACCCTGCACGTTATTCCAACTTATACCTCAGCTCCGACCTTCGTTGAGGAGGGACAAGCTATTGCCAAGGTGGAGGTATTAGACGGAGAAACGCTCCTGAACACGATTCCGTTAAGATCCTCCCGTTCAGTTCTTCCACCGCCGCCAACTCCAAACAAGACCTTGTTAAATTCCAGTCTGGCTTGGATCATGGGATTATTCCTCATATCTGCTTTCATAACGCTGATCATTCGCCGAAAAAAAATGTATGCAGCACGCCGTTGGCGCAGTCAAATAGGTTTGACCCAAAGAAGGGAGTCCAATTAAAATGAACGATGTGACTAAGTCGTTCTTGAATCGCAGTCTAAAGTTTATTTCCTTCTGGGTTGCAGTAGGTGGTCTGATTTTTCTAATTGAACACTTTATTGCTTTGTTTTTGCCCTTTATCCTGGCCTTTATCATGACTGCAACGATCAGCCCGCTTAGAAACTTTCTGATTCGCAAAATTCATCTCCCTAAGGGGTGTGCGGTTTTGACTGCGATGATCATTGAAATTGGTGGAATAGGCGCTGTCTTGGTTCTCTTAGTTGTTCGGCTCATTCGTGAAATTCAGGACATTTATATCCACTGGCCCAGTTATAATGAAGTGTTGCAACACTTTCTTACTCATTGGCTCGCTAAAGTGGAGATTTATTATTTGAAACTGCCGGGAAATAATCTTGAAACCATCAACAATACCGTAAAAGGATTCATTAGCACGATTCCTTCTGTATTAGCCTATATATTATCATTTGCGGCTAAAGTCCCAGAATTTGTGATCGTTATTGTTATTGCCATAGTTGCGACCTTTTTTATGTCTTACGGCTCTAAGCGTTATATGAGTGAATTCTTAAATATCTTTCCTCTGGAATGGCGCGATCATCTCGGTGAATTGGGACAGGATTTTTCTCGTGCCTTTGCAGGCTTTATTCGGGCAGAATTTATTGTTTTCCTGATTACCCTGTTTCTTTCCATCGTGGGGTTAATGATCCTTCACGCCAAATTTGCGATTGTTTTAGGAACTATAACGGGGATCTTTGGAATTCTTCCTGTTTTAGGAGTGGGTATTATTCTTGTGCCCTGGTCAATCTTAGCCTTCATAAGCGGCCACAGTTTGTTTGCGATGGGGCTTCTGTTACTGACGACTTTCGTTACGATTATGAGACATATCGTTGAGCCCAAGATTCTTGGTGACAACGTAGGGCTTGATCCGCTTTTTGTTCTGATGAGCATGTATATCGGTTTAGCTTCTACTGGAGTATTCGGGTTGATTTTAGGTCCCTTTATACTTATTGCCTACCAGGCTTTACGAAAAGCCGGAGTTTTTCGTAACCTTTAGATAAGTTTCATTCCCGATATAAGTTGCTCAGAATTAAAAAGTATGACCTCAGGTTTTCGTTGGGCTTTTTTATGTGGTTTATCTTATAATGGTCAGCAAGATTAAGGGGATATTTTAGGAGTTGAATCTTCTTGGAAATGGGTAAAAAGGTTGTCATATTAGCCTACGGTTGTCAGATGTCTGAACGTGATGCCGAAACCTTGAAAGAGATCACCCGCCAGGTTGGCTATACAAGTTCAGAGGATCTCGAAACCGCGGACTTAGTGATTGTAAATACTTGTTGTGTAAGAGAAAGTGCCGAAAACAAGATATTGGGAAAAATCGGTGAGTTAAAAAAGCTGAAGGAAAGAAAACCAAAGTTGAAGCTTGCCATTACCGGTTGTATGGTTCAACAGCCGGGTGCTTTAGATCGGTTGCAAAAACGAGCTCCTCATGTGGACATCTGGGCAGGAACCCATAATCTCCACGATTTCGCTGCTCTTTTACAGCGAGTGGAACAGAGCGGAAAAGTGGCTGAAGTTTGCCAAGAACCTAACAGAGCCGTAGAATCTACACCACTCGCGGAAAAAGGCAAGCTGCACGCGAACGTCAATATCATGTACGGGTGTGATAATTTTTGTTCCTATTGTATTGTTCCATATGTGCGCGGCAGGGAAAGGAGCCGTAACCCTGAGGAAATAATTCAAGAAATTGAAGGCCTTGTGGCCAGCGGATGCCGCGAAATCACATTATTGGGACAAAATGTCAATTCTTACGGTAAAGAATTTTCACCCTCCTATGATTTTGCGGATTTACTCCATAGTGTGGATCAAATTCCGCTCCTATTGCGCATACGCTATATCACTTCTCATCCCAAGGATTTATCTGATAAGCTGATCAAGACCGTCGCGAACGGAGAGAAACTTTGCGAGCACTTTCATTTTCCCCTTCAATCCGGCAGTAATTTCATTTTACAACGTATGAATCGGAAATATACAAGGGAATACTATTTGAGTAGAGTTCAAAAAATCCGTGAACTTCTTCCGCAGGCTAGCTTGACCACAGATCTTATTGTTGGCTTTCCCGGAGAGACCGAAGAGGATTTTGAACAAACTCTCTCAATGCTGGACTTGGTCCATTACAGTCAAGCTTTTACCTTTATGTATTCTAAACGTTCGGGGACGCCTGCCGCCGTTATGGAAGATCAAATTCCTCTGGACGTCAAGAAGCGGCGTTTACAGAGCTTGATGAGAGTGCAAAACCAAGCAAGCCTGGAATGGCGGCAACCTATGATCGGGAAAGTATTTGAGGTTCTGGTTGAAGGTCCCACGAAAACGAATCCCGAGCGTTTAGCCGGACGAACTCGGGGGAACGAGCTCGTCGTTTTTAGCGGCAATCAGGAAATTATTGGTTCTTTGGTTGAGGTTCGAATTACTGAAGCGGGATCTTGGACCCTGGTTGGATCTATTGAAAGATCTTAAAGAATCCGTTTACTTTGAATTTAATGCAGGAATTAAGAGTTCTATGTAGAATGTAATATTCCGGAGGTGTTGATAATGACAAATGAAATTACTGAAAAAGCGGGGCTCTTGGCCGATGCCATTGCCCGAAGCACTGAGCTGGCCGAACTGCGCAGCTCGGAAGATCTGATGGCTGCTGACGAGTCTGCCCAACAATTGATTGCAGAATTACAGAAAGCTCAAGAACGGTTTATGAAAATTCAACAAGATGGTAGCGAGCCTTCTGAAGCCGATAAAAATGTGGTTGATGAAATCGAAACCAAAGTAGAAGCGAATGCTGCCATTGCTGCTTACATGAAAGCACAGGACAATTTTACAGAAATGTTGGATACGGTTAATGCTATTCTAGCCGGAGCTATTGCTAATCCTGCCGACGGTTGTTCCTGTGGGGATGATAGTTGTAACGGCGGCGGCTGTGATACCGGTGGTTGCGCTAGTGGTGGATGTGGCTGCGGAGCTCGCTAACATTTGATGAAGGACAGGAGATTACTAAAGGGGAGGGCTAGATCTGTAGCTCTTCCCTTTTAGGCATGAAAACCTTAGGGGAGAACAATCTTTAAAAGGGAGAATTTCAAGCTATGACAACCCCGATGATGCTACAATATCGAGGAATTAAGGCCAAAGTGCCCGATGCTATTCTCTTTTACCGACTCGGTGATTTTTATGAAATGTTTGGGGAAGACGCGGAATTAGCTGCACCCATTTTACAAATCGCCTTAACCGGGCGAGATTCAGGGGAAGGGACCCGAATCGCCATGTGTGGCGTCCCTTATCATGCTTTAGATAATTACATGGCAAAGCTCGTTAATGCCGGCCATAAAGTCGCCATTTGCGAACAAGTGGAAGACTCTAAAAATGCCAAAGGAATTGTCAAGCGTGGCATTATCCGGATTGTTTCTCCCGGCACTTTAACCGAGTCGGCAGCAGAACGTTCCAATCATTATTTAGCCAGTGTGTATCACGATCAACACTGGGGGCTTGCTTTTCTCGATTTATCCACCGGCGAATTCACGATTTTCCAAACCTCTGAACTAGAGGTTCTGCTCGCTGAACTGTCTCGGATTAATCCGGCTGAACTCCTCCTGCCTCCTGAGCTTATGAAAAAAGCCAAGCTATGGACCGGTTACTACTGTAGTCTGCGGGAACGAACAACGTTTCTTGATCAGCAGTTAAGAGATCGATTCCTTGGTCAGCGGGATTTGTTTCAAGAATTCCCGGTAGCGACCCAAGCGGCCTCTGCATTGTGGGTCTATTTACTGGAAACGATGCCTGGCGTTGAGCCAACGCATATCATTGAAATAAAAACCTTCCGTTCAGAGCACTGGATGTTTCTCGATCAATGGACGCGACGCAACTTGGAACTTACCGAATCTCTCCGCAGCATTGGAAAAAAAGGAACTCTGCTCTCAGTGCTTGACTTGACTCAAACGGCTTTTGGCGGAAGGCTTTTAAAACATTGGATCGATAAACCTTTGCTGTCGCAAGCAGCCATAGATCGGCGCCTAAACGCTGTTGAAGAACTGACTATTGATTCCTTTCTCCGCAAAGATTTGGGTAAGCTTCTGACCGAGGTCTATGATCTGGAGCGTTTGATGGGGAAGGTTTCTTATGGAACCGCCAATGCGAAAGACTTGTTATCTTTAGCACAAACTTTGGCTCTTCTACCTGAAATTCGAACCCTCCTGATGGCTAGCTCGGCTGAAACTCTTAAAATCAATGCTTCCCAGCTTGAAGGACTGGAGACATTCGTCTCTAAGCTGCTAAGTGCCCTTAATCTTACCCCTCCTTTGTCTCTGCGAGACGGCAATATCATCAGAACCGGTTATTCTCAAGAAGTGGATGAGTTGAGATCGATTTCGACAGGCGGCAAAGAGTGGGTTGCCAAGTTAGAGAACGCCGAACGGGGACGGACCGGAATTCGTTCTTTGAAGATAGGATATAACAAGGTTTTTGGTTATTATATTGAAATTACCCATGCCAATGCTCACCTTATTCCGACGGACTATCAACGCAAGCAGACCCTGTCCAATGCCGAACGTTTCATTACGCCGGAGTTGAAAGAGTACGAACAAAATATAATGGGCGCGGAGGAGAAACTTAAAGATTTAGAGTGCGAACTTTTTTTGGCCCTGCGAGAAGAGGTCAGGACCCATACTAAATTCATTTTACAGGCAGCCCAAATATTAGCGGAGATTGATGTCTTTGTCAGTTTGGCAGAAGTCGCTGTTCGCAACCATTATGTTCGTCCCCAGCTTAAACACAATGGTGAAATTCAGATCCTTGAAGGTCGTCATCCGGTTGTTGAACAAATGCTGGAGCCCGGTTTGTTCGTTCCCAATGATACTCAGATGTCCGAGAGTCACCATCTGGCTCTCATAACAGGTCCTAATATGGCAGGGAAATCAACCTACATGCGACAAGTCGCCTTGATTGTCCTCATGGCCCATATCGGCTCGTTTGTACCGGCTAAGAAGGCAACCATTGCTCAGGTTGACCGCATCTTTACGCGGGTTGGGGCCTCCGATGACTTGGCGGCCGGACAAAGTACCTTTATGGTTGAAATGCAAGAAGTCTCCCACATTTTGAAATATGCCACCGGGAAAAGTTTAATCATTTTAGATGAAATCGGACGGGGGACTGCGACGTATGATGGACTCAGCATCGCCTGGGCTGTTGCCGAGCATCTTGTTCAACGTCTCGAATTTCATCCCAAGACCCTTTTTGCCACGCACTATCATGAGTTGACGCAACTTCAAGACGATTTCCCCGGGTTATTTAACCTTCATGTGGGGGTTAAGGAACAGGGGGAAGACATCGTCTTTTTACACAAAATATTGCCGGGTAAGGCTGATCGCAGTTATGGTATTCAAGTTGCGCGGCTGGCGGGTCTCCCGCAAGAATTGCTGCAACGCGCTAAAATTCTGCTCTTAGAATTAGAATCTTCCGAGCCGGTGCATGCGGTAACTGATCCGGTTGATGTGGTAACTCAAATTTCTTTGTTTGATGTTCCTCAAACCCATCCGCTCTTGCAAGAAATCAGCCAATTGCCGCTGGAGGATATGACTGCGCGTCAAGCTCTGCAATATCTGTTTGACTTACGGGAGCGCATCACTAAGCGTGAGGTCTGAGAGGAGGTGCGGAGCATCAGGATTGAAAGGCGTGGTTCTATATTCAAGTTCGCAGTAGGATGTTCCTGCTCCAAGTTCGCGAACTTCGCACAACGTTTAAAGGAGGGTGAAGATGTCTAATCATGTCGGTATTGATGTGGGGGGGACCTATACTGATGCAGTGTTTGTTCAGGATGGACATATTCAACACACTGCCAAGGTACCCACCCGATCTGAAAATATAGTGGAAACGCTGATGGATGCCTTTGATACGTTGAGAATTGTTGATGAAAAGTCAATTAATCAGATCGTTGTAAGCACTACCCTGGTAACGAATGCAATTCTCCAAGATCGAATTCCTCCGGTTGAATTGCTTTTGTTTTCCGGAAATGGAATGAGAGTCGATGCGCTTCCCTGGCCGGTAGGCTATCGCGAGTTTTTCGGGGAAATAGATTTCCGGGGCCGGGAGATTGAGCCTCCCGATCAGCGAGAATGGGAGAAGGTCCTTCAAACAACCGGTCTGCGTGAGAATCCCGCCCACGTCGCCATTGTGGGGAAGTTCTCCCATAGAAACAGTCTCCATGAAGAACAACTCGCCGCTTATCTGAGGCATCATAATTCCTCTTTACACATTGCCATGGGGCATGAGTGGGGACAAGCTAATTTTTATCGCCGCAGCCTGACCACCTACCTTAATTTAGGGGTCTCAGATTTATATCATCAATTTGCTCTGGACTTGCAAAGCGCTGTAACAACTCGAAAAATTAAAGCTCCGATCTCGATCTTAAAGGCCGATGGCGGAATTTTGCCTCTTGCCAAGATTCGGCCGATTGATTCCATTTATTCGGGACCGGCTGCCAGTGTCCTGGCCGCCTTGACCCAAAATGAACCTGCTGCATCTTCGATAATCGTGGATATTGGCGGAACAACGACGGATATTGGTCTTATTCTTTCCGGTGTCCCCTTGCTCAGTTCCAAGGGCGCTCGGATCGGTGCTTTTTCAACCCTTGTCCGAACACTTGCGGTCCGTTCAATTCCGGTGGGTGGGGATTCTGTTATCCGTACCACAGATCAGGGTTTTAGCCTCGAAAGTTATCGCCTTGGTCCAGCCTATTGTTTAGGCGGAAATGTACCGACGCCGACGGATGCCATGCGCTATCTTGGCCTGATTGATTACGGGGACGAGCAACGGGCGGAAGAAGGTTTAGCCTCTCTATTGCCCCAGGACCAGCGCACACCAAAGTTGCTTCATGAGCTTGCTACGGCAGTTATTGATGAGGTGGTTGACCGAGTCGTGGAGGCAGTTGATTCCCTTAAGCGAGAGTGGCAAGCAGAGCCGGCTTATAAAGTCTGGGAGGTTCTCCATCCCCATGAAAGCCAAGCGTTCCATACCTTGGTCAGCGGAGGTGGGGCCCGAGGAATTGCAGCGGCTCTGGGAAAGCGGCTTAGGACCCCGGTTCAGCTGGGCTTTCTTGCGGAGATTTCCAATGCCCTTGGTGCTGCCATGGCCAGAGCTACCTTTGATTGCACCCTGCATCTTGACACTTATATGAAACAGTATCGCGTGGAAGAGACCGGAGAACAGGGTAAATGGACAGGATCTCTTCGTCCCTATCTCGAAGTAGAGGGCTTTCTGGATGCCCTTGCTCAGCAACAAGCTGCCCGCTATGAGATTGAGATTCAAGATGTGGAGAAAGATCCTTTCGACTTCTTTCCTATTGTTCAAGGTTATAAAACAGTTGGTCAAATTGTCCGCGGGGCCTTTCATCAGCGACCCGGGGTGATTGGGAGGGTCAGAGTATGAAACGGACCGGAATTTTGTTTTTCCCGGCCTTTGATTGGTCACTCGGGGACTCTCATCCTGAACGTGAAGAACGTCTCCTCTATACCCAGGAGCAACTATTTGAAGAAGGGATTCTCGACCTGCCCCAAATCAAACAGTTTTCACCGCGTGTTGCCTCGCTACATGAAGTGTTGCGAGCGCAAGCTTTATTGCCAACCCCAGGGTCGCAGACCGATTCGCTTGATGCCCATCTGATCGCCGCCGGGAGCGCCATCTTACTCGGCGAAGCACGAGTCCGCGGAGAGATTGCCAATGGTTTCGTTCTCGCACGCCCCCCGGGACATCACTCCGGTGCAACGGTCTGGGGAAATCGCGGTTTTTGTACACTCAACAATGAAGCGATTCTGGTGAACCATTTGAGGGCGCAGCTGGGAATTAAGAAGATCGCGATTGTCGATACGGATGTCCACCATGGAGACGGTACCCAAGATATCTTTTACCATGATCCCAATGTCCTGTTCATTTCACTCCACCAAGATGGGCGGACACTTTATCCCGGGTCGGGTTTTGTCAATGAAAAAGGCGGTCCGAATGCTTGGGATCAGACTTTGAACATCCCCCTGCCGCCCGGGACTGGAGATGAGGGGTATCATTTCGTTTTAGAAGAGTGGGTGCTGCCGCGACTTCGGGCCTTTGCCCCGGATTTGATTATTAATTCGGCGGGGCAGGATAATCATTTCACAGATCCCTTAGCCTCCATGAATTTAAGTGCGGGCGGTTATGGGCGAATTACTGAACTGCTTCAACCGGATTTAGCGGTCCTTGAAGGTGGATATTCCATTGAAGGGGCTCTGCCCTATGTCAACCTGGCTATTCTGCTGGCGCTGGCCGGAGAAGATTACCACCATGTCCGTGAACCCCAGAAACTGGAACGTCCTGTTTTGTCCTTGGCGATCCTTAAACCGTACCTTCAAGGACTTAAACAACAACATCAAACGATTAAACCCAACTTCACGATTCAAAACAAAGCCTTCTTTCCCGAGGGGAATTGGATATATATTCCGCATTCCGTCTATTATGACACAGAAGGGTTCCAGGAAAACCGCCATGATTACATCCGGCAATGCGGCCATTGCGGCGGAACTGTCTATATTGAGAGCCAACGATCTTCTTCGCAGAAGTCGTGCTTAGTGCGAATCCCCTTCCAAGCCTGCTCAGAATGTGAGCAAGCGGGCTATGATCTTTGGGATCATCTTCTTCGGCACAGTGAGGATAGGACAAGTGCTTTATTGCAGAACCAGTTTCACGACAAATTTTCCGTTTGGCAGAGGAAAGAAGGACTGACGCAATTTTGACACCGGTAATTCATATTCTTGACGCTCACTCAGCGAACCAAATTGCCGCCGGTGAAGTTGTTGAGCGTCCGGCTTCTGTGGTTAAGGAACTGGTCGAAAACGCCTTAGATGCAGGAGCGAAACGTATAGACATCACCATAGAAGGGAACGGAGTGCCGTTAATTCGGGTGCGGGATGACGGCTGTGGGATCACGGTTTCCGATTTACCGTTAGCCGTTATTCGCCATGCGACCAGTAAAATCAGTCGGATCGAGGACCTTGATCATTTACAAACGCTTGGTTTCAGAGGGGAAGCTCTGCCGAGTATTGCTTCAGTTTCCCACTTGGAAATTTCTTCACGTCCGGCAGATGAAGTTGCCGGCTTATGTTTGATGCTGAACGGGGGCGAGCAAGGAGAGTATCAGGAAGTGGGGTGCCCTGTCGGAACCTCAGTGACAGTTCGCGATCTATTTTTCAATACGCCTGCTCGCTTAAAATTTTTGAAATCCACCCCTACTGAATTTGGCTTAATCAGCGATACCGTTGGGCGAATTGCGCTTGCGCATCCGGAGGTTTCCTTTTCATTGGCTCATCCGCAGCAAGTCGTTTTGCAGACATCCGGTCGGGGAGATTTGCGTGAAACAATTGGGGCAGTTCTCGGGCAGACTATCGCTCGCCAACTTATCCCTATAAATGCCCGGCACGAAGATTACCGCTTAGAGGGCTTTATTAGTCCGCCTGAATTGGTCCGATCTTCCAAGCAAGCTCAAACCTTCATGATTAACGGGCGAATTGTTCGCTCACCGTTCATGAGCCGAACCCTGGAGGAAGGATACCACACCCTCGTTCCGGTTAAGCTTCACCCTATCGCCGTAATTCATCTGCATATTTCTCCCACAGAGTATGATGTGAACGTTCATCCTACAAAAATGGATGTGCGCTTTAAACAGGAACAAGCCCTAAGCACCTTTATAAGTCAGGCTGTTTATCAAACTCTAATTAAAAGCAAACCGTTGCCTCCCTTGCAAGCCAAACCTTCAGCAGCGCTTAAACCTAACTCTACCCTCGCACAACAAAACTTCCCGTCTCCGGCAGCGTCGGGCTATTCTCCGAACTCCGGCACTTCGCTGCAAATCGGTGAAGCCAAACCAAGCGAAGTGATCGCCCCTAAAAATGAGTTGCCCCTTAAATCACCAACCTTTGAACAACCGAGATTCTTTAGTCCCGCGCCAGGAAAGTCCGGACTCCTGGAGAGTCAAATTTCCAGCTTCGCACGGCAAAAGTCTTTAAACAGCCCCGATGCCCAGGACCTTGCTATTCAAAACCATCGATCCCAAGTTAACCCCGATTCCCCAAGCGATTTGGTTGCTCAAGATTTCCTCTCTAAACCTGTTGATCCGCAAGTTGATCCCCCAACTGAAAACATTCTCGCTCACCTCTGGCCCTTGGCCCAACTTTTCAATACGTATATCTTGGCAACAGACGGCGAAATGTTGCTGATGATTGACCAGCATGCCGCTCATGAGCGGATAAACTATGAACGGCTGTTAGCAGAGTACAAAACAAGAGAGCAGTCCAGTCAGGTTCTGCTGATTCCCCTTCCTCTGGAGGTTACGCTTCAAGAGGAACAGGTACTTTTGGAACATCTCTGGGTTCTTAATGAAATGGGATTTATTCTGGAACAATTCGGCTCACAAACTTACTTATTGCGCGGTGTACCCCTTCAAACCGGATCGTTTCAGGCAGATGAGTTGCTGCGCCAGTTTATTGACGAGGTGTTGCAGAATAATGTGACGCCGAGTTTTGAGAAGCTGCTGGAGGAATGGATTTATTTGTTAGCCTGCAAAGAATCCATTAAAGCTCAGGACTCACTTTCCTTGTTGGAAATGGAACAATTGCTTGCCCAACTTGGCCGAACTCAAAATCCCTATACCTGTCCGCACGGACGGCCTACGATGGTTAAAATGACTCGTTCGGAATTGGAAAAACGCTTTTACCGCACTTAAATGTGATAGAGTTTGTGAACTTAGTGACCTGGGCATATTATCTATGAGCTTAAAGTAAGTAGTGCCGGATCAGACTATAACCCAAGAAACGGGAGGCTCCATGTTAAATGAAATCCCTATCCTCATAAAAACAACGCATTCTGACTCTAAACTTATAGAGAGACTCCGGTGGTTTTGTCAACAGCCCGGATGTAACTGGACGCTTAGTCAGAGCGGAGCAGAAAGCTCAGAACTCAACATTACGCGTCGCGGTGTTTTCTTGACTAATGGGACAGAACAACTGGCTTTTCATCCGAGTATGGCTCTCATTCGACTGATTAATCTCTTGCGTGGCGGGTCTGATCGTTTTTTAGAAGCGACTCAATTGCAGATCGGAGACTCTTTAATCGATGCGACTCTGGGTTTAGGGA